>Ga0247727_10003547_pt1 | contig 34372 bp, 34 predicted proteins | sample WisWelCaveWW1625_FD_202498 | JGI IMG/M metagenome (GOLD analysis project Ga0247727, IMG submission 202498) | Biofilm microbial communities from Wishing Well Cave, Virginia, United States - WW16-25 | ecosystem: Environmental > Aquatic > Deep subsurface > Groundwater > Cave microbial mat | place...
GGCAGATGGTTTGCGAAAGAAGATGACGCGTTAAATTGGAAGCCGGTGGTCATCAACCGGCGGCTCAGCGAAGAAGTGTTCAGCGCGGAAGATCCGATTGGCAAGAGTTTTAAACCGTGGGCCTCGGACGGTGATTGCCGCGTCATCGGCGTGGTCACGGATTTCCGCAAAAATGGCGAATACTCGCAACTGCAAAATTATTTGTTCGAGCGGCGTAATTTGAACGATGCGGCCGAGCGGCCGCCACGCAATCTTTTGATCAAAGTTCGCCCCGGCACGACCGTGGCATTCGAAGAAAAGCTGATAACTAAACTGCAAGCCATTGCCCGCGACTGGTCGTTTGAAGTCCAGCCGCTGGCGGCGATGCGCGAGTCGCATTTGAAACTCTATCTCGCCATCTTGATCGGGTTCGGCGTCGTCGCCGCGTTTTTGATGCTCATGGTCGGCTTGGGGTTGGTCGGCGTGCTTTGGCAGAACGTCACGCAACGAATAAAGGAGATCGGTTTGCGCCGCGCCAAAGGCGCCACCGCCGGAAAAATTCACACGCAGATTTTGGGCGAGCTGATCGTACTGACTTCTTTCGGCGTCTTGCTGGGCGTGATCATCTTGGTGCAATTTCCTCTACTCGATCTGATCGGATTTATCAGCACGAAAGTTTTCGCCATCGGTCTCGCCGTTGCTGTCTTGGTGATTTACGCGTTGACTTTCGTTGCCGGTTTGTATCCAAGCTGGCTGGCGACGAAAGTGCAGCCGGCGGAGGCGTTGCATTACGAGTGAGGCGCAAAGCGCTGAGGGCATGGCGCATAGCGCATAAACGGCCTCAGCGCAAATCAAAAGTTGCCCGCTCCAGATTCAAAATTTGATTGCCACCGAGAGATACCCAAAAACTGAATCATCGGCGCGCAAGCCGCCGGTGTTTTTGATAAATTCACCGGCAAAAAATTTGCTCAGACCGAGCTGAAGGTTGAGATGCTCTCGGTAAACGTCGGTGGCGTGTATATCAAGTTCATGACCCAAGCCATATAGAAATTTTGGACTTTAAAGGCAAGCAAAAAGCATGAAAAATAAAAAAGCTGCTTGCGATTTATCGGCGAATGTGTTAAATTACGCTTATAAAATATTTGAGCCCGACCATATACCAAACCTAGTGTGAATGCAAATATGGCTAATTCTACTTCAACTGAATCTGCTGAAATCAGAGAGCAGGGCCAAGCCGCGGAATCGTTCGTCGTACCGCTCGAACAGCGCACGGACGTGACTGTCGATGAGCTTGAAAAACTCTCGCTTCCGTTTCCCGCCGAACTCTACAATGGAAAGGTGGTTTTCAAAATGCCTGGTTTTGCTCATTCGGTTATCCAGGGTAAGATGGTGCAAAAAATTAACAATTATTTGGACACCAACCCAATCGGTTTGGTGGGCGGCGAGGCCAATTATCGCTTGTGGCCGGAACGGAATAGAGAATCCCGCGTTCCTGACGTTTCGTTCATTTTGAAAGAGCGTCTTCCCAAAAACCTGTTCCCTTATCCCGCCATCGCCCCAGATTTAGCCGTTGAAATTCTTTCACCCGACGACAGCTTTGAAGACATGATGGAAAAAGTGGACGAATATCTTTCACAAGACGTCAAGCTGGTGTGGGTGGTCATTACGCGCACGCGTGAAGTGCTGGTTTGCAGCGCGCAGAGCAAATATGTCGTTCGCGACAAACTGACAGCGCCGGAGCTTTTGTCCGGTTTCGAGCTGCCCGTGCCGGATATTTTTGCCGGGCTGGAAATGCGAACGGCTTAATTGTCTGACGTTTTGATTTGCAAATTGCCAATTTCAACCTGCTCCTTGACTTTTGGAAAAAAGCTGTGTATCTTTTGTGTAGTGATTTTATTTCTTTCTTAGAAAACGTATAATTCATAAACTAATCAAGTGAGAATCCATGGCCACCGTCGTTGAAGAATATGCTGTCCTTGAAGATGAGCGGCCGATTGCCTCTCCCGCGCCAACCAAACTGACGCTTGAGCAGGCAAACAAATTGGCTGACGGGCGACCTTTTGAACTTATTGAGGGAAGGATGGTTTTCAAAATGCCGGACCAAAATCATGGACAGACTCAAATACTGCTCGGGGGTAAGTTGCTCAACTATTTTATTGGCAACCCCATCGGTCGTGTGATGTCAGAAGTAACCCATCGTCTGTGGCCGGAAAACCTGCACGAGGGACGTTTGCCTGATCTTTCAGTTATTTTGAACGAGCACCTTGAATTGGAAAAAAGCTACCCCACCCGGGCACCAGATATTGCTATCGAAATTATCTCCGAAGATGACGCTTGGACCAAGCTCTTTGCGAAGGCCAAACTCTATTTTGAAAAAGGCAGCCGCGAAGTTTGGTTCGTCGATCCTTACGAAAAGAATATGATGGTGCTGACCCCGACCGCGCGGCGCTGGGCCTTGGATACGCTCACCTCCGAACTGCTCCCCGGCTTGCAGGTGGAATTGCAAGATATTTTCACGTGGCCGGCAACGACGAAGTAAAATGCGCCACGCTGAAATTTTCCCCTTTGCCTTTTGCTGTTTTCTTTTTGTCATTTGCTTTTTTGCAACTTGCCCTTGACTTTTCCCGCCGATTTATTTAACTTCTGTTACATTGCTGGGACTTGCAACAGGATTGAATTTTTATGAAAAACCGTCGTGATAGCTGAGTTTCTGCGACAACAGCGAACATGGAAACCGTTACTATCGACGCCTTTGCAACAATGCCTGCATTTGATGATTCTCAAAACGATCTGATCGGCAAGACCATTTCGCACTATAAAATACTCCGGAAACTGGGCGGAGGCGGAATCGGCGTGGTTTATCTTGCCGAAGATGTTAACCTGGGCCATCAAGTCGCCATTAAGTTTTTGCGCGATGAATATGCCAATGATCCCAGCCTCAACGACCGTTTCAAGCTGGAAGCGAAAGTTTTACTGGGTTTGGCGCACGAGAATATCGTCAGATTTTTTGACTTCGATAAATATGGTCAATCGAAATACTTTATCGTCATGGAGTATATTGAAGGCCGTTCCTTAAGAGAGAAGCTGGATGCGCTGAGAGACCATTTATCCGTTCAGCAGGTATTTGAGTTTATCATTCCAGTATGTCGAGGGCTACAGGAAGCACACAAAAATGGAGTCATTCATCGCGATATCAAACCGGGGAATATTCTGGTGGGCGAGGAAGGGACGGCAAAAATCTCGGACTTTGGCTTAGCGAAATTGGTAGATGCAACGAGCGGTTCTTTAAGTGGAGGTCTAAAGGGGACACCCGAGTATATGTCTCCCGAACAGGTTCGTTTAGAAAAACTTGACCAACGTTCCGATATCTTTTCTTTGGGGATCGTACTCTATGAGTTGATAACCCTCAAACGACCTTTTGATGGCATTTATCGGGAAGAAACGATGGATGCGATCAAGAACAAGGAGCCTGAAGCATTAACACGACATAGACAAGATGTTCCTGAAGGTCTGCAAAGAATAGTTGATAAAACTTTGAATAAAGACCTCCAACAACGCTATCAAAACGTCAATGGCCTGCTGACGGAGTTGGTGAGAGAACAAGATAATCTTTTAAAGACCAAAAGCCTTTATCCGATTCCACCTCCTCCGGTTGAAAAAAACCAAGAGCAGAAATCAATATCAAATTTATGGCGCAAGTCACGTAAGTATTTCGCAATTGCAGGGGTAATTTTACCGATCATTGGATTTATCGCTGATCTCCTGGGAATTCGCACTTATTTTTGGCCCGCGGAAGCCGCGACTTCAGTCATTTCAATATCTACAAAGCCCGAGGGCGCCGCGGCGCTGTTAAACGATAAATTTATTGGCACGACGCCAATACCCAATACCTCTGTGCCGGCTGGAAAAATTTCTTTAAAAATTTCAAAACCGGGTTACTCGACCATTGATACACTCATCGTGGTTACAACAGGAATAAATTGGCCGTTAGTTTTTGCTTTGCAGGAGATTGCGTCGCCTCGCGCTGATTTGGCGACGGTCCGAATTGTTTCCCAACCACCCGGGGCGGCCGTCTTTTTCGATGGCAGCCCGGTTGGTGTGACACGGTTCGATTCATCGATCAGCAATAACAGCACGATCAAACTCCGTCTCCAAAAGCCGGATTATTTTTCTCTTGACACGGCGTTCGCCGTTCGCCAAGGCCAAGATTCGATCTTCACATTTACGTTGAAACCGGCGGCGAGAGTTTCCATCAAAGCCAATCCTGCCACCGCAGAATTTCGCCTGGATGGAAAATTGACGCCACGTGCCCGGCTTGTCGACATCACATTTCCGGTTGGTCTGCATCGTATCGAGATTTCGGCAGAAGGATATACGAGCATAAAGGGTTCATTCAGATTGACTCAAGGATTAAATAATGAACTTGTATATAGGCTGAAAAAAAATGTCGCACTGTTACCATCTCGGCCCGTGGCGGGAAGTAGCGACAGCGCCTCAAAACCCGATGCTGGGCTCACGCCTCGCGTTGGCACGTTGCAGGTTCTCGTTCTGCCTTCCGGTTCCATTTTCATTGACGGCAAGTTGTACGCAAAAAATATTCAGAGTCCATTTAGCCAAGAACTCCCAGCCGGAACGTACCGTTTAAGAGTTGTCAATTCCGATTCCGCCATTTGGGAAAAGACTGTCAACATTGAAACCGAGATGCTGCTGGACATTCCGATTGACTTTACGAAAATATATAAACTCACGATCACTTCGACGCCGGTTTTGGGCGAGATTTCCGTCGATGGCAAATACCGAGGTTCTGCGCCCAAACAGCTTGCCCTGCGGCCAGGCCAACACGCCATTAAAGCGCGCCGTGAGGGTTATGTGGAGGCAGACACAACCATCAATCTTGAAAACGATTGGCAACAGCCGTTGAAACTCATCTTGAGGAAAATCCCATGAAAACGACAAGCCATTTCTTCAACAACGGCTCGACAAGCCGGTTTATCCATTGGCTGATTTGCGCAGCTATCCTCATGGCATGTTCGGAGGCCATGTCGCAAACGCCGCGCTCATGCGAAACTGAACTGAAGGCCGCCGAGCAAAAATATGTTGACGGCTATTTGGATGAGGCCGTGGATTTGCTCAATCGTTGCTTGAACAACCCGAACACTGCCAATCAGGACAAGGCAGAGGCGTATAAGCTGCTCGGCAAAGTTTACATTGCCAAAGAAAATCGGGATGAGGCGAAAAAGGCATTTACCATGATGCTCGCGCTGAATCCCGTCGCGACTCTGGACGCTACAAAAGAGACCTCGGAGGTGATGTCGGTTTTCAACGAGGTGAAGACAGCGTTGGAAAAACCACGCCAGCCGTCTGAAACGACACAACCCGTGAAGAAAGGCCGCAGCAAGAAATGGCTGTGGATTGGCGCAGGTGGTGCCGCAGCCGCAGGCACGGCTATTGTTCTTTATGGGTCGCTTAAATTTTTTGTTCACCGCAAATTGGTGGAATTATAGCGACCGGTCAATGAGTTAAGCGACAGGCCGGTCACTGCGAGTGTCCGGTCCGTAAACTACGAATCGCTTGCAACTTGATCACGAATTTTATATCTTTGATTTAAGCATTACTTAAATCACTGATACTTGCACAATCATTTCGTGAAATTGCCATGTCCACAAATCATCGCAACCTTGAGAGCGTCGTTGAAAAATTGATCAACGAGCATTTCGAGCTTGACGAAAGCCTTGAAAAAGTGATCTGGATCAAATCCGGAAAAACGCTGGCGATTCGTTTGCTCGAAATCAATCCTGAGACGCCTCCCACCGGCGAGGTGCTGTCGTTTTATTTTCCGCCCTCCGACGAAATCCCTTATGCTTTGTACATGGCGGAAATCAAGCCGGAAGAATGGCTAAAAGTCTTGCAAAACGAAATTCCTCTGCCCGAAGGATGGAGCTTGGAGAACCACCAAGTATTTTCTCGTGAGCTGATTGCCATATGACAGATTTGAGGGAATGGCAGATGGCATTCTTGGAACAGGCTCGATCCGATTGGAATGCCTATCAGAAAACTCAGGAACCGGCATGGCCATCCTGTCACCAGTTGCATTTTTTGCAAATGGCCACGGAGAAGTTGAGCAAAGCGCTCTTGATTAGCGGTGAAGTGAGCTTAGAACGTGCCACTCATAGTCATGCTGCCTTCGTAAAGTTCATGCGTGTGGTTAGCCACAATCATAATCTGCAAGCAGAACTGGGCATGAATAAATCTCAACTCAAAGCTCTCTTCGAACGGCTCCTTCCAATCGCGCACGAAATTGAAGCTCTTGCCCCGGCTCTGGCGCAAGATGGCCCGAATCCCGAATATCCCTGGCGTGATAAGTTGGGCCATGTTTGTATTCCAACCAAGTATTCCTTTCCGCTGACAAAGTTAATGCAATCGCAGCAAGGCACCAGGTTGCTCAAATATATCCGGTATTTCCTTGTGGAGTTCGAGAAGCTTTTCTTAAGCTAAAGCCGACGGAGCGATCTCATGAAACCCAAACGTCTTCTCGATTTAATCGGTTGGAGTCTCATCACTCTTTTTGCGCATTCCCTTCTCCTCGCCCAAACGCAATCGCTGCGCACGGCAGAGTTCAGCTCCGGCGGAGAAGCCGCTTCCGATTTCGTCGCGATTCTCGGCCAGCCTTCGCCGGTGGATTTAACCACGAGCACAATTGGTGACACACTCGCCACTGGCGTGTTACAAACATATTTTTATCCATCAACATTCAGCGTCAGAACTTCGGTTCCTTTTGCGACGCGAGCGCGAGCCAGCGATTATCAAAGCCATGAGTATCGCTTAATCGGATTGCCCGGCGCAAGTAATCGCTCCGTCAGCGAATTTCTGTCCGGCAAACAAAATGAATCCTGGCAGGTTTATCGCGACAACGGCAAGGCCAGTGATTTTTTCGAAAAGTTTGATGGCAGCGCGAATTTTTTGTTTTCTGTGGGCCGCGGTTTTTGGATCATTCAAAAAGAACCGCTATCCATTAACACCACCGTTCCCGCCGCGCCGTTGGATGCCTCGGAAGTCGCGAACATTCCTCTGCAGCCGGATTGGAACATTATCACCAACCCTTTCCCATCGCCGATTTCATGGTCAGCCGTGCAGGCCGCAAATGGGAATTTCACCGAATCTTTGTGGGATTTTCTTGGCGCCGCGGGTTTTCAAAGATCGAACATGCTGGAGCCGAATAAAGGTTATTATTTTTGCAATACAAATGTAAATCGCATTTTACTCCAGATTCCTTATAGCTTGGTTTTCTCGTCCGCAGCTTCAACGGCGAATGAGGCGAGGCTTTGGCGAGTTGAAGTGGTCTTATCCGCAGGCGAATTCAGTGATCGTAGCGCTTCGTTTGGCATTTCGCCCGACGCCAAAACCGATTTTGATCCGCTCGATGAACGCAAGCCGCGTGCGCTTGCCACAACACCAACGGTTGAATTCAAACGCCCAACTTGGGACGCCAACTACAGCACATTTGCCTCGGACATCCGCCCCGAGTTTGAAGAATCCGAAAGCTGGACGTTTGACGTGCGCGCGCTTTCGCGCCAACCGGCGCAACTCACTTTCTCGGGCCTCTCGCACATTCCCGCGCATTTTGAGGTTTATCTCATCGATGAGGGCCACGCGCAATCGGCCAATCTGCGCGAAGATTCGCTTTATCATTTCACACCGGCAGCAGAGCTGATGAAATTTAAGGTTGTGGTCGGCAGAAAAGAGAAAGTGCAGGAGCAACTCAGCTCGCTGGCGCTGCCCAAAGAATTTGCGTTGGGGCCGAATTATCCGAATCCGTTTAATCGTTCGACTGAGCGCTCACGACGAAGTCCGACAACAACGATTCCTATTGCGATTCCGGCTGCTACAGAAATAAAGCTAAAACTCTACAACCTCCTCGGCGCGGAAGTAAAAACGCTTTATGAAGGCACGATCGAAGCCGGACGCTATTGGTTTAATTGGGACGGAAGAAATGAAGACGGAAACAGCGTTGCAACGGGAGTGTATCTGTATCGGTTCACGACGAGCGCGGGAGTACGTTTGGTGGGCAAGATGATTTTGCTTCGGTAGAAAAAAATCGTTAGACAAGGAAAAACCACTTTGCTTCTTGCGTTTGCTTTTTGTATATTTTTGCAGTGACTTTTCACAAAATTATGGAAAAGGCCGAGCTGGTAAAATTTTGGTTGGATTCAGCCGCCGAAGATCTCACGGCGTGCGAATCGCTTTTTGAGAAGAAACACTACGACTGGTGTTTGTTCATCGGCCATCTCGTTTTGGAAAAGGTTCTCAAGGCGCTGTGGATTCGCGAGCATTATCCGGAACTTCATCCTCGGATTCATAATCTTGACAAGTTGGCAGAACGCATTCCTCTTGAATTAACAGATCAGCAAAGAGCCTATTTGCTCGAAGTCAATATGTTTTATCTGCAAGGCCGTTATCCCGAAGAGAAAAGCGAGTTTTATAAGATTTGCACGCCTGAATTTGCACAACAAAACTTTCATGCAATCAAGGAGTTTTACCAATGGCTCTTGAACCTGCTCTAAGCTGCGCAAAAAAATTCGTCGAAAAAGTCCGAGAACAGGGAATCCCTGTTGAAATGGCTTATTTGTTTGGTTCGTGGGCGCAGGGACGTGCAACAGAATGGAGTGATATCGACCTTGCCATCGTTTCCTCGGCTTTCGAGGGGACAAAATTTTATGATCGAAGAAAACTGTATCGCGCCATTCTTGATGTGGACACTGCGATAGAACCTCACCCCTATCGTCCACAGGACTTTAATGAAAGCAATCCCTTCGTCCGTGAAATTTTACGCACGGGGATTCGTATTGCCTGATCAGTTTTACAGAAGCATTCCTCCACTTTTCTTTCTTCTCTCCAAATTTTGCTTTGAAATCCCCCCGCCGATTGCTTATATTACTTTTCTATGACGAATACGGTCGCCGAGACCAACACTTCATATTACGATCAAAACGTTCGCCGCTCGGGGTTTTCCTCGACGCATCGCTACTTGCTCGAGCACATCGCGCCGAACACCACCGTGCTCGAGCTTGGTCCGGCCTCCGGCTATATGACCAAAGCGCTTGCCGCGAAAGGTTGTCTCGTCGACGCCATTGAGCTTAATGCGCACGATGCAGCCAATGCTGCGCCCTATTGCCGCAACATGATCGTTGGCTCGGTCGAAGACCTCGAAAATTTTTCCGGCTTGGCCGCCGCGTATGACGTAATTTTGCTGGCGGATGTGTTGGAACATTTGCGCACGCCGGAAAACGTCTTGCAAAAAGTGCGGCAGTTCATGGCGCCCGACGGCGTCGCGCTCGTGTCCTTGCCGAATATCGCGTATTGGAAAATGCGCCTCGAGCTGTTGCGCGGCCGCTTTGAGTATGTGGATTCGGGATTATTGGATCGCACCCATTTGCGTTTTTTTACTTTAAAAACGGGCAAGGCGATGTTCACCCGCGCCGGCTTCGACATTGTTCGCATCGCCGCGCCGCCGCCGACCACGCCGCGATTCGGGCGTTTGAAAGAGCGCGTCAAAAACGCCTGGCCGACGTTATTTTCCATTCAATTCATCTTTCATTTACGTTTTAACCCGGACAATCCGGAACCAAACAAGAACATAATTTTTAACCGCGAATGAACGCGAATTTGCGCGAATAAAAAATGGCCCAATGACAACGAGTTAAATTATTTTGCTGCAATGAAAAGTTCTTCATCAACAACCACCGCGCCCTCTCTGCCGGCCGAACGCGAGCACGCGGTTTTATCTGCAAATTCTGCGCTTCGCAGCGTGCAGGCTTTTGCGCTCTTCGCGTTCGCTGCGAGCGTTAGCCTTTCCATCGCCGGCGCGCACATCAGTTTGGGGTTGTTGGCGCTGTGTGTGATGGCGCAGGGGGCAAAGAGCAAAGGGCAAAGCGCAAGCTACAAACTCGGCATTGAGTGGCCGATTCTTGCGTTCGCTGTTGTGGCGCTGATTTCAACCGCGCTTTCCGAAGCGCCGCTCGCAAGCTTTCGCAATCTGCGGCATTTGCTCACGATTCTCGGCGCGTACACCGTGGCGTTTTCTTTGCGCCGCTATCCCGAATGGCGGCGACCTTTATTGTGGACGTTTCTCGGCGTGGCCACAATCGCCGCCATTTACGGCCTCGGCAAATTCGCGCTTGGCATCACCAGCAAAGTCCAAAGCACGCAAGGCACGACCATGACCTGGGGCGCGTTGTGCGTGATGTTCATGGCCTTTACTTTGCAAATGGCGTTGGCCGCTCCCTCCCGCCGCGAGCGTTGGCTGGCGCGGGCGCAGTTCATTCCGCAAATTTTTGCGCTGTTGCTCAGTCTCGTGCGCGGCGCCTATGTCGGTTTCGCCGCCAGCGTGATTTATCTTCTGCGGCAATATTGGACGAATCGTCAATTGCTGCTAAAAAGAATTTTGCCGGGGCTTTTGGCTTTTATGGTCGTCGCCGTATTTCTTTCCCCGCCTGCGGTTCGGCAGCGCCTCGCGCTTATTTTTGATCTGAAATATCATTCGACGCAGGTGCGTTTGGTGCAGTGGGAATATGCCCTCAAGATTGCCGCCGACCATCCGATTGTCGGAGTCGGCTGGCGTGATATGCTGCCCATCGTGCGCCGTTACGTTCCACCGGATATCAAGGTGCCAGAGCAGACGAGGATTGATATTTTTCACATCGGCCATTTTCACAACAATTACGTGATGATCCTCGTCTGTTTCGGCTTTGTGGGTCTGTTTGCATTTTTGTGGTTATTGGTGGCGGTGTGGCGGCAACTTGGCACGGCGGCACAACGCGCCAACTCGGAGCACGATCGCCGCATGATTTTCGCCAGCCGCGCCGCAATGATCGGCTTTTTAGTCGCGGGCATTTTTGATTGGACTTTTGGCGACGCCGAGGTCGTGACCATGTTTTGGTTTGTGATCGGAATGGGGCTTGGACAAACTCGATCCGCTAATTTTGTTCCGCAGCCGTCCTCGCATGGCGGGAATGCGCCGGACATCTCAAAACCACACGCGCCCCTGCCGGAAAATATCAAGCCGGGAAATAGCGCAAAAACGGCCAGACGATGAGTTTCCTTCGCAAAAGCTCGATCACCCTTCTCTCCCGCGCCGGCGTTTTCGTTCTCGGTTTCATCTCGCAAGCGTGGATCGCGCGGCTGCTCGGCCCGGAAGGCAAGGGCGCTTACGCCGTGCTCGCGCTGATCACCTCACTCGTCGCTCAATTCGCCAGTCTCGGCATTCATAATGCGCATATCTATCTGATCGGCAGGAAGCAAACGAATTTGAAAGCCGCCGCCGAAAACACGCTCATCTTCTCATTCGTGCTGGGCGGGATTTTCTTCGGCATCTATTGGCTGGGCCGCGAATGGATCGATCCCATTTTGTTTAAAGGCATCGCTCCCGAAATTACGGCGTGGATCGCGCTCACCTTTCCTTTGCACCTTGCTTTTCTGCTTTTCAACTATCTCGCTTTGGCGCATGACGACATCGTCGGTTTCAATCTCCCCCACGTTGGGCGCTCCGCCTACATTCTTTTGGGATTGGCGCTCTTTATCCCGTGGCGCACGATCGACCTATGGGCGGTCAATATCATCTGGGTGATCACGAATGTGATTCTCGCCCTGCAAAGTTGGTGGTTGATCTTTCGGCGCCAGCGTTTCGGCCTGCGCTGGAATCCGGTCATGTTTCGCGCCTCGATAAAATTTGGCTTGCAAAGTCACGCCGGCACCATTTTCTATTTGCTCGGCTGGCGTCTTGATTTTCTGCTGTGCAATATTTATCTTGATACGCGCGCGGTCGGCTATTATTCAGTCGCCGCGCTTTTCGGGGAAGTGTTGTGGTTTATTCCGCAGACGCTGGCGGTGGTGCTGTTGCCGGAGGTCAGCCGCCAGAACGGCGAGCAGGCAGTGCGGCTCACTTCCCAGGTCTGCCGTCTGGCGCTCGCCAGCTCGGCGCTCGGCGCGGTCTGTTTAGTGGTCCTCGCCCCGCTGCTGGTGAGCAGAATTTTTGGCAATGATTTTTTGCCGGCGTTATTGCCGATGTGGTTATTGCTGCCGGGAATGATTTTTGAAAGCGGCGCCCGCATTTTGAGCAGTTTTTTTGTCGGACGCGGGCATCCGATGACCAGCACCTACGCGGCGATGCTTGTCTTTGTTTCAAATTTGCTGATCAATTTGTGGTTCATTCCACATTACGGCATCACGGGCGCGGCTTTAGCCAGCACGTTCTCTTACGCGCTGGGCGCGGCTTATCTTCTCTGGTCGTATCGGCGATTGACGGGAACACCCTACCCGCAGGCGCTGTGGGTGCAGAGAAATGACCGGCATCTCGCAGGTGAAATTTATCGTCGTTTTCGAGGCGCATTGAAGAATGGCTAATCATCCACAAGCGATCACTTCCCATTACGATGCTGAATTTCAACGTCTGGGACTTTCGGAAACGCATCGTTATTTGCTGGGTCAAATTCCTCCGGGCAGCACGGTGCTCGAGCTGGGCCCGGCTTCCGGGTACATGACGCAAATTCTCGCCGGCAAGGGTTGCGTGGTGGATGCGATTGAAATCAATCCGCAAGATGCCGCCAAAGCGGCAATCTATTGTCGCAAGATGATCCTCGGGTCTGTTGAAGATGCCGCCAATTTCGCCGAGCTGCACGGGCCGTATCACGTCGTCTTGATGGCGGATGTTCTAGAACATTTGCGCGCGCCGAAGAATGCCTTGAGCCTCGTTCGAAAAAAACTAGCGCCCGATGGCATCGCGCTCGTGTCTTTGCCCAACATCGCCTTTTGGAAAATGCGCTGGGAGCTTTTGTGCGGGCGCTTTGACTATACCGACACCGGGCTTCTGGATCGCACCCATCTGCGTTTCTTCACATTGAAAACCGCCGCGGCGATGTTTCATGCCGCAGGATTTCGCCTCACCAACGCGGTCGTGCCGCCGCGGCATATTCCGCGTTTCGGAAGGCTCAAAATGGCGATCATGAAAGCCTGGCCGGCGCTTTTCTCAATCAATATGGTTTACCATCTGCGTGTCGATGAAACCTGATCTCAGCATCATCATTGTGACGTGGAATTCTCGAGTCGACATTGCAAAATGCCTGGAGTCTTTGGAGGCATCCTGCATCGGCGGCGATTTCGAAATCATTGTTTTGGACAATGCCTCAGACGACGGCACTGCGGATTACGTCACGGCGCACTTCCCCAACGTACGCGCCACGGCCTCGAAAGTCAACACCGGCTTTGCTCGCGGCAATAATCTGGCGGCGCAAAAAGCTTGCGGCCGTTATCTGCTCTTTCTCAATCCGGACACCTGGGTGGATGAGGACATGGTTTCGGCCATGGTGAATTTTTTGGATTCTCACCCGCAAGCCGGCGCCTGTGCGCCCCGCATTCTCAACCCCGACAACTCGTTGCAGCGCGGCGCCATGCGCACCTTACCGACTTTGGAGACGTTATTGTACGAGTTAAGCGGGCTGTCGCGCCTTTTCCCGCGCAGCCGGCGATTTGGCCGTTATATGATGACATGGTGGGATCACAACGATCGGCGCGAAGTCGAGCAGCCGGCCGGCGCCTGCATCGCGATGCGCCGCGAGGTGTTCGAGCAGATAGGCGGTTTTGACGAAGGTTATTTCATGTACTACGAAGACGTCGAATTGTGCCGCGCCATCCTTGCTGAGGGCTGGAAAATCTATTTTCTCCCTGACGTGTGTGCCTATCATATTGGCAACCAAAGCGCAAGCCAGGCGGTGACGAAAAATTTTCCGCAATTCTACCGCAGCATGTATCGTTACTTTCGCCGACATCATGGTCGTCTTGCCGCGTGGGTCGCCAAATTGCTGGTGGGAGTGGCCGAACTTGGCAAGCTTGCGACGCTTTCGCCTTTGCTGCCGATGGAAAAATTTCTGCCGCCTGCAAAGCATTGGCGCAACCGCCGCGAGCAGTTTTTGAGCCATGGCCGCTTTTTTTTGCAACACTGGTTCTTTTAACAAACGCACGGCTGGACGAAACGGAATCGAAAAGAAAAGGCTTTTGTATTCGGGTTTTGCGAATCGTCCGGATCAAAAATCCAATGGCTTGAATCCGGGCGACTGCGTCCGTAGGATTCGGCAAATCCGAATACCACTAAAAAGTCGTTGCTGCTTTTGCAACGAAGTCACTTGTAAAAAATTATGTTGCTTGATCTCAGCATTATCATCGTCACCTACAATTCCCTTGCGGATATTGTCAAATGCCTGGAGTCATTGGAAAAATTTTGCGTTGGTGTGAACCTCGAGATCATCGTGTTTGATAATGCCTCAACCGATGACACGCCGAATCTCGTGGCCGGCGCTTTCCCGAAGGTCCGCTTGCTCCGGCATGACGAGAATGCCGGTTTTGCTCGCGCCAATAACCTGGCCGCCGCCCAGGCGCGGGGCCGCTATCTTCTTCTCCTAAATCCGGACATCTGGGTTGACGATGATCTCGCCGCGGCTCTGGTGAAATTTCTCGATGCCGATCCGGAAACCGATGGCTGCGCGCCGCGCGTGCTCTTGCCGGGCGGGTCGCTGCAAATTGGCTCCATTTGCGCATTGCCCACCCTCGAGCTTTTGTTTTATGAACAGCTTGGCCTGTCACGGCTTTTCCCCCGCAGCCAGAGGTTCGGACGTTATCGCATGACCTGCTGGGCCCACGATGAAATCCGTGAAGTTGAACACGCTACCGGCGCTTGTCTGGCCATCCGTCGCGAAGTATACGCTGAGATCGGTGGATTCGACGAAAGCTTCTTTATGTACATCGAAGACGTCGATTTCAGCCACCGGCTCAAATCGCACGGCAAAAAAATTTTTTACCTGCCCTCGGCGCACGTCTTTCACGCCGGCGGCCAAAGCGGCAGCCAAATGGCGATTCAGAATTATTTGGAATTGTATCGCAGCTTTTACCGGTACTTTCGCAAGCACCACCGCCGCGGCGAGGTTATCGCCGCCAAGCTCATTTTGTCGCTGGGATTGCTGCTCAGAGTTATTGCCCTCGCGTTTGCGAGCCTCGCCGAAAGTTTCATGCGGTCTCATCCTTACTGGAAGAGCAGGCGCCAACAACTGGCCGGGCACACCCGGCTGCTTTTGCAACATTGGTCATACTAATTATTTCGTAGTCGTGCCTTCTCCGCCCCGCATCCTTGTAAAATTTTAAGGAAAGGCGGAGCGGGGCAGGCGCTCTCAGGTACTGAATACACGAACCCTAAAAGACTACTAAAAACGTTATTTTCAAACGAAGTGAAAGCCGGAAATGCTGGTGAAAGATCTTGTCTCCATAATTCTCTTGAATTGGAATTGCAAACAATACATCAAAGAGTGTCTGGACGCCGTTATGGCTCAGACTTATGAGAACGTGGAAATCATCTTTGTCGATAATGGCTCGACGGACGGCTCAGTGGATTTTGTCAAGGAGCATTACCCCTCATTATTTTTGATCGAGAATAAAACCAACCTGGGATTTGCCGCCGGAATGAATATCGGCATTCGGCGCACGAAAGGTGAATTTGTCCTGCCGTTGAATATCGACGTCTTCCTCCGGCACGATTTCATTGAAAACGCCATTGCCCAAGGCATGCGCAAAAACCAGCGGATTGGCATGGTCGGCGGAAAGGTTTTCCGATACGTCAACGGCCGAACCGATCTTCTCGCCGATGTCGGCAAGTATCTCGTCAAACGCATGACCATGAAAAACAGCAAAAACACCGAAACCGAAGAATACGTGTTTGGCCCAAATGGCAGTTGCCCGGTTTACCGCCGCGCGATGCTCGACGACGTCAAATTGCCCGGCGATCATTTTTACGACGAGGCGTATTTCGCCTTCGCCGAGGATATCGACTTGCATTGGCGCGCGCAGCTTTACGGCTGGCAATGTTTGTATCTTCCGGAGGTGGTCTCCTGGCACGTCCACTCGGCTTCGGTCGGGGGACAAATCCGGCTCATCGACAAACCAGCCGTTTTTCAGCAGATGGTTTTGCGCAATCGGCACATGAATATTATCAAAAATCTCCCGGCTGATCTCTGCATTCGCTATTTTGCATTTCTGGTCTTGACCGAAATCCTGGCCTTTTTCTATTTTCTGATGCGACGGCCGCGAAATGTTTGGGTGATTTTTGCTGCCTTTGGAGAAACCGTCAGGGCTCTACCCGGGCTGCTCAGCAAACGCCGCTTCATTCAGAAAAACAAGCGAGTCTCCAGCCGCTACGTACGCAGCCTTTTTAAGGGGTTTTAAGTGAGTTCGTCACAGCCAATAAAGAATCACCAGCGCAAGATTCGCGTCCTGCAAATCATCACCCGCCTTATTGTCGGCGGCGCGCAGGAAACCGTGATGCTCATCGCCGACAAGTTGGAGAAAGACCGCTACCAAGTCGAGGTGATCTGTGGGCCACAAACCGGGCCGGAAGGCAGCTTGATCGAAGAAATACGCCGCCGTGGCATTCCACTAACCATTCTGCCGGACTTGTTGCGGGAAATCGATCTCGTCAAGGATGGTCGGGCGTTTTGGAAATTATACAAAATAATGAAGACCGGAGCTTTCGACATCATCCATACCAATAGCAGCAAAGCCGGCATTTTAGGACGCTGGGCCGCGTGGTTGGCGAAAGTTCCCGTAATCATACACACCGTTCACGGTTGGGGGCATCATGAGCATCAGCGCGCGATCGTGCGCCGGCTGTTTATCTGGTTGGAGAAAATAAGCGCCGCCGTTACAGACAAACTGGTCGTGGTCTCGCCGCACAACATTGAAAAAGGATTAGCCGACCGCATTGCCTCGCGAGAAAAATATATCACGATCCGCAGCGGCATCGAATTGGATGAATTCATGCACCCAAGCATGGAAAGGCCGGCCATGCGCGCACGACTTGGCATTTCGCCTGATGCGCCGGTTGTGGGAACCGTAACGCGCCTGTCTCCGCAAAAAGCTCCGGCTGATTTTGTGGCCGCGGCAATCGCCGTCGCTGCAGCCATACCGTCAGCACATTTTGTCATCGTGGGGGATGGGCCTTTGCGCGGTCAACTCGAGGCCATGATCGCACAGGCCGGGCTTCAACACCGTTTTCATCTGACCGGTTTGCGAAGAGATGTTCCGGAGTTGTTGACCGCCTTTGATGTTTTTGTTCTATCTTCTCTGTGGGAAGGCTTGCCGCGTGTGTTGCCACAAGCCATGGCAGCCGGTTTGCCCATCGTTGCAACTGCGGTTGACGGCAATGTCGAAGCGGTGAATGACGGCGACAATGGCCTCCTGGTGCCGCCGGGTGACAGCGAAAGATTATCCCAAGCGATACGCGCGCTTTTGTCCGATCAGCAAACCGCCGCCGAAATGGGTGAGCGCGGTCGCCGGCGTGTGAATGAATTTAGCGCACAAAAAATGGCGGAAGATATTGGCCGGCTTTATCAAAACTTGTTGCACGACAAGGCTTTTTCGGAGAGCTTGACTCATGCTTAATCTGATTTATGCATACTTATTTTTGTTTTCTCTCGCGCTATCATTAATTTTTGTGCCATTGACCCGACACCTTGCTTTTTACCTCAATATGATTGACCGGCCGCAGGGACGGAAGGCGCACGATCACCCGCGGCCATTGCTCGGCGGTTTGGCCATTTATGCCGCCTTTAGCGCCGTCTTGCTGGCGCAAATCATCGGGTTCGTCATTTGCAAAGATAGTCCATGGTTTTCCACCCGCTTTCCTTTTTTAACGGAACAATCGAAACACTTTCTGGAAGTGCTGCCGAAGCTGCTGGCGATTTGGGGCGGCGCTACGCTGATGGTCATGCTTGGATTTATCGATGACCGGCGCGGCGCCGGCTTTTCTTACAAAATTAAATTTGTGCTGCAAATCGCGGCAGCGTGTCTCTTGCCGCTAGCCGGCGTGCGTACCGACTTCATGCCGTCGACAGCGCTGAATGCACTCATCACGATCATCTGGATCGTCGGCATCACCAACGCCTTCAACCTGCTTGACAACATGGACGGGCTTTCGGCGGGCATCGCGGTGATTGCCGCCGCCATCTTTTTTTTGATCACGGCGGCGCAAGCGCAGGTTTTTTCCGCGATGATTTTTGCGTTGCTCATCGGCGCGGTTTTAGGTTTTCTCATTTATAATTTCAATCCGGCGAAAATTTTTATGGGCGACACCGGCAGCTTATTTTTAGGGTATATGCTCGCCGCTTTATCCATCACCAGCAGCTATGTCGTGCCCACCAGCGCCAATCTTTTGCCCGTCATCTCGCCGCTCTTGATTCTCAGCTTGCCGATTTTCGACACGCTTTCGGTGATGATCATTCGCCGTCGCGAAGGCCGGCCGTTATTCATTGGCGATCGCCGCCATTTTTCACATCGTTTAATCGAGCTTGGCATGAGCCAGCACGGCGCGGTGATTTTCATTTATCTCGTCGCCCTCAGCCTCGGCGTCGCCGCCGCCCTCCTGCCCTATTTGCCGTTGTGGGGGCAAATTCTCCTGCTCTTGCAAACCGTGGCGATTTACCTCATGATTACGATCTTGATGCACGTCGCCAAACGCCGGCATCAATCCAACCGGCGATAATCTCGCCCAAGCCAACGAAGGTCTCGTGAACCATGCGCTGGCAGAAAACTCGCCAGCGCCACGCGACATGAAAGAGAACTCAATCGAGTGAAAATCAACTTTCCAACAAAGATCAAAAATTCCCTCTGAATATCGCCGCTGAATATCGCCGCAACACGGCACTTGCTTTTATCTGATTTATTCGTTATGTTAAGCCTGCCTCATCATTCATCCAAAAGAAAAATGAGTTACGTCCTTGAAGTTTCAGCTTTGAAAAAACGTTACGGCGACTTGGTGGCCGTTGACGGTGTCAGTTTCAACGTCACCCGCGGTGAAGTTTTTGGCATTCTCGGGCCGAACGGCGCCGGCAAAACCACCACGCTCGAAATGATCGAGACGCTGCGCCCGATTGATTCCGGCCGCGTACTCCTCGACGGCCTCGACGTGCAGCAAGAACCGCAGAAAGTCAAACAGTTGATCGGGGTGCAGCTTCAGGCGTCCTCGTTTTTCGACAAGCTCTCGCTCACGGAATTGTTGCTGCTATTCGGCGAAACGTACGGACGGCAAGTTGATGCGCTGGCATTGCTCGACGAAGCAGAACTGCGGGATAAAGCGAAATCGTATGTGGTGCAACTTTCCGGCGGGCAGAAGCAGCGTTTCTCCATCGCCGCGGCGCTGGTGAACGATCCCGTCGTTCTTTTTCTCGACGAACCGACAACCGGACTGGACCCGCAGGCGCGCCGCCATCTTTGGGGCGTCATCAAACGCATTCGGTCGGAAGGGAAAACCATTGTCATTACCACGCACTACATGGAAGAAGCAGAAGAGTTGTGTGACCGCGTCGCGATCATGGATCGCGGCAAGATCGTCGCCGATGCGCCGCCGCAAGAATTGATTCGGCAATTGCTGGCCAAGGGCTTCAAGAAAGAGCGCGTCGAGCGGTTGGCCAATTTGGAAGACGTGTTTCTCGATTTGACCGGACACTCATTACGGGAAGATTAAATGCGACTCAAAATAAAATTGATGGCGGCGTCATTCAAGATGTTCATCCGGCAGCGCGAAGCCATCATTTGGACGATGATTCTGCCGCTGTTTATGGTGTTCTTGTTCAGCTTCGTCAAATTCGACGGGCTTGGACATGTCAATGTCGGGATCGTCAACCACTCACCGGATTCGACGCTGGTCAACATTCTGAAGCCGATTCAAGCGTTGAAAATTTCAATGGGACGCGAAGACGATGAACTCGCGCGTTTAAAAAAAGGCGAGCGCGCCCTGGTGCTCGTCATTCCCGCATCATTCCAACCGATCGGGCAAGACTCGCTGACACTTTATCTCAATGCCGAAAAACCGCAAGAAACACAAGCCGGAAAATTGATTCTGCAACGCGCGCTGGACGAGTTGGTCTTCCGGCAAAATCACCTGCCGCGCCATGCTTTGCGCACCGAGCTGGTCAACAGCCGCAACCTCACGTACATCGATTTTCTCCTGCCCGGCATTATCGCGATGTCGATCATGCAAAGCGGCGTTTTCGGCGTGGCCTTCGGTTTCGTCATACTGAAAAAGCGCGGCATTCTCCGGCGGCTGCTGGTGACGCCGATGAAAACTAACGATTTTATCATCGCGCAAGTGAGCACGCGCCTGCTGGTTTTGATGACGCAGGTGTTGATCATGGTTGGCGCCGGCGTCTTGTTCTTTCATTTGCACTTTATCGGCAGCATCTTCAACATGATCATCGTCGGGTTGCTCGGCGGCGTGGTTTTTCTGTCGATTGGGTTCGCGCTTTCGGGCATCTCGAAATCGGAAGATCAAGTTGCGCCGCTCGCCAACGTCATTACATTGCCGATGCTGATGCTCTCCGGCGTTTTCTTCAGCCGCTCGAATCTGCCGGGCTTTGCGCACGTCGTCACGGATTTCTTTCCGCTCACCTATCTAGCCGATGGCCTGCGCAGCATTGCCATTGAGGGCGCAACCTTGACTGACGTATTTCCGCAACTTCTCGGCCTTGCCGTCTGGTCGGTGATCACGTTGTTCATTGCGGTCAAAGCGTTTCGCTGGGAGTGATCGTAGCGCGGCGATAACCACAACCAAAAGCATTATAAATTTTAAATTGAAAATTTTCAATTTAAAATTTATAATAATCTTCACGATCGTGATAGTTTTTAAAGTAACAGGCTTATAATCGTTTTGTCTAAGCGCATGGCGTATTCAGCGACGAGTTGAGGAGCTTTTGAGAATGAAGAAAAACTATATGATTCGTTCCCTTCTCTCTATCATTATCCTGTTCTTTAGCCTGTTTCTCTATACGTCGATCACCAACGCGCAAAACACACCGATCCTTCTCAAAGCCGCGCGCTTGATCGACGGCCGCGGCGGCGCGCTGCTTGAGCCGGCGATCGTGCGTATCGAGGGAGAGAAGATTGCCGAAGTCGGCACGCAAATAAAAATTCCGAAAGGCGCAAAAATCATCGACCTCGGCAACGCAACGCTGCTGCCGGGATTGATCGATTTGCACACGCATCTCACGGACCGATATGGCACGCATTGGGAAGAGGCGCTGGTGAAAACCACGCCGGGTCATAACGCCCTGTGGGGCGCGCACAACGCGCGCGTCACGCTGCTGGCGGGATTCACCACTTGCCGCGATATGGGCCCGACGTGGCCTTATGTGGATGTTGATCTGCGGCAGGCGATTGAAGAAGGCGCGGTGCCCGGCCCGCGGCTGCTCGTTGCGGGCAATTATGTTTCTTCAACCGGCGGGGCCGGCGATGCGCGGCAGTTTTCGATTTACGTCGATGTGCCCATCGTCCAAAATCTCGCCGACGGGCCGGAAGAGATTACGAAAGCGGTGCGCACCAATTTCAAACACGGCGCGGATTTCATCAAGATTCTCGCCACCGGCGCGGTGCTGTCCAAGGGCATTCATCCGGGCGCGCAGCAATATTCGGATGCGGAAATTCAGGCCGCGGTGACCGAGGCCACTCGCTGGGGCCGGCAAGTTGCAGCCCATGCGCACGGCGCTGACGGCATCAAGGCCGCGATTCGCGCCGGCGTGCGCACCATCGATCACGGCACGTTTCTCGACGACGAAGCCGTCGCGATGCTCAAAGCGTGGCGCAAAACTTTTTACGTTCCGACGCTGTACGCGAGTGAAATCATTCAAACCGAAGGCGCGCAGCATGGCATCCCGGAATCCGAGATCGCGCGTGATCGTGAGTTGCGTGATATGGAAATCGCAGGTTTCAAGCGCGCGCTGACCGCCGGCCTTCCGATTGGCTTGGGAACCGACTCCGCGGTGATTCCGCACGGCGACAATGCCAAAGAGCTGGCGTTACGAGTTAAACTCGGCGAAACGCCAATGGCCGCCATCGTGTCCGCAACCAGCCTCAACGCCGAAATCATCGGCTCGAGCGACCGCGTCGGCAGCATCGAAAAAGGCAAATACGCCGACCTCATCGCCGTGCCCGGCAATCCGCTGCAAGACATCACGCTGCTGCAGCGCGTCGGCTTCGTGATGAAAGGCGGCGTGGTTTATCGCGATGAGTTGGTGAAGCACTAACTTTACACGCCCGAAAATTATACTTGAAAAAAGGATAAAATTTTATTAAATTTACATATTAACATTGAACAACGTCCGTAGGAGGTTATACATGTCAGGTCATAATAAATGGGCCAAAATCAAGCATAAGAAGGCGGCCACCGATGCGGCCAAGGGCCGGGTCTATACGCGCCTGATCAAGGAAATCACGCTGGCGGCGCGCATGGGCGGCGGCGATGAAAGCGGCAACGCGCGCTTGCGCAAGGCGATCCAGGACGCCAAAGCCGCCAACATGCCGTCAAACAATATCGAGCGCGGCATCAAAAAAGGCACGGGCGAGCTTGAGGGCGTCAACTACGAGGAAGTGGCGTACGAAGGCTACGGGCCGGGCGGCGTGGCGATCATCGCGGAGTTGATCACCGACAATAAAAATCGCGCCGTCTCGGAAATTCGCCACATTTTTTCCAAGCACGGCGGCAATCTCGCGGCGTCCGGCGCCGTGAGCTGGAAGTTTGACAAAAAGGGCATCATCGCCGTGGCGCCCGAGGGCCGCAGCGAAGATGACATGCTGATGAGCGCGCTGGAGGCCGGCGCCGAGGATGTCAAATATGATCCCGAATCAACCGAGATTTTGACGGCGCCGCAGGATTTGGAGACGGTGAAAAGCGCTTTGGAAAAGCAGGGCTTGAAAATCGAAAAAGCCGAAGTCGGCATGCATCCCAAGGACACGGTCAAAATCGAGGGCAAAGAGGCCGAACAGCTTCTCAGGCTGCTCGACGCTATTGAAGAGAATGACGACGTGCAGAAAGTTTATTCCAACTACGACATCGATATGGATGTCATGGCGCAGTTGAGTGAGGCCTGATTCAAAAGCCATCATGCACGAACGGCGTTTTTTGGGCGTCGACCCGGGTTTGACGCGAACCGGCTTGGGACTGATTGCGCTGCAAGAAGGACGCATTGCTTTTGCCAACGCCAAGCTGATCGCGCCGGCCTCGAATCAGCCATTGCGGGATCGGCTGCATCATCTGTATCGCGAAGTGAAAGCATGTTTGCTCGACTGGCAGCCGGAAGTGATGGTGGTGGAGAATTTGATTTACGCGCGCAATGCGCAGGTGGCGCTCAAGCTCGGACACGCGCGCGGCGTTTTGCTGCTGGCGGCGGCGGAAAGTGATCTGCCGGTGGTTGAATATTCGCCGCGTGAAATCAAACTCGCCGTCACCGGTTATGGCGGCGCCTCGAAGGAACAAATGCAGCGCATGGTGCAGGCCGTGTTGAACATGCCCAAGCCGCCGGAAACGCATGACGTCGCCGATGCGCTGGCTTTGGCGATTTGCCACGCGCACCGGGCAAGAGGCAAGTAGCAAGGGGCAAATTGCAAAGGGCAAAGGGCAAGGGGCAAGAAGCAAGTTTTTACTTGCAATTTGCAACTTGCAACTTGACACGATGATCGCAAAAATCTCCGGTCGTTTGCTGGAAAAATTTCCAACGCGGATTTTGGTCGAAGTCGGCGGCATCGGGTATGAAATCCAAATTCCGTTGTCCACCTTCGAAAAACTGGGGACGCTTGGCGAAAACATCAGCTTGTTTACTCATCTGCACGTTCGCGAAGACGCGCTGCAACTTTTCGGTTTTGCCGCCGAAGCGGAGAAGCGGCTGTTTCAACATTTGCTCTCGGTCAGCGGCGTCGGGCCTAAACTGGCGCAAAGCATTCTCAGTGGTTGCTCGGTTGAACTATTTTGCCGCTATGTTGCGCAAAATGAGATTGCGGCGCTGCAGGGAATTCCCGGCATCGGCAAGAAAACCGCGGAGCGGTTGGTGCTGGAGTTGCGCGACCGTCTGGGGCGCTGGGCGCCGGAAGGCGCGGCGGCAATGCCGGCCGCCTCCGCCATTGAAGAAGAAACCGTTTCCGCCTTGGTCTCGCTGGGCTATTCGCGGTCGTCGGCGCAAAAGGCCGTTGCCCGGGTCCGGCGGGAAGACGGCGAGCTGCCGCTGGAAGAATTGATCAAACGCGCGCTGCGATATATTTAAATCATGGCTGAGTCCAACCGCAAACCGATACGTCATCTCGATCCCGCGCCGTTGGAGGGCGAAGGAGAATTCGACCGCAGCTTGCGCCCGGCGTTGTTTGAGGAATTTATCGGCCAGGACAAGATCAAGGACAATCTGCGCGTGTTCGTGGAGGCGGCTCGCGCACGGGGTGAAGCGCTCGATCACGTTCTTTTATACGGCCCGCCGGGGCTTGGCAAAACCACGCTGGCGCATATCATCGCCCAGGCGATGGGCGCAACGATCAAAGTCACCTCCGGCCCGGCGCTGGAGAAAGCCGGCGATCTGGCGGGTTTGCTGACCAACCTCGGCGAACGCGATGTGCTTTTTATCGACGAAATCCATCGCCTCAATCACGTCGTTGAAGAATATCTTTATCCGGCGATGGAGGATTTCAAGCTCGACATCATCATCGACAAAGGCGCCAACGCCCGCTCGATTCAACTGCGGGTGCCGAAATTCACGCTGATCGGCGCCACGACGCGCGCCGGATTGTTGACCGGACCGATGCGCTCTCGCTTCGGCGTGGTTGCGCGCCTCGATTATTACGCGCCGGCGCAGTTGGTTTTGATCGCCAGGCGTTCGGCGCAGCTTCTCGGGGTCGAGCTTTTGCCGGAGGCGGCGCTGGAAATCGCCCGGCGCGCCCGCGGCACCCCGCGCATCGCCAATCGCTTGCTGCGGCGCATTCGCGATTTCGCGCAGATCGAGGGAAAGAAAACCATCGCCGCCGACTTGGCGGCCGCGGCGCTCAATCGTCTCGAAGTTGACGAGCTGGGCCTCGATGACATGGACAAGCGCATTTTGGCCGTGATCATTGAAAAATTCGCCGGCGGCCCGGTCGGCCTCAACACCATCGCGGTCGCCGTGGGCGAAGACGGCGAAACGCTCGAAGAAATTTATGAGCCTTTTCTGATTCAACAAGGCCTGTTAAACCGAACCGCGCGCGGACGGATGGCAACGGAGTCGGCCTACAAACATCTCGGCCTGACTCCGAGCACACCGCCTGTTGCGCAAAAAAACTTATTTTAAGAGCCGTCAATTATGAAGCTTTCAGATTTCAATTACAGCTTACCGCAAAAATTCATTGCCCAATACCCCGCCGACAAACGCGATCGCTCGAAATTGATGGTGTTGAATCGCGCCCAACAAACCGTCGAAGAACACCAATTTTCCGAAATCGTCAATTACTTGAATCCTGAAGATTGTTTGGTGATCAATGAGACCAAGGTTTTTCCGGCGCGTTTACTCGGCACCAAAGACAAGACCGAAGCCAAGGTCGAAATTTTTCTTCTGCGTCAATTGGAAGAAGGGCTTTGGGAAGTGCTGGTCAAACCGGCGCGAAAAGTTCGCGTCGGCAATCGGTTGTCGGTCGGGAAGGAATTGGTTTGCGACGTCATCGACAACACGGTATCCGGCGGCCGCGTCGTACGGTTCAATTATAACGGCAACTTCTTCGAGGCGGTCGAGCGGCTCGGCCAGTCGCCTCTGCCGCCCTACGTGAAACGCGAGCCGGAGTTGGCGGATAAAGACCGCTATCAGACGGTTTATGCGCGCGTGCGGGGCGCGGTGGCCGCGCCGACGGCCGGCCTGCATTTTACCAAGGAACTGCTGCGCAAAATTGAGAACAAGGGCGTCAAGATCGCGCCGATTGTGCTGCACCTCGGCTTGGGAAGTTTCCGGGCAGTCAATGTCGAAGATTTGGGCCGCCACAAAATGGATTCGGAATACTACGAAATCAGCTCTGAATCCGCCAATAAAATTAATGAGACCATGAAGAAAGGCGGCAACATCGTCGTCGTCGGGACCAGCACCGTGCGCGCGCTCGAGACCGAAGTCTCCAGCGAAGGCTGGGTCAAAGCCAATCGCGGCTGGACGGACAAATTCATTTTCCCGCCGTATGAATTTAAAATTGTCGATCGCCTGATCACGAATTTCCATCTCCCCAGCTCGACGATGCTCATGCTCGTCTGCGCCTTTGCCGGCCGCGATTTTGTCTTAAAAACTTATCGCAAGGCGATGAAGGACAAATTCCGGTTTTTGAGCTACGGTGATGCGATGTTGATTGTGTGAGGTTTTCACATGCCAGCCAAAGACATTATAGATGGCAAAATCTGGATTCAGCGTGACGGCACGGAATATGGCATCGCCAACGAATTAGTTGAAGCTGGAATTCCAAAAGAACATATCGTTTTAGGTTTTCAATCAGAAGAAGTAAGGCCATATACGGATTTTGCGGTGGCATGAGATTCGATCATCAAAATTCTCAAGAAGGCTTAAAGTGACCGACGTCGCTGCAATCGTCGTCGCTGCGGGACAGGGGACTCGGTTTGGCAGCGATATCCCGAAACAGTTTTTGCTGCTGCAAAATCGCCCGATCATCGTTCATGCCTTGGAACGTCTGCAAAGCGCCGCCGTTGTTCGTCAAATCGTCGTGGTGGCTGGAAAAGAGTGGGTGCCATACATGAGCCGCGAAATCGCCGGCCGTTTTAATTTTGACAAAATCAGTGCCATTGTTCCCGGCGGCAAAGAACGGCAGGATTCGGTTTTGGCCGGTTTGCAAGCCCTGCCGATTGCTCCGGACATTGTCCTCATCCACGACGCGGTTCGCCCCCTCTTCTCGTTGGATTTATTGGAGCGCGTCATCAAGGGTTGTGAAACTTTCGACGCCTGTGTGCCCGGTTTGCCCTTGCGCGACACGGTGAAGCGCATTGACGCTGAGCGTATTATCGAAACGGTGCCGCGCGAATCGCTGCGTCTGGTGCAAACACCGCAGGCGTTTCGTTATCGAAGTTTGCTGCACGCTTTCGAACAAGCGGGCAAAATGAATTTCTATAGCACCGACGAAGCCGCGTTGGTCGAAAAATTCGGCGGCCGCGCCGGTTGGGTCGAGGGCGAAGAAACCAACTTGAAAATCACCACCCCGCGTGATTTGCAGATTGCCGAACTCTTTTTGCAAGAAATAACCTAGCGCTGACAAGCAACCCCAAAAGAGGCAACCGCGAATGAGCGCTAATTAACGCGAATAAAAAATATTAGCGTTCATTAGCGTTGATTCGCGGTTTAAAAATGTTTGCGGAAAAAGCAAAGATTTCATTTTTGATAGAATCATGCGCATCGGTTTCGGATATGACGTTCATCCGCTCGTCGCCGGTCGAAGGCTGATTTTGGGCGGCGTCGAAATCAGCCACGACACTGGTCTGGCTGGCCATTCGGACGCCGACGTGCTTTGCCACGCCATCGCCGACGCCTTGCTCGGCGCCGCCAATCTCGGCGATTTGGGCCGGCACTTTCCCGACACCGAAGCCAAATTTGCCAATATCAGCAGCCTGTTGCTTTTAAAAGAAATCGCGCAGCTTTTGCAAAAAAATAATTATCGTGTCGTGAACATTGACGCCACCCTCGTTTTGGAAACGCCGAAAGTCATGCCGTATGCCGAACAAATGCGCCAAAACATCGCGGCGGCGCTCGGCATCACGCCGGCGCAGATTTCCCTCAAAGCCACGACTTCGGAGAAATTGGGATTCATCGGCAGAAAAGAAGGCGCCGCGGCGTTTGCGGTCGCGTTGGTGAAGAGCGAAAAAAGCGAGTCTAACTTGGAATGAGGAAAGGAGCATAGATGGGGTTGCGGAGCGACTCTTATTATACGGCGGCTCGAGAAAGAATCAAGGAAGCACAGTTTCTGCACGAGAATCGGTATTATATTTTGGCGATGTACATTTCAGGCTTAGCCGTTGAGTGTATATTGCGCGCTTTTCGTCTGCTGAAAGATCCGACGTTTGACGAACGGCATGATCTTTGGCGGTTGTGGAGAAGCACCGAATTAGCGAATGTTCGTGGCGAATTCTATCACGAGAAAATCCAAAGTTCCATGGATACGGTCATGGCATTATGGCGTAATGATTATCGCTTTCGTTCTGAAGCCGCTCTTCGCGCCTACTTGAAAAAGATAGGAAGTGACCGTGGTATCAGGGGAGATTTTCTCAAGTTCAATAGTAAAACGCTATACGAGGCGGCAGAAGAAGTTGTTCAATTCGGAGTAAACCGATGGAAACTTTTGAAAAAAAAATAAGAGCTATTCTCTTGGAGTCATTCGCCGAACATGAACTCCAATTGGAAACCGAACCGGATGGTCGTGTCAGTGGCTTCATCATCTCCGATAAATTCGTTGATATGGATCATCTGGCGCGACAGCGCAAAGTCTGGGCACTGCTACGAAAAAAGCTAACCAAAACCGAGCAGATGAAAATTTTGGGATTTGTGGCCTTCACGCCAGCAGAGCACGAAGCTTATAGTGAACCGAGCTTATAGCGAAACATCAAGCATCAACATGACCTCCTCCCCTCGCGTCCGTTTCGCCCCAAGTCCGACCGGGCATTTCCACATCGGCAATGCGCGCGCCGCCATTCTCAATTGGCTGTTTGCCAAACACAGCGGCGGTGCGTTCATTCTTCGCATCGAAGACACCGATATCGAACGTTCCACCAAGGAATCCGAAGCCTCCATTTTTCACGACCTGCGCTGGTTGGGTTTGAATTGGGACGAAGGTCCGGACGTTGGCGGCGACTTTGGCCCTTATCGACAATCCGAGCGCCTGGCGATTTATTCTCAACACGCCGGGCAGTTGATTGCCAAAGGCCATGCCTATCATTGCTATTGCACGCCCGCCGACCTCGAGGCCAGGCGCGAAGCCGCCATGCAGGCCGGTCAGCAGCCTCACTATGATGGCCGCTGTAAACATCTTTCTCCCGGCGACCGCGCGGCAAAAGAAAAAGCCGACGTCAAACCGGTTGTTCGTTTCATCATGCCGGAGAGGGAAATCACTTTTGCGGACTTGGCAAAAGGGAAAATCACTTTTCCTCCGGACGCCCTGGGCGATTTCGTCATTCTGCGCTCCGACGGTGTGCCGACCTACAACTACGCCGCCGTCGTCGATGATCATCTCATGCACATCACCCATGTGATTCGCGGCGACGATCACGTCGTCAACACGCCGAAGCAGATCATGATTTACGAGGCCTTTGGCTGGGCCCTGCCGCAGTTCTGTCACATCCCGATGATTCTCGGCCCCGATCGCGAGCGTCTCTCGAAACGTCACGGCGCCACCTCGGTGGATGACTATGCGAAAAAAGGCTATTTGCCCGATGCCCTGGTCAATTTTCTGAGTCTCTTAAGCTGGTCATCCGAAAGCGGCGAGGAAATTCTCTCGCGTGAGCGTTTGATCGAAGAATTCAATTTCAATCGCCTCTCCCCTTCTGCCGCGGTGTTCGACGTCGTCAAATTGAACTGGATGAACGGCGTTTATATTCGCAATATGAATCTCACCGAACTGACCGACGCCTGCTTGCCTTATTTGCAAGAGGCCGGTTATCGTTTGCCGGATCACGAAACCTTGCAAAAGATGATTCGCCTCGTCGGCGACAGCCTCGAGCACCTCGGCCAGATCGCTGAAAAACTCGAATTGTTTTTTGTAGACGAAATTCGCATCACCGACGGCGCGGCGATGGGCATGATCCAGACCGAGGCGGCGGAAAAAGTTTATTGGTCTTTTTTGCGTCAGCTCGACAAATACGATACGCTCACCGCCGAAGCTTTTCGCCAACTGATGAAAGTCGTCAACAAAGAAACCGGCGTCATGGGCCGCGATCTCTGGATGCCGATTCGCATCGCGCTCACCGGCCACATGCACGGCCCGGATTTGGCGATGGTTGTTGAAATTTTCGGCAAAGAAAAATGCCGCAAATTTGTGCAACAAGTTGTTGAGTAACATTCATACTTTCATAACTTTCGTAGTAGCGCCTTCAGGCGCCGGCCGTTTGAATTTTGCAAATAGTTCAACACAAAATTTACGTGTCATCTTTTCACCAACTTTTTAAAACGGCGCGCCCTCTCATCGGCATGTTGCACTTGCCGCCCTTGCCCGGCAGTCCGCATTATTCCGGCAGGAGGCAAAATATCATTGACGCGGCGCTGCAGGATGCGCAAGTTTTGCTCGAAGCCGGGTTCGCCGGGTTGATCATTGAAAATCTGGGCGACGCGCCGTATTATCCCGATCACGCGCCGGCGGAGACGGTTGCGGCCATGAGCGTCGTCGCAGCTCACCTTCGCCAACAAACCAAACTTCCGGCCGGCGTCAACGTGCTGCGCAATGACGCGCAAAGCGCGATGGCCATTGCCGCGGCCGCCGATCTGCAATTTATTCGCGTCAACGTTTTGATCGGAACGAGCGTCACGGATCAAGGCCTCATCAGCGGCCAGGCGCATCTCATTGCGCGCAAAAGGCAGCAACTGCAAGCCGAAAACGTTTTGATTTTCGCCGACCTGCGCGTCAAACATGCCGCACCGCTGGTCGAACGCGAGCTTGCGCAGGAGATTGACGATCTCTTCGAGCGCGCGCTGGCCGATGCCATCATTGTCAGCGGCGCCGGCAGCGGCAAGCCGGTTGATGCCAATTTTTTGCGCGAGGTGAAAAAAATCGCCGGAGAGCGGCCGGTGTTGATTGGCAGTGGATTGAATTTGGAAAATGCCAAAGCTTTGCTCGCTATCGCGGATGGGGCGATTGCGGGAAGCTCGATCAAGATTGATGGGAAGATTCATAATCGGGTTGATGAAAACCTAGCACGACGACTTATAGAACTTATCAAAGTATAGAAACTGAATAACTCGAGAAAAACAATTTTTTTCTTCCTATGCCCCTCAAACTCTACAACACCCTCACCCGTCAAAAAGAAGAATTCGTGCCGGTGCATTCCGGCCGCGTGGGATTTTATCTCTGCGGGCCGACGGTGTATGATTATTTTCATATCGGCAACGCGCGGCCGTTCGTCGTCTTCGATGTCTTTCGCCGTTATCTGCGCTATCGCGGTTATCAGGTTCGGTTCGTAATGAACCTCACCGACATCGACGACAAAATCATCAACCGCGCCAACGAGCTGGGCGTCTCGTCGCAGGAGATCGCGCAAAAATATACCACCGCCTTTTTTGAAGACATTCAAAAGCTCGGCGTGCAGCCGGCGGATGTTTATCCCAAAGCCACCGAGCATATCGACGACATCATTTATCTCATTGACACGCTGATCAAAAACGGAACGGCTTACGTCGTTGAAGGCAATGTTTACTTTGACGTGAGCAAATTTCCGGCTTACGCCAAATTATCCGGCAAAAAACTGGATGAGCTGAGAACCGGTGAGCGCGTCGCGGTCGACGAACGCAAAGATGATCCGCTTGATTTTGCGTTGTGGAAAGCCGCCAAGCCCGGCGAGCCGTGGTGGGAAAGTCCCTGGGGCAAAGGCCGGCCCGGCTGGCATGCGGAATGCTCGGCGATGTCGATGAAATATCTCGGCGAGAGCATCGATATTCACGCCGGCGGGATTGATCTCATTTTTCCGCATCACGAAAATGAGATCGCGCAAAGCGAGGCGATGACCGGCAAGCCGTTTGTGAAATATTGGCTGCACAACGGTTTTCTCGACATCGACGGCGAGAAGATGTCAAAATCGTTGGGCAATTTCAGCACCGCGCGCGACGTGATGGAAAAATTTTCAACGACGGCGATTCGTGTTTTCTTTTTGATGAAACACTATCGCGGCCCGATCAGTTTTTCGCCGGAGCCGCTGCAACATGCGGTGAAAACGGCGGAGCGTTTGAATATTGCGTATAATCTGTTGCGCCGGCGCCTCGTCGATTTTGAGACTGCCGATTCGGTGAATCACGACCAACACTCCGCGGAAACCCAAAGCTTCGTCATGCTCCTCGCGAAATCGCGCGAGAATTTCATCGCGGCGATGGATGATGATTTCAACACGCCGGAGGCGATGGCGGTGATTTTCGATTTCATCCGCGAAACGAATCGTTGGGCCGAACGCGCCAGCCTCTCCCCCGCCGACCTATCCATTCTCGCCCGCGCGAAAAATCTCTTGGATGAATGGAACAGCTTTCTCGGCGTCATCGAAACGCGCGCCAGCGGCATCGATCAAGGCCGGGTTGACGGCATCATGAAAATTCTGCTCGATTTGCGCCAACAAGCGCGGGCGGAAAAAAATTTCAAAATGGCGGACGGGATTCGCAATCGTTTGAAAGAGGCGGGGGTGATTATCGAAGATAGTCCCCAGGGCAGCCGTTGGCGGTGGGAATAAAATTGATTCATTCTTCTTTCAACGCCGTTAACAAGACCATGCGCGTGACGGCAAAAACCGATAGCGCGCTGGCGAGCAAACCGGCGATGAGCACCAACAGAATCGTGGCGCCGAGTGAAAGCCAGGGCAGATGCGCGCTGCCGCCGGCAAGATGCGGCGCCACCGCAATCAGCGCGGAAAAACTGCCGATAAAAATTCCGATCAAAATCAAAAATCCATTTTCAACCAGCAAAATCAGGGTCAGCGTGGCGCGGCGAAAGCCAAATGCCTGCAGGGTGGCCAGTTCTCCCCGTCGCTCGATGGCGTTGCGGATCAAAATAATTCCCAACCCTAACGTTCCCAACAGCAATCCCAGCCCGCCGAGAGTTTGAAAAATCGACAAGTAAGTATTTTCCACGACTTGAAAATCAGCCAGTTTTGCCCGGCTCGACGACACATCAAAACCATAATTTTGCAAATTCTGCTCGAGCCGCTCGGAAACCGCTTCGGCTTGCTCTGAAGAGGTTTCGATGAGAAAATAAGCATAGCCGCTGACCCCGGGAAAATGTTTGAGAAAATCGGCTTCCGAAATCAACACCTCGCGTTGAAAAATGCTGCGCTCGAAAAGCCCGACAAATCGCAGCTTGATCTCGCGGCCAAATTCGTTGCGCATCACGACTTCCTTGCCCAATCCCAAATGCATGATCCATCGCACCGAGTTATAATCGCCAAAAGCCGGAATCACTTCCGGCGCGATTTCCTGCTCGAGCAGCGACCAGGGATGCGACTTGAATTTTGGATCGATCAGCTCGCGAAACTGAAATCCGCCGCGCTCGATTTGCCCGGCGGAAACGCCGAGAACGCGCGGCTGCTGCGGTTGATAAAGATTCAGGCAGCTCACTTCCTCGCCCGGCAGCAGGCGCAGTTGAAAAACGTCAATGCGGTTGAATAACGCCGTATCGGATTCGGCAAAGCCCAACTCCTCTCTGCCGGCTTTGGTGTTCAGATGGTGATGAAGCGGGATGTCGGATTCGGCGATCAGCGAGAACCCTCCTGTACCCGAATCTTTAGCGAGCGGTTCTTGTTCCACGTCGACGCGATTCGCGGCAACCGCCACGATGACGAAACAAGCGCAGGCGACGAGGGTTGCGCATAACATGCTGCGCCCGGGATTGCGCGCGCTGTAATCAATCGCCAGGGCGATGATTCTCGTGAAACCCAGGAGTCGCAGTCGTTGGCGGCGCAGGTCACGAAACCAAAGGGAGAGCGCGGCCAACCCCGCAATCAACAAACACGCGCCGCTGCCAAAAAACCATCCGGCGGCAGAAGATTCGTTTGAAAAACCGGATAGAATCATCATGCCGGCAGCGCCGGCCAACGCCAGCAACGCTACAATTTTGGAAAATCGTGATGGTGTGATGCGCTCCGATGTCGTCACGCCATGCAATAGCGCCGTCGCCGGAACTTTTCGCAGTTGCCGCAAAGTCCACACAATCGCCAACAACGTGACGGCGAGCGCTGAGAGATAGCCGAGGCCGAGCGTTGCCAGGTTCACATGCAAAACCACGAACGGCGCGCCGATCGCTTCGAGCCACCAGGTGCGCAGGCCGAACATGAGAATCCAGGCATAAACCACGGCGCCGGCCAAACCAATCATGCAGCCGATTCCAGCCAGAATCCCGCCTTCTGTCAACATTTGCCGGCGAACTTCGCGCCGCGGATAACCCAATGCCAGCAAGGTTCCGATGTCCCTGGCTCTTTGTTCCACGCCGAGCCGAAAGAGCATGCCCACCAAAAGCGCTGCCGCGACAATCAAAAACCAACTAAATCCGATGAACAACATGCCGAAATCAGTTGCGCCTGCCGCTGCCTTCAGACCTTGTTTTTTCACCGATTGAAAAACATAACCCATTTGCTCGGGTTTTATTTTCGCCAGCAAACCGGCTTGCAATTGCGCTCGAAGCGCATCGCTATTGTTGTTTGCGGCCACGCCGATGCGAATCGAGGTTAAATTGCCAAAGCGGCTGCTCCATAATTGTTGCCCGGTATGCAGCGCAATAAAAGCTTTCGGCGTGGCGCGATATTGATCCCAGTAAGCTTCATCGCGGGGACGAATCAAATTCAAATCAACCGGAAACGGCGGAT
>Ga0247727_10003548_pt1 | contig 34369 bp, 23 predicted proteins | sample WisWelCaveWW1625_FD_202498 | JGI IMG/M metagenome (GOLD analysis project Ga0247727, IMG submission 202498) | Biofilm microbial communities from Wishing Well Cave, Virginia, United States - WW16-25 | ecosystem: Environmental > Aquatic > Deep subsurface > Groundwater > Cave microbial mat | place...
TGACTCCTCACGCACCCTCCTCACCCACCCCTCCTGCCCACGAGCCACTCATCCACTACTGGACGTGGCGGCTTCTTGAGCGTGGCTTCACACAATCCGAATGTGCACTCATTCGCAACGTGGACGAGCAGACAGTCCTCGCTCATGCGCTGCTCGCGGCTCGCGACGGTCACAAGATTCCGCTCGACGCTTTCTTGACTGAAGATCAGATCGAGGTGCTTTCAGAACTCCTTACGGATGGTTCGGCCGGGCAGGTCGAAGCGATCGAGGAAGACCTTCCGGAAGGTATCGAGCCGGAACATGTTCAGCTTTTCAAGCTGTCCAAGCTACAATAGCTGGAACAAATACCCTCTCATCAAAAACGGTGACGCAATGGAATCCGGACCCAAGAAGCCCCCGATAATACGGCCCAAGGATCCTGCCGACAGTGGACCGTTCAATCGCATTCCGGCTATTGTGATCTGGGGGCTGGCGATGATCGCCGTCTCGTTGCTGATGTTGCGAGCGAGCAATTTTCGACAGGCGACGGAAATCAGCTATTCGAAGTTTCTGGAACTGCTTCGCCAGTCGCTGGTCGAAGAAATCCAATTCGAGGGCCAGCTTGTCCAGGGAAAACTCAAGCAGGAGGTCAATCTGCAGGAAGCTCCGGACAAGTCGCCGAAGCTGGCCGAGAATTTTCGCGTGACGATTCTGCCGGTTGAGGACACGTCGCTTGTCGAATTGCTCAACGAACACGGCGTGAAGATCAAGGCCCGGCCGGTGGGGACATCGATCTGGAACCTGGTCGGGCTTTGGCTGCCGGGCCTCGTGCTGCTCGGCCTTTTCTTTTGGGTGATCCACCGCATGCGAGATGTGGAGGGTGGCATTCTTGGCACGTTCGTCAAGAGCCCGGCGAAGCGATATGAGAAGCTCAAGTCGCGTGTCACGTTCGATGACGTGGCCGATTTGGAAAACGCCAAACGCGAACTGCAGGAAATCGTCGAGTTTCTGAAAGACCCGACTCAGTTCCAGAGGCTCGGGGCGCAGATTCCTAAGGGTGTGCTGCTCATGGGGCCGCCGGGCACGGGCAAAACCCTGCTGGCACGGGCCATCGCCGGCGAGGCGGGTGTGCCGTTCTTCTCGATTTCCGGGTCTGAGTTCATTCAGATGTTTGTCGGCGTCGGTGCGAGTCGCGTGCGCGACATGTTCAAGACGGCCAAAGAAAGCTCGCCGTGCATCTTGTTCGTCGACGAGATCGACGCGGTGGGTCGCGCACGTGGCACTGGCCTGGGCGGCGGACACGACGAACGCGAGCAGACGCTCAACCAAATCCTGAGCGAGATGGATGGGTTTCAGCCGAACGAGTCGGTCATCGTGCTCGCCGCGACCAACCGGCCGGACGTGCTCGACTCGGCCCTGTTGCGTCCCGGGCGGTTCGACCGCCACATCACCGTGGACCGCCCCAGCCGGCTGGGACGACTGGGGATCCTCAAAGTTCACGCCCGCAACGTGCCGCTTGGCCCGGACGTCGATCTCGATTATCTGGCCCGCGGCACCGTCGGCCTGACCGGCGCCGATTTGCGAAATCTGGTCAACGAAGCCGCACTGCTGGCCACGCGTCAGGGAAAGCAGTACGTCGAGATGATCGACTTCGAGCAAGCGCGCGATCGCGTGCTCATGGGTCCCAAGCGCGAAGAGGTACTGACAGAAAAAGAGAAGCGGATGACGGCCTATCACGAATCGGGCCACGCACTGCTCGCAATGAATCTGCCCGAGGCCGACCCGATCCACAAGGTCACAATCATTCCGCGTGGCCGATCGCTGGGCGTCACGCAGCAGTTGCCGCAAGAAGACCGGCACAGCTACAGCCAGTCCTACCTGCTCGCGCGGCTGACCGTGCTCATGGGCGGCCGTGCGGCCGAAAAACTCGTGTTCGACGAAGTTTCCTCCGGTGCCGAAAATGACTTGAAGGACGCCACGCGCATGGCCCGCTACATGGTCACCCACTGGGGCATGAGCGATCGCATCGGCCCCGTGGCGTTTCGAGCGGGCGAAGAGCACATGTTTCTCGGCAAGGAGATTCAGGAGCCGCGCGACTTCAGCGAACACACCGCCCGGATCATCGACGAAGAGGTCAGCCGCATCCTGCTCGACGCCAACGAGCGAGCCAGTTCGCTGCTCACCGAAAACCGCCACGACCTCGACTGCCTGGCCGACGCACTCGTGAAACGGGAAGTTCTGACGCAACCCGAAATCGAGGAAATTCTGGCGGGCACGTCCAACGGCGCGGGAGCTGATGAGATGATCGGCGACCAGCAATCAGCCGTCAGTCAAACTGAAAGCTAATGGCGGACGTCTGATCGCTGACTGCTGCTTCTGACCTGGATGCGACTTAACCTCATTGCTATAGTCCCGCTTCCGTTGAAATAACCTGGCAGGAGACGCTCGATATGGATCGTGTGCCGATGACTCGCGAGGGGTACGAGAAGCTCCGTGCGGAATTGGATAAGTGGAAAAACGAAGACATGCCGCACATCACCGCGGAGATCGGCCGCACGCGGGCGTTCGGCGACCTGTCGGAAAACGCCGAATATCACGCCGCTCGTGAGGCTCAGGGACAGCTTCAGGCCCGCATCAACGACCGCGAAGGCCTGCTCGCCCGCAGCCTCATCATTGATCCATCCAAGGTTCCCACCGATCAAATCAGCTTCGGCGCAACCGTAAAGGTCAAGGATCTCGATCTCGACGAAGAAGAGGAATTCCAACTCGTCGGCCAGGGCCAGGAAGACTACCGCCAGAACAAATGGCTCGTCACCAGCCCGATCGGCCAGGGACTCATCGGCAAAAAGATCGGCGACATCGCCGAGATCAAGGTGCCCAAAGGCAAGCTGCGGCTGCAAGTGCTGGAGATTCGGTATGAATAAGGTTGAGGGACGAGGGTCAAGGGTCGAGGGCCAGAAATACGAGGCCGTACCCGATACTTCGAGCCCTCAACGCTCAACCCTCAACGCTCAACCCTCCGTCCTCTGTGCCGGCATTGTCGTCGCCGACCACTTGTGCGTGCCGGTCGATCACTTGCCTGAGGCGGGCGAGCTGGTGATGACGGAGGGTATGACGCTGGAGATCGGCGGCTGTGCGTCGAACGCCGCGGTGGACTTGGCGAAGATGGAAATGGACTGCACGGTTTGCGGTTGCGTGGGTGACGATGCATTCGGTCGGTTCGTTCTGGAAACGCTCAAGATCCGCCGCGTGAACACCTCCGGCATCCGCGTAGTCAACGATACGGCCACGAGCCAGACGCTGATTGTAAACGTCACGGGCCAGGACCGCCGGTTCATTCACAGCTTCGGAGCCAACGCGCGATTCACTGCTGCCGACATTCGAGCGGAACTCGTGGCCCAAGCCAAGGTCCTGTACGTCGGCGGCTATCTGCTCATGCCGGCCCTGGAAGATTCATCGCTCGCCGATGTGTTCCAATCGGCCCGATCGCACGGCGTCAAGACAGTGCTCGATGTGGCTGTTCCCGGCCGGCTCGGCGCGGCGCAGGGACACCTGATGAGCCGGATGGCGCGTGTCTTGGCCCACAGTGACGTGTTTTTGCCCAACGAAGACGAGGCCCGGCTCATCACCGGCCGCTCGGACCCGCTGGATCAAGCCCAAGCGTTTCGCGACGCAGGCGTTGGAACCGCGGTCATTACGATGGGCGACAGAGGCTCACTCTTGATCGGCCTCAACGACCGGCTGCGCGCGGGTACATTTCCAATTCAATTCGTGGACGGCTCGGGCGGCGGCGACGCCTTCGATGCCGGGTTCATTTGCGGAATACTGCGAGGCCTCGACTCCCGCGGCTGCCTGGAGATCGCCAGCGCGCTGGGGGCAAGTTGCGTGCGAGCCGTGGGGACCACGCCGGGAGTTTTCACGCGGCAGGAATGCGAGTCATTTCTCAAGGAACACCGGCTACTGATCACAAGTGTCTGAATTGTGGGATTAGATCGGGGAGCACAAAGGGAGTCAGACCATTGGGAAACTCGGCTACAGGTTCGCCCACCGCTCCCGACGCCGGTCTACCGGGTGATTCGGCGAGCAACGCGCCACTCGCCAGTCTCCCAATGGGTCCCACCGGTGCGGCCGCGCGGATCTGGCGCGCGCTAGCAATCGCGGTGACTGGCCTCATATTTTTGTGGCACGCACGCGAGACTTACCTGCGGTTCTCGCTCGGCACCCACGAAAGCGAGCCACTGCCGTTTACGACGAACGATCACCCCCTGCACTACTATTACTCGCAGATTACGGCGGACTTTTTCGCGCGGCGCGGTGCCTTTTGGGGCTACGACCCGCACTTCATGGCCGGTTACGCGAAGTCGATGATCTTTCCGACCGGTTGCACATTGCCGGAACTCGTGGCCATTGTATTCGGTCGCGGTTCTGTGATGGCTTTTCGCTATTTTGTGGCGAGCACGATGTTTCTGCCGCCGTTCATGCTGGCCGCGGGGGCGTGGCTCGTGGCGCGGCGCGGCGGTGCGTTCATGCTCAGCTTTTGTCTCGGAGTCTTTTGGGTCTGGTGCAGTTGGCCGTATCGATATGTGACCTGGGGAATGGCCCCGTTCATCTTGAGCATCTCGGCGAGCGTGTTGGCGGGCAGCCTGCTGGCGGATTGGCTCGCCGGCGGCTCATGGTTCAGCTTGGTTGGCGGCAGTGCCCTGGCGACATTCGCGACAATTTCGCATCCGTGCAGTCCGGTCGTGCTAGCGTTGATGTTGGGGCCGGCGTACGCGGCGAGTGCGCGGCACATGAACTGGCGTTCGCACGCGACAGCATGGTCGGTGCCGGTGATCGTGATCGCACTGTGGTCGCCGTGGTGGCTTCCGGCATGGCGGCTGCGCGACACGTTTGGTTCGACGGAAACTGGGTTCGTAAACGAGAACGTGGGCGGCCGGCTCATCGAGTTGGTGAAGGCGCGGGCTCCGGAGGAAACCGGGCTGCTGCTGGCGGCACCGGCGGCGGTCGTCGGTCTTTGGGGCGTGGGCCGCGCACGGTACGTCGCACTCGTGGCCGGCGCGGCGGAATTCTTTCTGGTCACCTATTTCGGCGGCGCGCTAGAGACTTCGTGGAAGTTGCAGCCGGGCCGGTACACACAGCCATTGTACGCCACGCTCGTGGTAATCATCGGGGCCGGCTGGTCGCGACTGGCAAGCAAGCTGGCCGATCCGGCTTGGCGACGGCAGCACGTCAAGGCGCTTCGCGCACTGGGATGCTGCTCGTTCGCGAGTGTCGTGCTCGTCGGTTTCAAAGTGTTCGGGCACGCGTACTTCGAACCGCGCCAAACGCTGAACATACAGTTGCCGGCGGACGTTCAGAACTTGATTGCCCACCTGCGCACGCTTGTCGATTCGAGCGGGCGTGTATTGTTTGAGGACCACGGCGATCTCGATCTCGAGCCGATCGATCCGTTTGGCGGCACTAGTCCGTCGGCCCTGCTGCCCCTGCTGGTGCCGGGCCAGTACATCGGCGGCCCGTACTTGAAGACACATCTGAAGACGAATTTCACCCAGGTCGGCGACGGCAAATTCTTCGGCCGAGACTTGGCCAAGCAGCGGATCGACGTTGAAACGTTCGAGCGCTATGCGGAGCTGTATAACATTCGCTGGGTTGTGCTGCGCGCTGCGCCGGTGACTGTTCGGGAGTTGTTGAATCGCGGGGCGCCGGCGGATTTGGCCGTGTACTGGTCGGCCCCGCTCTGGCGATTCGCTCGCGTGCACCCGGAGCTGTTTCGGCCGATCGGCGACTTCGGGCTGATCCGCGTCTATGAATTGAACCGCACCACGAACTGGGCGGTCGTCGGCCACGCCGACGTGATCGCGACCTTGGACCGCCTGACGGTAACGAACGCGCGGCCCGACGCGAGCGGCCGCCTCGTGCTCAGCTACCATTGGCTAAACACGCTGCAATCGAGCGTTCCCATTCGGCCGGTCATGATGGTCGATGACCCTGTGCCGTTCATCGAGATCGTCAATCCGCCCGAGCAGTTCGTCATCGAAAATCGTCCCTGAGAAATTGATCCTCAACGAACGGTTTATTTGGCTTGTATGATTGCGGACTACGATTGCGTGCGACTACGGTGATTTCGGCGAACTATTCGGCGGGCTGGGCGGTGAGCAATTCGTAGAGAATCGTGCCGATCGAATAGACGTCGGCCAGCGGGCCGACTGTGTGAGGTTCGCAGCGGGCCTGCACCTAAGTAGACCGGCATTGACAATTGGGCTGGCGAGCGGGGGGCGTCAGCCCCCTGATGTGCCGAACTTTCATAAGGATCAGGGGGCTGACGCCCCCCGCTCGCCAGCATACTTTCTCATGCCGGTCTACTTAGTCCATGTAGCTGGGCGATCCCGTGATCGTCCCACTTCGAGTCTGCTGTTTGGCCGCATCGCACAACGATTGCGTTTTCAGCCACGCCGCGTGAAGGCGATTAGACTGTTCCGAATTGCCGACGGATCGGTTGTAGACGGGCTGCTATGTCGGCGGTGCCGGCGGTGGCGTAGTGGGAGTGGGCGCTGGGCCTTGGCCGGCATCGACAATTACGCGGGCTTGATTCCACGCTGCGATGAATAGCCGGCCGGCGTCGGTGCCATCGAACTGAACGACCAGATCGTCCAGGTCGGTCACCGAATCCACCAGCCCCGCGGTGCGTGTCTCCAAGTCGCGGATCAGAGCGGTGCGGTTGACGATCTTGCTGCGCGGGGCGTTGATCAATCCTGAGTATGCGGTGATGGCATTCGTGAGCGCCGTGATCCGCGCCGGCGTTACGCCGCGGTCCACGGCCCCCGGCTCGGCGGTTACGCTCTGCGCGATATCGCGTACCATTGTGCATCGGGCGACAAGGTCCTGATCGCGCAGCCGCTGAAATCCGCTCAGTGGAAAGTTTACCTGGGCGCGGCGCGTGAGGTCGCCCGTCTTCTTGAGATGAAGCGCCGTCCCTCGCGCGAGCACAAACCCGGCATCTTCGAGCGTCGTCTCCGCGACATCCTTCGCCTCCGCCGCCCCCGTCGTCGCCGACCCGGCCAGGGCCACGATGGCCAGGATCTCCGCACGCTCGATCTTAAGTGCATCGAACCCCGCCGCGAACGCGAGCGGCGCATTGCCCACTCAAACCAGCCGATGTTCCGGAGTATCCGCCACCGTGATGCAAGCCCCGACCATCGTGAGCCGATTATTGATGCGGTCGTTCATGAAAGGATTCCCCCACAACAAAATTGCACAACTGCCGGAACGACGCCCGAGACTGGAATATGACGCGCGAATTCCCATCCGATTACGTCAGAATTAACGCGCACTCTACCGTGCTTTCACTCAGAATCAACCTTTTTCTTAACGTGTCGCGCAAGCGACGCCAGGCGCTGAGCGACCGTTCGACCTGAGCCGCGCTGGTCTCATCGTTCTGGTCGCGGAAGTGAGACCGCGAGAATGCAGCCGAGCCGATGGGCCGCGGTCTCCAGTTCCTCCTCCTCGCGATCCTCATCCGCGAGCGAAAAAGGGGACAGGTCCAATTTGTGCGCAGCACCCTGCGGGCCGTTCCGGCAAATTGGACCTGTCCCCTTTTTCACTCGCGCCCGTGATCACGACTTGCTGCTGCGCGACGAACGCCTCCAGCTCGGTCACGGCCGTGGCGGCTTGAGTCACCTTCGTCGTGAAGATCACCGGCGGCTGCCCCGACCACACCGGCTGATTCGCCGGATCATTCAACGTCCCCAGAGCCGTCCGAAACATTCCGAGCCGGTTCACGAATTCGTCTTGCATCGGCAGTTCCCCGAATGAAAGGATCAACCCGGTAGCCGCAGCCGCTAGGAAGTGTACCGCCTCACCAAGCGCGATTCCAGTGTTAGGCGGAGCATTCGATAAAATCAGAGTGAATCGCCGTCCAGCAACTGGAACTGCGACCATCGCCCCGCTAGAATTCGTGCGGTTTTATGTGAGCGTGAGTTCAATTTGCAATCGTTCGGCAAAGCGGATACGTTGATGTCGCCGATTGCAAGTCAAGCCGTTCGGCTAGTTGCTGGTGTGTCAAGGTTGGGTGTCACACTTCAGGAGGGAGGGACAAAATGATTCCGAACGCAGTCGCGAGCACAGGCCCGTATGCCGGCCTCTGGAGTCACTTGAAGTCGATCGATCACGCCCTAGGAAGGGCACTCGATTCGGGGAGTCTGAAAAAGCTCACAGAACTGGACAGGGAACGAATTCACGCGCTTACCGAGCTATTTCGCCGCGGCCTCGTTTCCAGCGGTCTCAGTTCACACGTTCAAACAGATCTGCTCGTGTATTCTCAAGGAGGCGATCCGGAGTATGCGTCCGCGCTTGAACTCAAGGAGCGAATCCCTGCCGTGGCTGCCTTTCAGAATTGGAAGAGCGCGCGAAACCTGGGCTTTGAGAAGAAAGTCCAACTCCTCATCGAAAAGGCCGAAGCATTTCTCAACAAGCCTTCGAGCCTGTTTCCGAAGGATGCTCCGCGCGAAGAGTTTGAAGTGCTTCGTGCGATCGTCCAGTCATTGATCTCCGACGCCGAAGCCGCACTTCAGTAATCCCGAGGAGTGCGAAGGTGGATTTCAAGACCGACGAGCGCAATGCAATCCTTGCGAAGTCGCTAATCCTAATCGAGAAGACGACCAGTGCGCTCACACAACTCGATCATTGGCGATTCCCCACAGACTCCTCTGAGTTCGCGCGTAAGCTGCTCGTGCAGGCGCATGAGCGATTGCGAAATCCAACCAACCTGGTGCCTGTTGATCCGGCGGTTCTATACAATCGGCTGTTCAGCTTGCAAGAACTAGCGGAATTGATTGAGCGTTCTTCGACCGATCACATCTCGTGGCCACTTGTGAGCTATTGCGACGAGATTTGGCGGCAGTTTTTCGATCACGAAAAAATCAAGATCTTCTACTCCGTTACCTCGGAGCACAATTATTCGATCCTCCGTTTCTCGAAGCTCCTGAGCTTGTATCTCAGGGACGTGCTGCCGTCAGCCGAGATCAGCGCCCTAACGGGCGGCATCGAGGTCTACTGCCTGCAGCTTGCCTCGTCCGAAGATGCAAATCTCCCGCTGTACGCGAACATCGGTCACGAGTTTGGACACGCCGTTTTTGACGCCCGCTCGACTCCACTCGTGGAAAGGCTCAATGCCCGTTTCACGGCGATACTTCCCCTCATTTTTGCCGACTTCCAACAAATGGACGCGAACAAGGCCGTTCCACGCTTTCAACGTACCGCCCATGTGATCGTGAGTATGGCACAGGAGCTGTTTTGTGATTTAGTCGGGACAATGCTGATGGGGCCGGCCTTTTTTCTGTCGTTGTTCGAAATCGCCTGGGGCGAGTCGAAGGCGGTTTGCAAGATTCGGCTGGCACCTGACGAGCAAAGCATCCGTGCCTATCCCAGCTTTCAATTCCGTCTACATTGCATACGTCGGTGGGCCGAGATCGACGGCTTTTGCAAAGCGGCGAAAGAGGACTTCGCAAAGCTCAAATCGTCACTGCAAACGCTGGCAGACTGCCTTGCTACGGTACCGACAAGCCACAGTGATGACTCCGTCAAGCTGCGCCCGTCGTCCGATGATGACGCCGACGCGATAGTCAACGTAGTCGAAAAGCACCTTCCTCAAATGAAGCAAGCGATGGAGGAATACCTTGAAGATTGTCAGGGCCTGATGATGCAGTGGTACAGCATTGCATCGCCTGTCGTTTCTACTGCCGACGTCGGGGAGCTTCTGCATCGGTTGGAAAACAGCATTCTTCCAAACATCGTCCCAACAGAAAGCCTTTTGGGCAGACCGGCAACTTTTGCATCCATTCTGAATGCGTGCGCACTGTATCGCCTGCACTTGCTCACGACAGGTAGCGCGGAGAAAGCGAAAGAATTGTCACGCGACACCGGCATCGTGGAACGACTTACCGCAAAAGCATTCGAAGTGTCCTTCATCCAACGAGAATTCGCTAAATGGCAAGGTGGTTTGAAGCATGGGAGTTCTGAACCAAGCTGAGATCAAGGATCGAATGAAGCGAACCGATTACTCGGAGAAGCTGCTCGTGACGCCGCTTCTCACCGAGGAACAGATCGGCCCCGCGTCAATCGATGTTAGGCTTGGTTCGTCGATCATCATTCCCATGAAGACGTACGTTGAGAAACAGGATGTCACCGACCCTGCCATGATCCGTCAAGTAGAGGAGAGGCTCTACGACAGGCGGCGACTGAAGTATAAGTCCAAATTCATGCTTCATCCGAATCAACTCATTCTGGCCGTCACGCTCGAATACATTTCGCTGCCCTACGATGTCGCGTGCGTAATCGCCAGCCGATCTTCGTGGGGACGGCTTGGTCTCGTGGTGGCGACGGCTTCAGTGGTTCAGCCTGGCTACAAAGGATGCCTGACCTTGGAGCTGGCCAATCTCAGCGAAAGTCCCATCGTGCTGTACCCTGGACTCCCCGTTGGTCAACTGGTTTTTCATGATGTCGGGGCGAAAGGCGAAAAAGCATCCTATAAAGGTCGATATCATTGTCCGACCGATGCCGAACTTCCGAAGTTCTTTACCAGCGAGGCCGACGAAGAGATGCGGTTTTGGGGCGGACACGATAAGTAACTGCACCAAGACAGAGTCACTACAGCGAGACATGTCATGAAGAAGTTGGCCGGCATAATCATTGTCACCGTATTTCTCTTTATGGTGACATGGCTCTGGCCATCAACACATGCAGCCACACGGTCGGGCGAGTTCCAAGGCCCGGTCATGAAGGCCCACATCATCGACATGGGTCAGGCGACTGCGACGCTGTTGGAGTTTCCCTGTGGGGCCGTGCTAATCGATGCCGGGGCGCAGGATGAGGAGAAGGTCGAGGAGTTGGTGCGGTTCCTCAATGGATTCTTCGCGCGGAGACTGGACCTCCACCGGACGCTCAAGTCGATCATCCCCTCACCCCAACCCCTCTCCCCGCGACGGGGAGAGGGGTTGGGGTGAGGGGTCGATCATACGCGGGCGCTGCGAAAGGTCGTGGAGATGGAGGGGCTGACCGTCGAGCGATATATCGACCACGGCATGCTGGAGGGGACCGGCACGGGGAACCCGAACTGGGTGCGCGACGCTTTGGAGTGCGGCGACTTGTCGCCGCTTTTGTTCTTCGGGCGACTTGTCGCCCTCAGGGACTGCCGACAAGTCGGCGGGAAGAAAAGCGGCGACAAGTCGCCGCACTCCAAAGCGATCGCCAAGGTCGCGGACCAGGGGGGACCTGGAAGACACGGCGATCGAGCGACTGATGGACCGCTACCGCAACACCGCGACGCTCGACGTGGACGTGTACGAGGAATTGAAAAAGGGGTCGGGTTCAATTTGTGCGCAGCACCCTCCGGGCCGTTCCGGCAAATTGAGAATTGAAAAAGGGGTCGGGTTCAATTTGTGCGCAGCACCCTCCGGGCCGTTCCGGCAAATTGAACCCGACCCCTTTTTCAATTCACGGATCGCACAACGGGACGACCGAAGAATTGAAAAAGGGGTCGGGTTCAATTTGTGCGCAGCACCCTCCGGGCCGTTCCGGCAAATTGAACCCGACCCCTTTTTCAATTCACGGATCGCACAACGGGACGACCGAAGAATTGAAAAAGGGGTCGGGTTCAATTTGTGCGCAGCACCCTCCGGGCCGTTCCGGCAAATTGAACCCGACCCCTTTTTCAATTCCCGACGGCAAGCTCAAGAAGGCGACGAAGAAACGGAAGGCCAAGCCGTTCACGACCCACGCCTACGGCCACCCGCGCCGCTCGACCATCCAACTGCTCGCGATGGCCATCCCCGAAGAACGCGACGCCGCCACCAAGCAGAAAGTGGCCGACGGCGTGGCGGATTTCCGATTCATGACCATCCGCAAGAAGATCTACGCAACGGCATGGGAGGGGACGATCGAGGTGCAGGCGGACTTGCAGGGAAGGTACTCGGTGGGATTCTCGCAGAACTAGGAACGGTTTCGGATCACGCCCGCCCGCGCGTGGCGGTCTCCGCGCAGCTCTTGTATCTTCTTGCTTGGACTCCAAAGGAGATACTCCCATGTCCGTCGAATTGGACGAATCGAATCCGCGTGTGGCCAATCTGGAGCTTGAAGTCGAGGAGTTAAAGCGTGAAATCCGCGGAATCAAGCGGCTGCTCGGTATCTCGGGTGACAACGCCTCGGACCAGAGAAGTCTCGGTTCCGTGACGTGTGAGATGTTGACCGTGGCCGAGGAACCAGGCAAGTACCGGGTGGTGCTCAGTGCCAATGAAGACACCGGTACGATCACCGTGTCTGGCGCCGACGGAAAAGCGCGAGTCATGCTCGAAACCGACGCGCGTGGCGGTATTGTCCGTGTTCTCGGCAACGATTTGAAGGACCGCGCCAAGTTGTGGATCGATCCGCACGGCGGTTGCATGGCGGTACACGCCAATGACGCGGTCCCGCGCGCCGGGATGCGCGTGGTTCCGACGGGTGGGCTTATCAGCACAGTGGGCAACGACGCCCAGGTGCGCGCGGCGATTCTCGCGGGAGGCAAAGGCGGCGAGGCGATCTTCTTTGGGGACGAACAGGGATCGCAAATCTTGCTGCGGTTCACGGATGAAGGCAGCGCGATCGACTTGTACGACCACGACAAGCACGGGGCGTCGATGCAAGCGACGCCGGCGGGCGGTGGTGTGATTGGTTTTGCCGCTAACTGCGAGGCGGCGGCGATGTTAATGGGAACGAGCAAAGGTGCGGCCATCGGTATCCGTGGGAGCAACCAAGAGCCACAAGTATCGCTCGCGTCCAATGAGCATGGCGGTTTGGTCGTCATCCACGACGGCAATGGCAATGGCCTGGGCATGCTCCACATTTCCGAGCAGGGAGCAGACCTGGATTTGCGGAACCACCAAAAGACGCTCCAAGTGATGTTGAGTCACGATCAACACGGCGGCGTGTTGCGTCTCTATGACACCAGCGAAAATCCCAGCCTCTCCGTTGGCAGCAATGACAAGGGCGGCGTGATCTACCTGCACGCCAAGAACGACGCCGGCGGAGTCATGGTGCAAACGGACGAACGCGGCGGCAAGCTTGTCGTGTATGGACCGGGACAGCAATTGGGCGTGTCGATGCAGCTCTCCGAACATGGCGGCGCGATGATGGTGCAAGGCCACGATGGAAACGTGCGGGCCGCCGTGCGAGTCAACGAAGCGGGCGGCCAGGTGTGTATCTTTGATGATGACTTCAAGCCGCAGGCCACGATGCAAGCCGGGCCGCTCGGCGGGGTTCTGAGCGTGTTAGGTCCCGGCGGCCAAGCGCGGGCAAGCATGTTCGTCGATGACGACGGAGGGAACCTCGCCGTGTTTGATCCGAAACAGGCGCTGAAGGCGTTCGTCAAGGCCGGCGATCCCGGTGGGGCCATCGGCGTCGTCGGTACCGATTCGCCGCAGGCTGTCATGGACGTTTCCTGGGACGGCGGCAAACTGACCGTGTTTGCTTCCAGCGACGCTCCAGCCGTCTCCATCGCCGTCACCGACGAAGGCGGTGCTATCGAGGTCTTCGACCCGCAGGGCGAAAGTAACGCGAGCTTGCCGTGACATTCCAGTTTCAGCGATGGCCGTGGGCACGATCACGGGATTCAATCCAGGTCTCCTTTCGGTTGCCCGAACTGATCGAAGGTCATGATCGTGCCGCCTTCTTCGGGGCGGGCGGCCATGGCGGCGGCGATCTCTTGGTTCGGACCGAAGACGGCGATACGGTTCGAGTCGGCTTCGACGTCCAGGACAAGCTGTAGTTCCTGGCCTCGCAGGATGGCGATTTGTGCTCCGTCGGGTGTCGCGGCCATGCCGGCTCTTGTTTTGTCCGTGCGATTGAACACGACGACATTTCCGCCGCCATGCTCTTCGACGTTCATGACCGCTCGCGCTTGGCCGGCGATTCCGTAGGCCACGAAAGTGCCGCCGCTGGGACGGGAACTCATCGTCGCCTGGACCTTGCGGTCGTCATTGAAGACGCTTATCTGGCCGCCGTGTTCGTCCACCGATACCGCGGCTCGCACTTGCGTGTCGCCGCCGAGCACCGCGACGCGACCGCCGCCTTCGATCAGATCACAAAGTACACCCGGTTTGTCTTTTCCACCGGCGAGTCGCATGGCCGGTCCGTTCGACGCGACCGCCAGGACGGCCGATTGTTCAGGCTCGTCACCCCGAATGCTCACGAATCCGCCCGGTGGTTTGGCCGAGAGGACGATGCGCGATTGCCCCTGTGTGTCGTAGAGATAGAGACAACCGCCATGTTCGTCCACGCCGAGCATGCATTCCATCGGTTTGTCTTTGCGGCTGACCCACACGCGGCCGCCGCCCCCTTGAGCGCCGAGCATGACCCGGTTTTCACCGTCGGGACCGCAGATGTGAATCAAGCCACCGGCTTCTTCGGCTGTGATCATCACCTGCGTCTCCTCTTGGACCGTCAGCAGCGAGAGCTGCGGCTTGTCCGGTCCGCCGGCCATGGCCAGCACCATCTTGCCGTCCGGATTGGAAACGCCGACGAATCCCCCTTCGTCCGTGGCACTCATGTTCGCCAGGCTGGAGCCGTCCTTTCCGATCACCGTCACAGCGCCGCCGTCTTCGAGGATCGCAAGCTGCACGACCGATTTTCCGTCGTTTCCGACCGCCCACACCTTGCCGCCAGAATCCGCAACCTGCACGTTCGCGCGCATCACGCCGTCGTTGTTCAACACGGTCATCAATCCGCCCGTCGGCAGGACACGGAGTCCGGCCGCCGCTTTGTGATTTCGTGCAAATGCAGCCAGGCACCCGCCGTTTTCGTCAGTCCAAATTGACACGAGGTCCTTCTTCGGTTCTTCGCCGTGAAATCGGATGGCACTGCCTTGTGCGCCGTGCATCATGGTGATCGCCGTCGTGCCGTCGCGACGATTCACCATGATCCGGCCACCCTCGGCCAAGGAGCCAAAGTGGAGCACCTCATCACCAGTCTGCTTGTTCACGATGCCGATGTGCTTGCAGAGCAGGCCGCCTAGCCATTTGGCAGTCACGGCACTTTCACCGTGAAGCCCCAGCAGCCGATTCAAACCCGCGACCTCCGCTTTGAGTTGTTTTGTTTCTTCTTCGAGCTGATTGATCCTACGCGACAGTTGCTCGATCTCCGTGTTCATTGAATCTCCCTTGCAAAGCGTTTGTAACTGAGGGCGCATCGACCCGACACGAGGCGGCTCAGGACAAGATTATGCTGCCGGTCGGCATGGCGTATGATAGATTATGATTCGTTTCGTCGCGAATCACGAAAGGGATGACATGTCGCTCGAACACGATTTGTGGAAACTTGAGGCGTTGCGCGACGCAGCGAGGGACGAGATGGCGTTGAAGGACCGCGTCTATGACGCGGTACAGGCCGCGCTCGGGCGCATTGCACGTGAACATTACCCGCATCTGGGCAACTGGCGCCCACCGCAATTGCGAGCTTTGGCCGAAACAATCTCGCACTGCGCTCTAAGTTTCGCCATCGACCTTTCACGTTTTGACTACGCCGGGCTTCAGAAGGAATGAGCTGCCAGCACATACGCCCCCTCACCCCTGCCCCTCTCCCCCGCCGCGGGAAGACGGGCAATGATGAGGGTGGGCGGGTCGACGAATTGAGCCCCTTTTCAACGCGGATCGGTACATAGATTCACCGGCCGCGTTACGGGGCGGTAAAGATCGCCTGGCCGGATTCGTCTGTCATGACGAGACTGGGGCCTTCGGGGCCGACGGTGAGCATGGCGCGCACTTGTCCGTTCGCGTCGCTAATCAGAAAGCCGGGGCTGTTCGGTTTGCCGGCGAGCATCGTCATGAGTTTGCCCTGCGGATCGTACAGGGCGACGCCCACACTGTTGTCCGGCATGTGCGTCAGGCAGATGCGCATGAGCCCTGACTCGTCTTTGATCGTAAACAGCGGCCGCTCGTCTGCGTTGACGGCCGCGAAGATGCGGCCCTTCTCGTGCGAGTCGTTCACGACGAATCCTGTATGCTCGCCGCCGACGCCGAGCGTCACGCGCGCCTTGCTCTGGTCGTTGTACAGGGTGAGGTAGGAATGGTTCTCTTTCGAGATGCCCAGCGCGAGGCGGAGCTGCTTGTCGCCGTCACTGAAGACGAGTTCCGTCGAATCGGGATCGACGTTGAGCATGACCATCGTGGAATCATCGCGGCCGGTGATGCAGAGTTGTGGTTTGCCGTTGTCATCGACTCCGAGGAAGTATCGACTTTGTCCGGCCGGATCCTTGATGACCAATCCAGCGACCTTGTTGGGACCTTCCGCCACTTGGAGCGAGAGGCGCATTTTGCCCTGAGCGTTCAACAGGCCGATCACCGGACTTCCGCCCTTGTCGAGCGTGAGCGTGAGGCGACACTTGCCACGCTCGTCGCGCAAGTCCAACGCCGGCCCATCGGCCATTACGGCCATCGTAAGTCGCGGGTTATTCTTGGTGTCGCGCAGTTCGATCAAGGGCTGACCCTTCGCAGTGACGGCGATCCGTAAGGCGCGTTTGCCGTCGTATCGCGTGAGGTTGATTTGCGGGCCATCTTTGGCCACGCCGATCATGGCGTGAGCCATTCCGCTGGGATCATTTATGACCAGTCCGGCGTCGTCGGGGCTGGCGACGAGCACGCCCCGAAGCTTGCCATTCGGGTCCAGCAACTCGATGCGGTACGTCTGGATGATCTGGTCCTTTGATCCAAGCACCGGACCGAACACGCGCTCTTCGAGCCGGCGTAGTCGTTCTTCCACGTCCATTTTTCACCTGTGAGTAAGAGGATGGCGAACCTTGGAGGTTGCGGTGCGCGGACGGCGGTCACGGGGCGACGAACACGCGTTCGCCTTGGTCATCAACCATCTTCAGGATCGGGCCGGTTTCGGTGAGCTGCGCGAGAGTCGCTCGAATTTTCCCGCCGGCATCAGAGAGGAAAACGCCGTGGCCATCCTCGCGAAAACCGAGCGTAACCATGGGCCGGCCGTTGGGATCGCACAAGCTGACGTGCGGATTGCCATCGGGCTTAAGGCTGAGTCTGATTCGTTCGCCACTCTTGCCGTCGTGGATGGCGATCCACGGGCGTTCGTCCGGGTCCACGCCGACGAATATTCGGCCTTGCTGATCGGACCCGTAAATCGCCAATCCGTTGTTGGCGTCGTTCGTGCCAAGCACGACGCGCGCTTTGCCCGCGGAGTTGAACAGGGTGACGTTCGGGTCTTCTTCGCCGGCCAGGCCGACCCACATCCGCGGCGTCTCCTCGGAATCGTGCCATTGAATGCCGTGCAGGTTCTTTCCCATGGAAACAACGACCTGTCGTTTGTCATCGGCGTCGCGGAGACGCAAGGCCGGCGTGCCATCGACGCCCACGTGCAGGTTCGCGCGGCTCTTGCCCTGTGGGTCGAGCATGTCGAGGACCACCGTTCCGGACGCATGGGCAAAAAACTTACTCCGCATCGTCTCGCTGGCGTCGTACAATTCGACGCTCGGTGTGCCATCGTCGGCGACCATGATCGCCAACCGCATTTTGCCATTCGCATCATGGCAACTAAACAAGAGTCCGCGATCCGAGTCGTTGAGCATCATGGCCGGTTTCGAACCGTTGCGCGTGAAAGCGATCTGAGCGTTGCCGTTCGCGTGGAGGCCGAGTATCAGCGATCCCTTGCCGTCAGTGCGCGTAAGCATGAGTTGCGACCCTCCCTTACTGACCGAGAGGACGGCCGCTTGCTCTTGCTTCGAATCCAAAATCGCCAGTCCCGCTCCGTCCCCGTCCGGACCAGGCTGCAGCCGAGCGACTACCGCACCTTGCTCATTCGTCAACTCGAAGATCGATCCTTTGACGACCTTGTTGGGACCGCCGACCACCGGCGCGTGCACGAAAGTTTCCAGACGCCGAACACGTGCTTCGAGTTCGCTTAGTTCGCTCATGGTTTGTCGCCTTTGAGAAATACGTTTGTTCCCCGCGCGACCGCGACGGAGTGTAGCAGCGGCCAATTCCGCCAGCAACGCAAGACAACCCACGTGACCTAGTGGACCGCCCGACCTGAATTGACACGTAGCGGAACTCGCCAGAGTTCCGGTTCGTCCGAACTGTGGCCAGTTCGGCTACCTATCATTTCAGCTCTGTCGGTCCACTAGTTCGATCCGGATGAACGTAAGGAAGATCGCCCGGCATTGAGGCGAGGGGATCGATAGGAGGTCGATGTTCGAAAGGCTGTACCGAGTACGAGGAAGTATTTGTCTGAAATGGCCTGTGAGGTGGTAGTTTGGGTTGTTATTAGTTCGTAACCTATTACTGATGATTGGTTTGTGAATCAGTTTGCGGTCATTTCAGATGTATAACCATGCGTTTTGGGAGCGTAAACTGCAATTGAGGCAGCGTGTGCGGATGTTAAGCGAACGTCATATGTAGTTTCATTGATGTTAACTGCCATTGCGGCGGCGTAAGTCGCGATTTCGATAACGTGCGTTAGAGTGACGATCCGGCAACTGGTAATTTAGGTAATGTAAACGGCGGTTGCATCACGGTAACTACCGATTTCGCGACCGAAAGTGGCCGTGTCAAACCAGTCACTTGCTATCCCGTCCCGAACGCACGGCGTTCCAATAGAGCATGGCGGTTTAGATCAACAGAATCACGAAGTGTCTAATCAGAGCGTCTCGTTCAGCACGACGATCATCCTCGTGGTTGTAATCGGTTCGACCGGCTGTTCGTCGTCGCCCACTTCGGCCCGGATCGTGTACAGGCCGTCGTCCAGATATCGGTGCGAGATACCTGAGAAAGTGGTCACGCCCGCCGCGAGGTTCAGGATCGTGTGGACCGAGCCGTCGCCGCCATTGCCAAGATTCGGCATGCCGGTGCGATCGGTGCCAATGAAATTGCCGGCCACGACGTTGCCGCCATCGAACAGTTCCAGGCCGCTAAAGAAGTTGCCGCTGATGACGTTTCGCTCCTCCTCGTCGCTCATGCCGTCCGCGTTTGTTCCAACGCGGTTTGCTCCCGACCCCTGAAAGCTTACGCCCACACCGTTTCCAACTGCCGCCGTACCGGTGATGTCGGTTCCGATGTAGTTGCCGACAATGATCGTCTGCTTGCCTTGAGAAAAGATGCCGTATTGGGAGTTGCCTGAGATGATGTTGCGTTCCAGGGGGTCCGACGTGCCGTCGCCGTCTGTGCCGATTTGGTTGCCGGGGGCGTTGATGATCTCGACACCATGCCCTTGGTTGCCGCGAGAAAATTCACCATCCACATCCGTGCCGATGTAGTTGCCGATGATGACGTTTCCGGTCGCGCCCGGGCCGCTGATCAAAATGCCATTGCCGTCAAACCGGTTGATAATTAGCCCGCGGATCGTGCTGTCGGCGGCCGTGATCGTCAGACCGGTCACGTCCGCGCCCGCGCTGTTGCCGTCGATTTCGATCACCGGCGTGCCGGCAAAATCCGGCTCACTCCAGCCGTCGATCATGAGCGGCTCGGTGATCGTGGGCAGCTCCGAGTCGAGCGAGATCGTGTGCGGCGCAAGTCCGTCGATCACGAAGCAGATTTCGTCCATGTCCGGCGCGGCATTGGCCGCCGTGATCGCCGTGCGAAGCGAATCGGCGCCGGAATCGTTCGTGCTTGTGACCGCGATCGTGCAACTGGGCTGCAGCACGGTCAGTACCACATCATTGCCGTCGCCGCCTGCGTACGAAATGAGAAACTTCGTCCCGTCCACCGTGAACGTGTTTCCGACGATGTTGCTGAACGTCCCCGTCACCGCCTCGGTATCGTCGTTGTCGATGATGGTAAACGTGTCGCCAACGGCCGGCGTGAAGGGGTCAATCAAGCTCACGTTCAGTGTCCCGTCGAGGGACACCGTGCCGTTGACAACGAGCCGGTCGAACTGCGAACTCGAATCACAGCCGGTCCCTGGGCTTGTACCAGCGATTTCAATGTTTAGATTGCCGGCCGATGACTGATCGTAGTTGCCGTTCACGGTGATGCAGCCAGGCGAATTGCCGGGCGCGACCGAGCCTGAGTTTGCAATGGGCCCAGCGACTGTACCATTGCCCTTCAGCGTACCGCCGCTCTGGACGGTCAGGGTTCCGCCCGGCGTCAGCGTGCTGCCCGTACCGACGCTGATCGTGCCGGAATTCGATAGCCCGCTGGGGGTCGTCAAGTTGTGCCCGTTCTGAATCGCCAAGCTGCCTGGGGCCGCGATCGTGGTCAGAGAGGTCAGCGCCTTGGTTGTTCCGACGTCGCGGAAGAAATTGGACGTGGCACCATCAACCACGATCGTCGCGGCGTTGGTGGTCATTGCCGAGGGCACCCCAACTCGCAGCGTGCCGCCGGAGGTTGCCTTCCAGGTTCCCCCGGTGAGTGTTCCGCCGGAGAAGTTCGTTGGCGTGACCGCCGTGGAGTTGAGCACACCGCTCGACGCTTGAACAGTTCCCACGTTGGTGAAATTGGGCATAGCCAAGCCAAAGTTTCCGCTAGGCACGTCGGCGGCAATGGTCCCGTTGTTGATCAGTGACGTGTTGGCGGCGAGGTTGAGGGGATTGATGCCGCCCGTGCCGTGAATGGTCAGACCTGAGCCAATCGTGAGGGTCGTGTTGGCCGGGCTAATGAAAATGCCCGCGTTCCCAACCATCTGGATATCGCCACTACCACCCCAGGTCTGCGTGCCACTGGTTAACAATGCGCGGTCCGTGTTAACCGTCACTTTGCCATTGTTGGTGAAGCCGTTGAGGGTGCTGATTTGACCGTTGATCACGATATCGCTGTTGGCCGCCAGGGTAACCGCATCGAGAGTAGAGTTGCCGACGGCCTCCAGGACGGCCCCGTTCCGAGTTTCGATAGTGCCGCCCACGATCGAACTGTTGTTGTTGGCAAATTTCCAGGTTCCGTAGCCGATGTTGGCGGTGTCCAACAGCAACGTGGTCCCTGTGTTCGTTAGCGTACCGATGAGATTCACCGTCCCCGCCGTCCCGCCCGTGCGCGTGAAGGTGCCCAGGTCGGCCAGGGTGAAAGTGCCGCCGAAGTTGATCGTTCCGCCGGTGAGCGTGATGGTGTTCTGGTTCGACCAACCCGCCGGGTTGATGGTGAAGGTACCTGTGGAGACTGTGATAGGACTCTGGTTCGTCCAAGTGCCGGGAAGGACGTTGAGTGTGGCGGCGCTATGGGTGACCAGTAAATTCGAATTGTTGGTGAAGCTGCCCGGTACGATTCCCAAGCTGCCCGGCACGTCGGCGGCAATGGTCCCGTTGTTGATCAGTGACGTGTTTGCGGCCAGGTTGAGGGGATTGATGCCGCCCGTGCCGTGAATGGTCAGACCTGAGCCAATCGTGAGGGTCGTGTTGGCCGGGCCAATGAAAATGCCCGCGTTGCCGTCCATCACGATTTCACCGCCGCCCCCCCAAGTCTGCGAGCCGCTGGCGATCAACGCCCGGTTGCTGTTGACCGTCACCCGGCCACCGATCGTGATGCCGTTGAGGATGGTGAGATCACCGTTGAGCACGATTTCGCTATTGGCCGTGGTTGTTACGCCGTTGAGGAACGCGCTGTTGATCGTCAGAGTCGTTCCTGCGGCAAGCGCAGCATTCTGCAAGTGAGACTGACCTGACATCGTGAAGGTGCCCGTGATCGAAAGCGGACCGTTCACTTGCAGTGTACCGCCGGAAATCGTGAGACTCTCGTTCGAATTCAGTCTGCTAATCGTGTGTGTACCGCTTGCAAGCGTGACGGTGTTCGTGCCGGCTATGTCGAGATAGACGTCGTCCGTCGCGATCGGCAACGTGTCGCCCGACCAGTTTGCGGCGTCGTTCCAGTTGAGAGTGCCGGCGCCGCCGTCCCAGAACTTGTTGAACCCTTGCGTGACGGTGAGGACCACGTCGTTCCCCGTGCCGCCGACGTACGAAATCTGAATCGTCACGATACCGAGCGCGAATGTCGCACCTTCGGCCAGACCTTGGAACGTTCCGTTAACGGCGTCCGTGCCATCGTTGTCGATGATCTTGAAGCTGTTGCCCGTGGCCGGGATGAAGTTGTTGATGAGCGACCTTGTCAGGGTGCCGCCCAAGCTGACCGTGCCGTTGACGACGAGCCGGTCGAACTGCGAACTCGAATCGCAGCCCGTCCCGGGGCTTGTACCGGCGATTTCAATATTCAGATTGCCGGCCGATGACTGGTCGTAGTTGCCGTTCACGGTGATGCAGCCAGGCGAATTGCCAGGCGCGACGGTGCCGGAGTTCACTACATCGCCGCGGACCGTCCCGCTGCCGACCAGGCTGCCACCCTGCACTTCGATGCCGCCGTGCAGGATGCCGCCCGTGCCGAGATTGGTTGTGCCGGCGGTTTGGGTGACGGTGTCGCCCGACGCCAAAGATGCGATTTCGCCGGCTGACAATGCCCGGCTGAAGATGGAGGCTTCGTCCATCATGCCGGAGAACGGGAAATTCGGAGGATCAGCATCGCCGCTGGCACCCAAGAGCAGTGCGTCGCCGTCGTAGCCGATGGACTTGGTCACCGATCCGCTCGCGACTTGTGTGCCATTGATAAACAATCTCTGCGTGTCGGTCGCATCATCGAACGTGTAGGCGAGGTGGTACCAGACACCAAGTGTGGGACTGAAGGGAGCTGTCAGGAAGGGTCCGAATCCGCTCGCGTCGCTGATCAGGCCGTTCAATGTTCCTGTATCGGTCCAGATCTCATACGAATCCAGAAAGCCGTCGCCCAGGTGCTTATCAATCAGCAATTGCGTTCCTGTTGTGGAGTTGAACTTGAACCAACCCCCAAGAGTCAGGCTCGTCGGCCGAAGCGACGCCGAATCCGCCACGAGTACATGATCATTGGTCCCGTCGAAGCTGAATGCCTGACCCACGCGACCCGTCGGGAACGTCGGTGGGTTGCCTACGGGTTGAAGTGTTCCGTTGTTGCCATCGACCGAATCGCTCGCGTTGCCTTCGCCCGACCACAGGCTCACCTGGCCCGCCAAGCCGGATTGCAGCTTGCTCGTGGTGTCGATGTTCAGGGTTCCGGTGTTCGTGAAATCGGCGCTCGTGATAAACGTGCGGCCGTTCTGCAAGCTGAACGTGCCTTGATTCGACGTGAAGTTGTTGATCTTGGAAAACGTCGAACTGGCTCCGTTCAGCGTGACGCTGCCCTGATTCGTTGTGATGTCGCTGCCCGACGAAAACGTCAAGGTCGCGTTGTTCACGATCCACGTGCCGCCGGTGAGGGTGGAGCCGGAGTGCTGGGGGACAGTACCGCTGAACTGAAGTGTCCCCGTTTTCTCCTCGACGGTGCCGGTGTTGTTGGTTCGTACGCTGACGTCGGTGAGGCCGCCGGTGGTGGACTTCTTGAGGGTGCCCTGGTTGTTGATCGTGGACGTTACGCCGGTACCGGGTTGCAACTCCACTAGATCGTTGTCGTTGGTGATGTCGATGGTGCTGCCGGCGAGAAGGTTGAGCACGGAACTGTTGGAGAAATTGAGGTTGTTGGCCCCGCTCAGCGTGGCTCCCGCTACGACCGTCAGCGTCCGCGAAGACATGGTCAGGGTGCTGTTCGCGGTGAGCGACAGCGTTCCCTCGGTGCGGGTCGTGCCGGTTCCCGACATGCTGCCAGCCGACCACGTCGTCGCGCCGCTAACCGTGACGGTGTCGGTGCCATCCAAGGTGCCGCCGGACAGACTGAGCGTGGTCGTGTTGATCGGTCCGCCGGTGCTCAGATTCAGCGTGCCGCCGGAGATGGTCAGCGACGTCGGGCTGACGATGGTCTCCGCATTGCTGAAATTCAGCGCGCCGCTCGTGACCGTCAACGGGCCGACATTGCTGACGGTCACTCCAGAGTTGAAGTTTGCGGTGCCGCCGGTGGCCTGGGTGCTGGTCGTGATGTTGTAGGTGCCGCCGTTGAAGTTCACGGTGCCTTCGCTGAAAACGACCGCACCGGCGCCGGCGACACTGGCGCCGGTGTTCAGATTGTGCGTGCCGCCGGCAAAACCCAGCGTCAGGCCTGTTGGCACGGTAAAGCTTCCTGTGCTGGTGCCGCCACCGCTGAAGCGGAGTTGTCCCGTCTGGAAGTCGGCAAGGCCCGTGTTGTTGAATCGCACGCTGACGTCGGTGAGGCCGCCGGTGGTGGACTTCTTGAGGGTGCCCTGGTTGTTGATCGTGGACGTTGCGCCGGTTCCGGGTTGCAACTCCACCAGATCGTTGTCGTTGGTGATGTCGAAGGTGCTGCCGGCAAGGATGTTGAGCACGGAACTGTTGGAGAAATTGAGGTTGTTGGCCCCGCTCAGCGTGGCTCCGGCCGCGACCGTCAGCGTCCGCGAAGACATGGTCAGGGTGCTGTTCGCGGTGAGCGACAGCGTTCCCTCGGTGCGGGTCGTGCCAGTTCCCGACATGGTGCCTCCCGACCACATCGTCGCGCCGCTAACGGTATGCGTCCCGTTGACCGTGAGAGTGCCACCCGACAACGTAAAGTTCCCATTCAACGTCACGTTGCCGTTCACGGTCACGCTGCCGTCGGAAATCGTGAGGTTCTCGTTGGATGTCAGGCTGGCGATCGTGTGCGAACCGCTGGAGTGCGTGATGGTCGGTGTGCCGCTGAGGTCCGGGATAACGGCGTCATCACCGATGCCGGGACCAACGCCGTTGTCCCAGTTGGTGCCGGTGTTCCAATCACCGCCAACGCTGTTGATCCACGTTACTGTAGCCAAGAGCGTGCGGTCTTCGAGCTGTTCCAAAACAGGGCGACGGGGCTGGCGCCCGCGTGAGCGGCTTTGTGATTGCCAGGGCAGGCAGATGGGCTTTTTGGCGCGGGCTCGAGTTACGGGGCCAAACAGACGACGTGCCGGACGGAGGAGGTCCATGGTGCCTCTCGCAAAAAGAGTAAGGACACGGATGAAACCAAGTGCCTCTCTTCTTTCCGCTTCGCAGCCAACTGGACGTCCGTGTTTCCAATGATCAAATTAGTCCTGTAGCGCGGCTGAGCAACGTTCGGCGCGGGTCTCCGACCCCGCCGATTCGCGACCAACGGCCTCAATTCCTGCGGGAGACCTTCGGTCCCTTGAGTGGCTCGGTCGGGGACCATCCACAACTAATCGACCGGCCACAACTGAGCGGACCCATTTCGATACGGAACCGTTTCTGGGAATAATTGAGGACGGCGCTTCCGGGCCATCGGCTACCGAGCGATTTGGGGTCCGCTCTGGCGAGCTAACCTGCGGTGATAATAGGAAAGCGGGCCATCGAGCTTGCGGCGGAAACTCGATGGTGTCAATAGTCTGTCAGGTAAATTCAACAGATAACAATCCGGCATAATCAGATTCCCTTTAGCAACGTCAGCCAACCGTTCCAGACGGATCCCGTGGACGGCAATGAGCCATCGGCCTGGAAAAGGTCGCTCCACAGATCCTTGCGATAGTCGTCGAGAATCCCATAAGTGAATAACCGGATGCACGGGCTGCATGTACACAGGGCGGTAAAAGAAAGATTTTCGGACAGGTTTTTCTAGGAATCCTGAAGATTCTCAGGTGTTGGCACGCAACGCTTGGTTGGGCTGGGTGTTACAGCGCGACGAATCTGTCGGCGCGGTCAGGATTTGGGCACACATTATCGCCCCTCAAATCCAGGAGTTTCGACAGGTTTTTGAATTGTCGCGCACCTGTCGTTTGACAAGATTGGCGCCAGGCAAGGCAATCGCTACCGATAGTTTCGCTCAGGGGTTGTTGCGTACCGGTCACTTGACAGAATTGACGTGGGAGTAGCCGTTTGGCGTTCCATGCCTGATCGTCATGATTCAAAATCGAAACGCAACGCCGACAAAACGCCGCACACTGGTTTTCAATCCGAATCCTCTGGCCTTCCCATTCGGGATTCAGGGCCTTGCTATCGCGGTGTTCAAGATCCGTGTGAATCGATTGGACGGGTTCGTTGGTTGTGGCGAAACCTACAGACCGTATTCTTGGCACGGCCTCGGTGATCAGGTCGGCGTTTTTCGGGAGATTGAAATGCCCTGCGATTAGTCGGCATACCGGTTGCTAATTCGACTACGTCGTTTCCGGTAAATGGTTCCAATAGGTGTCAGGCACCGTTGTGCCGAGCACCCTTGTGGGCCGTTCCGGCAACAGTGCCTAACACCTTTTTGAACCCACAGGCTGAGGCAACCATGAATCGATTCGGTAATTGGACTAATCGAATAAGCCAGACATCGAACACGTTGGCACCAGCCCCGGTGGCTGGGATCATGTTGCAGGATATTTTTCGAATGGATCGGGCGGGCATGATCCAGGAACTCAGGCTTTTAAGCGAACAAGGATCGACCAGCTTCTCTGAAGCGTGCGTGGATCGCATGTCCAATTCCAAGCTAAGGCAAATTCTCGTCGCCGCACGCTATCACTTTCGGCAGAAACCGAACGAATAATCCCACCGGCGATGAGTGACATTCGGTTGCTCGATTTGCGGCGAATTACGAATGGCGGCGAAGGAGTGCCCGGAGTTTTTGCACTGGAGCCAACGTGAGCAGCAGGTTTCGATAGGATCGCCAGGCTGCCGGTCGATGGCGCCATTCTAACCAGCGCAACCGCCAGGCTTGTCGCCACGGGCAACCGCCCCAAATCATGGCCTCGATGCCCTCGCGAGCGGCGCCGGCAATGTGTTGGTCCCATCGACCGCTGGCAAGATCGAGAAACCATCGCCGAGCCGTATCAGCACGCTGAATGTCACCGGCACAATAAGCCGCTCCGGCGACACGGCCCCAACCGACTGTTAAGCACCAACGCACGTTTGGATCGCTTGGATTTCGCGTCCGTTGACATTCCTCCAACAGCGGCCATTGCACATCAACGATGCCGGCACTCTGGCTCCGTGCCTGGGTTAACGAGTGGCGCTGCGTGTGAGTCCGGAATTCGTAAAGTGTTTCAGCCACGCAGGCAAACCGCCGGCCGTCCTGAAGCAGGCGCACCCACAACCGGTAGTCTTCAGTCGATCCGGCATACACGGGAGCGGGCGGAAGCGAGGCGCGACGAACCATGATCGAACCGTGTACGATTCCATTACCTGCCGCCAATTCCAGCAACATATCGGGACCAACTCCGCCTGACTTGCAGCCGGTTACAACTCCCTGTTCATCAATCAGGTCGCACGGACAGGTCACGACATCCACATCGGGGTGAGTCAGCAGATAATCCGCTTGAAGCTGCAGCCGATTGGGGCGGCAGATGTCGTCGGCGTCCATGCGAGCGATGAACTGACCGGAGCAGCGTGCGACGCCTTCGTTGAGGGCGCCGACCAGTCCGACGTGGGAGATTCGAACCACTTGCAGTCGCGTGTCGCCAGATCGCACGAGAATTTGTGGCGTGCCGTCGGTCGATCCGTCGTCAATTACGACGAACTCGAAGTCGTGAAATGTTTGACCGAGCACGCTGTCGAGCGCCACTTGCAAGAAGCGCTCGCCGTTATAGACCGGCATAAGCACGCTAACAAGTGGAGTTGCCATGACGCACCTCACCGCACAGCAGACTGTCGTGCAGCTCGATCGACTGGATGGCACCGGCCGTTCGCAATTCATTCACGAAGCGAGCGACTCCCTCGTACCCGGCATTCCCGTAATCGTGGAAAGCGACTTGGGCGCCGGGTGCGAGATGCGCCTTCCAGCTATCCCAATCGTTACGAACGCCTTCGTAGCTGTGGTCGGCGTCGATGAATAGGAATCCCACGGGAGGCCCGGACCACCCCCGACCCGCGTCGGCCGTTGCACCGCGAATTGCGGTGACCTTGTGCTCCAGTCTGGCCCGGCGCATGTTGCTCTGAAACCGTTTCAGGAAGTCATGGGCCTCGTCGCCCGCGCGTGTTTCGAGTAACTCTTTTGCACAGCCGACGGCGGCAAACAAGTCCACGGCGAAGACCGGGGCACCGTTGCCGTTCAGGCTTGCGCCGCCAAGCAAGATCGCGGACCGCCCGAACCACGATCCAAGCTCGACAATGCACCGGTCGCTCGGCACCGCCCGGGCCGCTCGAAACAACGCCGCCTCTTCATTCCGAGTCAGCCAACCGTCCACCTGCCGCGACAGTTTGCGAAAATTGCCCAACGGCGACGGGTCGAAGAGGTCCCAGATCAAGAGCAGCTTGTTCGTAATTCGGGAAACGAGCGGCGAACCCACGGCATGGTCTCCCGCGAATCACCCATTCATGACAGGCACGGGCGAAAAGAATCCGGCACCAAGTCGGCCGACCGACCGGGTGCCGGATGCGGTTGGCATGATTACAATCAAATCTTCTTGGCCACACGCGGATGATTGCCCAGTCGCAAGAAGTCTTCCATGATGGTAAGCACTTCGTTGTTGTAGTAGGTGCGTTCAAATTCCTTCTTGGTCTTTTTCTCTTGTCGGTCGGGGCCGGGCAGATCGTCGGGGTCCGTGGCGGCTTCCTCGGCCTTTTCGGTGCGAAGCTTTTCTTCGCGGCGTTTCGCTTCGTTCAGCGTGATGGACTTTCGCTGCCGGATTTCCTCCCACCGAGTTATGTCTTCCAACGCCTTGCGAAAGTCGGTCGATTCTTCGCGCCGCTTATCGGAAAGTGTCCGAAGTTGTGCCTTGAGTTCCGGGCTGACGAGGCCGAGATTCGAGTGGGGCACTGCTCCCACTTCGTCGAAGGGCAACGCTTGGGGCAGATCGGCTTCGCCGTCGATGTGATCCGACAAAGACGGCAGCACGATGTCCGAGATAACGCCGCGATTCTGTGTGCTGTGGCCGTTGACGCGGTAGAACTGCTGGATGGTCAGCTTCAAGGCCCCAAGCTGCGAATCGCGGCTCGCGAGCAGGGTCCGCGACCGGTTGCCTCCGATATCCACCACCGTTTGGACTGTTCCCTTGCCGTGCGTCGAGCTGTCGCCGACGACGAGGCCGCGTCCGTAGTCCTGAATTGCGCCCGCGAAAATCTCCGAGGCGCTGGCACTGAGCTTGTTGACCAGAACCATGAGCGGACCGGCGTAAGCAACTCCCTGATCCCTGTCCTCGTGCAATTCTTCCTGCGAGAGCCGGCCCTTGACCTTTACCACTGGCCCCTTGTCGATGAACAGTCCGGTCAGCCCGATCGCTTCGCTCAACGCGCCGCCGCCATTGCTACGCAAATCCAGGATCACATCGTCAATGCCTTTCTCAGACTTCTGGAAGTCGACCAGAATTTTCCTCACATCTTCCTTGCAGCTCTTGGCGTCGGCGTCGTCGTTCCCGGCGGCGACAATATCCAGGTAGAAGGATGGAAGATTGATGTATCCCGTTCGAAGTGGCGAGCCGTCCGGCCTTTGCCCGTGCTCGATGATCTGGCCCCAGGCCTCCTGGCCTTTGAGTTCGATCTTGGCTCGCGTCAGCTTGTACTCGACTGATTCCGTCTTGCCGACCGGCAGCACGCGAAGCATTACCGGGGTGCCGCGGCGGCCGCGGATTTTTTTCACCACGTCCTTGAGCTTCATGTCGATCACGTCCACGATCGTCTCGCCGTCTGCCGCGACGCCGACGATCTTGTCTTCGACTTGCAGCCGGCCGTCTTGGTCTGCGGCACCGCCGGGAAGTACCTCGGCCACAACTGTATGGCCGTCTTCCCAACGAAGCCGGGCACCGATGCCGTCCAGGTGCAGCCGCATGCTGATGCTGAAATCCTCCCACGTGCTCGCCGACATGTAGTCTGAATGCGGGTCGAAGCTCGTGGTCAGTGCGTTCAGGTAGGTTTCGAGAACTTCGTCCGAATCGGTGCGTGCCCAGGCGTCAATTTGATTGCGGTACCGCTTCAGAATGCGCTGCTTCTGCTCGGCTTCCGGGATGGGCTTTTTGTCGAGTCGCAGCACGAGCAAGTCGTTTTTGATCCTCTTCCGCCAGCGATCGCGAATTTCTTCCGGCGTGCGAGCGAACTCGATCTTGCTGTAGTCCGTGCTGATGTATTCATCCACGGTGAAATCGTGTTCCGCATTTACGAACTCTTCCACGAGTGCGAACCGCTCCTTCATGCGTTGGCGATAGCGTTCGAGAACCTGGTAGGCGAACGAAACATCGCCACGAAGAACTTCCTCGTCCAGCGTGGTCTCGTGCTTGCGAAATTCTTCGATGTCTTCCTGCACGAAATAGAGCTTGGCTGCGTCCAGCCCGCGAAAGCGGTCGGTCAAGAAGGTCCAGAACGAACGGCGCGATATTTCATCGTCGATCTTGTACCGCGAGACGTGTCCTTCCTGCATGAACTCGGCCACGCGTCGCACAACGGTCGCGTCGTTCGGCGATTGGTCTGCGATATTCGCCCCAACGAAGGAACCGACGATCAGCAAAAGGGCAGAAAGCATCGAAACACGCAGGAACCAGCTTCGGTCATTGCGGCACTGGCTCATAGAAAGGGCCCTTTTCTGGAGTCTGGAGTCTTGAGTCTTGAGATAAATGCTTCAGAATTTGGCGACCGGTCGATTAGCCTCCACGCGGCTCGTCTGTTCTCGTGACGGGCTTCAAGTGGTTGGATTTTGCGACACGGAATCACTGAACCGCAACGATAGTCTAGCCAATCAGCGAATCGGGTCAAGGTATGCAGGTGCAGAGGGTGACCGGTAACCGGTAATTGGTAATCGGTATACAGAGAAGTTTCAACTGATCATCGATTACCGATCACCGTTCCCCTTCTTTTCCTCACGCCGTCCTGATCTCCGCCGCCCTGTGCAGCCCCAACTCGTCTACCATGATCTCACGCATCTTGAATTTCTGAATCTTGCCCGTGACGGTCATTGGAAACGCGGGAACGAACTTGACGTAACGTGGCACCTTGTAGTGGGCGATTCGTTCGCGGCAGAACTGGCGGATTTCATCGACCGTCGACTGCTGGCCAGCCTTGAGCTTGATCCAGGCAGCGATCTCCTCGCCGTACTTTTCGTCCGGCACGCCGATGACCTGCACCTCCTCGACCATCGGGTGCGAGTACAAGAACTCTTCGATCTCGCGCGGGTACACGTTTTCACCGCCGCGAATGATCATGTCTTTGAGTCGGCCGGTGATCTTAAAGTAGCCGTCGGGCGTCTGGACCGACAGGTCGCCCGTGTGCAGCCAGCCGTCTTTGTCGATGGCCTTGACCGTCGCTTCAGGCATGTTGTAATAGCCGATCATGGTGCCGTGCCCGCGCGAGCAGAGTTCTCCCGGCTGGCCCGGCGGCAGCGTGGCACCACTGGCCGCGTCGATAATCTTCACCTCCACGCCCGGCAGCGGTTTGCCGACGGTCTCTACGCGTTTTTCGATCGCGTCGTTGGTTCGGGTTTGCGTGATGACCGGCGAAAATTCGGTCAGCCCGTAGGCGATGGTCAGCTCGCTTGCCCCCATCTTGCCAGTCACGCGCTTCATGAGTTCGATCGGGCACGGGCTGCCGGCCATGATGCCGGTGCGCAGGCTCTTCAGATCTCGACTCGCGTAGCTCGCGTGTTCGAGCTGGCTGATGAACATGGTCGGGACGCCGTACAACGAAGTGGCCCGGCAGCGTTCGATTGAATCCAGCGTTTTGCCGGGATCGAAATAATCTGCCGGAACCACCATCGCCGCTCCGTGTACGACGCAGGCCAGAGTTCCGAGCACGCAGCCGAAACAATGGTAGAACGGAACGGGAATGCACACCCGATCGTCCGCGCTCAGCCGTTGGCACTCGCCGCTGTAATACGCATTGAGCAGCAGATTGCGATGCGACAGCATGGCGCCCTTCGGAAACCCGGTCGTGCCGGAGGTGTACTGCATGTTGATCGGGTCGCGCGGGCTGAGCGACCCTTCGCGATCGGCGAGTGCCTGCGGGCTCACTTGCCCGCCGCGGTCGATCAAGTCGCGCCAGCTCATCATACCGGGCGGCGGTTGGTCTCCGACAAACACGACACCTTGAAGTCGCGGAAACTTCGCGCTGCCGAGCTTGCCCGGCGAGGCCGTCGCCAGTTCCGGGCACAGCTCGCGAATAATCGCCACGTAGTCCGATGTCTTGAATCGATCGATCGTCACCAGCAGCTTCGTGTCGGACTGCTTGAGCACATATTCCAACTCGTTCACTCGATACGCCGGATTGATGTTCACGAGCACGGCACCGATTCGTGCCGTGGCGAATTGCGTGATCACCCACTGCGGCCAGTTAGTGGCCCAGATCGCCACGTGATCGCCGCGTTGCAGCCCCAAGGCCATGAACCCGCGGGCCGCGTCGTTCACTAATTGGTCGAACTCTTCGTACGTGGCCTCAAAATCCCGCTCCGGAAAAAACGCCACCGGCCGGCCCCGTGCCCATGCCGCCGACTCGTTCAGCACCTGGCCGATCGTTTTGTTTTCTACCCAAGGTTTAGAGAGGCCTGAACTCTCAGACATGGTTGATTCTCCGCGCTTGGAATGACGGACCACAAAGCATGAATGTCATGCGGTCAGTGCTGTTTTGAATCGAGCAATCTGTTCGGGCATGGGGCACGGTGCTTTCGGGCTGATCTCTCCTGTCGTGATTGGTTCGACGTCCACGACGGCAAACTCCAGACCTGGCCCGCGCAAAATGCGCGGAGCGACCGCCTTCCACGACGAAATGTCTCGGATGTGTGACGATTGACGAATACCCGCCGCTTGGGCAAACTTCACGAAGTCCACTCGGCCATTTCCCGCCAGTGGCTGACCGCCCGTCACTTCGTAAACGCCGTTGTTGAAGACGATCAGTGAGTAGTTTGGAGGTCGCTGGTCGGCGATCGTCACGAGGCAGCCGAGGTTCATGAGCATGCAGCCATCGCCATTGAGCACAACGACTCGAAGATCGGGTCGGGCAATTGCCAGCCCCAAGCCGAGCGTCGGTGCCTGACCCATCGCGGACGGGACGTAGATAAAGTCTCGCGGATGATTCGACAGTTTCAACCACTCGCGCGACGAACCCATTGTAGAAACGACGACTTCATCGCGACGGTTGTCTTTGATGACGCTCAGGACTTCAGACGGATGCATCATGTTCTCGTCTCCGCGATTAGCGCCGCCGCCGGTTTGCCTTGTTGGTGCGACTCGCGATAGAACGCGGCCAATTCATCCAGCTTCGATTCCTTCGTGAACAACTTCCAAGGTAATTGCCAAGCCTGCACGATCGGCTCGATAAACGTCGCGGCCGTGTCCTTGCGGCCGGCGATGCCGCCGTAGTAGCCGCGATAGCCGACGATCGTGAAGATCGGCATGCCGAGATCGTGGACGACGTTTCGCAGCGCGTCGCCGGCTTCATAGAATCCGGTACACTGGATCACGACGACCGGCCGCGCGCCGCCCAGGTACAGACCCGCCGCGATGCCGAACGCTTCGCCTTCGCGACACACGCGGATCAGTTGTAGTTTTGTGGACGCCGCCAGCGACCCCTGCCACGTGCCGAATTCGCTATCCGGCAGCCAGACGACGTGCGTGACTCCAAGTTCCTCGAACATCCGAACTGCATCGTGCCCATCAAACATCTCTTGAGTTCTCCCTCCTTCACTCCCCGCCTTCCCCACTCCTCACTTCTTCCTCACCGGCCCCGTCGGCTCGCTCCAGGTGACCCAGAGAAACGGGCGGTTCGACTCATCCAACCGAAGCTCATGCTTTAGCCCGACAACGGCCAGGGTCTTCTTGATCGCCGATTGAAACGTGCCGCCGGTGATCTGGACCGTGCAGCGCAGTTTGTCGGGATTGACCTCATGTTCGATCAGTCCGGCGCGGTCGAGCAGTACATCCATTTTCAGTTCGCGGCGAAACACGGCAAGCACGTCGTCGAGCGGCAAGTTGTTGGTCTGGTATCGGGCGTTGGCCATGAGCTGCGGGGCGAGGTTGCCGGGAAACTGTTCGGGCGGTAATCCGACCGGCCACGGCCGCTTCGATTCCTCGCGCGGCAATACGAGCATAGTTACAGAAGTGCCCGCGGCACTACGCGGTTCCCATTCCAGGCCATGCTGTCCCAACACAAAGGCCAGCGCCGCGCCGAGGCTCAAGTCGCCGGTCGTACCATTCAACTTGAGACCGCGTGCGAGTTGCTGTGATTCGGGGGTCACCTTAATCTCGAGCTTGATGCGGCCGCGCAGGTCGCTCATGAAGGCATCGAACGGTTTCTCCTTCAATTCAAATGCCGACGGTTGTTTCAGCTCGGTATGAAGTCGTTCGATCTGTACCGGGCTGAGTCCCCACATCGGGGCCGTCGGGTCGACGGCGGCCATGCCCTCGATTTGCAAGCTCTTGATCAATGCCGCCAGCTTGGCGCGGTCGGCCATGCGAAAGGCTTCACCGCCGATGAACAGGTTTCCGGAAGGCCCGATCATCCCGCGAACGATCAACCGTCCTGCCCCAGCCGATTCGACCGCCGGTTCACCCGGTTCACCCTCCTTGGGCAGCCCCGGCTCACCCGGCACCTGACTCACGCCCG
>Ga0247727_10003549_pt1 | contig 34361 bp, 26 predicted proteins | sample WisWelCaveWW1625_FD_202498 | JGI IMG/M metagenome (GOLD analysis project Ga0247727, IMG submission 202498) | Biofilm microbial communities from Wishing Well Cave, Virginia, United States - WW16-25 | ecosystem: Environmental > Aquatic > Deep subsurface > Groundwater > Cave microbial mat | place...
ACGCTGCTCGTCCTCGCCGCCGCGATCGCCGGCAAGGGCGTGGCCTGCTTCGCGGCGGCCCGGCTCCACGGCGAGCCCCCGCGCGAGGCCGCGGCGATCGGTGCCCTGATGAACGCCCGCGGCCTGATGGAGCTGATCATTCTGAACATCGGCTACGAGCGCGGGATCATCTCGCAGACGCTGTTCTCGATCCTCGTGATCATGGCCATCGTGACCACGCTGATGGCCGCCCCGGTGTTCGAGCGCGTGTACGGGCGCGAGCGGGACGCGCACCTCGCGGTGTCCGGCCGCGCGCTCCCCTCGGCCTGACGGTCAGTGCCCCTGGTCGTGCGGGGCGCGGACCTCCGCCACGCCGTCGGCCGCGTGGCCCAGCTCGTCGGTCGCCGTGTAGACGACGGTGTACACCCTGCCGTGCCCGCCGCCCGCGCGCTCGGCGCGCAGGTCGAACTCGTAGTCCGCGGTGCCGAGCGCCGCACCCGCGATGTCGGGCTCGGTGTTGCCGTCGCCGTTCGAGTTCGCCGGCTCGCTGCTCTCGATCGAGGTCAGCACGACCGTCGTCGGGCTGCAGTCCCGCACCGTCACGTGCGCCGTGACGTGGACCCACTTGTGGTTCGGCGGCCAGAGCATCGACGGGTCGAACACGACCTCGATCGCGGGTGGAGCCGTGTCGACGATCGTCACGACGACCTCGTCCGTCGCGGTCTCCCCGCGCGAGTCGGTCACGCGCAGCGTGATCGTGTGGACGCCCAGGCCCAGCGTCGTTTCGAGCATCGCGCCCTCGCCGAGCTTCGTCTCCAAGGCGAGCCCGAACTCCTCGAACCACTCGTAGAGCACGATGTCGCTTCCGCCGTTCGGATCGGTCGACGCCGATCCGTCGAGCCGGACCGCCGTGCCCTCGCTCGACGCGCACTCGATCTCGACGTCCGCTCCCGCATCGGCCGTCGGCGGCTCGTTCGGCAGGAGCAGCGTCTTGTGGACGGTGATCATCTCGCTCCGCTCTCCGGAGGTCGCCGTGACCTCGATCTCCTCGGGATCGTCCTCGAACACGCGGAGCGTGTCGTGGGCCGCGCCGGTCCCGTCGGTGTTCACGGCCTGCCCCGCCGACGCGAGCGCGCCCGCGGTCGTCGTGAACGTCACGGGAACGCCTTCCCGCGGGTCGTTCTCCGCATCGAGCACGATCGCGGTCAGCGCCGTCTCCGCGTAGTGCTTGTCGTTCGAAGAGTCGACCGGGGTGTTCGGGTCATCGAGGTCGATGACGACGTCCGCCGGGCTCGCGACGAGCGTGAATCCGTCGTCGAGACCCTCGACGTTCGCGCCGCGCAGGACCGATGTCGCATTGAGCTTCGACGGGTCGTCGCTGCAGCCGGCAAGACCGGCCACGACGAGGACGAGCAAGGTGAGGACGGGGCGAGTCGTGCGCATGAGCGAATCTCCTCGATCTTCCGGACGATTCGCGCGCACGATATCAACTCGCGCGCGTTGATGTCGTGCTCGAGCGGACTTCCCGCTCCCTTTTTTCCGGAGCGAGTTTGGAAGCTGTCTCGTTCGTCGGCACGCGAAAACGCTTGCCGAGCGGGGTTTCCCGCTCACCCGCCCGTGAACTGACCGCCGTCGAAGAGCGGCATCCCGCGGCGCGAGTCCTCGCGGAAGTGGCACCCGCGGCTCGCGCGGTTCCGGCGCGCGGCTCGCGCGACGAGGAACGCCACCTGCACCGCGTTGCGCAGGCCGAGGAGGCCATCGTTCAGCCGGGCCAGACGGTAGAAGTCCTCGGTCGACAGCGACAGCTGCGACAGCTCGCGGATCGCCCGGTTCAGCCGGTGCTCGTTCCGCACGAGCCCGACGTAGTGCCACATCACGTTGCGGATCGTCTGCAGGTCGCCTTGCACGAGCGCCGGGTCAGCGTCGAACCGCAGGTCCGACACGTCCCACGGTGGCACCGTGCCGTCGGTCGGTGCGTCGAGGGCGCCGAGGCCGCGCACATGCTCGGCCGCGCGCGCACCCCACACGAGCCCCTCGAGGAGCGACGTGCTGGCCAGGCGGTTCGCGCCGTGGACGCCGGTGCACGACACCTCGCCAATCGCATACAGACCCGGGATCGAGCTCTGGCCCCACAGATCGACGAGCACGCCCCCGCAGGAGTAGTGCGCGGCGGGAACGACGGGGATCGGCTGGCGCGTGACGTCGATGCCGTGCGTCAGGCAGTGCGCGTGGATCTGCGGGAAGCGCTCGCGGAGGAAGTCGGGCGCCCGGTGCGACGCGATGTCGAGCAGCACGTGCGTCTCGTCGTGCGCCAGCATCTCCCAGTAGATCGCGCGCGCCACGACGTCGCGCGGGGCGAGCTCCTTCCATTCGGGCGCGTGGCGCTCCATGAACCGCTCGCCGCGGAGGTTGATGAGCACCGCGCCCTCGCCGCGCACGGCCTCGCTGATCAGGAATTTCGTCGTGCCCGGAAGATGCAGCGTCGTGGGGTGGAATTGCACGTACTCGACGTTCGTGATGCGCGCACCCGCGCGGTAGGCCATCGCCAGACCGTCACCTCGGGCACCGGGCGGGTTGCTGGTGTTGAGGAAGATCTGCCCCAGCCCTCCCGTGGCGAGGATCGTGCGGCCGGCGACGATCGGCCCGACGGCGCCCGACGCATGGTCGTACACGTAGGCCCCGTGACAGGCGAGCGGCCCGTACGTCCGCAGCGGATCGGTCGCGTGGTGCGGGAACGTGATCAGATCGACCGCCGTGTGCCCGGTCAGGATCCGCACGTTCGGACGCTCGACGAGCCGGGCCAGGAGCGCCTCCATGATCGCGGCGCCGGTCCGATCGCCGACGTGGAGGATTCGGCGACGCGAGTGTGCGCCTTCGAGGCCGAAGGCCAGCCCGCCCCCGACGCCGCGGTCGAACGCCGGGCGCCCGGGGCCGACGAGGATCTCGTCGAGCAGCCGCGGGCCCTCTTCGGCGAGGAGCTGCACCGCCGGGGCCCAGCTCAGCCCCGCCCCCGCCCGGAGCACGTCCTCGGCCAAGAGCGCCGACGAGTCGTCGTCGCCGCGCCCGGCGATCCCGCCCTGGGCCCACGCCGAGTTCGACTCGATCGGCTCGCGCTCGCGCGTGACGACGACGACGTCGCGCTCGCGGTCGTCGGAGAGGCCAAGCGCCGCCGTCGCGCCCGAGATCCCGCAGCCCAGGATCAGGACGTCGGTGCGCACGCCCTCAACCGATCGCCAGCATGCGCTCGATCGACCGCACGGCGCGCACGCGGATCTCCTCCGGCACCTCGATCGCGTAGCGGTCGTAGAGCAGCGCGTCGCGCGTGTCCTCGAGCGTGATCTGGTTCATGTGCGGGCAGCGCACGCTGCACAGGCGGAGCATCTCCTTGTCCGGGTTCGCCGCGGCGACGTTGTCGCCCATCGCGCACTCGGTCAAGAGAAGATAGTGCGGAGCCTTCGTGTCGCGGACGTAACGGATCATCCGCGACGTGCCGGCCGAGAAGTCGGCGGCCGCCACGACCTCCGGGCTGCACTCGGGGTGGGCCAGGATGACGACCTCGGGGAACTGCCGCCGCACGTCGGCGATGTCCTCGACCGTGAATTTCTCGTGCACCTCGCAGCGACCGTGCCAGCCGATGAGCTGCACGTCGATGTCCGACGCCGCGGCCTCGGCGGGCAGGCGACTGGGGAACAGGATGTGCTTGCCCGTCTCGCGCGCGACGTTGCGCGCCAGGTACTCGTCGGGCAGGAAGATCACCGTGTCGGTGTGCAGGGACTCGATCACTGCCGCCGCGTTGCTCGACGTGCAGCACAAGTCGGCCTCCGCCTTGACGTCGGCGTAGGTGTTCACGTAGACGACCACGGGCACGCCGGGATAGCGGGCCTTGAGCGCCCGCACGTCCGCGGCCGTGATGCTCGCGGCGAGCGAGCAGCCGGCCTCCTTGGCCGGCAGCAGCACGAGCTTGTCCGGGTTCAGGATCTTGGCCGTCTCGGCCATGAACCGAACGCCGCAGAACACGATCGGGTCCTTGTCGGTCGCTGCCGCGCGGCGGCACAGCTCGAGCGAGTCGCCCTTGAAGTCCGGCACGCTGTGGAACAGCGCCGGCTCCATGTAGTTGTGACCGAGGATGACAGCGTTGCGCCGGGCCTTGAGCTCGAGGATCTCCTGCGCCACCTCGGCCTTCGCGCGCAGCTCGAACTCCGGCACGACCCGCGCGAGGTGGGCCTGCATGTCCTCGAACACCATCGCGACCGACGGGACCGCCACTGCCGTGCCTCCAAGACGAGGGGAGGATACCAACACGACAGGACCCGCCGCCCGGACCGGGCGAAAGACGAAAAGGGGGCACTCTGCTTGCGAGGACGGAAATCTGGCGATCCCGACCCGAGGGTTGGCGACCTCGGGTCGGCGATCGCGGTACACTCTGAAGCAGGTTCAACGACCTTGGGGGGGGCATGAACCGTTCCTCGGGGCGATGGTTGGGGATTCTCGTGCTTGCCGTGTCGTTCGACTCGGCACTTGCGGACGCGCGAGACCCACGGACCGCCCGGCTCGTCGAGGCGGCTCCCGGAGCCACGATCCGCTGGGAAGCCGGGTCGCCACGCTGGATCGCGGCGGTCCCGGGCGCCGCGCTCTCCGCTCCACGGCAGGAGACGCCGGAGATCGCGGTGCGAGCGTTCCTGCGTGAGCAGCGCGAGCTGTTCGGGCTGAGCGAGCGCGAGATCGCCGACCTCGAGCGGACGAGCAGCGTGCGTGGCCCGGGCGGCTCGACACATCTTTACTTCCGGCAGACCGTCGGCGGTCTCGAGGTGCGCGGCGGACGCCTGAACGTCACGGTGCGTGCCGATGGTGCCGTGCTGTGGGTCGGGTCGCGCGTTTTCGGTGGGCTGAGCCCGCCGGTCGAGCCTACACTTTCACGGCACGATGCCCTCCGGACCGTCGGCCTCGAAGCGCCGCGAGCGAGGCTCGTCGTCGTTCCCGAGGGCGCCGGTCGGCTGGCCTGGGAGGTGCGTGGCGCCGATGACAGCGGTGAGCTGCGGCTCGTCCTCGTCGATGCCCGGGACGGGAGCAGGCTCGGGAGCGCGAGCCTGACGTTCCACGCGAGCGCGCGCGTGCTCCTGGCGACGAAGCCTGACCCCGAGACCGAGGAGTTCGCGCCCGTCGAGCACCAAGTCGTGCCGATCCCGGACTCGACGCCTGCGTCACCGCAGGGGTGGCTCGCGAGCCCCGGCACGAGTCTCGCGGGCAACAACGCTTCATCGCATCTGTTCGATCCGTCGGAGCCGGGTCTGTCGTCGCCCAGCGGCGTGTACGACTACCCGTTCAACACGCCGCAGGCGGCGCTGGTCAACGCCTGGTACTGGGTCAACGACGCGCACGACCGGTTCTACGCTCTCGGCTTCGACGAGCAGGCCGGGAACTTTCAGCAGAACAACTTCGGCCGGGGAGGAATCGGCGGAGACACCGTGCGGGTGGTCGAGCGGGGAAGCTTCGCTTCGTTCACGGCCACGGTCGACGGCGAAGCGCCGACGCTCACGTTCTCGTGGAAGACCGGGTGCCGTCACTGCGCGGACCACGACGGCAATCGGTCGAACGGCGGTGACCGAGCGATCGGGTTCATGCGCGAGATCATCGTCCACGAGTACACACACGGCGTCGCCGTGCGGCGGGTCGGCGGGCCCGCCGACGACACGTGCCTGAACAGCGGGCAGTCCCTCTCGATGGCCGAGAGCTGGAGCGACGTCCTGGCGGGGTCGTTCTTCGAGGAACCCCGTGTCGGCGAGTACTTCCACGAGGGCGGCGGGTGGCTGCGCGACCCGCGCCATGACCTGGTCTATGAGGGATACTACGACCTGCTCTACGTCTGGGCCGGGGCGCTCTGGGACCTTCGAGACTCGATGATCGCGCTCGTCCCCCAGAGCGGCCGGGACGATTTCGAGCGCCTCGTCGTCGAGGCCATGGCGGTCACGCCGTGCCACCCCTCGATGCTCGACGGACGCGACGCTCTGCTCGCGGCGGACACGTTGCTGTTCTCGGCGGTTCACCACGGCATGATCTGGAACGCCTTCGCCACGCGGGGGATGGGCGAGGGAGCGTCATCGATGGGAGCGGACGACACGTTCCCGGTCCTCGACTTCACAACCCCGGCCCCGTTCGCCTGCGCGCCGCCCCCTGCACCGAGCGGCCTCGCCGCATCGACGAGCGCCTCGGACACCATCGCCTTGACCTGGTCCGGCGCGGGTGCCTCGGCGTTCGAGATCTGGCGCGACGACCTCGACAACGCCGCGGACGCCCCGGTTCGCGTCGCGGTGACGAACAACTCGTCGAACTTCGCCGACACGTCCGTGCAGGGTGGCAAGAGCTACCGCTACCACGTCGTCGCGCTCGGAACGGGCGGCGTCACCTGTAGAAGCGGACCATCGACTACCACCGATGGAACAGCGACCGGCACGTGCGACGCCGTGTACCCGATCTTCGTGCCCAACCTGACGGTCGCCGACGCAGGGAACCCGAGCTGCGGCGTGACGCTGAGCTGGCAGCCCGCCCAGCCGGCCTGCCCCGGCTCGAGTGTCCCGATCGTCTACAACGTCTACCGGAGCCTCGAGCACACGGGCGTCCCGTCCTGGGGTCCCGAGGCTGGAACCCCGGGGTTCGACCCATCCGATCGCCTGCTCGTCGCACGAACGAACGGAACCTCGATCGTCGACGTGCCGCCCGCGAAGGTCGACGTCGCATACAACTGGCTGTATTTCGACAGCGCGTCCTACTACCTCGTCCTGGCCCAGCACGGCACGCTCGACGACTCGCCCGACCACCGCGATCGCGGCTCCGCGCAAGTGCTGCAATGGTCGCCGGCCGTCCCGGCTCTCGGCCGCACGCTCGCGCAGTCGTGGGACTTCGATTCGGGCCCCCAGGGCTGGGCCCTGACCTACGGTTCGGAATACCCCGAGCACGCCTGGGCGCTCACCGACCCGAGCCCGACGTACTGGGGCGGTGTGCTCCTCGCCCCGGACGAGCCGGCGGGCGGGACGGGGCAAGCTTGGGTCACGGGCGATGCTTCAGGCGGTCCCTCGACCGCGACCTCGCACGACTGCAGGCTCACGGGGCTGTCCTCCCCCGTCTTCGATGGCACGAACGGGGCGACGTTGCTGTCGTTCGACTACTGGGCACATCCGACACCGAGGCGCGAGCTCGAGTCGTCCCTGTTCATCCAGGCGCTGAACGGGATCGGAGGTTCCGCGAATGCGGTCGACATGGGGATGAAGACGACGCAGCGGTTCCTCGGCCCCGGACGCTACGGCTGGCAGCGCGGCGCGATCGACCTCTCGCGCCTCGTAGCGCCGTCCGCGAGCATGCAGGTGAGTCTTTACAGCTACCGCTGCATCGATCTCGGCGAATTCGGGATCGACAACGTGCGCCTGGAACGGGGAACGGTGTGCCCTCGCTCGCGCCTCGAGATCGAAACCGTGCACGTCGACGACGGGGCGTCGGGCAACGGCGTGCTCGAGCCCGGCGAGACCGCTCGGCTCGCTGTCGAGCTGCGGAACGAGGGCAGCGCCGCAGCGTCGACCCCGAGCGGCTTCGTGTCGCCCGGCACGCCTGGTGCAGTCGTGCTGGACGCCCATTCCTCGTTCGGCGACATCGCCCCGGGAGCGACCGGACTGCCGTCCGGCGACGGGTTCCTCGTGTCCATGCCCCCAGCGCCCGACTGCCTCGGCAGCACGACGTTCGAAATGCGTTTCACCGACGCGACGGGCGAGATCGCGATGGTGGCCTGGAGTGTCCAGAACGATCCGGACGCGGACGCGGTCTGCCCGGCCCTGGATAATTGCGACCAGGTGGCGAACCGCAATCAGGTCGACCAGGACAGCGACTCGGTGGGCGACGCCTGCGACAACTGCGATCTCACCGCGAATCCCGATCAATCGAACGGCGACACCGACCTGTTCGGCGACGCCTGCGACAACTGCACGCTGGTGAACAACTACGATCAGGCCAACGCGGACGGAGACGCCGTCGGCGATGCCTGCGACTGCGCCCCGAACGACGCCACGCTCGAGCGCATCCCGCTGCCGATCACGGGCGACCGCTTCACGTCGAAGACCCGTCTCGCGTGGGACGCGAACCTCGACGCGACGAGCTACGGCGTGCACGTCGGCTCGATCGGTACAGGCGACGCATTTTCGTACGCGCACGTCTGCGAAGAGGGATTGTCCACGGCGATCCCGGAGACGAACGATCCGCAACAGCCCGGGCCGGGCGAGCTGCGGTACTACCTCGTCGCGGGATCGAACGGGTGCGGCGCAGGAGACCTCGGCACCGACAGTGCGGGCAACCCCCGGCCGTTCTTCCCGTGCGGCGGAGGCGAGTGAGTGGGTTGAGGAGGGTGTCCCCTCTCCCTACCTGAGCGAGTTCTTCTTGGCGAAGACCACACGGCGCGGGTGGAGCCGGGCGCGGAACCGCTTCGAGCGGAACAGCCGCACGATCGCCGCGAGCCGGCTGAGCCATCCCTCGGTGTGGAGGTACTCGACCGAGCTGCGCACCATCGCCGACATCTCGGCGTCGTATGGAAAGGCGAACACCGGAGCCTCGCCGGGCATCGGATCGAACGACACGAAGCGCTGGCGCGACATCTCGCGCAGTCCGGGCGTGCCGTGGTTCTGGCCGATGCCGCTGCGGCGATAGCCCGACCAGGTCGCCGCCGGCTCGCCGAACGCGTACAGGACGTCGTTGATCGTCACGACGCCGGCCTGGAGCCCCTGCATCAGGCGCCCCGCGTGCTCGGCGGACTTGGTCCAGCCGCTCGCGGACAGCGCGTACTTCGAGTCGTTGGCGAGCAGAATCGCCCGCTCGAGGCTTTCGACGACGACGATCGGGATCACCGGGCCGAGCGTCTCGTCCTGCATCAGCGCGCTGTCCTGCGGCGGATCGAGCAGCACGGTCGGTGGGTAGAAGTAGCCCGGACCGTCGGGGATTTTCCCGCCGCGCAGCAGCTTCGCTCCGCCGTCGACCGCCTCGGTCACCTGCCGGTGCACGTGCTCGCGGCGTTCCGGGCTGCTCAGCGGTCCGATGTCGGTGCCCTCCTCGAGCGCGCCGCCGACGATCAGCCGATCGACCTCGACGATCACGCGGTCGAGGAACCGGGACGCGACGCGCTCCTCGACGTACACGCGCTCGATCGCCCCGCAGTTCTGGCCGCAATTCGCGAGCGCGCCCCACACGACGCCCCGCGCGGCGAGATCGACGTCCGCGTCGCCGGCGACGATCGTCGGGTGCTTGCCGCCGAGGCACAGCACGACCGGCAGCGGCGTGCAGCCGGCCGCGGCCATCACGTGCTGGCCGGCCTCGAGACCGCCCGTGACGAACACCTTGTCGACCTTGGGATGGGTCACGAGCCGCAGCGTGTCCTCGGGCACCGCCGGGATGACGTTCACGACGCCCGCCGGGAACCCCGCCTGCTCGGCGAGCTCGCCGATTCGCAGACCGCACAGCGGCGTGCGCTGGGACGGTTTGAGCAGGACCGCGTTCCCCATCGCCAGCGCGGCCGCGAGCTGGACGAGCGGGATCGCGAACGGGAGCGGTGACGGGGTGACGATCGCCACGACGCCGAGCGCGTCGTAGAGATAGTGCGCGCGCTTGTGGGCATAGAACGGATGCCGCGGATCGACCGACAAACCGGCGTGGTACCGCTCCGCTCGGTTCGTGATGAACCGCAGGTGGTCGAGCGCCGGGAGGATCTCGAGCGTCAGAGCCTCGACCGTCGGCTTCCCCTGCTCGCGCGCGATCAACTCGGCGATCTCGAACCGCTGCTCGTAGATCAGCTTGGCCAGGCGGCGGAGCGCCGCGCCTCTCTCGTCGAACGGTGTGCTGCGCCAGAGTGCTGCGCTCCGCGCGGCGGCCTCGGCGGCCTGGTCGATCTCTTCGGGACCGGCGCAGGCGACACGAGCGAACGGGACACCGTCCGACGGATCGACGAGATCGAGGGTCTGCCCCGCTCCCTGCGAGCGCTCGCCGTCGACGATCGGTCGGATCACCGGCACCACAGTGGCCGGAAAGACACCACCGTCGGGCTCGTGGTCGACGAGCACGCTGTCGTCGAGAAGCTGTTCGGACATGCGGCGCAAATATAGGTTCTTCGATCCTCGTGAGCACGCTGGACGCAACCCGCCGCGAATCAACCATTTACGCCAAACAGGACCGTTCCGTTTCCGTGGTGTGCGAGACTCCCCGGCGGAGGTGTTGCGTGCGGGCGTTGCGGGAGGTGCGGCTCCACTTCGACGTGGTCTCACCGTACAGCTGGATCGCCCTGATGCAGGCGGAACGCTTCGCGGCCGAGCACCACGTGCGCTGGATCGTACGACCGGTCGTGTACGCCGCGCTCCTCGAGGCCACGGGACTCGTCGGCCCGGTCGAGGTGCCGGCCAAGCGTCGGTACACGTTCCTCGACGTGCAGCGCGCGGCGCAGCGTGCGGGGCTGCGCCTCCTGGGGCCTCCGGCCCATCCCTTTCGCTCGATCGAGGCGCTGCGCACGATCTGTCTGTTCGCGGAGGATCCGGGTAGCGTGACGCTCGCCGCGCGGATCGCCGACGCCGCGTGGGGCGAGGGCCGATCGCTGAACGATCCGGCCGTCCTGACCGAGGTGGTCGCGAGCGCCGGATACGACGCCGAGGCGCTCGCCGAGCGCATCGCCGACGAACGGATCAAGACGCGCCTGCGCGAGAACACGAACGAGGCGTTGCGCCTCGGCGTGTTCGGAGTGCCCACGTTCGTTCTCGACGGCGAGCCGTTCTGGGGCCACGACCGGATGGAGCACCTCGCCGATCGCCTCGCCGGGCAAGTGACGATCGACACGGAGCTGCTCGAGCGCATGCTCGACCGCCCGCAGGCCGTCCGGCGCCGTTGACGCCGGGCGAGTCGAGCCCGCGGGAATTCGCGCAACCCTTCCGTCGCATCTAGTATTGGGTCTCCGCTCGAGGGGGCAGGGCCGGCCGGAGGACCCGGGAATGCGTGATCCAGAGGTCGTCGTCATTGGTGGGGGTCCGGCCGGGGCCACCGCCTCCGCCCTCGTGGCCGAGCGCGGCCACCGCGTGCGGCTCTACGAGCGGGAGCGCTTCCCGCGCTTCCACATCGGCGAGTCGCTGATCCCGGAAACGTACTGGGTGCTGAAGCGGCTCGGAATGCTCGAAAAGATGAAGCGCAGCCGCTTCGTCAAGAAGTACAGCGTGCAGTTCGTCCGCGCGAGCGGCGACACGTCGGCCCCGTTCTACTTCTGGACGAACAAGCAGCACGAGTGTTCGCAGACCTGGCAGGTCGTCCGCAGCGAGTTCGACGCGATGATGCTCGACAACGCCAGGGAGCACGGCGTCGAGGTCCGCGAGGGCGCGCGCGTGCGCGAGGTGCTGTTCGAAAACGACCGCGCCGTCGGTGTGCGCGTCCGCGAGGCCGACGGGGGCGAGCACGAGGTGCGGGCCGAGGTCGTTGTCGACGCGAGCGGTCAGAGCGCGCTCGTGCAGAACCGGCTCGACCTGCGCGTGTGGGACCCGGTGCTCAACAAGCTCGCGGTCTGGACCTACTGGAAGGGCGCCTACCGCGACAGCGGGCCCGACGAGGGCGCAACGCTGGTGCTCCAGACCGTCGACCGCGCGAGCTGGTTCTGGTACATCCCGCTGCACGACGACGTCGTGAGCGTCGGGATCGTGGCGTCGCCGTCCCACCTGTCCGGCGCGCGCGGGACGCCCGAGCAGATCTATCACGAGGAGGTCGAGCGTTGCCCCGCGGTGCGCAAGCGCGTCGCCGCGGGCCGGCAGGTCGCCGGCATCTTCACGACGAAGGACTACTCGTACCGCTCGCGCCGGGTCGCGGGAGACGGCTACGTGCTGATCGGCGACGCCTACCAGTTCCTCGACCCGCTGTATTCGTCGGGAGTGCTCCTCGCGCTGCGCTCCGGGGAGCTGGCCGCGGACGCGATCGTCGAGGGCCTGGCGCAACGAGACCTTTCCGCGGCGCGGCTCGGCGGCTGGGGCCCCGCCTTCGACCGCGGCGTGGACCGCATGCGGCGGCTCGTCTGCGAGTACTACGCCGGCTTCAGCTTCGGCGCGTTCGTCCGGCGCTACCCCGAGCTGCAGGGGACGGTCACCGACCTCCTGATCGGCGACCTGTTCGACGACCGCGTCGACAAGGTCTGGGGGCCGGTCGAATCGCTCTATCCGCCCGGGCGCATGACGCCGCCCGCCTGGAACGCGCCGGCTCCGGGTGCGGGCAGCGCGAAAGCTCACGAGCTGTTGCTCCCGGACGGATACCGACCGTAATCCGGGGGTTTCTGGTTGCGAAATCTGCCCCTTTGACCTATTATTTGGCCGCACGGTCAAATAACATGACACAGGGACAGCATCGCGCCTCGTTCATCGAGGAAGCCCGCCGGCGCCAGATCGTCGAAACCGCGATCCGCACGATCGCCGCCCGGGGCTACTCCCAATCGTCCTTGGCCGAGATCGCTCGCGAGGCCGGAATCAGCAAGGGCGTGATCTCGTACCACTTCGAGGGCAAGCTCGAGCTGCTCGAGGCGATCTTGTCCCGCGTGCTCCAGGAGCCCGCCGAGTTCATCAAGCAGCGCGTCGACGCGAGCGGCAACGCGGTCGACAAGCTTCGCGCCTACGTGAGCGCTAACTTCGAGTTCATGAAGACGCACCGCGAGAACTATGTCGCGCTCGTCGACCTCTGGGAGTGTCGCGGGTCTCACGAGGGCGGCAACCGCTTCAGCGCCGAGGCCTATGCGCCGAGCCGCGCCTACCTGTCCCGGATCCTCGAGGCCGGGCGAGCGGCGGGCGAGTTCCGCGGACGACCCGCGCCGACCCTGGCCTCGGTGATCCAGGCCGCGATCGACGGCGTGATGCTGCAGTGGGTCTTCGACGAGAGCGCCGTCGACCTCGACGCCTGCCGCGACGAGATCCTCGAGATGATCAGCCGCCACGTCGCGGCCCCCTCACCGCGATCCACAACAGGAGCCACGCCATGAGCAGCGCGAAGCGACCCGAGCCCCATGGCACGCCGGACAACGGCCCGATCATCGACACGACCGGCATGTCGCAGGGCAAGGCCGAGGCGCTCGAGCTGACCGAGGCGTCGCGCGAGGGCCACTGGGAGTACCCGACCGTCGCCGGCGCCCTGTTCATGGGCGAGCTGCCGTGGAATCTGATCCATCCGTTTCCCGAGCTGCCCTCCGATCGCACCGAGGAGGGCGAAGCGTTCCTGGCACGGCTCGAGGCGTTCCTGCGCGAGCGGGTCGACGCCAACGAGATCGACCGCACCGGCGAGATCCCGGACGACGTCATCCGCGGCCTGGCCGAGATGGGCGCCTTCGGGATCAAGATTCCCAAGGAGTACGGCGGTCTCGGCCTGTCCCAGCAGTACTACACGCGCTCGGCGATGCTGCTCGGCAGCCACTGCGGCAACTCGGCCGCGCTGATCTCGGCGCACCAATCGATCGGCGTGCCGCAGCCGCTCTTGCTCTTCGGCACCGAGGAGCAGAAGCGGCGCTTCCTGCCGCGCCTGGCCAAGGGCGAGATCTCGGCCTTCGCCTTGACCGAGGAGGGTGTGGGCTCGGACCCCGCGCGGATGGAGACGACCGCCGAGCCGACCGCCGACGGCACGCACTTCGTGATCAACGGGCGCAAGCTGTGGTGCACGAACGGCACCAAGGCCGGCCTGCTCGTCGTGATGGCCAAGACGCCGCCGAAGATCAAGAGCGGACGGTCGATCAACCAGATCACCGCGTTCGTCGTCGAGGCCGGAAGCCCCGGCGTGCGCGTGACGTACCGCTGCCGGTTCATGGGCCTGCGCGCGCTGTACAACGCGGTGATCGAGTTCCGGAACGTCCGCGTGCCGAAGGAGAACGTCATCGCCGGCGAGGGCAAGGGCCTGCGCGTCGCGCTGACCACGCTCAACACCGGACGCCTGACGCTGCCGGCGAACTGCGTCGGCGGCTTCCGCGCCTGCTTGCGCATGGCCCGGCAGTGGTCGAACGAGCGCGTGCAGTGGGGCTCGTCGATCGGCAAGCATGCCGCGGTCGCGGACAAGCTGGCGCGGATGGCGGCGAACCTGTTCGCCCTCGAGTCGATGACGCACCTGACCTCGGTGCTCGTCGACCGCAAGAAGACCGATATCCGGCTCGAGGCCGCGATGGCCAAGATGTTCGGCTCCGAGGCGGCGTGGGACGCGATCTACGAGACGATGCAGGTGCTCGGCGGCCGGGGCTACGAGACGCGCGACTCGCTCGCCGGGCGCGGCGACGTGCCGTTTCCGATCGAGCGGATCATGCGCGACATGCGCATCAACACGATCTTCGAGGGCTCGAGCGAGATCATGCGGCTGTTCCTGGCGCGCGAGGCGCTCGATCCGCACCTGCGCCTGGCCGGTGACGCCGTGAACTCGCGCCTGCCGATGGGCCGGCGCGTCCGCGCGGCGCTGCGTGCCGCCGTGTTCTACGCCCGGTGGTATCCGCGCCAGTGGGTGCCGTTCGGTGGCCCCTCGACGCGCGGGCTCGACCCGAGCCTGGCCCGCGAGGTGCGTTACGTCGCGCGCACGAGCCGCAAGCTCGCACGTCGCCTGTTCCATTCGATGTTACGGCACGGCGCACGGCTCGAGCGCGAGCAGGTGCTGCTCGGCCGGTTCGTCGGCATCGGCACGGAGCTCTTCGCCATCGCCGCCTCGTGCGCACGCGCGCAGCAGCGGATCGATCGCGGCGTCGACCGAACCGAGATCCTGGCGCTCGTCGAGCAGTTCTGCGTCGACGCACGGCAGCGCATCGACGTCTTCTTCCGCGGGGTACGCACGAACGGCGATACGTCGGGCTACCGCCTGGCGCAGTTGCTGCTCGACCGCGACGTCGCCTGGCTCTACGAGGGGATGCTCGAAACCTCGCTCGAGCGCGAGCCGGCCAAGGAGCAGGCGCTCGTCGGTCGCTGACAGGCTCGCGGCCCCGGCTCCCCATCGCCGGCCTGTCCCACCCCCGGCCTTGCTCCGGCCGGGGGTTCCGTGATATTCGTCGCGCGTCGTTTTCGCCCCCCGGGGGGAAGGAGGGTCCGATGCGTATCCGCTCGCTCGTTCTCGTCTCGCTCGCTCTCGCTGCCGCTGCGGCGCTCGTCGCGGTCGTCGCTGCCGACAAGGCCAAGGTCGACTGGTCGATCAACGCCACGGCGATCGAGGCCTGCAGCTGCCCGATGTTCTGCCAGTGCTACTTCAGCACCAAGCCCGCGGCGCATCACCAGCACGGGGGCGCGGAGCAGCACTTCTGCAGGGCCAACCTGGCCTACAAGGTCAACAAGGGCCACCACGGCGCGGTCAAGCTCGACGGCGTCAAATTCTGGATCGCCACCGACCTGGGCGGCGACTTCACCCAGCCGATGGACTGGGCGGTCCTGTACTTCGACAAGTCGATGACGAAGGAGCAGCGCGACGCGTTGACCGCGATCTGGCCGCACGTCTTCCCGGTGAAGTGGAAGTCGTTCACGACCGCCGAGGCCGTGATCGACAAGTGGGAGTTCAACAAGGACACGGCCCACGCGACGTTGGACGGCGGGAAGACGGCCGAGGTGAAGCTCAAGCGCCAGCCGGGCAACACGAGCGATCCGGTGGTGATCCACAACCTCAAGTACTGGGGTGCGCCGCGCAACGACGGCTTCGTTCTGATGCCCAACGAGATCGAGGCGTACCACATCGGCGACAAGGCCTTCGAATTCAAGGGCACGAACGGGTTCATGATCACGATCGACATGAACTCGAACGACGTTTCCTGACCCCCGAGGGAGGACTTCGATGACGATGGTCTTCGACGTCGCGCTGCGCGAGGCGTTGCGAGACCGGCGGCGGCGCCTCAAGGTCGCGCTCCAGGAGAGCGGGACCCGCACGGAGCTCGTACGTCTCGTGCGCGACGTCGACGGGGCGCTCGATCGGCTGGATCGTGGCACGTTCGGCCTGTGCGACTCGTGCCACGATCCGATCGAGGTCGAGCGCCTGCTCGTCGACCCGTTCCTGTGCACCTGCCTCGATCACCTGTCACCCAACGAGCAGCGCGCCCTCGAGCACGACCTGGGCCTCGCGGCCCAGGTCCAGGGCGCACTCCTGCCGCGCCCCGACGTCGTCATCCCGGGGTTCGACATCGCGTTCCATTCGGATCCGGCGGGTGCCGTCAGCGGCGACTACTTCGACTTGATCCCGCCCGGGCCGGGCCGCCGCGAGGCGCTGCTCGTCCTGGGCGACGTCGTCGGGAAGGGGCTCGCCGCCGCGATGCTCGGCTCGCGGCTTCACGCGATCTTCCGCAGCCTGGCCGCGATCGGCCTGCCCGTCGGCGAGCTCGTCGGGCGAGCCAACGCGATCTTCTGCGGGAACATCCTGTCGGCGCACTACTCCACGGTCGTCTGCGTCGAGGCCGATGCCCAGGGCCGCGTGGCCTTCAGCAACGCGGGCCACCTGCCGGTCCTGGCCGCGGTGGCTGGCGCCGTCCGCGAGCTCGGACGCACGGGGCTGCCGCTCGGCTTGTTCTGCTCGACCGGCTACGCGACCGGGAGCCTGCAGCTCGAGCGCGGGGACACGCTGCTCTTCTACACCGACGGTCTGTCCGAGGCGCGCGACCGCGCGAACCTGGAGTACGGCCCGGAGCGCGTCCAGCGCCTGCTCGAGCAGCACCGGAAATCGGACGCGCACGCGCTCGTCGACGCCCTGATCGAGGACCTGCGCACGTTCCGCGAGGGCGCGCCGCACACCGACGACGTCACGATCCTCGCCGCCCGCTACGTCGGTCCGGAGCGACGAACCTAGCGGGAGACGCTGCCGGCGGGCGCGCGAATCAATGAGCGGCTATCTTTTCGAATGGGACGCCGCCAAGGCGGACGCGAACCGACGCAAGCACGGCGTCACGTTCGACGAAGCGACCACGACGTTCGCTGACCCGCTGGCCATGCTCATGCCGGACCCTGACCACTCCGCCGGCGAAAAACGGTATCTTGTTCTCGGTCTGTCCAATCAGCGTCGGCTCCTGGTCGTGGCCTTCGCTGAGCGGCCTCCTCGAACTCGCCTGATCTCCGCGCGGCGGGTAACGCGCAAGGAGCGGAGGAGCTATGAAGAAAAAGGCTAGCCGGCGGCCGCGCTCGTCAGAGAAGGACACCATGCGCGCGGAGTACGACTTCTCCAAGGCGGTCCGGGGAGTGACTGCGTCCCGTTATGCCGAGGGAGTGAACGTCGTCGTGGTCGATCCGGCGGTGCTGGACGTCTTCCCCGACGGCCAGGCTGTGAACGAGACGCTTCGAGCTTTGGCCCCGGTCATCCGCCGCCAGCGCAATCGGCGAAGCGCCTGAAGCCACCAGCCTAGCGCGCACCGACAGTCTCGCCGCGCGAGACGATGACCGCCGCGGCGAGGTCACCGGTCACGTTGAGCGTCGTGCGGCACATGTCGAGGAACCGGTCGACGCCGAGGATCATCCCGATCCCCTCGACCGGCACACCGACGACGCCCAGGATCATCGCCACGACCGGTATCGAGCCCGCGGGCACACCCGCCGTGCCGATCCCGCCCAGGATACAGATCCCGACGACGAGCGTCTGCTGCGCGAGGCTGAGATCGATCCCGAAGAACTGCGCCAGGAACAGCACCGTCACGCCCTCGAAGAGCGCCGTCCCGTTCTGGTTCGCGGTCGCTCCGACGGTCAGCACGAACCGGCTGACGTGCGGCGGCAGGCGCAGCTCGGTCTCGGCGACCGCGAGCGCTGTCGGGAGCGTGGCGTTACTCGACGCGGTTGAGAAGGCCACGACCATCGCGGCGCGGATGTCGCGGAAGAACCGCAGCGGGCTCATCCCGCCGAGCACGCGCACGGCGAGCGAGTACACGACGAACTGGTGCAGACCGAGTGCCAGCAAGACGACGCCGACGTAGCGGGCGAGCTGCCACAGGATCTCGTAACCGAGCTCCGCGGTCAGCGTGAAGAGCAGCGCGGCGACGCCGAAGGGCGCGAGGCTGATCACGAGATGGATCAGCCGCAACGTGATCTCGTAGAGCCCCTCGAGCGCCTTCTCGAACTGCCGGCTCGCGTCGCTGCGGGTGAGAATGAGCCCCACACCGATCATCACGGCGAAGAACATCACCGCCAGCATGTCGCCGTCGGCCATGGCACGGATCGGGTTGCTCGGCACGATCTCGACGAGGAGCGCGATCCCGCTCTCCGGCGGCGTGGATTGGGTGATGATCGACGCCCGCTCCTCGGCGCCCTCGAGCATGCGCGAGCGCAGCTCGGGCGACAGGCCATCCCCCGGCCGCAGCGTGTTCACGAGGACGATCCCGATGACGACGGCGATCGTCGACACGACGACGGTGTAGACGAGCGTGCGCAGGCCGACCCGGCCGAGCGCCCGCACGTCCGCGAGGCCGGCCACACCGAGCGCGAGCGCCGAGAACACGAGCGGCACGACGAGCATGAACAGCAGACGCAGGAAGATCTGCCCCGCCGGCTGCGCGATGTACTCGATGAACGTCGCGAGGCGCGGGTCGTCGCCGAGAAGCACGCGCGCCGCGATCCCGCCGAGGATCCCCACCGCGAAGCCGATGAACATCCGCGCGTGGAGACTGAGCCGCCGCCGCAGTTGTGGAAGCGCCTGGGGCGTGTGGGTGCTGGCCAAAGCGCCCCAGGATACTCGACTCAGAACGTCAGGGGCAGGGGTTCAGGTTCAATCTCGGGTTGCCCTGGCTGTTCGTCCCGAGGCTGCTCTCGACGCTCATCGCCTGGCGACTCGCGAGAGCGTTCGAGCGAGGTCGATCCCCGCGCGTGCGGGGCACTCGACGGTGGACTACTGCTGCCTATGATGTGGATGGGTCGATCCCCGCGCGTGCGGGGCACTCCATCGCGGGTCCCCGTGGTACGCGGTCGTCTCGGGTCGATCCCCGCGCGTGCGGGGCACTCGTGACGACGCCGAGCTCCTGGCCCGACATGCGGGGTCGATCCCCGCGCGTGCGGGACACTCCGACAGAAGGGGCGGGAGTACACGGTCGACTCGGGTCGATCCCCGCGCGTGCGGGGCACTCTCATCCGATGAAGGCGGTGGTGTCGCCACCGCGTCGGCAACGGTGTTACGGAGGACGAGTACGCGCCCGCCTGCGGCCGCGGCGTCGAGCGCGCGGCTCGCGATGGATTTGGGATCGCTGCAGATGCGCGCACACTCGACGCTGACATGCTTCGCGCGCGAGTCGCGCGGCACGGCGGTCATGGACGCCGTGAGTCCGTTGTCGCGATGGGTGACGGCGGGGTAAGGCGCGTCGAGCGCAGCGGCGAGCGTGGGCTGGGGCTGGCCGAAGTGTCGTGCGCGAGCAGCCGAGCCGAGCGTAGCAGACATCAGGAGCGTGTGGCCGCCGGCCGCCTGATGGAAGGCGAGAACGCAATCGAGGATCGCGTTCATGTACGCGCCGGAGGCATGGACCTCGTCCACGACGAGGACGTGCCGCAAGAGCGCGGTCGCCCGCAGGTGTGCGTGGTCGATCCGTAGCGCCGAGAGCAGCACCTGATCGATCGTGCCAACAACGACGGTTCCGACGAGGAACCGCTTTGGGTTCTCCGCCGCCCACTCGCGAAAACGCATGCGCCGGGACTCGTCGTCGTTCCAGAGGACCTCGAAACGCGAAAGACGTTCGCCCGTCGCGTCGTCGACCCGAAGATAGCCAGGAACCGCCAGCACGACCGGCGATCGCGACGCCTCGTCCGGAAACGCCCTCTCGATTGCAGCCCGAATACGAGCGTGCATCTCGGTCGCGGACGTGCGCGTGGGCAGCGCGAAGTAGAGACCGTCGACCTGGCCCGCGTGGAACAGGCGAAGGAAATGCGTGAGCGCTGCCTCAGTCTTGCCGGACCCGGTCTCCGCTTCGAGAAGCGTCAGGCTCCCGCGCGACGAGGGACCGAGGTCGAGCGTCGCTTGTTGCACCGGGCGCGGCGCAAAACTCGAGATCCGCTCGAAGCCGGGCCCCTACACCAACCCCTCGCGGCTCCGCGTCTCGCAGGGCCGCGTCTGGTAAGGCCGTCCGACCGAGGCGGTCCGTTGCTGTCCGTCGGTGGCTCTGATCCGCCAACCGGCCGCGTGGGAGACAGCTTGGGCTGCTTCCGCCGCAGCCACGGTGTCGCCTTTCCGCGTAGAATGTCGGCTTCGTGCTCGGAGGGCCTCCGATGCGCTTTGCGTGGCGCTACCTGATCCTGTTCGCGGCGATGATCGCCCTGCACCAGGACGTGTGGTTCTGGACCGACGGGCGGCTCGTCCTCGGCGTCCTACCCGTCGGCCTGGCCTACCACGTGGGCTACACGATCCTCGCGGCGGTGGTGCTCGCGCTCCTCGTGCGCCACGACTGGCCGCGCGATCTCGAGGACGCTTGATCCCCGCGATCGTCGTCTTCGTCTACCTCGCCGTCGTCCTGTACGTCGGCATCTTCGCGTTCCGACGCGGGGCGACATCGGGCGAGGACTACTTCCTCGCCGGGCGCTCGCTCGGCCCGCTGGTGTTCCTGTTCTCGCTCTTCGGCACGAACATGACCGCGTTCGCGATCCTGGGCAGCTCGGGCCTGGCCTACCAGCGCGGGATCGGCGTTTACGGCCTGATGGCCTCGTCCTCCGCGTTCGTGATCCCGTTCACGCTGTTCCTGATCGGAACGCGCCTGTGGGCCCACGGCAAACGCTTCGGCCACATGACCCAGGTCCAGTTCTTCCGCGACCGCTGGGAGTGCTCGGGCGTGGGGACGGTGCTGTTCGTCCTGACCGCGGCGATGCTCGTCCCGTACATCGTCATCGGCGTGATGGGTGGCGGCGCGACGCTCGCGGCCCTGACCGCGGGCTTCGTGCCCTACGAGGTCGGCGGTGGGCTCGTCGCGCTCGTCGTCATGAGCTACGTGTTCTTCGGCGGCATGCGCGGGACGGCCTGGGTCAACACGCTGCAGACGATCCTGTTCCTGACCTTCGGCACCGTCGCGTTCGTGCTGATCGGACGCGAGCTGGGCGGTTTCGGCGCCGTGCTCGAGCGGCTGGGCGCCGATCCCGCGACCGCGCCGCTCTTGACGCGCGAGCGCGTCCCTCCGCGAGAGTTCCTGAGCTACTTCCTGATCCCGCTCTCGTCGATCATGTTCCCGCACATCTCGATCTTCTGCCTGACCGCCAAGCGCGCCGCGCACTTCAAGAAGACGGTCGTGCTGTACCCGCTGTGCATCCTGGCGATCTGGCTGCCCGCGGTGTTCCTGGGCGTCGTCGCCGCCTCGGAGTTTCCGGGTCTGCGGCCCGGAGAGTCGGACGACGTGCTGCTGCGCCTCTTGACCTCGCACGCGGACATCGTGGTGGCCGGCGTCCTCGGCGCGGCGATCATGGCCTGCGTCATGGCGTCCGACAGCCAGATCCTCGCCCTGAGCACCATGTTCACCAAGGACCTGTTCGAGCACTACGGCGGGCGGCGGCGCTTCGGCGGAGAGGTCGAGGTGTGGACCGGACGCCTGTTCGTCGTCGGCGTGACGGTCGCGGCCTGGCTCGTCGCGATCGAGCTGCGGGACCGGGTCGGGATCTTCGACCTCGCGGTGCGCTTCGCGTTCTCGGGATTCGCGGCGCTCACCCCGGTGATGGTCGCGGCGCTCTTCTGGCGGCGCAGCACGAAGTGGGGCGCGCTCGCAGCGGCGCTGTGGGTCGGGGCGTGCGTCATCGGCACATGGGCGCTCCAAGCGTCGACCGCCGGGATCGCCCCCGCGTCGGGCGCAGCGCCGGTGCCGATCTTCCCGGCCCTCGGTAGCGCGCTCCTGCGCACGCCGGCTCAGGTCACCGTGTTCGGTTTCCTGCCCGTCGTGCCGATGGTCTTCGGCTCGGCGCTCCTCGTCTGGCTCGTGTCGCTCCTGACGCGCCCGCCGTCGGCGGCGACGATCGAGCGGTACTTCCCGGCGGCCGGCCCTTGACGCTCGCTTTCGTGGCGGTCGGCTTCGTGGCCCTGCTCGTCGCGGGCTACGTGACCTACGGGGGCTGGGTCGGACGACAGCTCGGGCTCGACGACGCGCGGCGCACGCCGGCGCACGAGCGGCGCGACGGCGTCGATTTCCTGCCCACGCGACCCTTCTACCTCTTCGCCCAGCACTTCTCGGCGATCGCGGCGGCGGGACCGATCGCCGGGCCGATCCTGGCCTGTCAGAGCTTCGGCTGGGTCCCGTGCCTGCTATGGATCGGCCTGGGCGTCGTGCTGATCGGCGCGGTGCACGATCTCGCGAGCCTCTTCGCCTCGGTACGGCACGGCGCGTGCTCGGTGGCCGAGATCGCCCGCGTGCACCTCGGCCCGCGCGCCGGCCGCGCGATGGTCGCGTTCATCTGGATCGCGCTCCTGTACGTGATCGTCGCCTTCACCGACCTCACAGCCGCGACTTTCGTCGTCGGGCCCGAGGAGCTGCGCGGCGCGGCGATCGACTTCCATCCCGGCGGCGCGGTGGCCGCCGCGAGCGTGCTGTACCTCGCGCTCGCGATCGTGCTCGGCCTCGTCCAGCGCTGGCTCGCGCCGCCGATGTGGCTCGTCACGGCCGTGTTCGTGCCGTCGACGTTCGGCGTGGCCTGGCTCGGGACGAAACTCTCGACCGTGCTGCTCCTCGACCGCACCACGTGGGCGCTCTTGATCCTGGCCTACTGCGCCGTGGCCTCGGTGACTCCGGTGTGGGCGCTCCTGCAGCCGCGCGGCTACCTCGGCGGCTTCGTGCTGTTCTCGGCGCTCGGTCTCGGTGTGGCCGCCGTGCTCTTCGGCGGCCTCGAGATCCACCAGCCGGCGTTCACCTCCTGGGACGCCGGCGGGCCGACGGGCGCGCTCTTCCCGTTCCTGTTCGTCACAATCGCCTGCGGCGCGTGCTCGGGGTTCCACGGCCTCGTGTGCTCGGGAACCACGTCGAAGCAGATCGACCGCGAGCGGCACATCCGCCCCGTCGGGTACGGCGCGATGCTCGCCGAGGGTCTCGTGGCCCTGATCGCGCTCGTCACGGTGATGATCGCGTCGCGCGAGGAGACCGCCGGCCTCGCGCCGGGGACGATCTACGGGAACGGAATCGGTCGATTCCTGACCCTGTGGATCGGCGAGGGCAACCTGTCCTTCGCCGTCACGTTCGGGGCGATGGCGTTCTCGACGTTCGTCTTCGACACGCTCGACGTGTGCACGCGCCTCGGGCGGTACCTGATCCAGGAGCTGTTCGGCGGGTCGAGCGTGGCCTGGGCGATCGGGGCCACGTTGGCCACGATCGGCGTGCCGGCGTTCGTCGTCGGCACGGCGGGCGGCGGGGCGTGGATGCGCTTCTGGACGCTCTTCGGCGCCTCGAATCAGCTCCTCGCCGCCCTGACGCTGCTCGCGCTGAGCGTGTGGCTGTACACCGGACGGCGGCGCCTCGCGTTCGTGCTGTGGCCGATGCTCGGCGTGCTCGTGACAACGCTGTGGGCGCTCGGCCGCCTCGCGTGGTCGAACGCTTCCACCGCGCGCGGCCTCGATGTGGCCGCGATCAACGCCGGTGCCGCAACGGCGCTGATCGCGCTCGCGCTATTCCTCGTCGCCACCGCGCTCCGCCGCGTGCGCGACGAGCGCCGGCGCCGGCTCGCCTGAGGCCGCGCGCACCGTGGCGCCCTGCCAGCTCACGTATCCATGGAACCCGGCGGCCGGCGCGCGAACGATCCGGCACGCCGGAAGCGTGTCGACGGCCCCGGCGAGGTCGCGCGCGGTGTCCCGCAGCGGGACCGTCTCGACGCCACGCTCGGCGAGCCCGTCGAGGAGCCCGACGAACAGGTCGCGGCGGAGCAGCCCCTCGAAGTAGTCGTGCGCACAGAGCACCCCCGTCGCGGCGGCGGCGTCGACCGCAGCCAGCACTCCGCCGATCGCGACCCGCGCGTCGCGGCGCCCCGCGAGGACCTGCGCCTCGAGCGATGGGAGCGAGACGGGAAGGTGCGGGACACGGATCGCGCGGCCGGCGTCGTCGAGCGTTCGGAACGGCTCGCGACCCCAGCACTCGGCGAGGTAGGGAACGCCGCGGCGCTCGAGGTGGTGCAGCACCACGTCGCTCGTCCGCCAGCTCGGCGAGCCCCAGGCCAGACCCGCGGCCCCGATCGTCCGCTCGAGCCGGTCGCAGGCCAGGTCGATCTCGGCCACGAGCCGTGTGGGGTCGGCGCGCCACACCTCGTCGGCCCACCACGCGTGATCGTACCCGTGCGCCGCGACCTCGTGCCCCTCGTCGAGCACACGGTCGACCACGCGCCGGGCCTCGCTCGTGTCGAGAAACCCCTCGTCGCGCCAGGCGGAGATGCCGAGACAGCGCGCGATGCGCACCGGGCCGAGTCGGAGCAAACGCTCGAAGTACTGCCGGTCGACCGCGTGGCGCAGGACGCGGCGCGCCGAGTTGCGCCCGGCGACGACGAAGAACGTCGCCCGCATCCGGCGCTCGGCGAGCCGGTCGAGGAGCCACGGCACACCGCGGCGCAGCCCGACCGGGAAGTCGACGTCGATGCGCAGCCCGACCCGGCTCACGCCGCACCGTCGCGGAACTTGTAGCGCAGCGTCGCGGCCAGGATCGTCCCCGTCTCCCACCAGCGGATCTTCTTGCCGGCGGCGTAGCCCCGGAATCGATACGACACCGGGACCTCGACGATGCGCACCGCGGCGCGGCGCAGCACTTTCCAGACCAGCTCGGGCGTGTAGGCGAAGCGCCGCTCGACGAGCCGCACGTCGCGGACGACCTCGGTGCGGAACGCGTAGAGCCCGGTCAACAGGTCGTGCACCCGCACACCTGACAGCACGGCGAACCAGGCGTTCACCACGCGGTTCACCGCGTACGTCGCCAGGTACTGCCGCGGTCGCGGCCGGCCGAAGCCGTAGCGCGAGCCGAGGACCCAGTCGGCCCGTCCGCCGAGGAGCGGTGCGACGAGCGGCGCGAGATCGGCCGCCGCGTACTCCCCGTCGGCGTCGAGCACGACCGCGATCTCGCGGTCGAGCAGGCGGAACGCTGCGTCGAGGAGCGCGCCCTTCCCGCGGTTGTGCGGGAACGCCACGACCCGCACGCGGTCGGGTGAGCGGGCGGCGAGCGCGCCGGCGATCGCCGGCGACCGGTCCGTGCTGCCGTCGTCGAGAATCAGCACGTCGTGCGGCAGCGGGACGCGCGCGAGCTCGTGCAGCACGTCGCCGACGACGCGCTCGAGCGTCTCCGCCTCGTCGTACACCGGAACGACGACGGTCACACCGGGCTTCAACCGTAGTACTCCACGATCCGGCGCACGGCCTCGACGACCGTCCGCGCGTCGGCGTCGCTCATCCCGGGATGGAGCGGCAGCGTGACGATCCGGTCCGACACGGAGGACGCGCGCGGAAGCTCGGCGTCCGTCAGCGCGAGACGCTCGCGGTACAGCGTGGTCCGGTGCACCGCCGGGTAATGGTGACCCGTCCCGACGTTCTCCCGGCGCAGCGCGTCGCAGAACGCCGCTCGGCCGATCCCGGTCCGCTGCGGGTCGATCAGGACGTTGTACATGTGCCGCGCGTGCCGGTTGCCGGCCGGCTCCTCGGGGGGCACGGTCACGCCGCGCACACCGGCGAGACCGTCGTCGTAGATCGCCCACAACGCCTCGCGCCGCTCGAGCCGCTCGTCGAGATGCCGGAGCTGGACGAGACCCAGGCTGGCCTGGAGATCGCTCATGTTGCACTTGTAGCCGAGGCGCCGCACGTCCCACGCCGGCCCGACCGTTCCATCGCGGCGGCTCCAGGCGTCGGACGTGACCCCGTGCAGGCGAAGCGCGCGCAGCGCCTCGGCCCAGGCGCCGTCGCCGGTCGCGACCATGCCGCCCTCGCCCGTCATCAGGTTCTTGACCGGATGGAAGCTGTAGGCGGACAGCGGGAACCACGTGGCGAGCCCGCGTCCGGCGTAGCGCGTCTCGATCGCGTGCGCGGAGTCGCTCACGAGGGTGAGCCCGCCGCGCCGTGCGATCTCGGCGAACGCGTCCATCGCGCATGGGCGACCCGCGAAATGGACGAGCAGGAGCGCTCGTGTCCGCGCCGTCAAGCGCTGCGCCACCGCTTCGGGCGCGAGGTTGAACGTGCGAGCATCGATGTCCGCGAGCACCGGCGTCGCCCCACGGTGCACGATCTCGTGTACGGTCGCGACGTAGGTCAGGGGCGTCGTCACGACCTCGTCCCCCGGACCGACGCCCGCCATCTCGAGCGCGAGACCGATCGCGGCCGTCCCCGAGGTCAGCCCCACGGCGTGCGGCATCTCGACGTATTCGGCGAACGCGCGCTCGAACTCTGCCGTTCGCGGGCCGGTGGCGAGCCAGCCCGACCGCAGTGTATCGACGACGGCCGCGATCTCCTCGTCACCGATCTGCGGCACCGCGAACGGCAGGAACGTCTCGCGGACCGGAGTTCCGCCGACGACGGCGGGACGGTCTCGTGTCACGCTGCTCATCGCGACTCCCTCATCGCGCCCGCTCCGCGCGAGCGATGGGCTGGAGCTGACCCTCGGCCCAGCGGTACGCCAAGTACTCCGGGTACAGCGCGAGCAGGTCGGTATTGCGCGGGCCGAGGTCGCGGGCGAAGATCCTTTCGGACTCGAAGAACGGGTCGTTCAGGAAGAACCCGGGGTCGTACTGCAGCCCTTGCGTCTCGGAGAAGACGACCGCCCGCGCGGGCGCGAGGCGCTCGATCTGCCGGCGCAGGTCGGCTGTGATCCCGCCATAGGCCGGTAGCTCGCGCAAGCGGGCCGGCAGATAGACCCACGAGCCCCAGGCGACGAGAGCGGCGAGCGCGACTGCGGGTGCCCACCGGGCCCAGGACGGGGCGGGTGGGCACGTCCCGCGCTCGCCGACGAGCGCCCGCAGCCCGAGAGCGGCGAGGACCATCAGACCCGGCACCGCCTCGAACCAGTAGCGCGCGCCGTACAGGACATGGTGCGCCGCCCAGTACGCCATGTGCCCCGCCGCGAGCGATCCGAGAACGGCGAGGAGCAGCCATTCGCGGCGTCCCGCCGCACCCAGGACGAAGGGCGCGACGACGAGCGCGAGCGACAGGCAGCCCGGCCAGCCGAGCAGGTGCCGCGAGGTGTACTCGAGGTGCTGCCACGCGCTTCTGAGCGCCTTGGCCGGAGTATGCCCGAAGGAGCCCCAGGTCCTGAGCCACGTCGCTCCCTTGTCCGGGCCGAAGCCGAGCGTGTCGCTCGCGTTGTACCGCTCGTGGAGTCCGACGTGCTGGCCCGATTCGCCCGAGACCCACGAGCCCCAGGCCACGAACCCCCAGGCGAAAGGCAGCGTCATGACCACGGCGACGAGGCCGATGACCACGACCGCGCGCCGATCGGGGACGCGTGCCAGACACACGAGCCCGTAGCTCCCTGCGGCGACGGCCGCGAGCAGGGCGGTGTACGGGCGCGTGAGGATCGCGAGGCCGAGGCAGATGCCGGCGAGCGCGGCCGGGAACACCCGGCACGTCCCGATCGCGCGGATCGAGAGCCACACGAAGAGCGTCACGAAGAGCGCCGCGGCAACGTGGGACATCAGCGTCCCGCCCAGGATGACGAAGAACGGCGAGACGAGGAGCAGAACCCACGCGGCGATGCCCCAGCGCCAGCCGGCGATTTCCCGACCGAGCAGGTAGGCCACGAAGCCGGTGAGCGCGCCCAGCACCGGGTTCACCAGCCAGGGCACGCCCGCGCGCATGCCGAGCGCGAGGAGCGCCGGGAAGAGCGGCGGGTACTTCGCGTACCAGCGGTCCACCGTGGCGATCACGTGCTCGTGACGGAAGAATTCGGGCTCGGGAGGGGCGGGCGCCCAGGCGTCGCCGGCGGCGAAGATCTTGGCCTGGAACAGATACGCGGCCTCGTCGTCGATATGCGGCACGCCATCGAGGGCGCGGAGGCCGACGGCCGCGAGCGCGGCCACCGTCAGCACGCCGAGCGCGAGGATCCAGGACAGCGGTGCGTGCGAGGCGGTGTCGATCCCGTCGACCCGTGGCGCGATCGCGCCGAACCCACTGAACCACGCGCGGACAAGCAGCAGCAGCGGAACCGTCACGAGCAGAATCCACCCGACGAGGCCGCCGAGACGCAAGGCCTCGCGCGCCGCGCCGAGCTCGCGAGCCGGCCGCATTGCCAGGATCGGCCCCGGCTGTCCGTCGACGAGGCGGAAGAAGAACGCGTCGTTGTGCCGGGGCCGGGCGACGAACACCCAGCCCGTACCGGAGTCCGCCGCGCGGAACACGATGCCCGCGTCGACTGCATCGACCAGCTCGACCGTCAGGTCGAAGTCGCGCGCGTCGAGGCCGGGGAAGAGCGCGACCGCGCGCTCGCCGGGCGGGCCTGCATGGCTCAATCCGCGCTCGGTCATGCGCCAGCCGGGGTCGCCGCGCCAGCCGGCCGGCGTCCACGCTCCGGGCGCGAACTCGATGCGGATCTCTTGCTCCGGCATCTCGGCTTTGCGCAGGACGAGCGACGCGAACGCCTGCGGCCGATCGAACTCGTGCGGGTGGTACGCGTAGACACCGAGCGAGCGCCCGGGCACGTGCGGCACGTCGATCTCGAGCGGCTCCCCGCCGTCGATCGACGCTGCGCACGAACGTCCGTCGCAGCCGAGCGTGACCGAGATCGTTCGCTCGCGCCGCTCCGCGTAGTAGGCCCCCGCGGTGACGACGGCCGACGCGCCGAGGAGCAGGGCCAAAGAGAGGAGATGCCGCCGGCTCATCGAGCCGGCCTCTCGAGCAGCACGGTTGCGCGCCAGGCGAACCGCGCGAGCCCCGGGAACGCGCACAGCAGCGCCGAGTCGAGCGGCCGCAGAACCGAGAGCGCCAGGCTGTACAGCACGACCGAGCGCAGGAGGAACAGGCATGCGAAGGCGGCCGGCGCGAGCAGGTGGTACGCGCGCACATCGCGCCGCGTGAACGGTGCGGCGAGCCGCTCCACCTCGGCCCAGCGGAGGTGCCTCGTGAATGCCAGGTACTCGGGGGGCGAGGTGCGGCGGCGGAACCAGCGCAGCGCCCAGTGCCCGTCGAGCGACTCGACGAATGCGGCGCGCCCGCCGGGAGCCAGGACGCGGTGGCACTCCTCGAGCACGATCTGCGGCTCGGCGTACATGAGCACGTCGCGGCAGAAGACGACGTCGAACGATCCGTCGACGAAAGGCAGCCGCTCGGCGCGGGCGGAACAGAAGCGCGGGGCCGGACGAAGATCCCGTCGAGCCGCCTCGTGCCGCGCGGTTGCGCAACGCCGCTCGGCGAGGTCGACGCCCGTGACGTCCGCTCCGAGCCGCGCGAGCTCGAGCGAGCCGTAGCCCTGCGCGCAGGCGAGATCGAGCAGCCGTCGCCCGCGCAGGTCGCCGAGGGAGGCGATCGCGGCGCGGGTCTCGGGTGTCAGAAACGTCGTCTGCGCGAGCCGAAAGCCGTCGTCACCCGCCCGCGCGGGCTGCTTCCAATCGACGGCGTCGTCGCGCCCGTTCCAGTAGCCATGGCTCGAGACCTGGACAGTCACCGGGGCAATATAGGGCTCGGTCTCACACGGCGGCGACGAGCGGCGACCCACGCCGACGCATGTTCTCGAGGTAGCCGACGACCGTGCGTTGGAGCGCCTCGTCGAGACCGACCCGCGGCTCCCAGCCGAGCGCCGTCCGGGCCCGAGCGATCGACGGCAGGCGCCGCGGCACGTCCTCGTAGCCCGGACCGTAGAACTCCTCCCCGCTGACCTCGACGATCTCGGACCCCGGACGGCCCCCGAGGCGGCCCGCGTGCGTCGCGAACAGCCGGCGCAGAGCGAGCGCGAGCTCGGCCATCGAGCACTCGTTGGCCGGGTTTCCCACGTTGAAGATCTGGCTCTCCGCACGGCCGTGGTGGTTCTCGAGGATCTTCAGCAGGCAATCGATCCCGTCGTCGATGTAGGTGAAGCAGCGTTTCTGCTGTCCGCCACCGACGAGCCGGATCGACTCGCCGCGAACGAGGCAACCCAGGAACTCCGCGATCACGCGCGAGCCGCCGTTTTTCGAAGGCGGGTCGTCGATCGCGGGCCCGATCCAGTTGAACGGGCGGAACACTGTGAAGCGCAGTCGCCCCGCGCTGCCGTGGGCCCAGATCACGCGCTCGAGCAGCTGCTTCGACGCCGCGTAGATCCAGCGCTGCTTCGAGATCGGCCCGAGGACGAGGCGGCTACGGTCCTCGACGAACGCGTCGTCGGGACACATCCCGTAGACCTCGGAGCTGCTCGGAAAGACGACGCGCGTCCCGACCTCCGCGCATACTCGGATCACGTGCAGGTTCTCGGCGAACGTCAGCTCGAACACCCGGAGCGGATCGCGAACGTATGTGCCAGGCGTCGCGATGGCCACCAGGGGCACGACGACGTCGGCCTCGCGCACCTGGGCCTCGACCCACGCGCGGCGCTCGGCGATGTCGCCGCGCTCGAACTCGAGGCGCGGGTCGTCGATCATGCCGGCGAGCTTGTCGTGGGCCAGGTCGATCGCGGCGATACGCCAGCTCGTGCGGTCGAGTACCGCGCGCACGAGGCTGCTGCCGATGAAGCCGTTGGCTCCCAGGACGAGTAGGCGCATGAATGGTCCGATCCCTCGGCGAATATAGGCACCGCACCCCCCCGCGCACGTTCCGAGAAATCCGGGGACAGCAACCAGGATTCCGGTTCAGCGTGCGGGGCGCGCCAGGCCGAGCATCGGGAATTCAGGCAGCTGTCCCGGGATTTCCCGGAATTCGCTGCGGAGGATCTCGAGCAGGCCGTTCCCGGTCTCGACCAGGAGCCGCTCGCCGTCGGTGCGCACCCGGCCGGGCCTCGTGACGCCCGACGACTCGACCGGCCAGGCTTCCCAGACGTAGAAGCGCCCCAGGGAGGCCTCGCTGAACGCGCCGGGCCATGGCTTCGTCACGGCGCGCACGAGGTTGTAGATCTCGACCGCGGGACGGCTCCAGTCGATCCGACCGTCGTCCGGACAGCGTCCGCCGAAGTAGGAGCCGCCTGCCAGGTCCTGCGGATGGCGCCCGTTCTCGCCGCGCCGGATCGCGGGAAGCGTCTCGTCGAGGAGCCGACGAGCCTCGCTCACCATCTTGCGATGCAGGTCGAGCGCGGTGTCGCGAAAGTCGATCGGGATCTCGCGCTGCGCGACGATGTCTCCCGCGTCCGGCTTCTCGTTCATGTAGTGCAGGGTCACGCCGGTCGCCGTCTCGCCGCAGATCAGGACCCAGTTGACCGGCGAGCGTCCGCGGTAGCGAGGCAGGTACGAGCCGTGCAGGTTCATCGCCCCGAGACGCGGGATCGCGAGCACCTCCGGCGCGACCATCTTACGGTAGTAGAACGAGAACAGGATGTCCGGCGCGAGTGCCCGGATCGCCGCTACCTGTTCGGGCGCGTTGACGTCCGCACACGAAACGAGCGGAACACCCCGGCTTGCCGCAAGATCCGCGACCGAACGGAACCACCGGTCCTCGGCCGGATCGTCGGCATGCGTGTAGACCCCCACGATCTGGTCCTGGGCGTCGAGGAGCGCTTCGATGCCTGCGCACCCGATGTCGTGGTACGCGAGGACGAGCGCTTTCATCGGCGCGCCGAAACTGGCGTGCCCGCGACGATGCGCCGCGCGGCGTCCGCGTGCGGCCCGGCGACCGGCCACAGCTCGAGGAACCGGCGCATCGACGCGACCGCCTCGGCATGGCGTCCTTGTTCCTGCTGGATCTGGCCCAGAAGGTAGTGGGCTCGTGCGTTCTCCGGCTCGATGCGCAGGAGACGCGCGAGGTAGCCCAGCGCCTCGTCGGCAACACCCACCTGCTTCGCGGCGTCCGCCGCCGCGAAGAGAACGTCCGGCGAACGCGGCTTCCGATCGACCAGCCGGCGCAGGCGGCGCATCCCCTCTTCCGACTGTCCCGACTCGACGAGCAGGTGGGCCAGGTTCGCCTCGGCGCTGATGATGCCCGGGGCGTGATGCAGCGCCGTGCGGTAGTGCCGCGCGGCGCCCGCACGGTCCCCGATCCGCTCGAGCGCCGCCGCAAGGTCGTTGTGGGCCATGGCGAATGTCGGAGCGCGCTCGATCGCCACCTGCAGCTGCTCGACCGCCCCGGCGTGGTCGCCGAGCCGGTACAAGGCCGTCCCCAGATTCGCACGCACGAGCGGCGAGTCGGGCGACGTGCGCAGCATGTCCGAGAACAGCGCAACGTCGTTCTTCCACACGAGCGTCCGAGAGGCGCTCTGGACGCCGAGCACGACGATCACGCTCGCGCCCGCCACCGCCGTGGCCACGCGCCAGCCGCGTGCGCCGTGAGCCCACGTCAGCGCGATTCCTCGGGCGAACAGCAGCGCCAGGCCGACGGAAGGCAGGTACAGGAACCGGTCCGCGAGGAGCACGTCGCCGAAGCGGCCGAACAGCATCACGGGCGAGAGCGTGAGCGGGATCCACAGCAGCCAGAAGGCGTCACTCCGACTGCGCCGCAGCAGCACGATCGCCGCGGTCGCGATCACGCCGAGCATCGCGAGCGCCACGAGCGCACGCGGGTCGAGGAACCGTTCGAGCGCTGTGTAGGTGTAGTGCGCGTCGAGACCGAGCGGCAACACGAGGAGCGTCAGGTAGCGCGCGGCGACGAACGCCGCCGTCGCCGCCCACTCGACCGGGCCAAGACGCAGGAGCGGATCCGCGCCGCCCTCCAGCACGACCGAGCGGACCCCCACGTACACCGCGAGCGCGACGACGAAGGGCAGCGTGGCGGTCAGCGCGCGGGACAGCCGGCGGGGCTCGCCCCGCGTCCCGAGCCAGTGGTCGAGGAACACCAGGGCCGGGAGGGTCGCGGCCATCTCCTTGGCGAAGAGCGCCGGGAGGAACAGCAGGCCCGCCGCGAGCCAGCGGCGTGGCTCGCGATGGCCCGCGGCTCGATGGACCAGGAACGCCGCCAGGGCGAGCAGCGTCGAGAGCACGTCGGTCCGCCCGCAGATCCAGGTCACGGATTCCACGTGCACGGGATGGACCGCGAACAGCCCCGCCGCGGCGAAGGCGGCACCACGAGCAATTCGCTGGCCGACGGCGATCCGGTAGACGAGCCAGACACAGCCGAAGTGCAGCAGGAGGTTCGTGGCATGGAAGCCCCGCGGTCGAGGACCCCACAGGGCATAGTCCGCGGCGAAGCTCAGGCTCACGAGCGGCCGGAAGAACGAGCGGAAGCGGTCGTCGCGGTCTCCCGTCTCCCAGAAGCTCGAGGTCAAGAGCTTCCCGACGAACCGCGGGTTCTTCACAGCCGGGTTCTCGAGGATCAGCGGACCGTCGTCCCAGACGAATCCCGCCGCGAGCGAGGGTCCAAGCGCGATCAGCACGAGGGCACCCAGGCCGACGGCGGCGAGTAGGGATCCGCGAAGGTATGTCGCGATTCGCGTCATGTCGGGTGCCCGAACACCGCTAGAAGCTAGGGCTCGGAGCGACGGCGATCAAACCGGCCCAGAAAAGCCGGTGGTCGATCACGAAAGCGACATGGACTCGCCGCGCGGCGCCGCCTAAATTCGACGTCGACCAGGTAAGGATCGCCGCCACGGGCGGTGCGTCCCGCCGTGTCGCTACACGGGCGCGGTAGCGGAGAGACACCATGGACCACACCACCGATCGAGAGACCACGCGCGGATCCGCGCTGCTGATCGCCGTCTTCGTGCTCGTGCTCGTCGCCGGGACCGGCGTCGCACTCCTGTTTCTGGCACGCACCGAGTCGCAGATGGGAGCGGCCGACCAGTACTCGAAGAAGGCATTCTACATGGCCGAGGCCGGTCTCGAGGATGGCCGCATGACGCTGTTCAACGTGAATGGCAAGGAAGACTTCAGCGACGACCTGCTGATCGCGGCGGGCGGCACGGCGAACGACATCGACTTCGACCCGACGATCGTCTCGAGCGTGTACGACTCGGCCGGTGGGTTCTCCGGGTTCCAGGGCTACGACGACGACGTCCCGCTGCGCGACCCGACGGCGTTCCAGGACGGCTGGTACGCCGCGTTCTTGACCAACGACCACAGCGAGGGGCGCAGCACGACCACGGACGCCAATCAGCGCGTGATGCTGACCGGCGTCGGCGTCGTGCCGGGTCGGTCCGAGGAGATCGTCGAGGCGGTGATCCGCAAGCGCAACCTGTTCCCGGCCGTGCCGCCGGCGACGATCACGATGGTCGGCCCCAATCCAGAGTTCGCGAGCGGCAACTCGAACACGAAGGAGTACATCGGCGACGACTGTGTCCCCGGTCTCTACGTCCCCGTCGTCGGCCTGATCGGGTCGGACGCCGAGCTCGCGGCCGAAGCCGGGATCGAGAGCAATCCGGACTTCCTTTCGGGAGGCTACCAGAGCACGGACGTGTTCGCCGACCTTACCGACCTGACCGAGCCGACGAA
>Ga0247727_10003550_pt1 | contig 34357 bp, 29 predicted proteins | sample WisWelCaveWW1625_FD_202498 | JGI IMG/M metagenome (GOLD analysis project Ga0247727, IMG submission 202498) | Biofilm microbial communities from Wishing Well Cave, Virginia, United States - WW16-25 | ecosystem: Environmental > Aquatic > Deep subsurface > Groundwater > Cave microbial mat | place...
ATTCCTCAGAGCTTCTGGAACCCGAAACCACCCAGATTTCGCCTTCTTCATTTCGACCTCCCGTATCCTGGGATTCTCGGCTGCGCTCAGGATACGGAATGATCACGTTTTAGGATAGGCTGTAAGTGCGACCGTAAACGCCATACAGTTGATTTGGCGGGCTTCCAACGGAGAATTGAACTTCCCGGGGGAAGGTCAACGGGACAATCGGACAGATAAAAACGAAGGGGAAATTATCCTGGTTTTTGACGGCGCAAATTTCCATGGAATCGCGGGTGTTGATATAGACCACCTTGTCCTCGAGGCCGAGGCCGGCGATGGCCACCCGAACCACGGCGTGAAGCGGGCCCGGATAGCCCCGCAGGCGGCTCAGCCAATACCCGTAGGTGAACATGCGCCCGTAGGACCGCGCATCCTTTCAATGGAGCGCAGTCCCGGGGCGGCCGGGCGGCGTGGAGGAGGAGGGCGTTAGACCCCGAAGGATTCGCCGCAGGAGCAGGTGCCGGCGGCGTTGGGGTTTTTGAAGACGAACTTGCGGGAAAAGACGTCGTCCTGGTAGTCGAGGGTGGCGCCGGCGAGGAACAGGAGGCTCTTTTTGTCGATGAAGACGGTGACGTCGTGGGCCTTGACCACGTGGTCCCCGACGGGGATAGGCCCGGTCCAGGGTTCCAGGCTGTAGCTGAAGCCCGAACAACCGCCGGCGGTCACTTTGACGTGAAGGACGCCGTCCGCCGTTCCGCGCTCGGTCAAAAGCGCCCGGGCTTTCAAGGCCGCGCGCTCGGTGACTTCAAAGAGCGCGCGGGGTCGGGCGGCGGTGTTAAGCTTCGAAGGACTTTCCACAGCCGCAGCTTTTCTTGGCGTTGGGATTGGAAATGGCGAACCCGCCGCCGGAAAAATCTTCTTTGTAGTCGATGATCGAGCCCGCCAGGAGCGCGGCGCTGCCGGAGTCCACCAACAAATTGAAGCCGCCTATTTCGAGCGCCGTATCGCCGTCCTTTCTCTGGTCGAAGGAAAAGCCGTACTGGTAGCTGGAACATCCGCCCTTTTCAATGAGGACGCGCAGGGCCTTGCCGGCTAGATTTTTGTCGGCGGCGAAAATTTCCTTCACTTTGGAAATGGCTTGAGGCGTGAGGGTGAGCATGGATTCCTCCTGCGATGGTAATCCTACCAAAAAATGTCATATATTGTCAACGACGGGTCGCTTGCCCCAAAAGATCCGATAACCTGGGGCGGCAGAGCCGCTGATGCGAAAAGAACGGTATAATGTTCCCAATGGCGACCTCGTTGAAAGCCCTCCCGGCGCTTCTGGATATCCGAAAATACGGCGACCCCGTGCTTCAGCGGAGCGCTAAGCCGGTCAAAACCATCGATGAAGACCTTCAACGCCTGATCGCGGTCATGTTCCGCACCATGTATGCCGAGCCGGGGATCGGGCTGGCCGCGCCGCAGGTCGGCATGTCGCTTCGCCTGATGGTGGTGGACGTTCCCGCCGATGGGAACAGCCGGCCGATGGTGTTGATCAATCCCAAGCTGGAGGAAAAAAATGGGCGCATCCGCTCGGAGGAAGGCTGTCTCTCCTTTCCGGGCCTTCAAGTGACCGTCCCTCGGGCGGCCTGGGTGAAGGTGTCCGCGGTGAATGAAGAGGGCCTGCCCTTCACGGTCTCGGCCGAGGGCCTCATGTCCCGTTGCCTTCAGCACGAAATGGACCACTTGGACGGGGTGGTAATGATCGACCGGTTGTCGCCCCTGAAGCGCGTCCAAGCCCTTTGGGAAATTCGCAAGCGGAAAAAAGCCGGACTCTGGTAAGGTATTTGATTGAAGGTGTCTCGTTAATGCTCTGGAGGGGCCGGCTGGAATTCCAGCCATATAGCGTCACCCCGGAATGTCTCTATCCGGGGCGGAATGACGAATGAAAACTGTTTTTTTCGGCACGCCGGCTGTGGCCGTCCCGTTTTTGGAGCGGTTGGCCAGGGCGTCCCAGGTCATCGGGGTGGTCTGCTCTCCCGACAAACCCGCAGGTCGGGGGTATCACGTGACGCCTCCCCCGGTCAAGGCCGCCGCCCGGGCCCTGGGGCTGCCCCTGCGACAGCCGGAACGGTTGGCGGAGTTCAGTCTCGAACGGGAGTTCGGCGCCCGGCCCGACGTGGGGATCGTGGTGGCCTACGGACACCTGATTCCTCCCGCTCTTTTCAACGAGCCGCGCCTGGGCCTGGTGAACGTTCATTTTTCCCTCGTGCCCAAATACCGCGGGGCCGGGCCCCTGCAGTGGGCCTTGATCCGGGGCGAGACCGAAACAGGGGTCTCGCTCTTCCGCATCGAGAAGGGCCTGGACACCGGGCCGGTGTTCCTTCAGCGATCGTTGCCCATCAATCCCGCAGACAACGTCGCGACGTTGCGGGAGCGCCTGGCGGTCCTGGGGCTCAATCTTCAAGATGAGCTCATCTGCGATCTGGAAAAAGGGTCGGTCGTTTCCCGACCTCAAACGGGCGAGGCGGTCCCCGCGCCGCTCCTGAAAAAAGAGGACGGCGAAATCCACTGGGCCCGCCAGACGGCGGCCCAAATCGTGAACCTGATCCGCGGCGCCTTCGAATGGCCGGGGGCCTTCGCCCGCGTGAAGGGCGCCCGCCTTAAGATCCGGGCCGCCCAGGCCCGTCCGGAGGGGAACGGTCGCCCGGGAGAGGTGCTTGCCGTAGAGAAAGGCCGAGGTTTTTTGGTAAAATGTCTTTCCGACAGCCTGTTGGTGTCCCGGGTCCAGCCCGAGGGGAAGAAAGAAATGGACGCCGAAAGCTTTTGGAACGGCGCGCGGCTGAAGGCCGGCGACGTTTTCGAGTGAGCCTCAAAAGGAGAATGTTTTTATGGCATTTATGAAACGGATTTTCCTGTTTATGGCTGTCAACCTCCTGGTGGTGGTGACGATTTCCATCGTCTTGCAGGTCCTCGGTGTGCACGGCTACATGACCGCCCGGGGAATCGACTATTCGGCCCTCCTGGTCTTCTGCCTCGTCTGGGGCATGGGCGGGGCGTTCATCTCCCTGGCGTTGTCCCGGATCATGGCGAAATGGATGATGAAGGTAAAGGTCATCGACCCGGCCCGCGCCTCCGGTGACGCCGCCTGGCTGGTGCAGACGGTGCATGGGCTGGCCCGCGCGGCCGACCTGCCCGAAATGCCCGAGGTGGGGATTTACGAAAGCCCCGAGGTGAACGCCTTCGCCACGGGACCCACCAAGAGCCGCGCCCTGGTGGCGGTGTCCCTGGGGCTGTTGCAGAACATGGACCGGCGGCAGGTGGAAGGCGTGCTCGGCCATGAAATCTCCCATGTGGCCAACGGCGATATGGTGACCATGGCCCTGATCCAGGGGGTGATCAACGCCTTCGTGATGTTCTTCGCCCGCGTCATCGCCTTCGCCGTCAGCCAGCAGGTGAAGGAGAACGCCCGGCGGACGGTGCAGTTCATGGTCACCATCGTCTTGGAAATTCTCTTAAGCTTCTTGGGCATGATGGTGGTCGCGGCCTTTTCCCGTTGGCGGGAATTCCGCGCCGACGCCGGAAGCGCGCGTTTGGCGGGGCGGGAAAAAATGATCGCCGCGCTGGAGGCCCTGCGGCGCTCCACGGGCCTCGTTGACAACCGGCAGGCCGCCTTGGCGGCGTTTAAAATTTCCGGCCGTCGGGGCGGGATGCTCGCGCTCATCGCCACCCACCCGCCGTTGGAAGAGCGCATCGCCCGCCTCCAGCGGGCTGTGTAAATTCACGCCGGGGCACTCCCCGTGCCCCATCTCATGACTGACGTTTCCCCTTCGGCGCCCCCCCGCGCCCTCCTGGACATTCCCTTCGACCGGTGGGTTCAAGCGCTGGGCCTGTCCGAAAAAGAGGCCTATCGCGCCCGCCAGGTCCAGAATTGGGTTTTCGCGAAACGCGCCCGATCGTTCAGCGACATGACCGACCTCCCCGCCGACCTCCGGAGCCGATGGGAGGAGGATCTCCGTCTGAGAACCTCCGTTCTGGAACGGGAGGAAACCTCCGCCGAGGACGGCACGGCGCGGCTTTTCTTCAAGGCTGCGGACGGCCGCGAATTTTCCGCCGTCTTTTTGCCCTCCCTCCCGCCCGCACTCCGCGCCTCCGAGACCCCCGGGGCGTCTCCTCCGGCGGAAAGCGTTCCCCCGGAGAAAACCGAAGGGAAACGGAAGACGTGGTGGAAAAACAAGGGTTCTTTCCCGGGCCGGGGGGGGAGGAAAAAATCGCTTTCGACCGAAGACGAAGCGCCACCCATCGAGGACGAGCGCGCGTCGTTGTGCTTGTCCACCCAGGTGGGGTGCGCCTGGGGTTGCGTTTTCTGCGCCTCGGGCCGCGTGCCGTTTCAGCGGAACCTGACGCCCTCCGAAATCCTGGAGCAGATCTTCGCGGCCGAGGAGACGTCGGGCCGCCGGATCCAAAGCATCCTCTTCATGGGGATGGGCGAACCCCTGGCCAATTACGACAACCTCCGCGCCGCCCTCAACGTCATCCGTTCCCCTTTAGGGCTCAACCTCGGCGCGCGGCATGTGACGGTGTCCACCACGGGCCTGGCGCCCGCCGTCAAAAAGCTGGCGGAGGACGGGCCGAAGGTCAATTTGGCCATCAGTCTGCACGCCGCAGACGATGAAACCCGGAAAAAAATCCTGCCCAAGAGTTCGGCCTGGCCGCTCAAGGACCTTTTGCGCGCGGCCTGGGACTATCAAAAGGCCACCGGCGGGGCCCGTCTCACGTTTGAATACATCCTGCTGGACGGGATCAACGATTCGATCCGCGAGGCCCAGCGGCTTTCCAATTTGTTGCGCGGCAAAAAGGCCTGGGTGAATTTGATCGCCTACAACCCCGTTCCCGGCCTGCCCTACCGGCGGTCCTCGGAGGAGGCCACGGCGGCCTTCGCGAAGGTGCTGGAACAACGGGAGATCTTCGTCCGGATCCGCAAGCCCCAGGGCACCGACATCGCCGCCGGGTGCGGCCAGTTGGGGGAACCGGTACGGGCGATATGATAATGACTTTTCCCTGAAAAACGATGTCTTCCGAATCTCCCATCCCTGACGGACCCGAAAACGCCCTGACCCCCGCCCGGCTCAAGGCCCTGGCGAAGCGCGTGGGCCCCTCCGCCGGGGTTCTGCGGCGCCATCCCCGGCTGACGCTGGCGGCCGCCTTCTTGGCCGCGGCTGCGGCCACGGCGTTGGGCGCCCTATGGACGATCAACGCCTTCGTGCACAACCGGCAAGTGGTGGTTGTCCCCGAATTGACGGGAAAATCTCTGGAACAAGGCCTGGACCTCCTCGCCCCGTTGAAGCTGTCGCTGGTCAAAGATGCCGTCCAAATCGATGAAAATTTTCCGCCGGGAGCCATTTTGAGACAGGTTCCTCCGGCCGGACTGCAAGTCCGGGAAGGAAAGGTTGTCCACGTGACGCTCTCCAGCGGGGGGCAGGTGATTTTCGTCCCGGAACTCGTCGAGACCACCCTGACCGAGGCCCAGAACCGCCTGCGCTCGGCGGGGCTGCTCCTGGGCGCCATGAGCCAGGCCTATTCCTCCCAGAAAGAGGCCGGGTGGGTGATGGAGCAAAACCCACCCAGCGGCGCCGTCGCCAAGCCGGGCGCCATGGTGGACCTCAAGGTGTCCAAGGGCCCGCCTCCCGAAGGCACGACCCTCATGCCCGATTTCCTCAACCGCCCCTACGCCCTGGCCCGCCAGTGGGCGAAGGACGCGAACGCCGCAGTGACGATGACGGAAGAGCTTTCGGACACGCTTCCCGGCTTGGTGTTGAAGCAGTCGCCCGCGCCCGACACGCACCTGGACGAGCGCCCCCCGGTCGCCTTCACGGTGGCCAAGTCCACCACGGCCTCCGCGGCGGACGTCAAGACGATCCGGTATGAAGTGCCGGCCGGCACGGAGCGCGCTCAGGTGCGGATCGTCCTTCGGGACGACAACGGGGAAAAAGAGATTTTCCAGGCCTCGCAGTCCGCCGGGTCCGTCGTCGAAGTGGCCGTGGCGCCCCAGGGGTCGGCCCGGGCCCGCATTTTCGTGGACGGCGTCTTGATCGAAGAGCGCCCCCTGCCGTGAAGCGGGCCGGGCCGGCAATCGCCCCGTCCATTCTCTCCGCCGACTTCGCCCGGTTGGGCGAGGAGATCCGGCGCGTCGAGCGCGCCGGGGCCGATTGGCTGCACGTGGACGTGATGGACGGCCATTTCGTTCCCAACCTCACCATCGGCCCCGTGGTGGTCCATTGGCTGAAGAAGTGCACCCGGTTGAAACTCGATGTCCACCTCATGATTGAAAACCCCGAACAGTACATCCCTGCCTTCGCCGAAGCCGGAGCCTGGAACATCACCGTCCATCAGGAGGCCTGCCGGCGGCCGGCCGACGTGCTGCGGCTGATCCGCCGCCAGGGTTGCCGGGCGGGAATGTCCGTGCGGCCGCGCACGCCGATCCTAAAGGTGGAGCCCTATTTGAGGGATTTGGATTTGGTGCTGGTGATGACGGTGGAACCGGGGTTCGGCGGGCAGAAATTCATGGGGGACATGTTGTCAAAAGTAAGCCGGCTACGGGACGTCTGGCGCCCCCGGGGCCGGGCGCCCATCATCGAGGTGGACGGCGGCATCAACGGCGACACGGCGCCCCTCGCCGTCCAGGCCGGCGCCAACGCCCTGGTCGCCGGCAACGCTATTTTTGGGGCGGCCGATCCGGCCCGCGCCCTCAAAGACCTCCGCCGCCGCGCCGCGGCGCCTATCCTTTGACCTCGGTTCGGTTGAATCAACCAAATCGGGCCCCTTCCTTCAGCGTTTCTTAAAGAAATCTCCCAGGGATTTCAGTCCCTTTTCCACCACCTGGTCCACGGATTCGTTTTTCTTTCCCTCGCGGGAACCTTCGGTCTTCCCTCCCAGTTTTTCCAATCCCTTCTTTAGAAAGACCTTGGCCGCTCCTTGGGCGGCCTGGGAGAGATCGATCTTGATGGACGGGTCCGTCAACGGGCCGGTGATTTTAGCGCTCAACACCGGCCGCCCGTCCGGCCCCGACGTCCATTCCCCGGCGCTCCCCCCGAGGGAGCCCGCCGGCAGTTTGACCGTCGCCTTCAGGTCCGCGTCGTAGTCTGTCAAGCGGACTCGGCCGCGGGCGAAAAGGTCGGTTTGGTCGCTGTTTACCGCGAAGTCATCGGTGGAAAGAACGCCGTTGACCACCTTCATGTGGCCGCCGAGTGTTTTGTAGGTCAGGTCGGCGGCGTCTTTCCTCATCAGTTTGTTGATTTTGGCGGCCAAGGGAAGGCCGCGGATTTTTCCGTTCGCGGCTGAAAGGGAGGCCGTCCCATTTAGGCGGGACAGGTCGGGGCCGGCATCGGTCAGGTTGGCCCGGAGCTTAAAGTCCAGGCCCAGGTAATAGGCGTGGCTCACCTCCCCGACGCGGAAAATGCCATCGATCTTGGCCAGGGGCGGCGGCCCGATGTTGGAAGCCGCAGGGGCTGCGGGGACTGCGGCGCTTTTGGAGGTGCCGGAACTCTCAAAGACTTTCATCAGCGCGTCCAGGTCCAGCTTGTCAAGTTTTCCGTCAAAGGTTATCTCGGGTCGGGCGAAGTGACGGGCGGAAACCGACAGGGCGAAGGGAGAACCCATCAGCCGACCGGAAAGATTTTTGGAACCGGCATCGTCCATGGTGAAGGCAAGGTCGCCCTTCGCCTCCGAAACCGCCAGCCCCTCGACAAGGGTGAGGCCTACGCCGGCGAGCGTTGCGGACCCTTGGACCCGGGGCGCGGCGGTGGTCCCCTGAAGCTTGACGTTCAGGTTTATCCTTCCCTGGGGCGCGAAGGACCCCAGCGCGGGCGCCAGATTGGCGGCGCCGGCCAGCTCCACCGGACCGTTGACGGAAAAATTAAGCATAGTCTTCCCTTTTTCATCGCGAATATGACCGGCCGCTTCCAGCGTTCCCGCGGCGCTTTCCAGACGGAAGGTTCTAAGGGTCGTTTGCGCGGTTTCCCAGGTCCCTTCGGTTTTGAGCCGGAGGGGGGAGCCGGCGGGCTTGACCGCCGTTTCCCCGTAGGCGAAGGCCGCCTCTGTGCCGTCGATATCGGCGGAGAAGGACAACCGGTCGGCGGTCCCCTTGGCCGCGAGGGTGCCCGTGAGGGGCCCGGCCAACTCGACGCCGGGCGCCAACGGGCTATTCTTGACGTCGAGGCGGGAGGGGCGCAGGGTGGCGTCGAAGGCCGGCGGCGTCGCTTCCGGTTGAACCACGGCGTCCACCGTGAAGGCGGCCGAAACGCCGGCGACATCCACCGCGAGCGGGCCGGAGAGCCGCAGGCGCTCCCGCGTGCCCTGAACCTTGATTTCTCCTCGGGCGGAGGCGCCCTTGGCCAGGGGAGGCAAGGCCGTGAAGGGAGCGAGGGAATCCGCTCGGAGGGGGGCGAGCCCCACCGTGAGGTCCAGGGCCGGGGCGGAGAAACGTTGAACGGACCCCGCGACGGTGACGGTGGAGATGCCCAGGGAGAGCTCCAATCGCTTCAGGCGGAGTTCCTCGCTGGGCAGGTTCAATCGGACGTCGGCGGAGAGCCGGCTTTCCACCTTGTGTCCGCTCATTTTTCCCGCCACTGCGGCGGCAAGCTGGCATTCAAAGGGGGTGGCGAGGGAAAAATTCGTCAGGTCCAGAGACAGACCCGTGATGCCGATGTCGTCTTTTGTGACGCCGTCGGTCCACCGCGCTTCCCCACGGCGCAGCATGACGCGCCGGACGAACAGGGCCGCCCGGGAGGTTTCCACCGCGGGCGCTGTCCGGGCGCCGGCGGTGGGCGTGGCCGGGGCCATGAAATCACCGATGTTCAATTCGCCGTCGGCCCGGCGGACCAGCGCCACCCGCGGGGACTCGAGGAACACCGACCGGACCACCAGCCGCCGCGACAGAAGCATCAGCCAATTGGGCTGGACGGTGATTCGCTCCGCCGCGAAGAACGACCCCGCGGGGAAGCCCGGGCGTTCCTGGACGTCCAGTTTCATGATGTCGAGGCCGGAGAACCCGAGGCGGACATCCCCCAGGCGGATTTCCCGGTGGAGGTTCTTTCCGGCCCAGTCCAGGGCCATCGCCCGGAGACGTTCCGGCGGGTAGCGGAATTTAATGACCAAGGCGGCGGTCCCGATCAACAAAAGGGGGATCGCCAGCAAAACCAGGATTATTTTTCGAAGGCGGGACATGGGGTCAGGGAAATCTTTTTTGGGTTTCAGCCAAGGACGCTTCCAAATCCTTCAACGCCGATTCGAAATCCGACCGGGCGGAGGGCCGGTTTTTTTCATCCGCCGCCCGAAAGACTTCGAGTTTCACTTCGGCGACGGTGCGAAACTCTTCCAGGTCGTCAAGGGCGGCGTTGATCGCGCGGCGGTTGGAGCCGCCGGAGGTTTTAAGCCGGGATTTTAAGCGCGTCACCTCGTCCGTCCGCGCCCTCAGCCGGAGGCCGGCGGCGGCCATGTCCTCCGCGTCCGCGCCCTTGGCCTTCCCGCCGGAGGAACAGCCGGCCATGACCAGGAGGGACGCTATGACGATTGCGGCCGCCCCATTCCATAAACTGGGACGGCCCCTGGCGGCGGCCGCCTTCAAAGCTCTATTCACCTTCGGTATTTTATCATTTTTGGTGGAAGGGGGTTGATATTGATAGACGGGCAATCCATATGCATGTATAGTGGCGAGGTCAGTTCGATCGAGAATTTCATGAATTTTGATTGTTCAAAACTCAAACGGGAGGGACGATGAAATCGACGAATCCGGCCGCAGGCCTTGAGGAGCGGGCGCTCCCTGATGCGCCCGGGGCTCCCCCGACGCCCTTGGAGGTCCTTCAACGGACCTTCGGGTATGAAAGCTTCCGGCCCGGCCAGGAAAAAATCATCAGCGCGGTGTTGGCGGGGCGGGACTGCATCGGGGTGATGCCGACCGGCGGGGGGAAGTCCTTGACGTTTCAAATCCCGGCCAAGATTCTGCCCGGGACCGTGCTCGTCATCTCGCCGTTGATCTCGCTCATGAAAGACCAGGTGGACGGCCTTCTGCAAAACGGCTTCCGGGCCGCGGTGGTCAACTCCACGGTGGCCGCCGAGGAGCGCCGAAAACGGCTGGAGGCCCTTCGCCGGGGGGGCTACGAATTGGTTTACCTGGCTCCTGAGGCGCTGGAAGGGGGCCTTCCGGCATTCCTGGCCGGGTGCCCCATCAAGCTCCTCGTCGTGGACGAGGCCCACTGCATCAGCCATTGGGGCCACGAGTTCCGCCCTTCCTACCGAAAGCTCCGGGGCCTGAAGGCCCTCCTGGGCGGCGTCCCCGTCCTGGCCCTGACGGCCACCGCCACCCGCGCGGTGGCGGCGGACGTCATTCAGCAACTGGGCATGGTAAAGCCGGAGGGATACAAGGGATCCTTTTTTCGACCCAATTTACGGATCACCTGCCACAAGAAGGGAACGGGCCGGAACACGCGGAAGGATATCCTGGCCTTCGCGCGGGGAAAGCCTGGCGAAAGCGGCATCGTTTATTGCCTCAGCCGCAAGACCGTGGAATCCACGGCGGACTTCCTAAAATCCCACGGCGTGCCCGCCCTCCCTTATCACGCCGGGCTTCCCGATGAGGAACGCCGCCGGAACCAGGATTCCTTCGCCCGGGACGAAGCCGAAGTCATCGTGGCCACCGTGGCCTTCGGCATGGGGATCGACAAGTCCAACGTGCGCTACGTGATTCACCGGGACATGCCGAAAAGTTTGGAGAACTACTCCCAGGAAATCGGCCGGGCCGGCCGGGATGGATTACCGTCGGACTGCGTGCTCCTCTATTCCTGGGCGGACGTCATGGCCTACGAGCGGTTCCACGCGGACGCCCAGGACCCGGGCCGCTTCGCCGCCCAAAAACGAAAAACGGTGGACATGTTCCGCTGGGCCGACCGCCCGGCCTGCCGCCACCGCGGCCTTTCGGCCGTTTTCGAGGAAGACCTGGCGGACTGCGGCCAATCCTGCGACGTGTGCCGAAAGACGACCTGGGAGGACCTGTTGCCCCGGTTTTCACCCGCTCAGGGCGGCCCCCGTTCCCATTCACCGAAACGGACGGTGGTCTCCCCGGCGGCCGCCGCTGGGGGCCGTCCCGGTTCGTCGGATGGGACGGACTTGGGCGATCCGCTCTTCCTCCGGCTCAAAACCCTGCGCCGTTCCCTGGCCTACGCCCAGGGCGTCCCCGCCTACATCGTCTTCAGCGACGCCGTCCTCCTCCGCATGGTCGAGCGCCGCCCCGGAACGCCCGAGGAAATGCTTGAAATCTCCGGCGTGGGCCCCGCCAAACTGGCGCGCTATGGAGGAGAATTTCTTCGGGTTTTGAAGGAATCGCGGGAAACGTAGTCGACGACGGTTGGAAGGAGAGGGATTCGCCTTCCGGATCGGCGCTCTCCTGCTCCCGCGCCAATCCTCCGGCCCCTCCGGTCGGATGGCTTGCCCTCTCCCGCAATCCAACCTCCGGGCTGCCCCGTCCCTCCGTCGCCTGGGGGACTGTGCCGCTGTCCCCTCTGGTTGGAACGCGGTTTCCGGGCTAGTGTTGCGACCGGATAAATACGCACATTATGGCCGGGCGATTTTGTGGGGCGACAAGGAGCGACGAGGGGTCGCGCCTGCCGGTGGCAGGCGTTTGCGACGGGCCGAATAGGCCCCGGCCCCGAAGGGGATACCGGGAGTATGTGACCGAGGAGCGACGCAGATCGCCTCGCAAAAGCGCCCGGCCCTTCCTCATTATATCGCCTTGCTTTCGCAAGGCGAATTCAATGGAAGGGAGGCCCGCCTCCGGCCGGCTTCTTCGTTGCTCGTCGGTTCGATGGCCCGCATCGCGCCCTCCTCGCGCCTCGAATCCGGCTCGGACTCGGGCCTCCATAATGTTTCACCATGTCGTTGCGGTTGATCCGTGACCTTTTCTATTGGGCGGCTATCGCCGGCCCCGGCGCATTGCCCAAGAGAATCCGAAAAATGCGCCTCGACATGCGCCGGCTCATCCTCCCGCCGAGGCGGTCGGACCGGCGTTATCCCAAGCATGTGAAGATCAAGATGAGCGGCTGCAAGCGCAATCATGGTCACCCCAAATGATCGACGGTAAACGTGCTTATCTAAACCGCATTGCTTTGTGAATATGCTATTCTCGCAAACGCGTTTCTCAGAGACAGACTGTCTCAAATCTTCAGTTTCAACTTTCCTAATATGGAGTCACAATAACAATGAGACATTTGTTGTATTTTTTTGGGCTGTTTCATTGGTTCTTTCCCCTATGCCCTTGAAGGCGGCGGAGGTGGGGGGCGATGATTTCCGCATTTCCCGCATGGGGCCCGATGGCGATATCGCCTACGGCGCCGACCAATCGGCGGTTGTCTAATAGGATGTCTGGTATGTCAAAGAATGCGCTGGCTATAACTCTCGCGCTAATTTTTCCGGCAACCGCTATCGCCTCTCCCCTTAAAGCGTTGATTATGGCGAAGCTGAGGACCCGGTTTCGCAATCGGACGCGGATGATGAAGCGACGATTGATCCATCCGGTGAAGTTTTTGCGGGGGAAGAAAGCGGGGACGAAGGAGAAGTTTCGACGCGCGAAGGAAGAGATCTTGAAGATCGCCACGGCGGTGTGGAGGCAGGGGCAGGGGGTTTGGGAAGAGATTCGCGGGAAAGCGGGAGGCTCCCTTGGGTCCACGCTGAGGGTGGAGGGGCTCGAAAGTGAACTGAGGCATTGGTTGGACTTTCTTAAAAAGGTTTCCCCATGACGGAAGCCAAACCCCCTCATCGCGAGGATTACCTTTATAGGCTTCGCCATTCCACGACCCACGTGATGGCGCAGGCGGTGCAGGAGCTTTTCCCCGGGACCAAGATCACCATCGGTCCGCCGGTGGAGGACGGCTTCTATTACGATTTTGCAAGCGAGCATCGTTTCACGCCAGAGGATTTTCCCCGGATCGAGGCCCGGATGGCCGAAATCGCCAAGGGCGGCCACAAATTCATCATGAGCACCCACGAATCCGCCGAGGCCCGGGCCTTTTGGGGGAAGCGGGGGGAAAAGTTTAAAGTTGAATTGATCGATGATTTAAAAGAGCCCACCGTCACCTATTGCTCCCACGACACCTTCACCGACCTCTGCCGCGGCCGGCACCTCGACACCACCCAAGATATCCGTCACTTCAAAATTCTCAAAATCGCCGGCGCCTACTGGCGCGGCGACGAAAAACGGGAGCGGCTCCAACGGCTTTACGGCACGTGCTGGCCGACCGATAAAGAATTGAAGTATTACCTCGTCCGTCTGGAAGAGGCCAAAAAAAGAGACCACAGGGAATTGGGGCCGCGCCTCGGCCTTTTTGCCATTCCGCACGAGGCCGGGGGATCGGGTTTTATTTATTGGCTTCCCAAGGGGGCCTTGGTTCGGCGCCTGATCGAAGACACGCTGAAAGATTTCCTCTCCGAGCGGGGCTACGATTTTGTTTACACCCCCCACGTGGCTCGGGCGGACCTTTGGAAAACTTCGGGCCACCTGGATTATTACCGGGACAACATGTACCCGGCCATGGAGTTGGAAAACCAGGATTTCCTTTTGAAACCCATGAATTGTCCGGGCCACATCCTGATCTACAAATCGGGCCTGCACTCCTACCGGGAACTGCCCCTCCGTTACGCGGAATTCGGCACAGTCTACCGGTTTGAGCGGAGCGGCGTTCTGCACGGGCTCATGCGGGTGCGGGGGTTCACCCAGGACGACGCTCATGTCTTTTGCCGGCCCGATCAGGTGGAGGCGGAGGTCGCGAACATCCTCAAGATCACCACGGAAATCCTGGGGATGTTCGGCTTCACGGAGTATGACATCAAGCTCTCGACGCGTCCCGAGAAATACTCCGGGACGCTCGAAGGCTGGGCCCACGCCGAAGGCGCGCTCAAAACGGCGTTGGAAAAAACCGGGTTGGGCTACACGGTGGACCCCGGCGAGGGCGTTTTCTACGGCCCGAAAATCGACCTCAAGATCAAAGACTCCCTCGGGCGGGCCTGGCAGTGCTCCACGGTCCAGGTGGACTTCAACAACCCCGAGCGGTTTGACATCACCTACAGGGATGAAAAGGGCGGCGAGACCCAGGCGTTCATGATCCACCGGGCGCTCCTGGGTTCCCTGGAACGTTTCTTTGGCGTCCTCATTGAACATTACGCCGGCGCCTTCCCCTTTTGGCTCTCGCCCGTTCAGGCGGCGGTGCTCCCCATTTCGGACAAGTTCCAAGCCTACGCCGACGAAATCCACGGGGAATTGAAGACAGCGGGGGTCCGGTCCTGGGTCAGCGCGTCGGCGGACAAGATCGGCGCCAAAATCCGCGAAGCCACCCTGCAAAAAATTCCCTATCTCCTGGTGGTGGGCGGGCGGGAGGCTGAGACGCGGACGGTGTCGGTCCGCACCCGGGAGGGCAAGGACCTTGGCGTTCTGCCGCTCGCCGAATGCCTCCGGCGATTGGGGGAGGAGGCGACCCAAAAGTCGTTGCCCCCGGTCGGGAATTTGTAAAATAGATTTGGAAGACTGATTTTTTAAGGAGGATTCAATGAGCGACATCGTGAAGGTGGGCCAGCCGGTCCCAGATTTTGAAATGGATGTTTACAACGCCAAGACTCACGAGTTCGGGAAAATATCCCTGGCGGAATTGAGGAAAGACAAAAAGTGGACCGTGCTGGTTTTTTACCCGGCCGACTACACCTTCGTCTGTCCCACCGAACTGGCCGACGTGGCTGGAAAATACGACGAGTTCCTGAAGGCCGGAGCGGAGGTGATTTCCGTTTCCACCGACACCAAGTTTGTCCACCTCGCCTGGCAACGGGAGGAGAAGCTTCTGAACGGAATCAAATATCTCATGGGCGCGGACACGACGGGGAAGGTGTCCCGCCTCTTCGGCGTGTATGACGAGGGTTCGGGTTTGGCCTTGCGGGGGACCTTCATCATCAGCCCCGACGGCAAGCTGGCGTCCAGCGAAATCAACTTTTTCAACGTGGGCCGGAGCGCCGGCGAATTGCTCCGCAAAGTCCAGGCCAACGCCTACCTGGCCCAGCATCCGGCGGAAGTATGCCCCGCCAACTGGACCCAGGGCGCCAAAACGCTCAAAACGGCCAACAACGAAGCCTCTTTGGTCGGCCGCGTGGCGGAAGCGTTAAAGTCATAAATCGTCGACAGATTTCTCCCGCGTCCGTGGGGCGGCACGCCGCTTCACGGACGTTTTGTTCCAGCATTTGTCTCGGTGGGGTGAGGGGTGCCTCGTGAGTGCTCTAAAGGGTCCGGCTGGAATTCCGTCCGGGTCGCTCAGGCCCAGGGGGCCATCGCTCGGCGGAGTCTCGGCCCGCTTGCCGAGGCGGGCCGGCCTCCGACGACCCGGTCGGAATCCCATCCGGACCCTTGTTAGTGTTGATGGCTTAGGGTTAACGAGACAGGGTGAGGGAATCAACATGAGGGGTATGGAGTTCTGTTTGAAGTCGGTTCGGTCATGCTCGCGCTCGGCGCCTTTGATTTGGGGGAAATTTCGTGCACTTTGACGCGGGGGAGGGCCGTCCCCACGCGGTGGTCCTGGGGGGCGGATTTGCCGGGGCTGCGGCGGCTTCCGCCTTGGCCGAGGCCGGGGTGGCGGTGACCTTGCTCGAAGCGCGGCCGATGCTGGGCGGCCGAACCAGGTCCTTCCGCGACGGCGTCACCCGGCAGGAGGTGGACAACGGCCAGCATCTTTTTCTGGGGGCCTACCGTGACACGAGGGATTTTTTAAAACGGTTGGGCGTTGAAGACCGCCTTCGGTTCGATCCCAGGCTCGCCATTCCCTTTTTCTCCCGGGAAGGGCGCCGGTCCCTCCTTCGCCCCCGGCGCCTCCCGGGTCCCTTGGGTTTGCTCGCCGGCCTTCTGGCTTTTGACGAGCTTTTCTGGCGGGATAAAATTTCACTTTCCTACGGCCTTCTCGCCGCCCGTTTCGAAGGGAATCAGGACCATGGATCGGCCACGGTTTCGGATTGGCTGCGCCGCCGGCGGCAAACGCCGGGAGCGCAACGGGCGTTTTGGGAACCGCTTTGCTACGCCACGTTGAACGAGCGGCCGGATCGCGCCGCGGCCAACGCTTTTTCTGCGGTCCTCCGGGAAGGTTTTTTAAAATCCACCGCAGCGAGGTCTCTCGGCTGGGCCACGCTCCCTCTGGGCCGTCTGTGGTCCATTGAATTGCCGGCTTATTTGAAACGCCAGGGCGGACATGTGGCCTTGCAACAGAAGGTCCTCGGGTTCCGCGTGGTCGATGGCCGGGTGGCTGCGGTGTCCGTTGAGGGGGGGGAATCGGTCGAGGCCGACGTGGTGGTGGCCGCTTTGCCCCTGGGGGATGTCCTCGAAATCGTCCCGGCAACCGTGCGGGATTCCTTGAGCGCGCTGGAAAACGCCGACCACTCTCCCATCGCCGCGGTCAACCTGTGGTTTGATTCGCCGCCCTTTGCGGCGCCCCTGGTTGGTTTTTTGGATTTGGACATACAATGGGGCTTTAACCGCGAGGTCCTCTGGGGCGAAACGGCGGCGGGACAGGTGTCGCTGGTGTTGAGCGCGGCGCGCTCCCACCTGGGGCGGACCAACGAGGAACTCATCTCTCTGTCGCTCAAGGATTTGGAAAGGGCTTTCCCCGGGTTTCACCAAAAGCCCTCGCGCGCCTCCGTGACCTGGGAGAAACGGGCGACGCCGTCTCCAACTCCCGCCTTTTGGCGGGCGAGGCCCGGCGCCGAAACCGCGCTTGAAAATTTGTTTTTGGCCGGGGATTGGGTGAACGTCGGTCTCCCGCCCACCATTGAATCCGCCTGCCGGAGCGGGCATCGCGCGGCCTCACTGGCGCTGGCCTATTTGAGGGAAAGGCAGGAGGACGGATGCTCAAAGCCGTACTGTTCGACTGCGACGGCGTGATCGCCGATTCCGAACACCTTCATTTCTCCCTTTTTCAGAGGGTTTTAAGCGGGATCGGTGTTCCTCTCTCCCAGAAGGACTATTTGGAAAAATACCTGGCCATGGACGACAAGGGGTGCTTCCGCGCGGTTCTGGCGGCCCACGGGCGCTCGCCGTCGGGCGGGGAAATTCAGGCGCTCATTGAGACTAAATCCGTCCTCTATAAGAAGACGGCCGCGGAAAACCTGGTGATCCTGCCCGGGGTGGTGGAATTCGTCATGGCCGTCTCCCAGAAATTTCCCTTGGCCATGGCCTCGGGGGCCCTGCGGGACGAGGTCCGGCTGGTGATCAATGCTGCGGGCATCGCCCATTACTTCGACGCCGTCGTCGCCGCCGAGGACGTGGCGCGGGGGAAGCCGGCGCCGGACGCCTACCTGAAGGCCGTCGAGGAATTGAACAAAATCCACCCCAAACTCCATATCAAACCGGAGGAGTGCCTGGTGGTTGAGGATTCCAAACACGGCCTGCTCTCCGCTCGGGCGGCGGGGATGAAATGCGTGGCGGTCACCACCTCCTACGCGGCCGAGGAATTGGCGGCGGCGGACCGGGTGGTCCCCGTCTTGACCGCGGTCCGGGTGAAAGATCTCGAGGCACTCTTTTCCGCTCCGGTGACGCCGTCGTGACCGAGATTTCGCCCCGCGCCCAATTCGCCCGGCTCCTCGAAAGGGAGGAGTCTTCGCTGGATTTGGCCGAGGCCGCGTTGGTCATTGCTCAGGAGGAATACCCGGCCCTCGACCCGGCGCCCTATCTCAGGCGCCTGGACGGCTACGCGGAGCGGGTCACGGCGCGCCTCTCCGGGGAAGAAGATCCCATGACCGTGGTCGGCGCGTTAAACCAGGTTCTCTTCGAAGAGGAGAAATACGCGGGGAACCGGGAGGATTACGACGATCCCCGGAACAGTTTCCTGAACGAAGTGATGGACCGCCGGCTCGGCATCCCGATTTTGCTGTCGCTGGTGTATCTGGAAACCGCGCGCCGAGCCCGGCTTCCCGCCTTCGGCATCAATTTGCCGGGCCATTTTTTGATCGGCTATCCCACCCGAGGCCAGGGGCTTCGCCTGGACCCTTACGACGGCGGCCGCCTCTTGTCCGAGCGGGACTGCGCGGAGCGCGTGGCCAAAATATTCGGGGGGAAGATGTCCCTGACGCCGGAGCATCTCCAACCGGTGGTGCCCCGGGCGATCCTGGTCCGCCTGCTGACCAACCTTAAAAATCTCTACGTGGAATCGCGCTCCTTCGCCAAAGCCCACGGCGTCATCGACAAACTGGCCCTTCTGACCCCCGGGGAATGGGTGGAGGTGCGCGACCGCGGGCTCGTCCTTTATCAACTGCGCCGCTACCACCCCGCACTGGACGATTTGAAGATTTATCTGGCCAACGCGCCAAACGCCGCCGACCGAACGGACATCCTCGAACTGACGGAAATCATCTCCCGCCGCTTGAGGGAAGACCCCTCAGGAGACCGGCCATGACCGAACCCCGTGATTTGAAAATTAAAAGCCGCGACATCACCGACGGCGTCAACCGCGCGCCCAACCGCGCGATGTTGCGGGACGTCGGCCTGACCGATGATGATTTCCTCAAACCATTGATCGGCGTGGCCAGCACCTGGAGCGAGATTACGCCCTGCAACATGCACATCGATCAGTTGGCCCGGCGGGCCAAGGCGGGCGCACGGGCGGGCGGCGGCGCGCCGCTGACGTTCGGCACCATCACCGTGTCGGACGGCATCTCCATGGGGACCGACGGCATGCGCTATTCCCTCCCGAGCCGGGAGATCATCGCCGATTCCATCGAGACCGTGGCCGGCGCGGAACGCTTCGACGGCCTGGTGGCCATCGGGGGTTGCGACAAAAACATGCCGGGCTGTTTGATGGCCATGGGGCGCCTCAATATCCCGTCGGTCTTCGTTTACGGCGGAAGCATCCGGCCGGGAAATTTTCAGGGGAAGGACGTCGACATCGTGAGCATCTTTGAGGCTGTGGGGCGGTTCAACAACAAGCTGATCGATGAGAAGACGCTGAAGGGCGTCGAATGCGCGGCCTGCCCCGGCCCCGGCTCCTGCGGCGGCATGTACACCGCCAACACGATGGCCAGCGCCATTGAAGTGTTGGGCATGAGCCTGCCCGGCAGTTCCTCCTCCCCCGCGGAGTCCCCGGAAAAGGCGGCGGAATGCGAAGCCGCGGGACGCGCCGTCGTTGACCTTCTCCGGCTCGGCCTGCGTCCCCGGGACATCGTGACGAAACGATCCTTTGAAAACGCCATCGCGTTGGTCATGGCGCTCGGGGGTTCCACCAACTCTGTCCTCCATTTGATTGCCATGGCGCGCGAATTTGGCGTGAAGCTCTCTTTGGAGGATTTCGTGCGGATCGGCAAACGGACGCCGCATTTGGCGGATTTGAAGCCGAGCGGCCGCTGCGTCATGTACGATCTTCACCGGGTCGGTGGCGTCCCCGCTGTGATCAAATTGATGCTTCGGGAAAAGTTGCTGGAGGGAAGCGCGAAGACCGTCACGGGAAAAACTCTGGCGGAAAACGTCGCCGGTCTTCCGGATTTGGCCGCAGGCCAAACGGTGATCCGTGAACCCCGAAACCCTTTCCGCTCCACGGGTCCCATCGTGATCTTGAAGGGAAACCTGGCGCCGGAAGGCGCCGTGGCCAAGGTGGGCGGGTTGAAGGACGCGCGCATGACCGGTCCGGCGAAGATTTACGACGGTGAAGAGGCCGCCACGGCGGCGGCCTTGCGCGGCGACATCAAAGCCGGCGACATGGTGATCGTCCGCTACGAAGGCCCCAGGGGCGGGCCGGGTATGCGGGAAATGCTTTCCCTGACGGCCATCCTCTCGGGCAAGGGGCTCGGGGACAAGGTCGGGCTCATCACCGACGGGCGTTTTTCCGGCGGGAGCCACGGCCGCGTGGTCGGCCATGTGGCGCCGGAGGCTGCGGTGGGGGGGCCCATCGGGCTTTTGAGGAACGGGGACGCCGTCACCATCGATTCAGGAAAGCGTGAATTGAGCGTGGCCCTCTCCAGGGCCGATTTGTCCCGACGGGCCAGAAAATGGAAGGCCCCCAAACCGCGCTCCGGCACCGGCTGGCTGGCCCGTTACGCGGCGATGGTCACCTCGGGTTCCGAGGGGGCCGTCCTGCGCGTCCCGCCGAACCTTCGTTGAACGCCGGCGTCTTCCCGGCGCCCCGACGGGGCCGCCTGGAGGGCTGGGTGGTCCCCCACTCGGCCACCCTGTTTGAGGACGAGGCCGCCTGCCGGTCCTCAAAAGTCCTGGAAGTCCTCCGCAGCCTGCGCGATCGATGGACCGGAGAAACCTTTGACGCCGTCGTCGTGCTCTCCCCGTTCTGGATTTCGGAGAAACACTTCTACATTGATCCAAACCCCCACCATCACGCTTCCCATGATTATGCGGGCTACGCCGTGGAGGTCAAATACGATTGCCCGGGGCATCCGGCACTGGCCCGCCTCCTCCTGGACGCCGGGCGGACCGCCGGCCTTCCCGTCTCCGCCCGCCGCCACGGAGCGGATCATTCGGCCTCCGTTCCGATGCACTTCCTCTTTCCCAAACGCCGCATGCCACTCGTGCCTCTTTCGGCTTCGGAGCTTCCGTTAAAAATGTCGCTGGCCTGGGGCCGGGCGATTCGGGAGGCGTTGGCCCGTTCCGGCCTTCGGATCCTGCTCCTCTGCGGCGGCGGGTTGTCCCACAACCTCACCGCTTGCCTTCACTGGGAAGACAGCATTGCGTCCTTGATCTACGATCAAAAGGTGATGGCGTGCCTACGTGATGGCCGGGGAGCTGAAGTGCCAAAAATGGACCTTTATTGGCTCCACGCGGGAAACCCTTCGTCTGGTTTGAGCGACCTTTTCATCTTCCTGGGGGCGATCGGGGAAGATTCTCCGGGGAATCTTTTGGCCTACGATGGAGCGCCCGGGGTGGGCTGGGCCGTTATGGAAATCAAATAGAGCCAAGAATTGTGGATTCGGAATCCATATCCGAAGGGCTAAACGGTGTTGCCGCGCCAAGGGGTTTCCCTTTGACGGTCGTTGCGGTTGACGGATCGGGCGAGAACAAACAGGTAATCGGAGAGGCGATTGAGATAAATTTGGTTTTCCCGGGAAGTTGCTCGGCGGAGAAAAAGCGCCGACACGATCCGTTCGGCCCTGCGGCAGACGGTTCGTGCCATGTGGAGCGATGCCCCCCCCGGCGAGCCTCCCGGAAGGATGAAGGTTTTTAGGGGGGGGAGCTCGGTTTCAAGGTCGTCGATTTCCTTCTCAAGCCGCTGAATATGGACCGGCCCGATTCGAGGAACCGCCTTGGACGTTCTTTTTGTCCCCGGTGGGGTCGCCAGATCGGCCCCCAAGACAAACAACTCATTTTGGATGGATTCCATTCGGTTTTGTACGGACACGTCTTTGGCCTGGCTCCTCGTCCAGCCCAACAGGGCATTCAGTTCGTCCACGGCGCCGTAGGCCTCCACCCGGAGGTCGTCTTTTCGAACCTTTTTCCCTCCGAATAAATAGGTGCGCCCGCCGTCCCCGACTTTGGTGTAGATTCTCATTGCGGCCATTGTACCCCTTCCGAGTCTACCTGCCAAATATGGGAAAATGACACGGTGAAGCCGAATCTCCCGAAGATCGTGAAAACGCTTAAAAAAATGTACCCCAGGGCCGATTGCGCTTTGACGCACGCCAATCCTTTCCAGCTTTTGATTGCCACCATTCTCTCGGCCCAATGCACGGACGAGCGGGTCAACAAAGTAACCCCCGTCCTCTTCGGCAAATTTCCAACGCCCCGGGCCCTGGGTTTGGCCCCCCTCAAAGACGTTGAAGACATCATTCGTTCGACGGGGTTTTTTCATCAGAAGGCGCTGTCGTTGGTCACGACGGCCCGGCGCGTGACGGAGGAATACGGCGGCCGGGCGCCCCGCCGGATGGAGGAATTGTTGACGCTTCGGGGCGTGGCGCGTAAAACGGCGAACGTGGTCCTGGGGACGGCCTACGGCATCTCCGCCGGCGTGGTCGTCGATACCCACGTTCGGCGGCTCTCCAACCGCCTGGGTTTTACGAATCAAAGCAACCCCGTGAAAATTGAAAAAGACCTCATGGTGGTCGTGCCCAAAAAAGACTGGATCTGGATTTCGCACGCCCTCATCACCCACGGCCGGAGGGTGTGCGGGGCGCGGAATCCACGGTGCGGTTCCTGTTCCCTCGCGCCGGTGTGCCCCTCGGCCAAGCCGGCGCCCCGTCCGTGAACGCCGCCGATGACCCACGCTTCCGGCGGGGCGTGGATCATTTTAACAAGGAGGATTTCTTTGAGGCCCACGAAGCCTGGGAAGAGCTTTGGCACGAGACGCGCGGGGAAGCGCGGGATTTCATTCAAGGGCTCATCCAGGTGACCTCCGCCCTGCATCACCTCCAAGTCGGCAACATGCGGGGCGCCCGCATCCTGCACGATTCCGGGGGGGACCTCCTGGCCTCTTACGGGGACCACTTCCTGGGCGTGGACCTCGCCCTTCTGCGCCGGGAATTCGACCGGGCCCTCGAAGGCCTGTTGGACGTCCCCCTTGAACAACTCGCGGGTCGGGGCCACGCCGGCCCCGTCAAAATCCGCTATTCTTCCGACCGTGCCTTCCCGTTCCCGTTCCGCTAAAAACCGCCCGTCCCACGGTCTCAAAGCCCGGGAGGCGCGGAAAATCCTGGGGTCCTTTCGGTCTGCGGGGCTTTCCCGAACCTGGTGGAAGGAGTTCGCCAAGGACGTCCGCCGTTGTTTGCGCTGCGGGGGGGGATTGTTCTGGCGCCGCGTCGTCGCGGAGAGGCAGAGTCGTTTCGTCTGCGGGGATTGCCGTTTTATCGTTTACCAAAACCCCAAGATCGTGACGGCGACCCTGCCGGTCTGGAAAGGAAAGATCGTGCTGTTGCGGCGGGCGATCGTTCCGGCCCTCGGGCGGTGGACGCACCCCGCGGGGTACATGGAATTGGGTGAAACCATCGAGGCGGGGGCGATCCGGGAAACCTGGGAGGAAATCCGATGCCGGGTGCGCCTTTCCGGCGCGCCCCGGATTTATTCCTATGACGACGCGGCGGTGGTGACGGTGGTTTTTGAAGCGGAGGTCATCGGCCGGGGCCCGCGGGCGGGGCCCGAATCCCTGGAGATCGGCGTTTTCCGGCCCCACGAAATCCCCTGGCGGGACCTCGCCTTCCGGAGCACCTTTGAAGCCCTCCGGGACTGGGTTGAGGGCGAACCTAAGCGGTGAAGTTCACCGTGGTCGCGAGGCGTTCCGACGGTTCCTCGACCTGAGTAGTCACGTTGACTTGCTAAAATGGCTATGCAACCCATTTTTTATTCCGGCGGGTGTCGCCCGTTTTGACCTTCTGAATCCATTATGTCCTTAACCCTGCTCACCGGAACTTTCCCCAGCCTCGAAAACGCCCTGGTGGCCCGTATCAGACAGAAACCGCCGACGCTCGGGCGGCCCCTCACGGTGGTCACCGCGTCCGGGAGCCTCCGGGACCGGCTCCAACGGGTCCTCGCCGTTGAAAACGGATTGTCCCTCCTCAACATTGAATTCCATACGTTTTTCAGCTTGGCCCGGGAAGTCCTTCGGGGAGAAGCCGGGCCTCCGGCACTTGAAAACGAGCTCTTCCATGAACGGTTGGTCCAGGGCCTCCTTGCGGCCGACGGGATGGCCCCGGGGCGCGCCGCGGCCCTGGCCCCGGCCGCCCGGGCGACCCTCCGCGACCTGGACGAGTCGGGCGTGGACCCGGATCAATTCGAGGAACATTTTGAGGACCTCGAGCCGCCGGAGGGGAGGGGTCCTGCTCTCCGGCGGATGTTGAGCCTTCAGCGCGTTTACCGCCGTCGAATGGCGCTTTTGGGTTTGGAAACACCGGCCGACACCGCCCGCCGCGCGGCGCGGCTCATCGAAGGGGACCCCTCCTTTTTGGAGGGCCGCGATTTTCTCTATTACGGCTTCTATGATTTGAACGGGGCCCAGGCGGACTTTTTTTCCGCGGTGGCCCGGCACGCCGACCTCACGGTTTTTTTCCCCTGCCGGCTCGGACATCCCGCGGACCGGTTCGCCGAGCGTTTCCTCGAGCTCAAGATCCGCGCGGGGGGGAGTTCGCCGGAACGGCTCCCCCCGACGGCGTCGGCCCTGGGCCAAGCCGTTGACCTTTTGTTCGATCCGGAAGCCGCTCCCGGCACACCGCCGGCCCCGGAGAGCCTGACGATCGTGAGCGCCTCGGGCGAGCGGGACGAGGTCTGGCGTGTGGCCAAGGAGATCCTCCGTCTCCGAAAAGAGATCCCCGGGCTTGCTTTTGAGGACATCGGCGTCGTGGCTCGGAATTTGGCGCCCTACCGTGATTTCCTGGCGGCGGTTTTCGATGAGAACGCCGTTCCCCTGGAGCAAACCTCCGTTGGTTTTCCCCCGGCCCACCCCGCCGCGGTCGCCCTTCGGGCGCTGGCGCGGCTTTGCCTGGACGATTTCAGCGTTGAGGACGTTGTCGAACTTCTGCGATCCCCCTTCCTCAAGAATGAGGCCGGCAACGCGGCCAACCGAAGGGCGGGCGCTCGTTTTCTTGAGCGGTGGGGTTTGGGCGCGGGGCGAGGGCGTTTGACGGGCTTGTTGCGCGCGTCCCGGGGGGCCGACGCCTCCGGGGAGGGCCTGCCGGATTTGCCGTTGGAAGCCGCGCAAACCGTGGAGGGTTTGCTCAATGGCACCGCCGGAATGTCCCGGGAGCCGGTCCGAAAAACTTGGTCCGGGTGGGTGGGAGAGTTTTTGAAATTGACCGAGGCGTGGTTTGATTTCGAGCTGTCGGAGGGGGGCGGGGAGGCCGGCGAATCCCTCCGGAGCGCCATCCAGTCGCTGGCCTCCTTGGACCGGATTGAACCCCCTCGGGACGGATGGGATATCGGGGAGGCCCTCGGGCGCGCGCTGGAGACGGCGGAGTTCCCATCGAAAGCGAAGCGCGGCGTGCGCCTGCGGGACGCCATGTCCGCGCGGGGGGAGTCCTTCCGCGTGCTTTTTTTGATCGGCCTCAAAGAAGGATCCTTTCCCCGCCGGATCCGGGAAGACCCACTGCTGACCGATGACCTGCGGCGCGTTCTTCAAGATCCGGGGGGATATTGGATCCTTCCGAAGAAAGACGGCTACGACGAGGAAAAATTGATTTTCGCTTCGCTCGTCGGCGCCGCGCGGGAGCGGCTCATCGTGTCCTACCCGCGTTCCCGGGAAGACGGGCGGGCGGAGGTCCCCTCACTTTACTTGCGGGAACTTTGCCGGGTCACCGGCCGCCGGCTTGAGGCCGGAATAAGCGTGCCGCGCCCGCCCCTGGCGCGTTGGTCGTCCGTGCCGGGGGATTTGTTGACCTTGGAGGAATCCGCCGCTCTGGCGCTTCGGCCCGGGGAAAAGGCGTCGCTCAATTCTCTCGGCCCCTGGGAGGCCCGGTTGCGGCCCGCGGCCGAGCGGTTTCCCGGGATGACGCGGTTCGACGCTCCCGGCGACTTTGACGGCTTGGCCGGAGAACCCCGAGCCGTCGCGAAAGTCTATACCGAACGCGGCCTCACGCCCACGGCGCTGGATGATTTCGCCCAATGTCCCTTCCGGTTTTTCGCCCGGCGGGTTTTGAATCTTCCCGATGATCGTCCGGTGGACGCCCGGAGACTGCCCCCGTGGGTCAAAGGACGGCTTTACCACGCGGTGCTGGAACGGTTCGGGCGGTCCGCGATCGAAAAGGGCGCCTGGCTGGAACCCGCGGCGTGCGAGGCCCTGTTGCGCGATGCCGTCCACTCGGTCCTTGATGATACGGGACCCCTGGCGTGGATGTACCCGGCGCTCCTCTGGGAGCTTTGGAGGGAGGAAATGGCCGTCGCCCTGGACGCCTTTGTAAAGGGGGAACGGGAGGAATTGGCCGCCACCGGGTATCGGCCCGTGGCCGTGGAGAAAACGCTGGAGGGCCCGGCGCTCTTCGGTCCGCCCGGCCTGCGGTGGCGCGGCCGGCCGGACCGGGTGGACGAACATATCGCCGACGGTTCCCTCCGCGCGGTGGATTACAAAATCAATTCCCGAAAGGAATCCCTGTTGGATTTGGTGCGCGAGGGGCGGCTTCATCAGCCCCTGGCGTATTTGGATTTATTAAAGGCCTCGGGAAAGCGCACCGCGTCCGCCGAATTTCACGGGGTGGAAGACAATGTTCGGGAAACATTGACCGGAGAAATGGCCGAGGCGGAGGGGAAGCCCTGGCGGGAGACGGCGGCGGCGCTCTGGGCGCTCCTCATCGGAGGGCGGTTCCTCATCCGGCCCGATGAAAAGAGGCAGTGTCTGTCCTGCCCCTACCCCGGGGTGTGCCGCAAGGCCCATGTGCCCACCCGCCGTCGGGCGGAGCGGGCCGTGGGCCCTCCGGTTTTACATCCTCTCCCCTTGAGGGGGGGGACCAAGGTGGGGGGTGGCTTGAGTCGGGACCGGACGCGCCACGATACCCCCCATCCCGGCCTTCCGGCACCCCCCTCCAAAGACATCCCAGTGGGGGAGGCCATCAAGTCCTCCCCCCTACCTCAAGGGATGAAGAAGAGAAAGGGGAAACGGCCGTGATCGCCGACCAACCGGCGCGGGATCAGGCGCGAAAAAATCTTCGGGCCAACCTGGTGGTGGAAGCCGGAGCGGGGACGGGGAAGACGACCCTCCTCACGGACCGGCTGTTGTTCCTCGTCCTCGCGGGCGGGCCTGAAGGGGAAGGCCTCGCCTTAAGCCGCGTGGCGGCGCTGACTTTCACGGAAAAAGCGGCGGGGGAGATCAAACTCCGGCTCGCCGAACGCCTGCACGACATCGTGGACGCCCTCGCGGACCGGCCGGGCCCGCCGGCGCTCCGGGAGCGAACGCAATTCTGGCTTCATGAGGCGCGGGCGGATTTTCACCGCAAAGACGAAGACATCCGGCGCCGGGCCGAAGCGGCCCTGGCGGAATTGGACCGCGCCGCCATCGACACTTTTCACACCTTTGCCTCGTCCCTCCTGCGCTTATTTCCCCTGGAGGCCGAGGCGCCGCCCGAATTCCGGGTTGATCCCGGCCCCCGGTTCGACGAATTGTTCCGGAGGGAATGGGACCGCTGGTTGGAGGAGGAGTTGGGCGCGGGCGCCCCCCGGGCCCCGGCATGGCGGGAATGTCTGGCCCGTGTGGGTGTGGCCGATTTTGAAACCCTGGCCCGTGCCCTGGCCGGCGCCCCGGAGGGAACCCCCGAGCCGGCGGCCTTTCGCGAACGCCTGTCCCACTTGGCGGCCGATGTGGACGGAGTGGCGGCCGGAAAACCTCCCCCGGGAGGATCGAGCCGGATTCGGGAGTCGCTCCAACGGATCGCCGGGCGGCTCCGGGCCCTGCTGGCGGCCGCCGCTAGGAGCCGTCCCAGTTTGTCGGATGGCACGGCCGCCGAAAATCCGGAAGCGCCGCTCCCGCCCCCGGAGGATTGGAAAGCCGAATCGCCCAAGGCCTGGCCGAAACCCTGGACGGGCCTGCCCGGGGAAGACATATACCGCCAGGCCGCGGCCATTGCCAACGCCGCAGGACCCGAAGGCGTCGCCCTCATTCCCCGTGTCCAGGGCTTGCTGGCCCCCTTTCTCGACCGCTTTCGCCTGGCCTTTGAGACCGAAGGCCTCCTGACCTTTGACGACCTGCTTCGGCGGTGCCGTGATTTGTTGACGAACCACCCCGAAGTCCGCCGCCGGCTCAAGGCCGCACACGACGCGCTCCTGGTGGACGAATTCCAGGACACCGATCCCCTGCAGGGGGAAATCCTCTTTTTCCTTTCGGAAGACCTTCATTCCGAGGCGGGCCGTTGGCAAGACGTATCCCTGGCCGCCGGAAAACTTTTTATCGTCGGCGACCCGAAACAGTCCATTTACCGGTTTCGGGGCGCGGACATTCGGGCCTACCAATCCTTCGTCGACGCGGTCCTCGCCCAGGGCGGCGTGAAGTGCGATCTTCAGACCAATTTCCGCAGCCATGAAAAGCTCGTGGGCCCGGTGAACACGCTCTTCGCCGACCTCATGGAGGCCAGTCCCGGCCTTCAGCCCGCCTATGTGCCTTTGAACCCACGGCCGGAATCCGGCCTGGCGGAACGGGGCGTGGAACTGGTCCTTTACCCCGGCGCGGCCAAGGCGGCGAGTGCTCCCGAGGTCCAGCGCGCGGAGGCTCGATGGATCGCCCGCTGGATCGTCGATCACTGCGGTGCGGGGGGCCCCTTCCGCGCGGGCGACGTCGCCCTTCTGTTCCGATCGACCTTCGCCCTGGGTATTTATCTTGACGCCTTGAAGTCCGCGGCGATCCCCTACGTCGTGGAAAGCGACCGCGCTTTCTATTCCACTCCCGAAGTGACGGACGTTTTAAATTTATTGCGTGTTTTGGACGCTCCGGAGGACCGGGCGGCCCTCGCGGGATTGTTGCGATCGCCGCTGGTCCTGTTGGAAGACCGCCATCTTGCCACTCTGGCCGAAGCCGGGGGTTTGAACCTGGGGTCCCCGGAGGCGGGATCGCTGCCCGCCGGGGCGGCCGCCCGGGTCGATGAATTCTTCGGGGTAATCCGCGACCTTCGCCCCCGGGCCGCCGCCCTGGGTTTGGGGGAATTCGTCCACGAGGCCTTTCTAAAGACCGGGATGATCGCCCTCGCCTCCGCGGCGTATCACGGGGAGCAAACGGCTTCCAATTTATTGAAAATCGCCCGCCTGGCCGAAGAGGCGGGTGGGGAGAGGGGGATGTCCCTTACGGGTTTCATCCGGGAGGTGCGCCGGCGGGTGGAGGAATCGGTTCAGGAAGGGGAAAGCCCGCTGGTGGAGGAGCGCTTGAACGCGGTGCGCCTGCTGACGATTCACAAGGCCAAGGGGTTGGAATTCCCCGTGGTGTTTTTGCCGAATCTTTCGGCCCACGTGGGAGGGGGCGGCGGCGAGAAGCCCGTCCTCCGCCGGGATTGGCGGGAAAATTGGATGGGCCACCGGTTGCGGGAGAAGGGCGCGGCGGACCTCCCCATGGCGTTCCTCGAATGGGACGAAAAACAGCGGGAGGAGCGGGAAGCCGTCCGCCTCCTCTACGTGGCCTGCACACGGGCGAGGGAGCGGCTGTTCCTCCTCGGGAGGGCGGAGGGGGAGACTGGTTTCCTTTCCCTCATTCGGGGAGCCGCCCGGTCCACGGAAGGCGACGCCTGGGAACTGCCGGACGGGCTCCGCCTCCCGGTGTCCTGGATCGATTCCACCGATTCCCGGGTTCCGACGTGGACGGGGAAGGCGGAGGAAAAATCCCGGATCGACCTCGCGCCGCTGGCGGTCCTGTGGGAAAAAAGGCGACGGGAGAAGGTGGAGACTGAGGCCCGCCCGTTGGTGTTGGCCCCCAGCGGGCTGGAGGGGGCCGCAGTTGCGGGCCGGCGGAACGGCGCCGGGAAAAACGCCGCCAGCGTTGGGCAAATCTGCCACGGGGTTCTGGAAAAATGGGATTATAGGAACCCGGCCCTCCTCCCGGAACTGACAAAGTGGGCCGCCCGGGAGTTGGCGGAGGAAGGGCCCGTTGACGGGGACGACGCCCGGCGGTCGCTCGCAGTGCTCGCGACACCTGGGGCGGCAGAGCCGCTGATGCGGGAGTCTCTTGAAATCCTTCAGGGATTTGCCTCCACGGAAGCGGCCAAGGTCTTGGCCGGATCGGAGATCCTGGGCCGGGAACTGCCTTTCCTTTTCGCCCGGGAGGGGGCGGTGGTGCGGGGCCGGATGGACTTGCTTTGCCGTCGGCGGGGCCGACTCGTGGTGGTGGATTTCAAAACCGACCGGCTGGGGCCGGGAGAGGCCGCGTCCCGGTCGGAGAGCTACCGCGAGCAGGGGAATGCCTACGCGGAGGCCGTTTCCCGGGCCCTTAAGGAACCCTGCGATTTCGAGGTGGTTTTTCTTCGCACCGGCGAGCGGGTGGAATTAATAAAATCCATGTCGAAGGGGAAAATTTTGTGTTTTGCAGCGTGGTTCTTTTTGGGGGCGCTGATTGTGTTTTTGGGAGGTGGAAGGGCCGTGCAATCGGAATCATTGAAAAACGATAAAACAGAAACCGCCACCTTCGCCGGCGGGTGTTTTTGGTGCATGGAGCCGCCGTTCGAAAAGCTCGAAGGCGTGTCGGACGTGGTGTCCGGTTACATGGGCGGGGCAAAGCCGAATCCCACCTACGAGGACGTCTGCGCGGGGAACACCGGCCATGCCGAAGTGGTCCAGGTGACCTTCAACCCGTTGAAGATTTCCTACCAAAAACTTTTGGACACCTTTTGGTTCAACATCGACCCGACGGATTTCGACGGGCAGTTCGCCGACAAGGGCAGTCAGTACCGGACGGCGATCTTTTTCCACTCCACCGAACAAAAAAAGGCGGCGGAGGCGTCCAGGTTAAAGATCGTCAACTCCGGAAAATTCAAGGAGCCCATCGCCACCCGCATCGACCCCGCGACCGCTTTCCATCCCGCCGAGAATTACCACCAGGACTATTATAAGAAGAACCCCTTTCGTTACAAGTCCTACCACGTCGGGTCGGGCAGGGACGGGTATTTGAAAAAAACCTGGGGGGAGGGGAAAAAAGACTAGCGCCGAAGGAGGGGGACGAAGGCTCTCGGTGGGGGGCCGATGTACTCCGCGTCGGGACGGATCAGGCGGTTGTCGGCCAGTTGTTCCATGACGTGGGCGCACCAGCCGCTCATGCGGCTGGCGGCGAAGATAGGCGTGTAGAGCGGGATGGGAATTTCCAGGAGATCGTAGAGAACGGACGCGTAGAAATCCAAGTTGGGGAACAATCCCTTTTCGGTCCTCATCGTGTCTTCGATGATCTGGGCCATGTCGAACCACTTCGTATTTTTCTTCAACCGGGCGAGCTCGCCCGCCCACCGCTTCACCACCTCGTGGCGCGAATCCTTTTTTCGGTACACCCGGTGCCCGAACCCCATGATTTTTTTCTTTTGGCCCAGGGCTTCCAGGACCCAGGCCTTCGCCTTCTCGGGTTTGCCGATCTGGAGCATCATCTCCATGGCCTTCTCATTGGCCCCGCCGTGAAGGGGCCCTTTCAGCGTCCCGACGGCCGAGGTGACCGCGGCGTAAAGGTCGGAGAGCGTGGACGCCGTCACCCGGGCCGCGAAAGTTGAGGCGTTGAAGCCGTGCTCGGCGTAGAGGATCAGCGTGGCGTCGAAGGCCCGGGTCTCCAGTGGCGCCGGCAGGTTGCCGGTCATCATCCAGAGGAAATTGGCCGCGTGGGACAGCGTTGTTTTGGGCGGGACCGGTTTTCCGCCCCGCAGCTGCCGCCCCGCGAGAGCGACGATAAGCGGCGCGAGGGCGATCAAGGACGCCGATTCCAGGAAGAGTTTCTCGGGGGAGGAGTCCCCCTCGGGCCCCTCCAGGGCGCCGAGGAGGGAGAGGGAGGACCGGAAAAAATCCATGGGATGGACCCGGCCCTTCACCGCCGACATAATCCGCGCCAAATCCAACGGCATGCGGCGCCCCTTGACCAAGACCTTGGAGAAGGATTCCAATTCCCGCCGGCCCGGCAACTCCCCCTTTAACAAAAGATAGGCCGTTTCCTCAAAGATGGCCTGGCCGGCGAGATCGTGGATGTCGTAGCCCCGGTAATAGAGTCGGTCCACCTCCGGGTCGAGGTCGGAAATCGATGTCCGTCCGGCGATGACGCCGGCCAGGCCGCCGGATTTAACTTTTTCGAGGGGCATAATGGATCATTTTATAGAAGTCGGAGCGATTTTGCATGCGGCCAAGAAGACTTTTTTGAGTTCCGGTCTTTCTTAAGATTTTCGCCGCCTCCCGCGCCTGACCCATCATGAGGCGGAAGAGGGTCATGGGAAAGAGGACCGCGGCGTAACCCAGGCGCTTGAATTCCGACAAGGGGATCAAGGCCGTTTTTCCGAATTCCGTCATGTTGGCCAGGAGCGGCCCCGGCGCCTCGCGTGCGAAACGTCGGAACTCGTCCGCCGTCGCGAGGGCCTCGGGAAAAATGACGTCAGCTCCGGCCTCGCGGTAAGACCGGGCCCGCAAAACGGCGTCTTCAAACCCGGTCACCCCGCGGGCGTCGGTCCGTGCGACGATGACGAAGTTTTTGTCGCGCCGGGCGCCGGCGGCGGCGCGGATTTTCGCGGCCATCTCCGCGGCGGACACCAGTTCCTTGCCGGGGAGGTGTCCGCAACGTTTGGGAAAGCGCTGGTCTTCCAGCTGAACGCCCGCCGCCCCGGCCGCCTCAAAGAGGCGGATGGTCTTGGGCACGGCGCCGACACCGCCGAACCCGGTGTCCCCGTCCAGGAGCAAGGGGATATTGACCGCCTGGGTGATCCGTGCGCAGGCCTCGGCCACGTCGCGCCGAGAGAGGAGCCCCGTGTCGGAGAGGGCGTGCTGGGCGTGCAAGCCCGCCCCCGAAATGTAGCCCGATTGGAAACCCGCCTCTTCGATCAGTCGGGCGGTGGCCGCGTTGAAAACTCCGGGACAGGCGACGCCTCCCTTTTTCATTAGCGCGCGGAACCGCTTTCCGGGTGATTGAGTCATCGGACCAGATTTGTCAGAAAGGAGCGCATGTCGGACACTTTCTCCAGTTCCCAAAGTTTCTCCAAAATCCCGTTCGTCTGGCGCGGAGACAGCCGCTCTCGGGCGAGGGATTTGAACTTGGCCTCAACTTCCCCGTCCGTCATGGGATTTTTCGCGTGGCCCCGGGGGGCCCAAACTTCCTCCGCCACCGTACGGCCGTCTTTGGTCCGCACGGTGACGCGGTTGGGCAAAAAGGCGGGGTAACCCCGGTTGAGCCGCGCGTCGGCCCGGACCCGGACTTTTTGAATTAAATTCCTTAATCTCGGAGATCGAATCTTCCGGCGGTTGAATTGGGCCAGGCCCATCACGCCGTCTAAAAGGGTGGCCGCCACACAGTAGGGCAGGCTGTGGTCCGCGGTTTCCCGGTGGGCCGGGCGCCACTTTTCCCGCTCGTTGCCGATAATCTCCACCGCCACGTCGAAGGTATCCACGGTCACGGATTGGATCCAGGCCGGGTCGCCGATCTTGTGGCGGACCCGGAGGGCGGCGTCCACGGCGCTTTGGGCGTGATATTCCACGGGGAAATATTTGATATAGGTTTTGTCGATCATAAAGGGCCGTGGGCCGCCGCCGAGGGCGGCCAGGCGGAACTTCCCCGAGACCAGTTTCCAAAACCCCTTCTCTCCCTCAAAAATGTCCGACGGCCCGGTCATCCCGGCCGCGGCCAGGCGCGCGGCGAAGACCCCGTTCCGCGCGGCGTTGGCGAAGGCGCAGGCCTTCCAGTGGGACAGCTCGCCCACGCGCGTTTGTCGGAGGGCCACGTTGGCCACGCCCGCCAAACCCAGGGCGTGCACCAATTGATCCTGAGAAAGGTTCAAGAGCTTGCCCGCAGTCAGCGCGCTGGAGAAAGCCCCGTAGGTCACGTGGTCCCACCCCCGAACTCTCAAACTGGCGGCGTCGCAAAGCCGGCACTGGACTTCATAACCGATCAGGAGGGCCGTCAGAAATTCCTTGCCGCTTCGCCCCAGGGCCTCGGCCAGGGCCAGGGCGGGGGCGAGATTGTCGCTGGGATGGGCGGGTTCCTTGGAGAGGTAGGTGTCGTTGAAATCGAGGTAGCGGATCATGGTTCCGTTTACGAAACAGGCCAGTTCCGGCGTGGTCCGCCGGCGGGACCAAAGGACCGTTGCCGATGGCCGCCCGGTTTCAAAGCGGGCGAAGGCCCGAGCGGCGTTGACCGGAGGCGCCTTCACCGCGGCCAGAGCGCAGCCGAAACTGTCGATGACCCTCCTTTTCAATTCGTGCACGGTTTTGGGGGGAAGGGAGGAAAAGCGTAGGCGGCGGGCGAAACCGCTTAGGCGGGCCGCAAGGGTTTTCATGGAAAAATCGCGCTCCTCATGTATTCCGGGTTGATGGTCAAGTCTAACAAGCCGTCCCCCCCAGGGTCAAATGATATGTGAGTTCATTTGCGCCCAATTCCAGGTCGTTCCTTTGACGGTTGAGCGGCGGATTTGCTATAAACAACCGCGTAGACTGCGGCCTATGTCTTGAGCGGGTCTTTGCCCGGCGTTCGGCATCCGAAGCACCCGCCGGGCTGATTTTTTTGCTGGGATAGCTCAGTTGGTAGAGCACACCCTTGGTAAGGGTGAGGTCGTCGGTTCAATCCCGATTCCCAGCTTGTTTTTTCGTTGAAAATAACCCAAGGAGCGCACACCATGTCGAAGCCCAAATTTGAGCGAACGAAGCCACACGTGAACGTGGGGACGATCGGGCACGTGGACCACGGGAAGACGACGCTGACGGCGTCTATCCTGGCGACCATGGCGAAGCAGGGAAAAGCGACGTTGAAGAGCTACCAGGACATCGCGAAGGGGG
>Ga0247727_10003551_pt1 | contig 34355 bp, 31 predicted proteins | sample WisWelCaveWW1625_FD_202498 | JGI IMG/M metagenome (GOLD analysis project Ga0247727, IMG submission 202498) | Biofilm microbial communities from Wishing Well Cave, Virginia, United States - WW16-25 | ecosystem: Environmental > Aquatic > Deep subsurface > Groundwater > Cave microbial mat | place...
CCCCCCGCCGCACGCGGCAACGGTGACGGCGGCGAACAGCGCGGCGGCGCAGGTACGGCGCGTCAGCATCGGATCGTCACGGTCATCGTCGTGGCCGGGTCGCCGCCATCGTCGGCGTTGCGCAGCGCGGGGCCGTCGTAGGCGAACGTGTTGCCGTCGATCTCGGGTGTGCCGCCGATGACGGTCCAGAGGTTGGCGGTGCCGGTCTCCTCGAACGAGATCGTCGCCGCTCCCGCGATGCCGGTCGCGCCGAACGTGTAGGCGCCGTCGGGTGTCTGCCCGGCGATGCCGAACGGGCTCGTATCGCTGCCGAGCTGGCAGGTCGTCGCCTCGAGCTCGAACGTGCCGGCGTCGACGGTGATCGTGCCATCGGCGCCACCGCCCGGCGCCGGCGCGTCGGTCTCGTCGGTCTCGCCGGTGTCGTCGGTCTCTCCGGTCGGCGCGCCGACGCCGCTGGGGCCGTCGTCCGCGGCGCCGCCACCGTCGGAGCCGCATCCAGCCCCGAGGGCAACGGCGAGCACCACCGGGCTCCACCAGCGCGACCGGATCCGAATACGGCCCCTCCACCTTCGTGTCGGTGCCGGACGGCCGCGACTGCCGGCATCGTGGCCCAACGCGGCGCCGAAGTCTTGGAGAAACCCTGAAGATTGCCGCACGCCGAGCTTCCACCCGATGCGACCGCGCACGCGGTGGACCGTTGGAGACCCAGGACGGGCCCGGCTCTGCAACAATCCGTCGCCGTGGGGGCGACGCCGTTCGTCGGGCGGGGCGACGAGCTCGAGTGGGCTCGCGCCCGGCTCGCGGCGGCCGCTGCGACCGAACCGTCGGTCGTCTTGATCTCGGGCGATGCCGGGATCGGCAAGACGGCGCTCGCCCGGCAGATCGCGATCAACGCGATCGAAGGCGGGTTCTTCGCAGCGGCCGGTCATGCGGTCGAGTCCGCGTCGGACGTCGGCCTCGGTCCCGTTCGTGGTGTGTTGCGCGAGTTGGGCAGGGCGCGACGGTTCCGGGCCGCCGTCGACACCGCCCGGTCCGCCATCGCGCTCCGCACCGATCGGCCGGCACGATCCAGCGGCGGGTCGGACCGGCTCGACCAGCTGGGTGTCTTCGAGGTGCTGCTCGACACGTTCGTGGAGCTCGCGGGCGACACGCCGCTGCTGTTGACGGTCGAGGACGTGCAATGGGCCGATCGCACGTCGGTCGAGTTCCTGCACCACCTCGCGCGCAACCTGCGCGATGCGCGGGTCGTCGTGCTCGCGACCGTCCGGACCGACCTCGACCGCCTCGCCGGCCTGCATCAGGCGACGCTCGTCGAGATGCAACGTCTTGCACCCGTCCACCGGCGGCATCTCGCCCGGCTCGACGACACCGAGATCCGTTCGCTCGCGCGCCTGGTCACGCGCCGGCACTTCTCCGAGCAGGCGATCGCGCGACTCCTCGACGCGAGCGGCGGGAACCCGCTGCTCGTCATCGAGTTGCTGCGCGTCGATCCCGCGCAATGGGACCACATGACCGGCACCGTCGACGACATCGTGCGCGGCGCCTTCGACGGCCTGAGCGCACGGACGAACGCGACGCTCGCCGTCGCGAGCCTCACGCCGCTGGCGGTCGATGCCGAGCTGGTCGCGCGGGTCTCGCAACAAGATCTCGACGTCGTCGAAGGTGATCTCCGCGACGCGCACACCGCCGGCATCCTCGAGTCTGCAAGCGGTGCCGTCCGCTTTCGACATGCGCTGCTCGCGGACGCGGCGCGCCGCGACCTCCTGCCATCGCAGCTCGCGCGGCTGCACGGCCGCGTCGCCGACTCGCTCGCCGAGTGGCGCGGCGCCGAACCTGGCGAGCTCGCCCATCACTTGGAGCGGGCGGGGCGCGATGTCGAAGCGATCGCGCTGAGCATTGAGGCCGCGCGCGCGATGGCCGGCGCGTTCGGCAGTGTCGACGCCGTTCCCCACTACGAGCGCACGATGCGCCTGCTCGATCGGGTCGGCGAACGCGGCTCACCCGCGGGCACGACGCGCTTCGACCTCGCGCTCGAAGGGCTGGAGTGCGCGTTCTATGTCGGCGACACCGCCGCGGCCCGGCGCGCGACGAGCGCCGCGATGTCGCTCAGCGCCCCCGAGCGAGACCACGACGCGTGGATCACGCTCCTGTGCCGCGCCAGCGAGTTGGCGTGGCAGGAGGGCGACACGGAGGAGTCGCTGCGGCTGCTTGCCGACGCGGAGGGCGCGTTGCGGGCCGGCACCGGCGGGAGCGCGCGGGCGCACGTCGTCGAGCGACGGTCGTTCCACGCCTCGATGGCCGGCGATGGCACCGGCTCGCTCCGTCTCGCGTCAAGCGCCTTCGACCTTGCACGCGCTGCCGGCGACCTCGAGCTCGAGATCGAGGCGCAACTCCGGGTCGGGCTCGCACAGAGCATGGCCGGCAACTTCGAGATCGGGATCGCCACCTTGCGCGACGCGCGCGATCGAGCAGCGGCGGCCGGCCACCACCGCAGCGTCATCCGTGCGACGATCAACCTCACGGCACTCCATGTCGGGGCCGGCGAGCTCGCGACTGCTTGCGACGAAGCCGCGGCCGGGGCGGCACTCGCCGAGACGCTCGAGGCGCCGCGCTCGTGGCAGACGCACGCCGTGGCGTGGCGGGTCGTCGCGCTGGTGGGCGCTGGCGATCTCGTCGCGGCGGCGCGCCTGCTCGACGACTCGACCTCACCGCCCGCCGCCGCGTTCAGCGCGGTGCTCGACGTCGCGGGCGCGGAGCTGGCGTGGGCCGCTGGCGATCTCGGCGAGGCGCGGTCGCTGATCGATCGCGTGTCGCTCGCACCGCAGGACCACCTCGGCTGGTGGCTGCGCAGCGAGCTCGTGCGCCGCTCGGTCTGCGTCGCGGAGGGCGACCTCGCGGCCGCCGCGGCCGACATCGACTTCACGCTCGACCTCGCCGAGTTCTGGCCCGACGCGCTGCTCCTCCGCCTCTGCGCCGTTGCCATCGACGCGACCACGCGAGACGACACTGGAATCCAGGAGCCTGGTCGGCTCGACGCGCTGCTCGCCCGTGCCGCCGCGCGCGCCGACCGGCTCCGGCACCAGGGGCGGCCCATCGACGCGGAGGCATGGTGGCAACTCGTCTGCGCCGGGCACGCGGTAAGCACCGGCCGGCCGTCGGCCGGCTATTCGCTCGCGGCCGCCGATGCGTTCGCGCTGTGCGGCCGGCCGATCGACGAGGGTTGGGCGCTCGTCGCCGCGTGCAGTGCCAACGACAGGCTCAGCCGCTCCGACATCGCACTGCGGCTCGACGCGCGGCTGCGCCGTCCGCCGAGCGATCTCGCGGACGCGATCGCCGCGCTCGCAGCGCCCGCACATGTCGGACCCGAACCCGGCTCCCGCACACCCGGCCAGGCGACAATCGCGTTCGGCGACTACGAGGTCGACCCTGACCGCTTCGAGCTGCGCCGGCGCGGCGAGGTCGTCGCCGCGGAGCCGCAGGTGCTCGAGCTGATCCTCTTCTTCGCGCGCCACCCGCAGGAGCTTCTGTTGAAGGAGCGGCTCCTCGACGAGATCTGGGGCGATCGGTTCGTCTCCGAGTCCGCGCTCACGACCCGCGTGAAGACCGCGCGGCAGCTGCTCGGCGACGACGGCTCGCGCCAGGCCGTCATCAAGACGGTGCACCGCCGCGGCTACCGGTTCGTCGCCGACCTGCGGCCGTGACCCCCGGCCGATGAACAGCGCGTCTCTGAGGCGTGCGGCGTACGCGGCGAAGGCGCAGTTCGTCGACGCCTCGGCATCAGGTGCGACGAAGTGACACAATTCGACGGGCGGCGGTCGTCCGATCCGATGGGGCGGAGCGTGAGGGGCATTCGGGGGCGAGGCGTTCGGGGTCGGGCGAGACGGCGCGCGCTGGCGCTCGCGACCAGCACCTTGCTCGCGATCGCCGCCCTCGTGAGCTTCGATCTGCAGCCCGCGCGGTCCGAGATTGTCACGACGACGTTGGTGCCGGTCGCGGACGCGTTCGTGCAGAGCTCGACGCCCACAACGAACTACGGCACGAGCGTGCGGCTCATCGCCGACGCGGCGCCGGTGCGTGAGACGTTCATGCGATTCGACCTCACCGGCATCACGGGTCCCGTCCAGCAAGCCCGGCTGCGGGTCCACGTCGCGAACATCACCGACAGCCAGAGCCCCAACGGCGGCAACGTCGCCCGCGTCAACGACACCACGTGGAGCGAGACCGCGATCACCTACAACAACCGGCCCACAAGCTGGGACGCGAACGTCGCCGGGCTCGGTGCGGTCAGCCGCGACACCTGGGTCGAGGTCACCGTCACGAGCGCCGTCGTGACCGGCGGTCTGTTGACGCTCGGGATCCGCTCCCCCAACGGCGACGGCGCCTACTACGACAGCCGCAGCACCGGTGCCACCGCACCCCAACTCCTCGTCACCACCGATACCGCGCCGACCTCCTCGAGCAGTTCGACCACGACGAGCAGTTCGACCACGACGAGCAGTTCGACCACGACGAGCAGTTCAACCACGAGCTCGTCGACGACCACGACGACGGCACCGCCAGGGGTTGTGGTCACGTTGGTGCCGGCGGCCGACGCGTACGTGGAGAGCTCGACACCGACGACGAACTACGGCACCAGCACGCGGCTCATCGCCGACGCGTCACCAGTACGCGAGACGTTCCTCCGCTTCGACCTCACCGGCATCACCGGCCCGATCCAGGACGCACGCTTGCGGATCCACGTCGCGAACATCACCGACAGCCAGAGCCCCAACGGCGGCAACGTCGCCCCTGTCAACGACACCACGTGGAGCGAGACGGCAATCACCTACAACAACCGGCCGACGAGCTGGGGCGCGAACGTCGCGGGGCTCGGTGCGGTCAGCCGCAACACCTGGGTCGAGGTCACCGTCACGAGCGCCGTCTCAGCGGGCGCGCCCGTGACGCTCGGAATCCGCTCCCCCAACGGCGACGGCGCCTACTACGACAGCCGCAGCACCGGTGCCACCGCACCCCAACTCCTCGTCACCACCGGCACACCGCCTCCCGGGGGCAACGCCGTCGAGGCTGCCTGCAACGGGCAGCTGTTGTCGTCGAACGCCGGTCCGATCGCGGACGCCGCGCTCGTCGAACCGTCGGGGATCGACGTCGGCATCGCGAACCCGAGCATCTACTGGGTTCACAACGACTCGGGCGACACGGCACGCGTGTTCGCGCTGAACGCGGCGGGCCAGACGCAGCGCATCTACACGCTCGGCGGCGCGAGCGCGGTGGATTGGGAGGACGTCGCGGTCGGTGGCGGCCCGGCCGCCGGCACCGCGTACCTCTACCTCGCCGACATCGGCGACAACGCGGTCAACCGCACCGAGATCGCCGTCTACCGGGTGCCCGAGCCGGTCGTCGTCGCGGGCGGGCCCACCACACTCGCCGGTGTCGACACGCTGCGCCTCCGCTACCCGGATGGCGCGCACAACGCCGAGGCCTTGCTCGCCGATCCCGTCACGGGCCAGCTCGTCATCCTCACGAAGACCACGAACGGCGGGACGGCCAACGTGTACATGGCACCTGCCGGCCTGACGGGCGGGAGCCTCACGACGCTCTCGCTCGTCGCCACGCTCTCGCTGCCGGCGGGTGCGACGAACCTCGTCACCGGCGCCGATCTCTCCCCCGACGGCACGCAGGTCGCGGTGCGGACCTACGCTGCGGTGTTGCTGTGGAGCCGCAGCACGGCGACGCCGATCTGGGACACCTTTGCGTCGACGCCCTGCTTCGGGCCGATCCCGCCCGAGATCAAGGGCGAGGGCATCGCCTTCCACGCCGACGGGCGCGGGTACGTGACGGTGAACGAGAGCGCGAGCGCGACGCTGCACGTCTACCGAGCACCCTGAGCGCTGCGCGACCGGCATGCGCGATGAGTCCCGGCTCGCCCCTTCGTCTTGACTGGAGCGACCGGCCGGGACGATCACCGATGAGCGCGTTGAGCAAGCGGTTCACGGCAACGCTGCAGAAGAGCCCGAACAAGGGCGGCTGGACCTTCGTCGTCATGCCGAACTCGGCCGAGTACTTCGGCACCCGCGGCCTCGTGAAGGTCAGCGGCACCGTCGACGGTCATCCGTTCCGCAGCGCGTTCATGGCCATGGGCGACGGCACGCACAAGCTGCCGATCAAGGCCGAGGTGCGCAACGCCATCTCGAAACAGGCCGGAGACCGCGTGACCGTCCGGCTGGAAGAGCGGCTCGACGGCTGAAGCGGCGCGTCACACCGCCGTCACCCCGCGGGTTTGGCGTAGTTGGCCGCACCCGACCAGTCGAGCGTCACACAGGGCTCGTTGCCGACGATCCACGCGTCGTGGCCGGGCGAGATGACGAACGCGTCGCCGGGTCCGGCCTCGGCCTCGCTGCCGTCGTCCATGCGCACGTGCATGCGTCCCGAGATGATGTAGCCCGTGTGGGGCGCCTGGCACGAGTCGGTGCCCGCGATCGGCTTGACGTCGTTCGACCACTTCCAGCCGGGCTGGAACACGGCTCGCCCGATCGTCGCACCGGCGATGTTGACGAGACGGATCTCGCCATGCTCGAAGCTGCGGGTCTCGTCGGGAGAGTCGAGGTTCTTGGCTTCCAGCGTCATGCGACGCTCCTTCGCTCGGATCGATCACGTCCTGGACGCGACGGAATCTACGCCGGTTTGTGCGCCGCGTGCCCCGCACACACGTGCCATGTGTCCGGCGGGTGGCCGCGACCCCTCAGACCGGATCGAGGACTTTCGTGCGCCGCCGCGCCCGGACGAGCAGGTCGATCGCGGGTTGCGGCGCCCCGTCGACAGGACGCTCGACGTGGTCGGCGCGCACGACCGTGAACTCCCCTGCCGGCAGGCTCGCCACGACGTCGTCCGGCTCGTACAGCACCGCGAGGTCCTGCGGGCCGCCGGTGCCGCCGGCGAGATTGTGGCCGTCGTGGGCGACGACCAGCAGCGTCCCGCCGGGCGCGACGGCAGCCGCCGCACGCGCGAACACGATCCTGCGCGCCGACGCGACGACCTGCAGGTAGGCGATGAGCACGAGGTCGAATGCTCCGGGTGCGGGTTCGTCGTCGAGCAGGTCGGCGGCGCGGAAGGTGGCGTGCGTGACGTCGCGCTGCGCGGCGAGGTGTCGGGCCTTGTCGATCGCGACGGCCGACCAGTCGATACCCTCCGCCCGCCATCCCCGCTCGGCGAGCCAGATCGCGTTGCGGCCCTCACCACACGCGAGGTCGAGCGCCCGTCCCGGCTCGAGGTCGGCGCACTCGGCCTCGACGAACCGGTTCGGTCCGCTGCCCCACACGAGCTCGCCCGTCGCGTACCGCTCGTCCCACGCGCGTGCGTCCATCGCCCGGAGGGTAGATCGCCTTTCGGCGCGTCCGCGAGGCGGCACACTCAGGCGGCGTAGGGACGGGCGACTCGTGCGGTGCGCAGCGCGACGGCCCACCATGCGAGCTGGTCGAGCATCGTCTTGGCGGCGGCGTTGCAACCGGCGGGTTCGCGCGGCTCGCCCGACGCGTCGAAGAGCCCGTGTGCCATGTGGAAGCTCACCGTGTCGCGCACGGTCACAGCGTGGAGCTCGGCGAACACCTGGCGGAGCTGTTCCACGGCGCGTAGGCCGCCAGACATGCCGCCGTACGACACGAAGCCCACCGGCTTCGCCTGCCACTGGCGGTGCGGCAGGTCGATCGCCTGCTTCAGCGCCGCTGGGTACCCGTGGTTGTACTCGGGCGTGACCACGACGAACGCGTCGGCGCCGGCGATGCGCTCGACGTACGCGTCGACCGCAGGGCTCGAACTGCTCGGGTAGGCGACCGGGAGGTCGGCGTCGGCGAGGTCGATCACGTCGACCACCATGTCGGCGCGCTGGTGCGCCTGGGCGGCGAACCACCGGGCGACGACCGGTCCGAAGCGGCCCTCTCTGGTGCTGCCGATGATGATCGCGAGCCGCAACGGCTCGGGGTGCTGCGCGTGGTCGGGCATGGTGGATCCTCCAGACGTGCCGTCGATCCCCGAACCTTAGTTATTCAAGTTCACTTGAAGTCAAGAGCCTTCGGGCGTAACCTTCGTCACATGGAGCACGAGCTGCTGACCATCGGCGCCCTGAGCAAACGCACCGGCGTCGCCACCTCGGCGCTGCGCTTCTACGAGACCGAACGGCTCATCCAAGCGACGCGCTCGAGCGGCGGGCAGCGTCGCTATACCCAGGACATCCTCCGGCGCGTCTCGTTCATCCGCATCGCGCAGCAGGTCGGGCTCAGCCTCGAGGAGATCCGCGCCGCGCTCGCCTCACTCCCCGACCGGCGCACACCGAACCAGCAGGACTGGCACCGCCTGTCTGCATCGTGGCGGCCGCGCCTCGACGCCCAGATCGGCATGCTCGAACGGCTCCGCGACCGGCTCGACGGCTGCATCGGCTGCGGCTGCCTGTCGCTGCGCATCTGCAAGCTCGTCAACCCCGACGACGCCGCCGCCGCACGCGGTCCGGGACCCCGCTACGTCCTCGACAGCGAGTAGCGCCGCCATCCCCCACCTGCGGCATTCCTGCGTGAAGAACCCGCCGCCAGAGTGCAGGACTTCACGCAGGAATGGAGTCGCGGAGTCGCTGGGGGTTGGTCGCGGCGGGCGGGTCAGGAGAGGCGTTCGAGCCGGGCGGTGAACATCGGGCCGTACGACCAGACGAGCTCGTCGCCCTCGCGCCAGCGTGTGATCTCGATACCGGGAAGACCGACCGGTCGGAGGACGTGCACGCCGCTCTCGAACGTGCACACCACCGAGATGGCGCGGCCGTCGGCAGCGGCGACGTCGTTCACGCCGTGCTCTGCGGTGCCGTCGGCGCGCATGTCGTGCACGACACCACCCGAAGTGATGCAGACGCGATCGCCGCACTGCTCGATGCGCTGGAGATGGCCGATCATCGGGTCGGGGTTGGTTCCGTCCGCGTTCGGGCGGTCCACCGCGCACACTCGCCAGGTGCCGCGCATGTCGGGCGCGCCGTCGACGAGCGGTTCGGTGCACCCGGCCAGGACAGGTGGCGTGTCGTCGCCTGCGCCGCCTTCGGGTGTGTGCGCGAGGGGGATCTCGTCGGCTCGCATCGACCCGAACCTAATTCGCCAATGTCGACAACTGCACCGGCGTTGATGTGTCGCTGCGAATCGGGTGCTGCGTGAGACGATCTCGGGATGACGGCGACGCAGCCCCGAGGTGGCGTTCGCGTTCAGGTGGTCCTCGTCGCGCTTGCAGTGACTGTGTCGACGTCGGCATGCGGCGACGGAACCGACACCGCGCGGCGTGCACCGGCGCGGCTGATCGCCGCGGTCGAGGACCTCGCGGACTCGACCGGCGGTGGGATCTCGGTCGCGGTGATCCGCGGAGGTGGCGACACCGAGCTGGTCAGCGCGGGCGACGCGAGCCGCGACAGCTCGCGCGCGGTCGACGGCGCGACGTCATTCCGTGTCGCGAGCGTGACGAAGACGTACCTCGCCACGACGACCCTCATGCTGGTCGACGACGGCCGGCTCGCGCTCGACGCTTCCCTCGGTTCGCTGTTCGACGAGCCAGGCGACTGGGGCGACGTCACGGTTCGACAGTTGCTCGGCCACACCTCGGGGCTGCCGCGTTCGGGCCCTCGTCTCGACCCCACGACCTGGCGGAACCCCGCGGACATCCGCCTAGACCCGCTCTGCGCGCCCGGCACGTGCCGCAACTACGCAGACGAGAACTACGTCGTTGCGGGGCTTGTCATCGAACGAGTCACCGGTTCGCCGCTCGAGCGTGCACTGCGCGACCGGATCCTCACTCCCTTGGGACTGCACCGAACGTTCCTCGAGCCGGCCGAGCAGGCGACACCGCCGATCGCCGAACACCCCGCCAGGCCAGTGTGGAAGCCGCTCCCCGGTGTCGTGACGAACGCCGAGGACCTCGCACGTTTCGGTCGCGCGCTCTTCGGCGGCGATCTGCTGAGCGACGGGTCGCTCCGGGCGATGCTCGACTTCGCCGCGACCGGCGATCTCCCCTGCGCTGACGACTGTGAGATGCCACCGCGCTACGGCCTCGGGGTGATCGGATACGCGGACCTCCTTCCGTGCGAGGTGTGGGGTCACGACGGCTCGACCGGCGCGTTCCTCGCGTATGTCCAGTCGACCGAGACGGTGATCGCCGTCGTGACGAACGTCGAACCCTGGCCGGAGGACTTCGGGCCGTCGATCGTTGCCGCGGCGACCGATGGTGCATGCGCCTGACGGACGCTCAGCGCAGCGCGCGGTCGATCGCGTAGTCGAGGACCGCGAACTCCTCACAGTCTGAACCCGCGCTTTTTCGACGACGGACACCGTGGAAGTCCACTTCATACCTGCCAGACGAGACTGGCCATTCTCGACTTTGTGCCATTCAATGCCCCCAGGGGGAATCCACGGGCAAAAGGTCGCCCGGGCGCGCCGTCGGGCCGGCTCTAACGTTGCCGCGCGATGGTCTTCTCGTGCGACGACCTCGACGCGCTCACGCGGATCGTCGCGGAGGCATGGCGCTCGGGTGAAGACCGCGACTGGTCCGCGCGGGCCGGGACGCTCGAGTGGAGCTGCACCAAGACCGCCGACCACGCGGTCGACGCGGTCCTTGCACCGGCGTTCTTCCTCGCGTCTCGCAAACGCGACGACTACCCGACGGGCGAGCCGTTCACGATCGGGCACGATCCGCGCCCGGTCGCGCTCGTCGAAGGCGTCGAGACCGCGGCGAGGATCTTGTCCGCGGTCGTGATCGCGGCGGAGCCCGACGTGCGCGCGATCATCTGGCGCCGGCCGCAGGTCGAGCTCGGTCGACCAGAGGACTTCGTGGCGCGCGGAGCGCTCGAGCTGATCCTCCACGCGCATGACGTCTGCACCGGGCTCGGCGTCGCCTTCGAACCGCCTCCCGACCTGTGCGACCGGCTCCGCGACCACACACGGTCGTGGCCGGCGTGGAGCTCGCCGGGATGGAAGCAATTGACGATGGCCGGCGATCCCTGGGTCGACCTGCTCGGTAGCTCAGGTCGCACTCGCCAACCTGCGTGAAGAACTGCACCCTGACGGAGCGTTCTCCACGCAGGTACGCCTCAGAGGCGGGGTGCCGGCGCTGGGGCTCAGGTGCCTTTGTAGTTGAGGACCTGCCGCAGCGTGTGCAGGACCTCGACGAGGTCGGCCTGGTCGGCCATGACCTGGTCGATGTCCTTGTACGCGGCCGGGATCTCGTCGACGAGCGCGGCGGCGCGGTGCGACAACCACACCTTGCCGCGCATCTGCTCGGCGAGATCCTCGGTGCTGAACAGCTTCTTCGCCTGGGTGCGGCTGTGGCGGCGGCCGGCGCCGTGCGCGCACGACATCCAGCTCGTCGGGTTGCCCTTGCCGCGCACGATGTAGCTGCGGGTGCCCATCGAACCCGGGATCACCCCGAGGTCGCCGACATCCGCCTTGATCGCACCCTTGCGGGTGATCCACAGGTCGCGGCCACCGTGGTGTTCCCGCTGCGTGAAGTTGTGATGACAGTCGACGCGCTGCGTCTCACGGCCGGTGCCGAAGAACGCGAACACCTCGCGCATCGCATTGTCCATCATCTGATCACGGTTGGCGCGGGCGTAGTCCTGCGCCCACAGCATGTCGGCGATGTAGCCGTCGAACTCGGTGGTGCCCTCGACGAAGTAGGCGAGGTTCGGATCTTCCAACATCAGCTCGAGGTCCTTGGCGAGCCGGCGTGCCTTGTCGATGTGCATCGACGCGAGCTGGTTGCCGATCCCGCGGCTGCCCGAGTGCAGCACGACCCACACCCGCGACCGCTCGTCAACACAGAGTTCGAAGAAGTGGTTACCCGAACCGAGCGTGCCGAACTGCTTCGCAGCCTTCTGGGCGCGGTCGTCCGAGAGCTCGGTCGCCGGCTTGTGCGCCGCGAGCCAACGGTCGGCCTGCTGCGCCGCACGATCGTGGCCCTTGCCGACACCGGCAGGGATCACCGCTTCGATGCGGGTGAGCAGCGGCTCGAGCGTGTCGGGGATCTGGCTCTCGGTGACGTCGAGCTCGGCGGCGATCATGCCGCAGCCGATGTCGACGCCGACCGCTGCCGGGATCACCGCGCCGGACGTCGGGATCACCGAACCGACGGTCGCGCCGATGCCGAGGTGCGCGTCCGGCATGAGCGCGACATGGCCCTCCACGATCTGTAGCCGCGCCGTCTTCTCGGCCTGGCGGATCGTCTGCTCGTCGATCTCGCTCGCCCACGAGATGAGCTTGTCGTTGATCGTGATCGCCATGATCACCTCCTCCTCGATTCTTCCAGGGTGCATGTGGATTCGAGCAGGCTCGGAAGGTGTCGAACCCCCAGCCGACGGGTTGGAATCCGTGGCGCCACCGAGTTTCGTCGCCCGCTGCGCGGACCCCTTGAACCCACCCACCCCGGCCGATAGAAGCGTCCAAACGGCGGCGCGGCGGGCGAGAACTTGAGCGGTTTCTGCAGCGGGTGATGTACGTCACGGCGGCGCCGGCGCACCTATGCGGCATCGAAGGGCCGTGGTCTACTTCGTCGACTTCGTCCAGCTTCGTTCACTTCGTCCAGCCCATGAGGAGCGACACCAATGCTGTTCCGCCGAGGCGTGCCGCTCGCGCTGCTCGCCGCGCTCGCGGTCCTGCCGCCGACCGCGGCCGGCGCCGCGGCGGCGATCTCGACGTCGCCCGAGCGCGTCGAGGTGATCGTGCGGCACGAGCCCGGCGCGCACGCCGAGGCGATCGACGCGTTCGAAGGCCTTGGGGGTCGGGTCGAGCGGCGTCTGGCCATGATCGACGCGTTCGCCGGCGAGGTGCCGGCCGCGGCGATCCCCGAACTCTCACACCAACCCGGCGTGCTGGCCGTCACGGTGGACAGCCCGGTTCGACTCGCGGGCGACGACGACGGGTTCGAATGGAAGTCCGACACGGACCAGGGTTCGCTCTACTCGGTGACGAAGAGTCTCGGCGTGCACGACGCGTGGTCGATGTCAGACGTACAGGGCCGCAAGATCACCGGCAAGGACATCGGGATCGCGCTCATCGACTCGGGGATCGTGCCGGTGAAGGGCCTCGACGACCCGACCCGCGTCGTGAACGGACCTGACCTCTCCTTCGAGTCGCAGGCCGACGACCTCCGGCATCTCGACACCTACGGGCACGGCACGCACCTGGCGGGGATCATCGCCGGGCGTGACCCGGAGGTGCAGGACGGCAACGAGAACGACTCGAAGTACTTCGTCGGCGTCGCGCCCGACGCGCGGCTCATCAACGTCAAGGTCGCGTCCGCCGACGGCGCGACCGACGTGTCACAGGTGATCGCGGCGATCGACTGGGTCGTGCAGCACCGCAACGACCCCGGCCTCAACATCCGCGTCCTGAACCTGTCGTTCGGCACCAACTCGATGCAGAGCGCGGAGCTCGACCCGCTGGCGTACGCGGTCGAGGTCGCCTGGCGGCGCGGCATCGTGGTCGTCGTGGCGGCCGGCAACGACGGGCCGACCACCGATCGTCTCTCGAACCCGGCAATCGACCCGTACGTGATCGCCGTCGGCGCGGCCGACCATCGCGGCACCGAGCGGCGAGAGGACGACATCGTCGCCACGTTCTCGAGCCGCGGCAGCGTCACGCGCACACCCGATCTCGTCGCGCCGGGCCGCTCGATCGCCAGCTTGCGCAACCCAGGTTCGTTCATCGACCAGCAGAACCCGCTCGCCATGGTCACCGGCGACACGCGGTTGTTCCGCGGCAGCGGCACCTCGCAGGCCGCCGCGGTCGTCTCCGGGAGCGCCGCGCTGCTGCTGCAGCACCGACCCTCGCTGACACCCGACCAGGTGAAGAGCCTCCTCGTCGGGACGGCGTACCCGATCCGCAACACCGACCCGAGGCTGCAGGGCGCCGGCCTGCTCGACGTCGATGCTGCGATCGAGCGCCCGACACCTCCTGTCATCCTGGCGACCCAGCTTCACCCGCTCGCCACGGGGCTCGGCTCGCTCGAGCTCGCCCGCGGCGACGCCCACGTCGCCGACGACGGTGTCGAGCTCACCGGCGAGCAAGACATCTTCGGGCAGGCATGGGACGGCCGCACCTGGTCGGAGGCCGCCTGGGAGGGCCGCAGCTGGACGGGCGGCGACTGGAACGGAAGCACGTGGACCGGCACGACTTGGGAAGGGACGAGCTGGACCGGCCGCACGTGGTCGGCCAGGACATGGACCGGCAGGACCTGGTCGGGGCGGACGTGGTCGGCCACCACCTGGGCCGGCCGTTCCTGGACCGGCCGCTCGTGGACGGGCCGCTCGTGGACCACCTGGATCGACTGGAGCACGATCCTCTGAGCCTCTACGCAGGGTTCATGTGCCCGTGAATGCCCCCTCAGGGCAGTGGAGGGAACAAGAACCGCGGCGCGCGCACGGCCGGCGCTACTCGGTGCCGACCTCCAGCGTGAAGGGCGACGACGCCTCGAAATCCTGCGGCGCGACCTCGAGGTAGTACGCCCCGGGCATCACGTGCTCGTCTTCTTGGAGTTGCCCGAGCTCGTCGGGAGACAACCCGGGTTCGATCAGGATCCGCTCGTCGACGACGCCGCGCTCGTTCGACGACCAGAACGCGAATCCACCTTCCTGCACCGCCTGCAACGAGCCGTAGCCGACGAACAGATCGAGGTCGGCGGTGGCACCGGTCAGCTCGACGGTGATCGCGCGGACGCCGTCGTCGATCTCCACACAGAAGTACCGCTTGTCGGGCGGCGGCTGATCCTGCCCGACGATCTCCATCTCGACGGCCGATCCCACGTCGATGATCTCGACGCCTTGCGCGCTGTCGCACGGCGGCGCGTCGGGAGGTGCGTCCGTCGGTGTGGTGGCGTCACCGGTCGTGCCGGCAATGCTCGACGAGGTCGCCGACGATTCGGGGGTCACGGCGTCCGGCACGCCGTCGCCGCCGCCGCACGAGGCGAGCGCGACTGCGCCGCAGCCGAACAATGCGAGCACCCGCCGCCGCCACGAAATCACCAACATCACGCCCCTCTCGCCGGGTCGAGCTCGAGCCCGGACGACACGGTAGCCGTGCCACCGCCGCCGCTCGGCGCCCCCCAATCGCGGCGGAAGGGCGAGACTCTGGCGAACAGGAGGAGGGGTGACGACGCGACGATTGCTGCTGGTCGGATCGATTGCTGTGCTCGGGCTTGTCGGGTGCGGTAGCGACGGCGACACGACCGAGAACGATGCCACGACGAGCGCTCCCGACGACGGCCCGACCGCCACGACCACTGGAGGAGCCGGCTCCGCGGTCGACGCGCTCGGCTCCTGAGCGACGCCCGCAGGGCGCGCGCAGTTCTCACACGAGGCTGTCGAGCCACGCCTGATGGAGACCCGCGTACGACCCGCCGCGCGCGATCAGCTCGCGCGGTGTGCCGTCCTCGACGATCTCGCCGGCTTCGAGCACGATCACCCGATCGGCGATCTCCACGGTCGTAAGGCGGTGGGCGATGATCACGGCGGTTCGATCCGCGAGCAGCGTGCGCAATGCGTGCTGTACCAATCGCTCCGAAGGGATGTCGAGCGACGACGTGGCCTCGTCGAGGATCAGCGCTGCGGGGTTCGCGAGGAATGCACGCGCGAACGCCACGAGCTGTCGCTGCCCTGCGGAGAGCCGGGCGCCCTTCTGGTGGACGTCGGTGTCGTAGCCGTCTGGCAGCGCCGCGATGAACTCGTGCGCGCCGATCGCGTCCGCTGCCGACTCGACCTCGTTGCGCGTCGCGCCCGGCCGGCCGAACGCGATGTTGTCGGCGATCGATCCGGTGAACATGTAGCTCTCCTGCGTGACGGTCGCGGTCGCGCGGTGTTGATCGACGGGGTCCAACGCGCGCAGATCGACGCCGTCGAGCAAGACGGCCCCCACGGTTGGATCCCAGAAGCGCGCTGCGAGGCGCGCGACGGTCGTCTTGCCTGCGCCGGTCGCGCCGACGATCGCGACGGTCTGGCCGGCGGGGATCTCGAGGTCGAAGTTCGGGAGCACGATGCGTTCCCGGTACGCGAACTGCACGCCCTCGAAGCGCAGCTCGCCGTGAGCCTCATCGAGTGGCACCGGGTGCTCGGGCGAGCGCACCGTCGGTTGCTCGTCGAGCACTCCTGACAGCTTCTCGAGCCCTGCAGCCGCCGCCTGGAACAGGTTGTAGAACTGGCTCAGCTCTTGCATCGGTTCGAAGAACCGGCGCAGATACAACAAGAACGCGGCGAGCTCGCCGACGGTCACCCTGCCGTCGATCGCGAGCCAGCCGCCGTAGAACATCACGATCGCCGTCGTGAGGCGGCCGACGAGCTGCACACCCGGCCCGTAGCCGGCGGCGAGACGTTGCGACCACACGTTGGCCTCGCGGTAGCGGTCGTCGAGGTGCTCGAAGATCTCCTGGTTTCGCGGCTCGCGCCGGAAGGTGTGCACCGCCTGGATGCCGGCGAGGCTCTCCACGAAATGCACGATCACGAGCGCGATCGCGTCGCGCGTCGCCCGGTACGCGCGCTCCGACTGGTTCCGGAACCAGTGCGTGAGCGCCCAGAGCACAGGGAACATGATCATGACGGCGAGCGCGAGCCGGACATTGAGCACGAGCAGCAGCACGGCGATCCCGCCGATCAACAGCGCCGACGACACGAGCGTGACGATGCCGTAGACGAGCATCTCGGAGATCGCCTCGACGTCGGAGGTCTGGCGAGAGATCACCCGTCCCGACGTGTAGCGCTCGTGGAACGCGAGGCTGAGCTGCTGGAAGTGCACGAACACGCGCCGCCGGAGATCGAGGAGCACGTCCTGACCCACGCGGCCGATGAGACGCAGGAACGCGTTGAAGCACACGGTTCCGAGGATCGTGACGGCGCCGAACGCGATCACGATGGTCGCGAGCGGCCGCACGCTGCCGCTGCCCCCGTCGAGCAGCGGCGGGATGCCCTTGTCGATCCCCTGCATCACGAGCAGCGGACCCGCGAGCTGGGCTCCCACGTTGCAAGCGATCAGCAACGCTGCGAAGCCGAGCGATCGGCGGTGCGGGCGCGCGAGCGAACCGAGCAGCGCGCGGCTGCGCGACCGCAACAGCCCCGCGAGGCCCGGGCTCGGCTCGTCGACGTCCTCGGGCGCGACGCCGCGCCACGCGTCGACGACGTCGTCGCCGGTGAGATCGGGCCGCGCGTCGCGGTCGACGTCGGGGATCTCGTCGGGTTCGATCAGCATGCCCGGGTCCGATCCGCTGGGGTCATGACGACCGACCGGTCGATTCCGCGAGGTCATCGTCGGCGGCCTGGCTCAGGATCGCCCGGTACCGGGGCTCGCGCTCGAGCAGCTCATGGTGGGTGCCGATCGCGACCACGCGCCCGCCGTCGAGCAGCGCTGCCCTGTCGGCGAGCGCGACGGTCGACGGCCGGTGGACGACCACGAGCGCCGTGCACTCGGCGAGGATCGGCCGGAGTGCCTGCTCGACCCGCGCCTCGGTGTGCACGTCGAGCGCGGAGAGCGGGTCGTCGAGCACGAGCACGCGCGGCCGGCCGACGATCGCACGCGCGAGCGCGAGCCGTTGCCGCTGCCCGCCAGAGAGCGACAGGCCCTGCTCGCCGATGCGCGTGTCGAGGCCCCACGGCAACTCGTGCACGAACGCCGCCTGGACGGCCTCCAGCACGAGATTGATGTCGTCGTCGGTGGCGCCGGGATGGCCGATCAACAAGTTCTCGCGCACGCTGACCGAGAACAGCGTCGGTTCCTCGAACGCGAAGCCGACGTGCTCGCGGAGGCTGCGCAGCGTGAGGTCGCGCAGGTCGTGGCCGTCGAGCAGCACGCGCCCGGCGGTCGGATCGTAGAGCCGCGCGATCAGGGTGGCCACGGTCGTCTTACCGGCGCCGGTCGCGCCGACGAGCGCGAGCGTCTCGCCGGGGTGGATCTCGAGGTCCAAGCCTCGCAAGACCGGTCGCTCGCTGCCGGGATAGGTGAAGTCGACGGCCTCGAAGCGCACCTCCCCTTGTGCGCGCCCGAGCGTCGCCGCGCCGGGCGCGTCCGCGATCACGGGCTCGGTGTCGAACACCTCCCACACGCGCCCCGCCGCGGTCTCGGCCTCTTCCGCCATCGCGAGGATCCAGGCCAGCTCCTCGATCGGCCATACGAGGATCAGCACATACGAGATGAACGCCACGAGGCCGCCGATCGTCAAGCTCCCCGCTGACACCGCGAGCGCGCCGGCGAGCAGCACCGCCGCGAGCGTGAGGTTCGGAATCAGCGCGAGCACCCAGACGAAGTTCGTGTGCAGACGCACGCGTTCGAGCTGGGTGTCGTAGAGCCGGCGGCACTGTTCGTCGTACTGCTCGAACACCTCGCGGGCTCGCCCGAACGCCTTGATCACACGGATGCCACGGGCCGACTCCTCGATGGTTGTGGTGAGGTCGCCGGTCTGGTCCTGGATGTCGCGCACGACGACGTGATATTGGCGTTCGAAGCGACGGCACAACACCAGGATCGGGGCCGAAGCCGAGATCACGAGCAGGGCGAGCCACGCGTTGAGGTGGAGCAGAAGGCCGAAGATCGCGAGCACTTCCATCGTGACGATCACGAGGAAGATCGCACCGAACCCGGCGAACCGGCGGATCAACGCGATGTCGGAGCTCGCGCGCGACAGCAGTTGCCCCGACGGCCATCGATCGTGGAAGCCGACCTCCAGTCGTTGCAGATGCTCGTAGAAGTCGTCGCGCAACGCGGTCTCGACGCTCGTGGCGAAACGCGAGAGACTGAGACGGCGGCGGTATGTGAGGGTGATCTCGAACAGCGCCAGGCCGAGGACAAGGACGAAGAGGGGGATCAGGCCCTGCTTGTCGCCGTCGGCGATCGGCCCGTCGATCGCCGCCTGAATCACCAACGGGATCGTCAGCTGCGCGCCGATCGAGAACATCGCGGAGACCGCGATGAACACGATTCGAGCGACGTGGGGCCGCAGGTACGGCCCTACTCGCCACAGGGCTCGCTCGCGCATCTTCGGGGCTCCTCGGGCGCGACAAGATCGGTCGGTAGGCGGACGGAGCGACAGCGAAGGTCGACGCTACGACCGTGGCAGCCCGCGAGCGAACCACTTTTCGTCCCTCGACCTGGACCGACGGAGGTCGCGGCGGGTGCGGCGACCAGGAGCGGCTGCTACGTTCCCGACGTCCGTGTCAGCAAGGCCCGGCGGTGAGTGGATGGCGACGGATCCGAGTCACATCGTCGTCGATGCCGACGGGCACACGATGGAGCCCGAAGACCTGTGGGTCGCGCGCATGGATCACTCGCGCTGGGGCGACTGGATCCCGCGCAAGGTCGTCGAGGAGGAGGTCTACGAGACCACCTACGTCGGCGGACGGATCCGAGCGGGAGGACGCGAGCAGCGCGACGCGCTCGCCGCCGCGGTCGGCAAGACGCCTCGCGAGCTCTTCGAGCTCCTCCAGCAGATCCGCATCCCCGGCGGTCACGACCCCGCGGCGCGCCTCGCCGACATGGACCGCGACGGTATCGACGTCGCTGTGCTGTATCCCACGCTCGCGCTGTTCTTCGGGCCGCTCGACCCGATCCCGGCGCTGCGCGACGTCGAGTTCGTCGCCGACTGCCAACGCGCCTACAACGAGTGGGTCGCGGAATACTGCAGCGCCGCTCCCACCCGCCTGTTCGCAATGGCGGCCGTGCCGTTGCAGGACCCTGCGCGAGCGGTCAACGAGCTCGAACGGGCAGTGAACCACCTCGGGCTGAAAGGCGCGCTGATCCGGCCGTCGGCCTACGTCGAATCCGACGGTGACTTCCTGCCGCTCAACCACACGGCGTACGACCGGTTCTGGGCAGCGTGTTGCGACCTCGACGTGCCGGTCGCGCTGCATCCGGGTGTGCACGTCGACACCCCCGGCGCGTGCCGGCTCTTCGACCTCGTTGCCAACAGCGAGAACATGATGCTCGTGAACAGTGCCCGCGATGAACGGCACGGCGGCTCTGCGCTCGGCCAGGCGGTCGGCAACACGGTCGACATGATCGTGACGATGGGCCGGTTGCTGATGGGCGGCGTCTGCGAACGCTTCCCGAGCCTGCGCGTGCTCTTCCTCGAGTCGGGCGGCGGATGGGTGCCGACCCAACTCGAGCGGATGGACGAGCAGGTGATGGCATTCCCGCTCGAGAAGCGCTGGCTCTCGCTCCTGCCGAGTGAGTACTTCCGCCGCCAGTGTTGGGCGAGCTTCGAGCCCGAGGAGTGGAACCTCGCCGCGTGCGCGGAGTGGCTCGGCCCCGAACGGGTGCTGTGGGCATCCGACTACCCGCACCCCGAATACCACCCCGGCGTGGTGAAGGAGGTCGAGCAGTCGATCGCCGCGCTCCCCGACGCCGCTCGCCGGCGGATCCTCGGCGCGAACGCCGTCGAGGCCTATCGCCTCCCCCTCTGAGCACGGTCGCGCGGATGGATCTCGGGCTCGCGGGCAAGGTAGCGCTCGTGACGGGTGGCAGTCTCGGGATCGGTCGGGAGATCGCGCTGCTGCTCGCGGCCGAGGGCGCCGACGTCGCGCTCGTCGCGCGCCGGCCGGTGCCCCTCGCGAATGCCGCTGCCGAGATCGAGGCGTTGGGGCGGGCCGCGCTCGCCGTGCAGGCCGACGTCGCGACCGCGACGGGCGGGCGCGCCGCGTTCGACGCGACGATCGAGCGGTTCGGGCGCGTCGACATCCTCGTCAACAACGCCGGCAAGGGCTCGAACAAGCCGATGCACGAGTTGACCGACGACGACTGGCAAACCTCGCTCGAGCTGAACTTCCTCAGCGCCGTGCGATTGTCGCTCGCGTGCGTGCCACACATGCGTGAGCGCGGCGCGGGCCGGATCGTCAACATTGCATCGCGCGTCGCCAGGGAACCCGACCATTACTTCGCGCCGTACGCTGCGGCGAAGGCAGCGCTCGTCAACTTCTCCAAGAGCATGGCCAACGCCTACTCGGGCGATGGCGTCCTCACGAACTGCGTCGTCCCCGGGCTCATCACGGGCGAGGGCGTGCAAGAGGCTGCGGAGCGCAGCGCCGAGGCGACCGGCATGACCGTCGAGGAGGTCTACGCCGCGACCCTCCGCAAGCGGCCGATCCCCGCGGGTCGCATCGGTGAGCCGCGGGATGTCGCGGGGCTGGTCGCGCTGCTCGTCTCGGGCTGGGGTTCGTGGATCACCGGTGCGTGCTTCACCGTCGACGGCGGCATCGTGCGCGCCGACCGGTAGCGCGGGGCTCAACGGAATGGACTTCGCGTTCTCCGAAGAGGAGCAGGTCTTCCGCGCCGAGCTGCGCGACTTCCTCGCCGCCGAGCTCCCCGAATGGTGGCGCGGGATGTTCGTCGAGGACGAACGCGCGATCCCCAAGACGATCGAGATCTGCGGCAAGCTCGCCGAACGCGGCTGGCTGACGATCGCGTGGCCGCCCGAGCACGGTGGGCTCGGCGCCAGCCCGTGGATGCAGACGATCGTCCGCGAGGAGATGTGGGCGCACGAGGAACCGCGCGGCCCCCAGTACATGAACCTGAACTACATCGGGCCGCTCATCATGCGCTTCGGGACCACCGACCAGCAGGCCCGCTTCCTGCCACCGATGGCGCGCGGCGAGGTGATCTGGTGCCAGGGATTCTCCGAGCCCGACGCGGGCTCGGACCTCGCGTCGCTGCGCACGCGGGCAACCGCGCGCCACGACGGCTTCGTCGTGAACGGTCAGAAGATCTGGACGAGCTACGCGGACGCTCCCGCGCAGTGGTGCCTGCTGCTCGCGCGCACCGATCCGGACGCTCCGAAGCACGAGGGCATCTCGGTGTTCCTGCTCGATATGGCGACGCCGGGCATCACGCTGCGGCCCATCGGCACGATGGCGGGCCCGCATGAGTTCAACGAGGTGTTCTTCGACGACGTCGTCATCCCGAGTGACTGCCTGCTCGGCGAGCAGAACCGCGGGTGGGAGGTGATCCGCACCGGGCTCACGTTCGAACGGGTCGGCATCGCCCGGTACGCGCGCGCTGGGTACGTACTCGAACGGCTCGTCGAGTACGCGAACGACACCGGCCTCGCCGCCGACCCGCGCGTCCGCCAGCAACTGGCCGACCTGCGCGCCCGCCTCGAAGCGGCGCGGCTGCTCGCGTACTGGGCGGTGTCGTTGCAGGCGGCCGGCGAGGTGCCGACCGTCGAGGCGTCGATCGCCCGGATGCACTCCACGCTGCTCGAGCAGGAGGTCGGTCACATCGGGCTCGAGTTGCTCGGGCCGGCGGGGCTGCTCCGCGCGGGCGATCCGTGGGCGGCGCTGCGCGGCGAGATCCAACGGCAATGGGTGCGCAACGTGCCCACAACGGTGGCCGCCGGCACGCTCGAGATCCAGAAGAACGTCGTGGCGCGCCGCGGCCTCGGCCTCGCGGCGCGCGAGTAGCGACCGTGGAGCTGCGTCCCACACCCGAACAGGCGCTCCTCATCGACTCGGCGCGCGCGTGGGTCGCGCGGGCGTGCCCGGTCGCACGCGTGCGCGAGCTCGACGCGGCCGGGACGTACCCGACCGGCGCGTGGCGCGACCTGTGGCGCGAGATCGCGTCTCTCGACTGGGCGAGCCTGGTGCTGCCCACCGAGGCCGGCGGGGCCGGTGCAGGGATGCTCGAGCTCGCGCTCGTCGCCGAGGCGCTCGGGGAGGGCGCAGTGCCCACACCGCTGCTCACCTCTGTGACGCTGGCGGCGCTCCCACTGCTCTGGGCCGGGACCGCCGGCAGCATCGTCGCCGACCTCGGAACCGGAGCGAGGATCGGCACGCTCGCCCTCCTCGAGCCCGGCATGCGCGACGAGTGGGCCCCCGTGACGATGCCCGGCTCGATCCCGTTGCGCGGCACAAAGCTGCTCGTGCCCTGGGCGCAGGCGGCCGATGTGCTCGTCGTCGCGACCGCAGACGGTCTGCGGCTCGTCGAGCGGTCGGCGCCGGGAGTGAGCGTGACCGAACACGACACGCTCGGGGGCGACCCGCGCGCTGCCGTCGAGCTCGACGGCGCGCGCGCGGTGGTGATCGAGGCCGGGGATGGCCGCGATCTCGTGCTGCGGGCGCTCGATCACTCGGCCGTCGTCCAGCTCGCGTACGCGGTCGGCATCATGCGCACGATGCTCGATCTCTCGGTGCGCCACGCGCGCGACCGTGAGCAGTTCGGCCGGCCGATCGGCACGTTCCAGGCGGTCGCCCACCGCTGTGCGGAGATGCGCGCCGACGTCGACGCCTGCCGGTTCCTCGCGTACCAGGCGGCATGGGCGCTGGACAACGCCTACCCCGCTCGCATCCGCTCGCGCCCCATGGGCACCTCGCACACCGCGCCCGTCGCGGCCGCGCTGGCGTACGCGAAGGACGCGATCCGGCGAGTCGCACGCCATGCCCACCAGGTGCACGGGGCGATCGGCTTCTCCACCGAGCACGACCTCCATCTCTTCTCGCGGCGGGCGAAGGCGTTCGAGCTCACATGGGGAAGCGCGACGCTCCACCGCGAGCACCTCGCCGTCGCGATGGGACTGCGGGCCGATTCATGAGCGCGTTCGACGAACGCCTCGCCCACTGGGCTGCGCGCCGGCCCGACCACCTCGCGGTCGTCGACGACCACGCCCGCCTCACCTATGCCGCCCTCGACGACCGCGTCGACGCGATCGCGGCCGCGCTCCAGCGCGCCGGCGTAGGTCCGGGCGACGTCGTCTCCTCGCAGCTGCCGAACTGTGTCGCCGCGCACGCGCTGTGCCTCGCCGTCACCCGGATCGGCGCGGTGCACAACCCGATCGTCACGATCTACCGGCACCATGAGGTCGACTTCATCCACGGCCAGGCGCGCAGCGCCGTCATCATCGACGATCCCGATCACGCGCTGTTGCACCCGCGGCCCGGTCGGCCAGCCCCGATCTCGGCGAAACGCGACGCCACTCGATACCTCCTCTACACGTCGGGCTCGACCGCGGCGCCCAAGGGAGTGCGCCACTCCGACCGCACGCTCGTCGCAGAGTGCACGGCGCAGGCGCAGTTCCACGCGCTCGGCGACGAGGAGATCTTCGTGATGCCGTCGCCCGTCGCTCACGTGTCGGGCCTGTTGTACGGGATCTTGCTGCCGGTCTGGCTCGGCGCCACGAGCGTGCTGATGCCCCGGTGGGAGCCGGGCCGGTTCCTCGCGCTCGTCGAAGCGGAGCGGGGCACGTTCTGCGGTGGCGCGACGCCGTTCCTCGCGGGAGCGGTCGACCATCCTGCGCTCGCCAGCTACGACGTGTCGTCGCTGCGACTCTTCCCGTGCGGCGGTGCCGACGTGCCGCCCGACCTGATCCGGCGCGCGATCGGCCGGCTCGGGGTCCGCAGCGGCCGCGGGTACGGCTCGACGGAGTTCCCGAGCATCACGAGCTCTGCCGGCCTCGACGAGACCGACGACAAGCGCGCCGAGACCGACGGCCGACCCATCGGCGCCAACGAGGTCCGGATCGTCGACGGCGAGATCCACGCGCGGGGGCCCGAACGCTTCCTCGGCTACCAGGACCCCGCGCTCGACGCTGCGGCGTTCACCGACGACGGTTGGTTCCGCACCGGCGACCTCGGCACCCTCGACGCCGGCGGGTACCTCACGGTCACCGGCCGGCTCAAGGACGTGATCGTTCGATCGGGCGAGAAGTTCTCCGCGCGGGAGCTCGAGGAGCTGCTCGCCCGACACCCCGACATCGAGCAGGTGGCGGTCGTCGCGTTGGCCGACCCGCACACCGGGGAGCTCGCGTGCGCGTGCGTCGTGCCGCGTGATCACACCCGACCGCCGACACTCGACGCGCTCGGCGAGTTCCTTCTCGAACTCGGTCTGTCGCGGCGCAAACTGCCCGAACGCCTCGCGGTGCTCACCGCGCTACCCAACACGCCGGCCGGCAAGGTCGACAAGCTGGCGCTGCGCGCGACGATCGCGACCCACGACAACGACAGGAACGAACGATGACCACGCTGCTCCTCGACCGAGACGATGCGATCCTGTGGATCCGGCTGCACCGACCCGAGGCCCGCAACGGCATCGACGCCGTGATGCGCGAGGAGCTCATCGCGGCGCTCGACGACGCCGATCGCGACCCCGAGGTGCGTTGCCTCGTGATCACCGGCGCCGGCGACGACTTCTGCACGGGCGCCGACCTCATGCCGCCCGGCGACCGTGAGCTCGCAGCCCGCCGGCCGCCGAGCGCGCTCGACTACACACGGGCGGTCGCGCCGTGGCAGAAGCTCTTCCGTACCTTGTGGGAGCTCGACACTCCCGCGGTGAGCGCTGTGAACGGCACCACCGCGGGCGCGGGCTGGATGCTCGCGCTGCTCGCGGATCTCGTCGTCGCGGCGCGCGGCGCGCGCTGGATTCACGCGTTCTCGCGCCGGGGCATGGTCCCCCACGCCGGCGACGCGTTCTTCCTCCCCCGCGTGCTGCCGTTCCACCGGCTCAACGAGGCCGCGCTGCTCGGCGACCGCTTCACGTCGGAAGACCTCGACCGGTGGGGCGCGGTGAACCGCCTCGTCGCTCCCGAAGAGGTCGAGTCGACCGCGCGCGAGCTCGCGCAGCGGCTGGCGTCGGGGCCGACGCGCAGCCTCGGTCAGACGAAGCGCCTCTACCGCCGCTCGCTCGTGAGCGACATGGCGACGGCCTTCGCGGAGGAGGCCTCGGCGACCGCGCTGATCTCGCAGACCAACGATCGCCAGGAGGGTGTCAGGGCGCTCCTCGAGGACCGGCGACCCGACTTCACGGGTACCTGAGATGACCGCGCTGCTCGAGGGACTGCGGGTCGTGGAGGTCGCGCTGCTCGCGCCGAACATGCTCGGCATGCACCTCGCCGATCTCGGCGCAGAGGTCGTGAAGGTGGAGGACCGTGACCGCGGCGACTACACGCGCTCGGTCGGCTTGGCCCGCGCCCGCGGGGTGTCGTTCCTGCATCTCCGGTGGAACAGGGGAAAGCGCAGCGTCGGGATCGATCTGCGCACGCCGCAAGGCGTCGAGGTCTTCCTCGACCTCGTGCGCGTGAGCGAGGTCGTGATCGAGGGGCAGCGGCCCGGCGCCCTCGCGCGGCGCGGCCTCGGCTTCGAGGTGTTGCGGGGCGTCAATCCGGCCGTCGTGCTCTGCAGCCTGTCGGGGTTCGGCCAGACCGGTCCCTACCGCGACCTCGCGACGCACGGTGTCGCCTACGACGCCTACGCGGGGCTCGCACCCGCCGGACGGACCGACGAGGGCTTCCCGACGATCCCGCCCGGCTACGTCGACATCGGGACGCAGGCGGGAGCCTTGTACGCGACCGTCGGCGTGCTGGGTGCAGTGCTCCATGCACGTGCGACGGGTGAGGGAACGCATCTCGACGTCGCGCAGGCAGACGCAGCGGTTGCATGGCAGGCCGGTCGCCTCGACCCGATCCTCTCCGGCGTGAACAGACCTGTTGGCGCCCTCGCCGCGTCGGTCCGTTACCAGTACTACGAGACGAGAGACGCGCGGCTCGTGCTCTTCCAAGCCACCGAACAACACTTCTTCGAGCGGTTCTGCGCGGCGATCGGCCGGCCGGACCTGCTCGCCGGTCGGGAAGGCGCGGAGGTCGGCGAGCACGCCTCGGGCGACCTCGAGCTGCGCCGCGAGCTCGCGGCGATCTTCGCCACTCGCACGCAAGCAGAGTGGGTGGAGCTCTTGGTCGCCGCGGACGTACCCGGCGGCCCTGTGCACGACGAGCACTCGCTCGTCACCGACCCTCAGTTCCTCGCCCGCAGCGACATCGTCGAACACGACCACCCCGAGGCCGGGCCGTTGCGTCTCCTCGGCACGCCGATCCACACCGGTGCGGAGGCCGTCGCGCCAGCGCCGGCGCCCGGACGCGGCGAGCACACCGACGAAGTGCTCGCGCGCGTGCTCGGCTACGGCGACGAGCGCATCGCCGCGCTGCGCGGGGCTGGTGTCGTCGGCTGACGCCAGATCCTCGCGACCGCGTCGGCCGTCGTCACCGTCGCGATCAGCGCGAACGTGTGCTCGTACACCGCGTCGACGTACGCGTCGTCGACCCCCGCCGTCGCGTCGCGTGGCAGCACGAGCTGGTAGCCGCGGTTCACGGCCTCGAACGCGAGACCCATGAGCGCGACGTTCACCGACACCCCGGTGGCCACGATCGTGGTGACGCCGAGATTGCGCAGGATCGGGTCGAGCGAGGTGCCGCCCATCGGCGAGAGGCCGTGCAAGCGGGGCAGCACGAGGTCCCTCGACTCGACGCCGACCGCGGGATGGACATCGAACGCGCCGGGCGGTGGCTGGTGGCCGGCGGCGCGGCCCTTGCGGGCGAGCGCGAACAGACGGGCGTTGTGGCTCGCGCCGAGGCCGTCGGGGCGCGCTTCCGCTGTGCAGTGCACGACCGGCACGTTCGCCGCACGCGCAGCGGCTGCGAGTGTCGAGATCCGGTCGAGCGTGCCGTGGGCGGCGACGGCCGCGGCGAGCTCCGGCGTGACGCTCGACCCGCCGACGACGACGTTCTGCACCTCGACGGTGAGCAGCGCTGTGTGCTGTGGCGCAACGAGCGTCGCGAGATCGACGGGCATGCGGGCGATCATGCCACGGCGCCCGGCGCGGCCGCGCGGCCGCGTCGGTACCATGAGCCTGATGGCGAGTCCGCCGCGCGAGCTCGAGACGCTTCGCTACGAGGCAGACGGCGACGTGGCGTGGGTGACGCTCGACCGCCCACACGTGCACAACGCCTTCAACGACAAGATGCAGACCGAGCTGCAGGGCCTCTGGCGGCAGTTCCGCCACGACGATGACGTCCATTGCGTGGTGCTCACCGGAGCCGGGGATTCGAGCTTCTGTACCGGCATCGACCGCGCCGAGGCCATGGGACATTGGCTCGACAACGCGCCCGCCGGTGGCGCCGGTGCCGCCCCTCCCATCGGCGGCGCCGACCCGTGGCACGTCGACGAGCCCGGCCGGCGACTCGGCCCGAAGACCAACGACCTGTGGAAGCCGGTGATCGCGGCCGTCAACGGTATGGCGTGCGGTGGCGCGTTCTACATGCTCGGCGAGGTCGATTTCGTCATCGCCGCGGAGCACGCCACGTTCTTCGACCCGCACGTCACGTTCGGGATGACGGCGTGCTTCGAGTCGATGCACATGCTGCAGAAGATGCCGTTCCACGAGATCATGCGGCTCGCGCTCCTCGGTTCCAGCGAACGCATGTCTGCGCAGCGCGCGCACGAGATCGGCCTCGTGTCCGAGGTCGTCCAGAAGGAGCGGCTCCGCGAGGCTGCTGGCAGCGCCGCGCATGCGATCGCGTCGGCGTCGCCGGCCGCCATTCAGGGCACCGTGCGCGCGCTGTGGGCTGCGCGCGAGCTGCCGCGACGCCACGCGCTCGACATCGGTCGGCTGATCGAGGCAGTGCGATGAAGTTCGGGATCGCGCTGGGTCGCCTGCACCCTGGCTTCTTCGTCGACTGCACGGTCGAGGCGGATCGTCTCGGGTTCGAGTCGGTCTGGCTCCCGGAGCACCTCACGCTCACCGCGCAGATGAGCCGCTCGCCGCATCCAGGTCAGACTCACCCGCCGGTACCGCCCGACACGCCGGTGTTCGACGCGTTCGCCTATCTCGGATACCTCGCCGCGCTCACCGAACGCGTCCGGCTCGGCACGCACGTCTTCAACATCGGCCTCCGCCACCCGTTCGTCACCGCGCGCGCGGTGCAGACGGTCGACGTGCTGTCGGGAGGGCGGCTCGAGTTCGGTATCGGCGCGTCGTGGCTCGAGGAGGAATGGGTGGCCACGCAGCTCGACTTCTCGACACGCGGTCGCCGGGTCGACGAGGCGATCGATGTGTGCAAGCGTCTTTGGACCGACGGTGTCGTCGATCACGACGGAGAGTTCTTCCGCTTCAGCGGTGTCGTGTTCGAACCCAAGCCGGCGCAGAGACCCTGGCCGCCGATCCTCGTCGGGGGCGAGTCGGACGCGGCGCTGCGGCGCGCGGCGCGCCGCGGCGACGGCTGGATCGGCATCACGCACACGTTCGAGTCGGTCGTCGCGCCGATTGATCGACTGCGCAAGCTGCTCGCGCAAGCCGGCCGCGATCCGGCGACGTTCCAGATCGTCCTCGGCGGCGCGCACGGCTCCGTCGACGACATCCGTCGGTGGGAGGATCTCGGCGTCACGCGCCTGATCGTGGCGCCGTGGTCGCGATCGCGTGAGGCGATCGACGGGATGCGCCGCTTCGCCGAGCTCGTGGACATCGCGTGACGCGGCCGAGGGTGCTACACCGCCGGCAACAGGAGTCTGGTGTGTGTCGTTGGTTACGAAGGGAGTGCGATGGCAGATGAACTCGAGGTGGGGCCCGCGTCGGAGGTCCCGCCTGGTCGGATCGTTGGAGCGGGGCGCTACGCCGTTGGAAACGCGACCGGGACGCTGTTCGCCGTCGGTCGGCGCTGCCGGCACCTGCGAGCTGACCTCGCCGGCGGTTCCATCGACGACGACGGCTGCCTCGTCTGCCCATGGCACGGCGCGAAGTACGACGTCGGCACGGGTCGGATGGTGCGCGGGCCGCAGGGATTCTTCGCCAAGGTCCCCGGCCTGGGTGCTGTGAACAAGCTCGTGACCCGCGTGCTGCCCCTACGCCGCGGGACGGTCGAGGAGAGGGACGGCACGCTGTACGTACGTTGAGCGGCGCTGCATCGACGAACGAAGGAAAAGGTTGTCTGTGCCCAGGGTGCGCCGGAGCGTGTGGCCGCGTCGTGTCGTCGCGGCCGATTACTCCACTGCGTATGACTATCGCGCCCGCTACTTCCGCGACCCGGTCATGATGACGGGGCGCGACGCGGCGAGCACGGGGTTCAAGATGGTCAACGTCGTCGCCAAGCTTGTGCTCGAGCCCGACACCAACCTGCTCGATGTGGGACCTGGCGACGGGACCCTGTTCCGCATGATCGGTGATCGAGTCGCTCGCTGCCACGGGGTCGACCCCAGTGAGCAGGCCGTCCGGAAGCTGCAGGCCCTCTTCGCGGACCTGCCCCACGTGAGCTTCGAGGTCGGCACGTGCACGGACCTGCCCGAGCCCGAGCAGCTCTACGACGTCGTCGTCATCAACTCGGTGATCCACATGCTCGCCGACCGCAACGAGGTCCACGAGACGCTGCAATCGCTCCTGCGCGTCTGCCGGATCGGTGGGACGGTCTTCGTCGGCGAGGTGCCATTCCGCCAGGAACGCGAGCATGGGCTGCTCGGTGGGCTACGCACCGCGCTTCACCACTACGGTCTCCGGGGCGCCGCGCGAGCGGCGTATGAGATGTACCTCCGGCCCGTCCTGCGGGGCGACCCGCTTCTGGTGGAACCAATGGGACGGACCCTGCGTTCAGCACCGATGAGTTCGAGCAGCTCGTTCGGGAAGTGGGATTCGAGATGGAATGCTTTCGCCATGCCGAGCCGCGCGGGCCATCAAGCACACGCAACGACTACCGGCTCACACGCGTCGGCTGAGCGACCGCCTCGGTCGCGCGGCCTCGCGAGCCCCGTACACGCGAAGGCGATGCGCCGCGTTGGCGTTGCGAGCCGCGGGCCGGGCACGCTGTGGCAATGGACACTCGCTCGATCGGTTCCCTGAAGGTCTCCGTGATCGGCCTCGGCTGCAACAACTTCGGCGCCCGGATCGACGCCGACGCGACCGAGGCGGTCGTCGCTGCCGCGCTCGATGCCGGCATCACCTTCTTCGACACGGCCGACATCTACGGCGGCACGCTCAGCGAGGAGTACCTCGGTCGCGCGCTGCGCAACCGCAGAGACGAAGCGGTCATTGCCACGAAGTTCGGGGTGCCGATCGACGATGACCGGAAGGCTGGCGGTGGCGCTGATTACGTGCGCAGCGCCGCCGAGGACAGCCTGCGGCGCCTCGGAACAGACCGGATCGACCTCTACCAGATCCACGTTCCGGATCAGACGACCCCGATCGACGAGACACTCGGCGCGCTCGACGAGCTGGTGCGTGCCGGGAAGGTGCGCGAGGTCGGCTGCAGCAACTTCGCACCGGAGATGCTCGACAACGCGACGGAGGTGAGTCGCGACCGCGGTGTGGCGCGCTTCGTCAGCGTGCAGAACGAATACTCCTTGTTACGCAGAGCGCCCGAACATGGCGTGCTCGACGCCTGCGACCGCAACGGCATCGCGTTCATCCCCTACTTCCCGCTGGCAAGCGGTCTGCTCACCGGCAAGTACCGGCGGAACGAGGCCGCTCCCGACGGCACCCGCCTGGCGAACCTTCCTGCCGAACGGCAAGCGGATGCGTTCTCGGCGAAGAACTGGAATCGCGTCGAGGCGCTCGAAGTATGGGCCGCCGAGCGCCGTCACGAGCTGCTCGAGCTTGCGTTCGCATGGCTGCTCGCGAATCGGTCGGTCGCAAGCGTGATCGCCGGCGCGACGAAACCGGAGCAGGCCCGCGCCAACGCAGCCACCGCGTCGTGGTCCTTGACCGACGACGACCTCGGCGAGATCGACGACCTGCTCACCCGCGCGAAGCCCGGATAAGGAATCATCGCCGGTCGATCATCCCGGCGCTCGCCGACGGAGGTGTCGCCCTGGACGGCTCGCTCACGACCGCGCACCGGGCATGGGACGCGCGCTGGGCGAACCCTGCGATCGAACAACGGTGGCAGGTCCCCGAGCCCATGGTCGTCGGGTTGCTCCCGAGGTTGCGCGCCGATGGCGTGACCCGAGCCGTCGACGTGGGCTGCAGTCTCGGCCGCCACGCGCACGTCTTCGCGGAGGAGGGCTGGTCCGTGCACGGCCTCGACGCTGCTCCGCACGGGCTCCGCTTCGCATCGGAACGCGCACACAGCGCAGGGCTGACCGTCACCTGGTCGCCGGCGACGCGGAGGTCGTGCGGGCCGCCGTCGCCGAGCTTGCGCGCGTGCTCCGGCCCGGCGGGATCGTCGTCGCGACGATGCTCTCGACGCGACACCGCCATCACGGTCTGGGCGTCGAGGTGAAGCCGAACACCTTCGCCGACCTCAGCGTGGAGGGCGATCGTGCCCACCCGCATTACTACTGCGATGAGCCCGCGTTGCGAGAGCTGTGGGAACCGGCCTTCGTGCTCGAGCAGCTCGGCGAGCGCGAGCATGGCGCGCCCGGGTCGTGGCACTGGGAGTTGGTCGCACACCGCGCGCCTTGAAGCGCCGTGTCGTCAGTTCTTGAACGCTGCGAAGAGGCGATCCTTGATCGACGCGTCGCCGAAGACCTCGACGTCGCCAACGGGGTCGCGTCCCCACACGTAGAGCAAAAGATCCGACGCGCTGGCTCGGAGCGCTGCGTCGCCCTTGGCGTGCGCGCGCTCGACGGTCACCGTCTCGGGCTGCATGGTGACGAGCCACTCGCCGTCGGCGTCGGTCGCGTGCAGGTGCACCGTCTCGCCGTTGCCGCCGACCGTCGTCGGCCCGGCAGCAGGCACGAACACGTCGAACCTCTCGTCGATGCCGTCGACGGCGAGCTCGGGATCGACCGGCGTCACCGTGCCCGTTGCCGCGAGCTCGGCGTCGAGGCGGTGCACGAGTGTCTCCTGCGCGATCCTTCGGTGGAAGAACCCCGCGGTCTGGTCCGGTGGGAACCACGTCCAGCGCGGCTCGTCGGGCTCGACGGCACCGAGCACGCGCGCCGCCTCGTCGACCCCGGCCTGGAACCAGTCGCTCCACGACTCGCCGTCGGCAGGGCCGAACCGCCACGTCGGCGGATCCGGGAACGTCTCGGGCCGGTCGCGCACGGTCGCCGTCTGCCAGCGGTGCACGAACCCGGTGTGCTCGATGAGGTCAACGAGCTTCCAGTCGGGGCACGTCGGCACCGCGACGTCGAGGTCGCCGCGGGCGAGCTCCGCCATCCGCCGGCCGTCGTGCGCCAGGTGCTCGAGATAGCTGTCGCGCTTCATGCTCGCAGCCTCGCATGTTCTCCCGTCGTGTGGAGCGAAACAACGGGCGCCCACCACCACCTCTCATTCCTGCGTGAAAAACGCGTCAGCGGAGTGCACTTCTTCACGCAGGAATGGTGGGGAGTCGCCGGATGCCGGGGCGGCGCCAGGGGCGTACTGTTGCCGGCCGACGTCTGGGGGTGTGGTCGGTGGCAGCTGCCCGCACGGTGTCCGTGCTGTTCACGGACCTGGTCGGCTCGACGGAACTGCTCGCGCGCGTCGGCGACGAGGCGGCCGACGAGCTGCGCCGGAGCCACTTCGCCGCGCTCTCCGAGCTCGTCGCGCGCTACGGCGGCGAGCAGGTGAAGAGCCAGGGTGATGGGCTCATGGCGGTGTTCGACAGCGCCACCGGCGCCGTCGGTTGCGCTGGCGAGATGCAGCAGGTCGTCGAGCGCGACAACCGTCGCCACGGCCGGCAGCAGTCGATCCGGGTCGGGATCAGCGTGGGCGAGGCGACCGCGGAAGACGGCGACTACTTCGGCACACCGGTCGTGGAGGCGGCACGGCTGTGCGCCGCCGCGGCCGGAGGGCAGATCCTCGCCAACGACCTGTTGCGGCTCTTGATCGGATCGCGCAGCCGCCAATCGTTGATCCCCTCCGGATCGCGGTTGCTGAAGGGGCTCCCCGAGCCGGTCGCGGTGTGCGAGGTGGTGTGGCATCGCACGGTCGATCCCCAATCCGACATCGGGCAGTTCTCGCACGTCGACCTCGCCGCCGAGCCCGACATGCTCGTCGAGATCCTCGACCAGCAGCGGGCCCGACCGTTCTTCCGGAGCCTGCGGCAGAAGACCTACGAGCGCCTCGACGTGCGGCCCGGCGATCACGTCCTCGATGTCGGCTGCGGCACGGGTGACGACGCCCAGGAACTCGCGGCGCTCGTTGCGCCGGACGGTGTCGTCGTCGGCGTCGACTTGAGCACCGTGATGATCAACGAATCGGAGGCTCGCGCGCAGCGGTCCGGCGCGAGCAACGTCGAGTTCCGACTCGACGACGCCACCGCGCTCACCTTCGACGACGGCCGGTTCGACGGTTGCCGGGCCGATCGGGTGCTCCAGCACATCGTCGACCAGGCGCGAGCGCTTCGCGAGATGGTGCGGGTCACGCGTCCAGGACGTCGGGTCGTGGTGTGCGACACCGACTGGGGCACCCGCTCCATCGCACACCCCGATCGCGCGTTGACCCGCCGGCTGCTCGATCATTGGTGCGACCGGTACGGGACGGGCTGGACGGGTCGAGAGCTGAAGGGCCTGTTCGTCGACGCCGGGCTCGACGCGATCACGGCGACCGCGGAGATCGCGCTCACCACCGAGTGGGACGGTTACGCGCAGTGGACCTGCTACGGCCTCGCGCGCTACGCGCTCGCGACCGAGGAGATCGACGCCGACGACG
>Ga0247727_10003552_pt1 | contig 34341 bp, 33 predicted proteins | sample WisWelCaveWW1625_FD_202498 | JGI IMG/M metagenome (GOLD analysis project Ga0247727, IMG submission 202498) | Biofilm microbial communities from Wishing Well Cave, Virginia, United States - WW16-25 | ecosystem: Environmental > Aquatic > Deep subsurface > Groundwater > Cave microbial mat | place...
GCTTTTCCACAATAGCGGCCTAACTGGGCCGGAGACTCGACCCCATTTTCCAGGGGTAGAACCGCTGTTTGCGAACCGACCAGTGGACGGGCGAACTCCGCAGCGTTGACTATCTCATACGTCTTGATGGTGAAGATTGTCAATTCGGTTTCCCCAACTTCGGCGGGATTGTCGGTGGCCCAGGCCGGGCGAATCTCAAAGTCGCCATGCACGCTCCGAATTGTAAGACCCCGTGAGCGAATAGCGTGAAGATGTTCGCCGCGTGCGATGAGCGCCACACGGTGTCCAGCTCGCGCTAGCAGGCCGCCCAAATATCCGCCCACGCCCCCAGCGCCGACGATGGCGATTTTCACTAGGTCTGACCTCCGGGATGGGATTGTGTATGATCGTGAGTTGTGTTGATGGAAGTATACACCAGACGGTTGAATTGTCTAGTGATTAACTTCCACTGATTCAACCCACTGACGGCCAAGACGTTGCGCGTGGTTTCACCCCATGGCAATATGCGTCAGAGTCACGTGTTGTTTTGCTCCGACCCAGGCGCAATGGTCCTCTGAAACCTGCGGAGGCCGCTTTTTAATATACTCTAATGAAAATCTGATTGACTCACGCTCAAAACTGTACTATACTCCCCTACAGTATCCAATGGAGCGCCCATGCAACTCACTGATGTTGACACCAAAGAAGACCTGATGAAACGCCTCCACCGCATTGAAGGACAAACACGCGGCGTGGAAAAGATGGTGGACGAAAACCGCGATTGCCGCGAGGTCTTGCAACAGCTCACCGCTATCAAATCGGCGGTTCAGCAAGTGAGCCTGATTGTGGCCCGCTCGTATGCCTGCCAATGTCTGGAAGGCGGCGAGGGCAAGAATCAGGAAGAAGTGGTGGAAGAATTGATTGCGATGGTGAGCAGAACCGCGTAATGGAGTGACGATGAATCGAGACATTAAGCAAACCCTGGCCGTCTGGCAAGGCGGCTTGCAATTTGAAGCGCGCGCCAATTCTAATATCCCGGTGCGAATCGATGGCGACTCAAAAAACGGCGTTGGCCCGATGGAGATGATTCTGATGGGCCTGGCCGGGTGTACGGGCGGCGATGTGATTGAAATCCTTCGCAAGAAACGCCAGACCGTCAGCCAGTTTGAAGTGCGCGTCACCGGCCACCGCGCGGAAGAGCACCCGCGCAAATATACCGACATTGAAGTCGTCTACACCATCACCGGCCAAAACGTTGACCCGGCCGCCGTCGAGCGTGCGATTGAACTTTCGGAGAACAAGTATTGCTCGGTCTCGGCCACACTTAAGGGCGTGGCGACCATTACCTCACGTTACGAAATTCGGGAAACTGAACCCGAAGTCGTGCTGGCCTAACGTCACCCGTTTTTTATTTGGAGATTACCATGAACGAACCGATTCACGTTACCGACGACCAATTTGAACAGACCGTGTTGAAGTCGCCCGTCCCCGTTATCGTGGACTTCTGGGCCCCGTGGTGCGGCCCCTGCCGCCAGATCGCGCCGGCGTTGGAAAAAATTGCCAGTGACTACGCGGGCAAGGTCATCGTCGCCAAAGTCAACACCGACGAGAATCCGCAATGGGCGGGCCAATTTGAAGTGAGCGGCATCCCCACTATGTTGTTTGTGGCCGATGGTAAAGTGGTGCACACCCAAGTGGGCGCGGTGCCGCACGGCTATTTGCGCCAGATTGTGGATAAGTTTTTAGAAGTGGTCAGCGCCCCCGTTCCTGCGCCCGTCTCCGCACCCGCCAGCGCCGGAAATTAAAGCGCGCAACGAACATCTTAGGACTTACGTTGGCAAGCGTGGGAGGGCTTTGCAAGCCCGACGCTTCGCGCATCGCGGCTCCCACGCTCAACTGAGTAATTCATACGACCACCGCCCGATAAATTTTATCGGGCGGTGGTTTTTTATTTCGGAGGCGCTTTGCCATCCACAGGTTGTTTCCTGGGGGGTGATTGCGCTGGTGGCATCTGGGAAGGCTCGGGCGGGGGGCGTAGTGGCCCGGTGCCATACACCATGCCTTCCACCTGTCGCACCCCACGCCGCACCACCGAACGCACTTTGGCCATTTCATACGATGCCCGCCGCCGCGCCCGGTGCCAAAACGAGATGTCGGCCTTCTCCATGACATCCCACTTGACCAGCGCCGCGCCCCAGGTTAGCCCGCCGCCAAAGCCGACCATGGCCAGGTTGTCGTTGGGGCGAATCCGGCCCTGCGCCACCGCCTCACACACCGCAATCGGAATAGAAGCGGCCGAGGTGTTGCCATAGCGATCCAGGTTGACGACAAATTTTTCTTCGGGCATCCCCAGCGTGCGCGCCGCCGAATCGATGATGCGCTGATTGGCCTGATGCGGGATGATGACCTGTAACTGCTCCAACTCCAGCCCGCCCATTTGCGCCACTTCTTTCACGGCCGAGGCCATCACGCGCGTGGCAAAGCGATACACTTCTTTGCCATCCATGTAGATGCAATGTTGATGTTCGCGCACGGTGTCAAACGACGCCGGGGCGCGACTGCCGCCGCCGGGAATCATCAGCGATGAGCCACCGGAACCGTCGGCGCGCAGCAGGCACGACAGCACGCCGCCGGGTTGTTCACTGCCTTGCAACAGAAACGCGCCCGCGCCATCGCCAAACAAAATGCACGTCCCGCGGTCTTCCCAATTCACCACCCGCGACATGGTTTCGGCGCCGATGACCAGCACGGTGTTGTGCGCGCCACTGCGAATGGCGTTGGACGCGGTGCTTAAGGCATAGACAAAACCTGAACAGGCGGCCGACAGATCGAAAGCGCCGGCGTTAAGCGCCCCCAGCGCGTCCTGCACCACACAGGCCGTCGAAGGAAAAACATATTCGGGTGTGGAGGTGGCGACGATAATCAGATCAATCGTGGCCGGGTCAATGTCGGCCACCTCCACCGCGGCCTGCGCGGCCTCGATGGCGAGTGTGCCAGTGGTTTCTTTTGGTCCGGCGATGCGCCGCTCACGGATACCGGTGCGCGCCCGAATCCATTCATCGCTGGTATCCACGATTTCGGCCAGGTCGGCGTTGGTCATTATCCGTTCGGGGACCGCCATGCCCCAGCCAGTGATATGGGCGTAGCGTTCCATTAGTTGGTGTACTTCCCGAAAATCACGCAGGCATTGTGCCCCCCAAAGCCAAACGAATTGGACATGATGTAATACAAGTCTTTGGCGCGTGCGGTGTTGGGGACGTAATCCAAGTCACAGTCGGGGTCGGGCGTTTGATAGTTGATGGTGGGTGGGATAAGATGTTCTTGCAGGGCTTTCACACAAATGACGGCCTCCACCGCGCCCGCCGCGCCGAGCAGGTGGCCGGTCATGGATTTGGTGGAACTCATCGGCAGGTCATACGCATGTTCGCCAAACACCGTTTTCACCGCCGCCGTTTCGCTCTTGTCATTGAGGGGCGTGCTGGTGCCATGCGCGTTAAGATAATCCACCGCGCGCGGTTCGAGGCCGGCCTGCTTCAACGCCAGTCGCATACACGCCACCGCGCCATAGCCGGTCTCGGGTGGGGCCGAAATGTGATGGGCGTCGTTGGTGATGCCGTATCCCGCGATTTCGCCGTAAATGGTCGCGCCGCGCGCCTGAGCATGGGCTTCGGTTTCCAGCACCAAGACCGCGCCGCCCTCGCCACACACAAAGCCATCGCGCGTTTTATCAAAGGGGCGCGAGGCCGCTTCGGGCGCGTCGTTGTGATGTGAGAGCGCCCCCATCACATCAAAGCCGGCCAGGGCCAGCGGGACGATGGCGGCCTCCGCGCCGCCCGCCAGCATCACATCGGCGTTGCCGCGCCGCATGACTTCGGCCGCCTCGCCAATGGCATTGGTGGCCGTGGCGCAGGCCGAGTTCATGCCCAAATTCGGGCCGCGTATCCCAAACAGGATGGCGATTTGCCCGCCGGCCGTATCCGGCAACATCATCGGCACCAGAAACGGGCTGACCCGGCGCGGGCCTTTGGCGCGATAGACTTCGGCTTCGGTGAGCAGGGTGCTCAGGCCGCCAATGCCGGTGCCAATATATGCGCCGATGCGCTCCCGGTTATCGTCAGTGATTTTTAGGCCGGAGTGAGTGAGCGCCTCCTGGGTGGCGGTCACCGCAAATTGGGTATAGCGATCCATGCGGCGCGCCTCTTTGCGGCCAAACAAGGCATTCGCGTCAAAGTTTTTTACTTCGGCGGCGACGCGCGACTCATGGTCTTTCGCGTCAAAGTGGGTGATGGGCCCGGTGCCCGATTTGCCCGCGCTGGCCGAGGCCCAGGTTTCGGCCACGCTGTTGCCAATGGGGCTGACACACCCCAGGCCCGTAATAACGATTCGTGTGGTCATGCGTCCATCTCGTCCTTTTGTTCTGTTGGATAGGGTGCTGTTGCGGAGTATAACACACCGAACTTTGATTCGATGCGCCTGGCGATTAAAATCGCGGCAACGAACAGCGCCAAGCCTGCCTTCGCAGGCTGAACACAGTCGGCCGCATAGCGGACCCGCTTCGCGTCGGGCCTTTGTTCGGCGAACCGCCGGCGACTTTGAGGACGCTCTCTTATGCTAAACTCAATTTGGTTGGCATTCGGGCGGCCTCTCATGCTCGGGCGCTAACCATTTTAAAGAAGACCATTTCAGGACTTTCCCATTATGACGCATCGTATCTTTCAACTTCCCGTGGGTCCTATTCAGACCAATTGTTACCTGGTGGCGGACGAGGAATCAAAAGCGGCGGCGCTGATTGATCCAGGCGGGGATGCGCCCCACCTGCTGGCTATGCTCGCCGAGCGCCAGTGGCATCTCAACTACGTTCTCCTCACGCATGCTCACTTCGATCACATCGGTGCCGTGGCAGAGATCGTAGAGGCCACTCACGCCAGGCTGGCCGTTCACCCATTGGAGTTGCCCCTGCTACGCCAGCGCGGCGGGGCCGCGGCTTTTGGCTTGCATATTCGGCCCTGCCCTGAGCCGGATATATTGCTTGAACCTGGGCAAGTTATTGAAGTGGGGGCCCTGCGCTTGACAGTCTTGTTTGTGCCGGGCCATACGGTGGGCCATGTGGTCTTTTATGAGTCAGCCATCAACGTCGTCTTTGGCGGGGACGTGCTCTTCAAAGATGGCATTGGCCGCACCGACTTGCCCGGCGGTGATTACAATACGTTGATGCACAGCATCCGGGAGGTCTTGTTTGCCTTGCCCGACACCACCACCGTTTGTTCCGGGCATGGCCCGACGACCACGATTGGGGATGAAAAGAAATACAATCCCTTTATGGCGGAGTAATCAGAAAAGCGCGGGTTGAGGCGGCTCATCGTCTTCGGGCGGTGGCGCTACAAACCCATGTTCGACCAACCACGCGCGCTCCGGCACCCAGCCGTATTGCTCAAAATCCACGCGCTCTTTGTCGTCAAAGATTACGCCCTCTTGTTCTAATAAAGAGCGTTGCATCATTGGCCCATAGCCGGGGCGCGGGCTGACCTTGCCCTGGCTGTTGATGACCCTCTGCCAGGGCGCATCGTCGGGGCAATTGGCCATGGCCTGGCCCACCCAGCGCGGCGAGAGTCTTAGATATTGGCCGGGGTCCATCTCCAACGGAGGCAAAATAAAGACGGCGATGTGCCCATAAGCCATCACCCGCCCGGCCGGAATAGCGCGCACTAACTCGTACACTTTGGCGGCGTAGTTTTTGGGGTTGGGTGGGGAGGAGAATGGCATAACGTGATACTCCAAGGACGGGATACTCCAGTTCCTTAAGTATAACATGGGGCGCGCGCCCAAAATCCTGTATAATCGCCGAGTGTCCCAGAAATTTTGGCACTTAACAACTTGGATTGGCTTGGCCCTGGCAGTGACCGGATGTTCGGTTCAGCCCCTGACGCCCACGCCCGAAGCCACAACAACAGTGCCTGCGGTCAGCGTGGTCGGCCTGGCTTTCACCTTTCCGCCCTTGTCGCCGACGGTTAGCCTGCCAACCGCCACAGCCTTGCCACCCACGCTGGAAGCGGCGACGGTCAGCATCCTCCCAACCGAAACGCCGTCCGCCCCTGTCGCCGGGGACAATTTGGCTGGAGTTTCGGCGGGGGCCTTGCCCACCGATATACCTGTGCCACTGGTGGTCGTCGCTCCGCCACCTTCGACCGATGTGGCCGCCGCCGAGCAGTATTGCATTGATTGGATTAACTCGGAACGAGCGGCGGCGGGTGTGGCTCCTTTGGTGCGGGATGAGACGTTGATGGGCATTGCCCGCGCCCGCGTGGCCGACATGACAGCGCGTGGCTACACCGGCCACGACGACCCGGTGACGGGTGAAGCGCTGGGCCGGGCCATGATGCGGGCCGCCGGTTACACCAGTAGTTATGTGGGTGAAAACTGGTATGGCACCCTCAATGCTCCGCCCGCCATTGTGGATGTAGCCATGACCTGGTTTATGACCGACCCGCCACACTACCGCAACATCCTCAGCCCCAATTACACCGGGGTGGGGGTGGGCATTGGTTTCAATGGACAGCAGTGGTTGTTGGTGCAAAACTTTGCTGGGCAATAATGACCCATGTTGACTGACGACTTAACCTTAACCACGAAGGGCACAAAGAATTCCACAAAGCACACAAAGGGTTTTCTTAGTGGTCTTCGTGTAGGTTTTTTTTGTGAACTTTGTGGTGAAATCTGGGCTATCTAACATCGGATTCGAATGACGAACAAAGAACTGTCTACCCTTTTTGCCACCATCGCTGACCTGCTCGAAATCAAGGGCGAGGTCATTTACAAAATCCTCGCCTATCGCCGCGCCTCACAGACGCTGGCCGAACACGGGCGCGCGGTGTCCGACGTGTGGAAAGAAGGCAAGCTCCGCGACATTCCGGGGGTGGGCCAGGCCATTGCCGAGAAGATTGATGAACTGCTCTCGACCGGCAAACTCAACTTCTTTGAAAAACTAAAAACAGAAGTGCCGGTAACGCTGGCCGAGGTGCTGGCGGTGCAGGATGTGGGGCCAAAGAAGGCCTCGCTCTTTTGGAAGCAACTTAACATCACCACCGTAGCCGAACTGGAAAAAGCGGCGCGGGGCGGCAAACTCCGTGACCTGCCCGGCCTGGGCGAAAAATCGGAAGCCAAAATTATTTTGGGCATCGAAGCCAAAAAACGTTCCTCAGGCCGTGTGCCATTGGGCGTGGCCTGGCCGGTGGCACAGGAACTCGTCAAGTTTTTGCGGGCGTTGCCCGGCGTGCGGGTGGCCGAGAGCGCGGGCAGTCTGCGCCGGATGAAGGCCACCATCGGCGATTTGGATTTTCTGGTGGCCTCTGACCAGGCCGAGCCGGTGATGGCCGCCTTTGTCACCCATCCATTGGTGGCGCGGGTGCTGGGGCATGGCCCCACCAAATCTTCGGTGGAACTCACCAACGGCTTGCAAGCCGATTTGCGCGTTCTGCCGCCCGACCGCTTTGGCACGCTCCTGCAATACTTCACCGGCAGTAAAGACCACAACGTCAAACTCCGCGAACTGGCGCTGGATAAAGGTCTATCGCTCTCCGAACATGCCTTCACCCGCAAGAACGGGCAGGAAATTTTGTGTGCCAACGAAACCGAAGTTTACAAAGTGCTGGGCCTGCCCTATATCCCGCCCGAAATGCGCGAAGACCGGGGCGAACTCCAGGCCGCTGCGCGGAACGGACTGCCCCGTTTAATTGACGTGAAGGATTTGCAAAGCGATTTGCACGCGCACACGACCTGGAGCGATGGCAAACTCTCGGTGCGTGAGATGACGCTGGCGGCCCGCACGCGCGGCCTGAAGTGCCTGGCCATCACCGATCACTCGCAAAGTTTGGGCGTGGCGAATGGCTTGACCATTGACCGCCTGCGCGCCCAACGGCGTGAGATTGACGCGGCGCAGGCCGACCTCGGCGCGGGCTTCAGCCTGCTGCAAGGCGCAGAGGTGGAGATTCGCGCCGATGGGCAATTGGATTACGACGACGCCATACTGGAAGATTTGGATATTGTCGTCGCGTCGCTGCACACCTCCCTCCGGCAGGAGCGCGACAAGATCACGGCGCGTTTGCTCAAAGCCATCGAGAGCCGTCATGTAGACATCATCGGCCACCCCACCGGGCGCTTGTTGCCCGACCGCGAGGGCGCGGATTTGGATATGGACGCGGTCTTGCGCGCGGCGGCCGATTCGGGCGTGGCGCTGGAAATCAACGCCAACCCGGAGCGGCTGGATTTGGATGATGTGTATGCGCGCCGCGCGCTTGAGTTAGGCTGTCTGCTGGCCATTAACACCGACGCCCATCATTCTGACCATTTTGATTTGGCGCATTTTGGGGTGGGCACCGCCCGCCGCGCCTGGGCCACCGCCGACAACATCATCAATACCTGGCCGACCGAAAAACTTCTGCACTGGCTGGATGAGCGCGGGCATCGGCGTGTGCGTCGGCCCGCGCCGATTGAAGTCGCGCCTCCCGCGCCGCCGCCTGCGCCGCTCACTATGCCCGCCAGGCCAGTGGCGCAACCCAAGCCCAAACCGTCCACGACCAGGGCCAAAGCCTCCAAGCCGAAGCCATCATCAAGTAGCGCTCGCCCACCCAAATCCAAAACAAAAAAAGCAAGGTAGAATTTGCCGATGCCCGATCCCGCCGTCATCATCAAACAAGCATTTCGGGGTATCAACCCGGAGGAGGTGGAGGCGCTGTGCAATGCGGTTCAGATGCTCACCTATCCAGCCAACCACACCTTGTGCCACGAAGGCGAAATCGAGCACGTCTTCTATATCCTGGCCGAGGGCCAGGCGGCCATCACGCAAAAAGTGGGCGACACCGACGAGCGCACCATCGCGGTGCTGAACCCAGGCGATTTTTTCGGCGAGATGGGCTTGATTGAGAGCAAGCCGCGCGCCGCCAGCATCACCACCCGGGTGCCCAGCACCGTGCTGGAAATCACCGAGGACGTGTTCAACGAATTCCTGGGGCATAGCACCAATGTGGCCATGGCGATGATTCGGCGCATCACCTCCAATTTGCGTTCTTCCGACCAGGCCTCCATTTCCGATCTCTCGCGCAAGAACGCCGAATTGAGAAAAGCCTACGAAGACCTGAAGGCGGCGCAAGGCGAAATCGTCAAGAAGGAACGCATGGAGCGCGAGTTGGAGATTGCGGGCGAGGTGCAACGCAGTCTCTTGCCCGCGAAGTTCCCCAAAGTGCCGGGCTACTCCTTTGCGGGCCGTAACGTCCCGGCGCGGCATGTGGGCGGCGACCTGTATGATGTGATTAAGATTGACGATGAGCATGTGGGCTTGCTGATGGCCGATGTGTCGGATAAGAGCGTGCATGCCGCGCTGATTATGGCGGTCACGCGCACGTTGTTTTTGGCGCACGCGCGGCGCAGTCTCTCGCCCAATGAGGTGGCCCATGCGGTGCATGACGGCATCATCGAAGTTTCGTCCAACGACGATATGTTTGTGACGGCCTTCTATGGGGTGTTGCATCTCAAATCGGGCCGGCTGCGCTATGTGCGCGCCGGGCAGGATTTGCCGCTGTTGTTTCGCGGGGATAGCGCCCCGCCCATCACGTTGGAGGCCGAGGGCCGCTTTTTAGGCATGATGCCGGGCCTGAAGTTGGAAGAGCGCGAAGTAGATTTGGAGCCGGGTGATTTGCTGGTGTCGTATTCGGATGGCGTCTCGGATGCGGTGGATGCCGACGACCAGGCTTATGGCACCGAGCGGCTGATTAGCCTCATCGCCAAGAATCGCGCGGCCTCGGCGGCCACGGTCTGCGCCGCCATCTTCAACGATGTCTTTGCCTTTCGCGGCATGGCGGCGGCGTTTGATGATATTACGGTGTTGGTGACGCGGTACGATAACAACAAATAAAAGGTTATCAATAGATCGCTCAACTCGCCAAGAGTATTGCCGAAAGTGTGGTATATCTCTAGGCGATAGAAAGTGTCGCAATGGTCACAATAACTCTGCCGTTTGATTCGGATAAATTGATTGAGGTCTGCCGGAATAACGACGTTTCCATGCTTGGTATTTTCGGCTCGGTGGCGCGGGGTGAGGCGACGGCCCAAAGCGACGTAGATTTGCTGGTGCGCTTCTCTCGGCGAAAAAGCCTACTGGCGCTGGCCGATTTAGCATTGCAAATTGAAACGGCGATTGGAAAGAAAGTGGATTTGCTGACCGAGGCGGCAATTAGCCCTTACATTCGCCCGCGTGTCCAAAAAGACTTGAAAATTCTATATGAAGCACCATGACGATTTGCCTTATTTGCGTCATATTGTGGACGCCGCTCTCCGCGTGGCGCAATATGTCAAAGGGCTGGACGAAGCCAGTTTTAAGGACAACCCATTAGTGCAGGATGGCGTCATTCGCCAAATCATGGTCATAGGCGAAGCAGTCAAGTTGCTATCTGACGAAGTGCGCGTGACATACACGCAAGTCCCCTGGCGGCAAATCGCGCGAATGCGCGATACCCTTGTTCATCGCTATTTCGGAATTGACCTCGAAGAAGTCTGGTTGACGGCGAAAGATGATTTGCCTGCTCTCAAAGCCACACTGTCAGCCATTATTCAAGATATAGAAGCGCATGATGATGGCGAATAATTCAGCCGAGGCTTCCGCCAACTAGGCGCAAACCTACCTCCTCCCTCCGTGACCCGTTCCCCCCGTGAATCGATTGAATATATCCCCTGGTGGTTGCTGGCGATTGTCGCCGGTGGCTTTGCCTTTGTGGCCCTCGCCACCGCCGGGTTTGCGCTGGCGACGCGGCCCGCGCTCTCACCTCGGCCTACCGCCACAGCCATCGTTATCACTGTCCCGGCGTCCACTGGCCTCCCACCCTCCACCCAACAAATTCCGCCGACCCTGCCCGCGCCCGCGCCAACCTTCACCGTGCCACCGCCACCGCCCGGCGATGCGATTCGGGTCGGTGTGTATGTGCAGGTCCTTGGCACCGGCGACACCGGCTTCCTCAACCTGCGCGCCGAAGCCAATTTGGATAGCCCGGTCAATTACCTCGCCTTGGAGCGCGAAGTCCTGCAAGTGCAAGCCGGGCCAGCCGAGGCTAGCGGCTTTACCTGGTGGTATCTGGTGAACCCAACCAGCAATAGTTTTGGGTGGGGGGTGCAGAACTATCTTCAAGTTGTACCCGGCCCATGAGACTTTAAAAGATTCAAGGCTCAAGATTCAAGTTCCAAATCGGGCGCTTGAATCTTGAATCTTGAAAATTGAATCTTGCCCTTATGCGTCCCACCGCCATCACCCTTGACCGCAAGCGCAGTGTGCTTATCATTCCCTGGGATGATGGACATACCAGCGAGTATCCGCTCAACGGCTTGCGCGAAGCCTGCCCGTGTGTGGAGTGTCGCGGCGGCCATGAAAATATGGGCGCGCCGCCCGACCCGGATATCTTGCTCAACATCCCGCTAATCCCCGTCAAGAGTTACGTCGTCACCCGTATTCTGCCCGTCGGCAATTACGCCATCCAGCCCGAATGGGAAGACGGTCACCATACCGGCATTTATACCTGGCCCTATTTGCGCGGGCTGTGTCCGTGCGAGGAATGCCGAGCCAAGCGAATCCAAAGTGGTAATTAGTAATTGGTAATTGAGCTCAAATTACCAATTACCAATTACACCGAGAGTTCCCCCCATAACTATGAAACGCCCCCTCACCGCCGAAGACCTCTACGCCATACAATCCGTCGAAGACCCACAAATCAGCCCGGACGGTCAGCAGGTCGCCTTTGTCAAAGTGACGATGGACAAAGCGCAGAACCGTTACACCCGCAACATCTGGCTGGCGACGTTGGGCAAAGGCCAGCCGCGCGTGCGCCAGTTTACGTTTGGCCCGAAAGCCGATACCACCCCGCGCTGGAGTCCCGATGGGCGCACGTTGGCTTTTGTCTCAGCCCGCAATGGCAAGGCGCAGATTTATTTGATTGGACTCGACGGTGGCGAAGCCCGACCCTTGACCTCACATCCCAATGGCGCGAGCGGCCCGGTGTGGAGTCCCGATGGCAAACGCCTTGCGTTTCATGCCAGCGTGAACGCCGAAGAGCAACGCAAAGAAAACGCAACCCCAGGTGAGAGCGATGCGCCACCGGTCACCGCGCTGGAAGCCAAGCATCGCACCGAAATCAAAGACGAGGCCGAAAAGCAAAAGTCCGACCCGTGGGTGATTACCCGCTTGCCCTATCGCACCGGCACCCAATATCTTGACGACCGCTTTATGCACATCTATGTTGTGGACGCTCAAGCAGACGCGGATGAACCAAAACCGTTTCGGCTCACCGAGGGCGAACAGGATTTTGGCGACATCAGTTGGGCCAAAGATGGCGCATCCATCTTCACCGTTTCCTCGCGCACGCCAGAGTATGACCCGTGGTTTAACACGGCGATTGTGCGGGTGGCCGTCGGCAAAAAACGCCGTAAGGCGCCGCGCCGGGTGAGTCAGCCCGGCCACGATTATTTTGGCGTGCAAGCCTCGCCCGATGGCAAGTGGTTGGCGGCTCAACGGCAAGTGAACACCGGCTCGTTTGGTAGCCGGGTGCAATTGGTGATGATGCCCAGTGCAGGCGGCGAAGCGCGCGATCTCACCGCGACCTTTGATCGCAATGCGGACTCATTTTGCTGGTCAGCCGACTCGAAAACGATTTACTTTCAAGCAGGCGACCATGGCAACGTCGGCGTGTATCGGGTCGCGGTGCGCGGTGAAGAAGTGACGAGCATGGTCGGTGGGCGGCGCATGGTGCAGGGCTTTAGCGTGAGCGACGCGGGGCGGGTGGCGTTTACGGCCACCACCCCCGAGCGTCCCTCGGATGTTTATCTTGCCTCCGGCAAAACCGAACAACGCCTCACCGACTTCAACGCAAAACTGTTAAACGAAGTCATTATCCAACCCACCGAAGACGTGCGCTTCACCGCGCCCGATGGCCGCGAATTGCAAGGCTGGCTGATTAAGCCGGCGGGCTTCAAGCGCGGCCAAACTTACCCGCTGGTGGTGAACATGCACGGCGGGCCGCATGTGATGTGGGGGCCAAGCATGGTGGGCATGTGGATCGAGTGGCAGTTTCATGCGGCGCGAGGCTATGCGGTCTTTTATTGCAATCCGCGCGGCTCGGAGGGCTATGGCGAAGAATTCTCAACCATCATCCAAAATGATTGGGGCGATCATGTCATGCACGACATCCTCGCGGGCGTGGATGCGGTGATGGCGCTGGGGTGGGTGGACTCGAAACGCCTGGCGCTGACCGGCGGCAGTTACGCGGGCTATATGACGGCCTGGATGGTCAGCCACGACCACCGCTTCGCCTGCGCCTGGGCGCAACGCGGCCTGTATAGTTTGCTCGGTTTCTATGGCACCAGCGATGTGCCCCAACTCATCGAGCGCGAATTTGAGATGAGGCCGTTTGACGATTTAGAGAAGGCCTGGCGGCAATCGCCATTGGCCTATGTCCAGAACATCCACACCCCGCTGGCGATTGAGCATCAAGATAACGATTGGCGCTGTCCGCCCTCGGAGGCCGAGCAGTTGTACGCCGCGCTCAAACGCCTCAAGCGCGAGGTGGTCTTTGTCCGCTACCCGCGCGAGGGCCACGAGATGTCGCGCTCCGGCGAACCGAAACATCGCGTGGACCGGCTGAATAGGATGGTGGGGTGGTTTGATAAGTATTGCGCGCTAAAGCGGAGGCGGAAACGTAAAAGTAAAACGTAACCCGTAAAGCGTAAGTCGCCCGGCTACTTTCAGCCGGGCGATTTATTTTTAAAGCCCACGATTAGGCACATCCGCTAATCCGCTCGGCGAAGCCATCCGCCGTCAGGCCCGCTGGAGCGCTGAAACCCGACTTTGGAAAAGGCCTGGGTGGTGGAGGGCGGGCTTCGGATTTGGTAGCGGATAGGCACATCCGCTAATCCGCTCGGCGAAGCCATCCGCTGCCAGTCCCGTTTGTCAGGTGGCTGTCCGTTGACAAATCTAGTAACTGGTATTATTCTTTTCGACGTAACTAGAAACTGGTAGATGAGTTTGCCGATGTCAGCGCCCACTTCCATCCAACCCACCACCCATACGCATCTTAGCAGTGTCCGCCAGTATTATGAACAGAACACCCGTTTGTTTCGAGCGTTGGGCAATGACCGGGCCATGCACACCATTCATCGCGCCATTTGGGCCGAGGGCGTGGCCGACTTGGAAAGCGCGCTCAATTATTCCGGCCAACTTATCCTCAATGAAATCCGAGCGTATGAACGAGAACGCCCGGCCTACCCCCTGACCGTGTTGGACTTGGGGTGCGGGGTGGGGGGCAGTTTGTTTTATCTGGCCCGCCACTTGCCACCGCCAACACGGTTGGTCGGCCTGACCCTTAGCCCCACCCAGGCGCAATGGGCTGGTCAGTCGGCGCGGCGATTGGGGCTTGAGTCTTCCAGCGTATTTGTGGAAGGGGACTTTCTTAATTTGCCCGTGAGCACCTCGGTGGACGCGGCCTTTGCTATTGAAGCCTTTGCCCATGCCCCCGACCCGGCCCGCTTTTTTGAGCAGGTGGCGCGTCCTCAAGCCCGGCGGGCGACTGATGCTATTGGATGACTTTATCGCGGAAGGCTCGTCTTCGACTTATGATTGGGCCGGCGAATTTAAGCGTGGCTGGCATTTGCCTCAGTTGGCTCACGCCTCGCGCGCCATCGAACTCGCGCGACACCATGCTTTTCAATTGAAGGCCAACCAGGATTTAACGCCTCACCTGCGCTTGCGCGCCTGGCCCGACGCGGTAGCGGCCAACATATTGAACATCGCGCGCCGATTTTCAACCCGCCTGCCGATGGTGAGCAGTCTCTTGGGAAGTCTGGCCCAGCAAAATGGTTTTAAGCACGGGCAGTTGTGCTACCGTTTTCTGGTCTTTGAGCGAGGTCATTAATACCCGTATGTCGGTTCGCAACGCCCTACTCGGTCTATTGGCCCAACAACCCCGGCATGGGTATGAGCTCCATGCCGCCTTCGAGGCCGTGATGGGCGGTGAACAAAACTGGGATGTCAAGCCCGCGCAAATTTACACCACCCTGGCCCGTTTGGAAGAGAGCGGGCTGGTGGCCGAGGACAGCATCGAGCAAGCCGGCGGGCCGGAGAAGCGCATTTATACCCTCACCCGGCCGGGCCGGGCCGCGCTGGCCGAGTGGTTCGCCAGCGGGGTCACGCTGGATCATCAGCGCGATGAGTTCTACGTCAAACTCATGTTGAGCATTGCCACCGGCGAAGCCAGCCCGCGCAAAGTGATTCAGACCCAGCGGAGCAAGTTGTATCAGGATTTACACGCGCTGACCGCGCAACGCAATCAGACCAATTCCAAGAAGGCGCTGGCGCAAGTGTTGCTCATGGATAAAGCCATCATGCACATCGAAGCCGACCTGCGTTGGCTGGATATGGTGGAAGCCCGCATCGAGGATGTAAAGAAGCAACCCCTGCCCGAGCCGGAAGTGAAGCCGAGAGGCCGACCAAAGAAAAGTTGAGAATTGGAGAATTAGAGACGCTTCGCGTCCAATCCTCCAATCCTCTTACACGGAGTTCCCATGTCCCTTATCCAAACGCACGATCTTACGAAAACTTATGGCTCCGGCGATGCCGCCGTAATCGCGCTTGACCATATCAACCTCACCCTTCAACCCGGCGAGTTTGTGGCGGTGATGGGGCCAAGCGGGTGCGGTAAATCTACACTCCTGCATCTCGTGGGCGGGCTTGACCGCGCCACTTCCGGCACGGTGACGATTGACGGCCACGACTTGTCCAAACTGGATGACGCCAAGCTCACCGAACTGCGCCGCCGCAAAATTGGTTTTGTCTTTCAATTTTTTAATTTGATTCCGGTGCTGGATGCGACCGAGAACGCCGCCCTGCCACTGACGCTGGACGGCGTGAAGCCCGCCGCCGCTAAAGCCAAAGCCGCCGGGTGGCTCAACCAAGTCGGCTTGGGCTATCGCCTCAACAGTCGCCCCGACCAACTCTCTGGCGGGCAACAACAACGGGTGGCCGTGGCCCGCGCGCTGGTGGCCGAACCTAAACTGGTGTTGGCCGACGAACCCACTGGCAATCTCGACTCGCGCGCCTCCGAAGAAATTGTGGGCCTGCTCCGGCAAGTGGCCGATGAGTGGGGCCGCGCCGTCCTCATGGTCACGCATGACCCGCGCATCGCCGCTTATGCCGACCGCATCATCTTCCTCAAAGATGGCGCTATCGTGGACGAGACCCGCCTCAGCCCCAACGGCGACAGCGCCGAAGCAACGCGGGTGCGGGAGAAGGTAGAAGCCTTGTAAAAATCTCCAATCTCTAATCTCATTGGTTAATGGAGATTAGAGATTGGAGATTGGAAAATTGCCATGAACATCCAACTCACCCTCGCCCTGCGTTATCTGGCCGGGCGCAAACTGCGCACCGGTCTGACCACGCTGGCGATTGTATTTGGCGTGCTGTTAATCTTTGGGATGAACATAGTGTTGCCAGCGTTTGTGACTGCTTTTCAAGCCAATGCGATGGCGCTCGCTGACCAAACGGATGTCACGATTACGAATAAGACCGGCGAAGCCTTTCCCGTGGAAGTCGCGCAAACGGTGGCCCAGGTGGAAGGCGTGCGCCAAATCTCGGCGAAGTTGGAACGCGGCTTGAACTTGCCCGCCGACTTTTTCGACCACGACCCGGCCATGCCTGACCGTGTAACCACCGTTTCACTCGTCGGCGGCAACCCCGACGAATTGCGAGCGATGGGCTTCTATAACGTCGAAGAAGGCCGCTTTATCACGGCGGACGATGAAGGCGTGGCGGTGATTGCCAAATCGCTGGCCGAAGCCGCTGGGGTAAAACTCGGCGATGTGCTGAAACTGCCCACTGCCACCGGTCTGGCGGAATTTACCATCGTCGGGTTGCTCCGACACCGCGTGACGCCCGGCAATGAAGAAGTGCTGGTGCCATTGGCGCAAGCGCAAAAAGCGCTCGATATGCCGGGCAAAATCAATGTGATGGAGGCGAACTTCGACACGACCGACGACGCGCGCCGCGCCCAAATCGAAGCGACACTCAAAACGACGCTGGGGTCGCATTACACCATCGGCGTTTTGCAAGCCAGCGCGGAGATTCTGACCAACATCAAGAGCGGGCAAGCTATTATGACCTTGCTTGGCACACTCGGTTTGTTGATGGGCGGCTTTATCATCTTCAACACCTTCCGCACCATCATCGTCGAACGCAAACGCGATATTGGGATGTTGCGCGCCATCGGCGCGAATCAAACCACCATTCTGTCGCTCATCCTCGTCGAAGGCCTGGTGCAAGGCGTGGTGGGCACGGCGTTCGGTTTGTTGTTTGGCTATCTCTTCGGCCTGCTGGCGCTCACGGCCTTTGCTTCGATCATGCAGCAATTCCTGAACATCAGCGTTGGCTCGCCTGTCGTGAGTGTGAGTCTGCTGGTAGCCTCCGTGGCTCTGGGCGTCGGGGTGACGCTGGTGGCGGGCCTGTTGCCGGCCCGCGCCGCGAGCCGGGTCACGCCTTTGGAGGCGTTGCGGCCTGGGATGGCCGAGGCCATCTTCAAGCCGCTGACCACACTCAGTTTTTGGGCCGGGGTCGTGGGTATCGTCCTCGCGATGGCGGCGTTGCTCTCCGGTAGTTCGGCCTTCATCTCGCTCGGCTCGGTGTTGTTCGTCGCCGGTTTAGTGTTAATCGCGCCCGCCCTGATCCAGCCGATTGCGCGGCTGTTTGGATTGTTGCTCGCGGTCGTGTTTGCGCGGGCTGGTACCGCTGAATTAGCCGAAGGGAATTTGTCCCGCCAACCCGGCCGGGCCGCGGTGACGGCTTCAACGACGATGATTGCCCTGGCAATTATCGTGATGGCCGCGACCATTTTAGCGAGCGTATCGGGCGCCTTTATCGCCATGCTAAAAAACAGCCTGAGCAGTGATTACTTGCTGATGCCGCCGACGATTGCGCTGTGGGGCGTAAACATCGGGGCCGCGCCGCAGTTGGCGGAGGACCTCCGCGCGATTGAGGGCGTGGACGTGGTGAGCACATTGCGCTTTGCGGCGACGCAAGTAAACGATGTCGCCGTCGGCGTGCTCGGCATTGAACCGGTGGCGTATCAAGCGACCAGCGGCCTCCGATTTTTAGAAGGCGACCCAGCCAGCGCCCTGGCCGCGTTGAGCAATGGCCGCACGGTCATCATCAATGGCCTGTTGCAATCCGCCGCGAAACTTAACGTGGGCGATGAAATGACCTTGCTCACGCCGACCGATGAAGTGGCCTACACGATTGTGGCGGTGGCGAGTGATTATCTCAATGCAAAGACCACGACGGCTTACATTTCGCAAGCCAACATCGCCGCCGACTTCGGGCGCACCGAAGACGTGATGTTCAACATCAATCGCGCCTCGGGCGCTGACCCGGCGCAGGTGGAAGCCGCATTGAAAGACGCGCTCAAACCGTATCCACAGTTTAAGTTACTGGTCGGGCAAGACTATATTGACGAAAACATTCGGCTATTTGACGCGGTGTTTTTAGGGATGTATGTGCTGGTGTTATTCCTCGCCATCCCGTCGCTGATTGCGATGATAAACACGCTGGCGATTGGGGTGATTGAACGCACCCGCGAGATCGGGATGTTGCGGGCGGTGGGCGCGACCCAGCGGCAGGTGCGCCAAATGGTGCTGGCCGAGGCGATTTTGCTGGCGATGACCGGCACCGCCTTTGGCCTGCTGGCCGGGCTCTATCTCGGCTATGTGTTGATCGGGGCAATGAGCGCCGCGGGCTATCCGCTGACCTATTCGTTCCCCTTCTTTGGCGTCGTCTCGGCGCTGATCATTGGCCTGCTCTTTGGCGTGCTGGCCGCCCTCATCCCCGCGCGGCAGGCGGCGGGGTTGGAGATTGTGAAGGCGTTGAGGTACGAGTGAGCCGGTTCAAGGTCGTTGTTCCGGCTAACTTTCGTCTTTGATCGCTTGCTCCAACTGTTGAACAAGCTCTGGCAAGTCTTTGGTGATGATGCTCCATACAATGTCGAGGTCAACATCATCGTAGCCATGTATCAAGCGATGGCGGGCGCTGATCATCAAGCGCCAGGGAACGTTGGAATGCCGGGCTTGCGTGCTCGGTTCAATTTTGCTGGCGGCCTCGCCAACAATTTCGATCAACCGCACGATCGCCAGCGCAAACAACTCATCCCGGTCCAAGTCAGCCCGTTCACGGTCCGCGCTAAATTGCACCGCCTTGGTGGCCGCGTCTAACATATGCTGGAGGCGAATAACGTCACGCTTGGGCATAAACCAACTGAGCCTCCCGAATGACTTGCTCTCGAAAGTATTTGCTCAGACTTTTTGCTGTATGCAAATCTACCGTTCGCCCTAAGAGCGCCGAGAGTTCATCCTGCATCCCGAAGAAGGCCAGACCCGGCACATGCTCCGGCTCAAATTCCACCAATACATCCACGTCGCTATCGGGCCGGAAGTCATCGCGAGTGGCCGAGCCGAAGAGCGCCAACTTGCGAATGAAATGACGCTGACAGAAGTTGGCAATCTGTTCGGTGGAAAGGCCAGCCAGGTTATGAGCCATACCGGGGATTATACGCCAGGTTTCGTTGGGCGTTGGCCGCGTGCCGCGTCCCCACGCAACCGGCGATGCGGTTGGCGGTTGGAGATTGTTGCAGGCAGTGCGACTTTGGAATTTCCTGGAAATGGTATGATACTTTGGATGAACGCCGACGTCCGCCCGTGAGCGTGACGTTATCCCTGGCCGCTCTCTGCCCAGCGTGAGGTGAACCATGTGGTCTCGTCTCCGCACCTTCTTCACCCCTCCGGTTTTTAGCGATGGCGAGAAAACCCGCCGCGCCAGCCTGCTCAATTCTATAGGAGTTACGCAGTTGAGCGAGATTTCACCGCAGACGCGAAACGCGCAGAGTTCGCGGAGATTTAATGCTTTTCTCTGCGTTCTCCGCGCACTCTGCGGTTGAACTGCGTAAGTCCTATTCTATTTTGTTAGGGTTCCACATTTTTATTCAGCCTGCTGATTGACAAGGAGCGTTAGGCATGTTGAAGCGAATGACTCATTTCTTTGCCCCGCCTGTTTTTGCGGATGATGAAGAAAAGACCCGTAACGCGTACCTGCTTAATGTGATCGCGCTCAGTGTTTTTTTGGGCGCGCTGTTATATCGTCAGTTTGCGCCGATGGAGTACATCCTGATTATTGACCTGGAAATGGGAGTGGCTTTGGCGTCATGGCTGGTAATGAGAGGCGGTTACGGTAGAGGGGCCTCCCTCATGATCGTAACCGGCACGTCGGCCCTGCTGGCCATCAGTGCATTCATAAGCGATGGGGTGCGCGCGCCCTTATACAGCGGCTTTTTCGTGACAATCCTTTTAGGTGGGCTGTTGCTTGGCTGGAGAGGCGCCACGGGTGTCGCGATATTCAGCATCCTGTATGGGATGATATTGCTCCAAGCCGAGGCTCTAAGCCTGCTCCCTGAATCGTTCGAATACGGCAGTAACGCCTATTGGGTGATTGATAGTATTCTCTTCATCATAACCGGGACCATGATAACCCTGGCGCTTCAAATGACCAACCAGGCGTTGCGCCGCGCTAATATAGAACTTGCAGAACGCAAGCAGGCGGAGACCGCGTTGCGCGCGAGTGAAGAACGCTACCGTCTGATCGTAGACACGGCGCTCGACGCCGTGATGGCCATTGACGCCGATGGCCGGATCACGCACTGGAATGCCCAGGCCGAGCAGATCTTTGGCTGGCCGCGCCAGGAGGCGCTTGGGCAACGCCTGGCCGACACCATCATCCCGCCTCAATACCGGGACGCCCATCGGCGCGGGTTAGCGCATTTTCAGGCGACCGGCGAAGGGCCACTGCTGAATAAGCGATTTGAGATTACGGCCCTGCGCCGTGATGGGCAGGAATTTCCGGTGGAACTGGCGATCTCGCCCATGCCCTCTGGCGATGGCATCACCTTTAATGCCTTTGTCCGGGACATCACCACGCGTAAGCAAGCCGAAGAAGAACTGCGCGCCAGCGAGGCGCGCTTCCGCGCGCTCTTCGAGTATGCGCCCGATGGCATCCTCATCGCCGATCTCGACAGCTACTACCTCGATGCCAATGCCAGCATGTGCCGGATGCTCGGTTATACCCGCGACGAACTGATTGGTCGGCACGCCTCGGACATCGTTGCCCCGTCGGAGATCCAGCATATCGAGCCCGCGCTGGAGGCGATCAAAGCCCAGTCCGAGTACCACCGGGAGTGGCAGTTCCGGCGCAAGGACGGTTCGGTCTTTGCCGGGGATGTGAGTGTGACGCTGATACCCGACGGCAATCTGTTGGCCTTGATCCGGGACATCACCGCGCGTAGGCAAGCCGAGGAAGAACTACGCGCCAGCGAGGCGCGCTTTCGCACTCTATTCGAACACGCGCCCAACGGCATTTTCGTCGTTGAGCCAGATGGCACTTACATTGACGTGAATGAGAGCGGCTTGCGAGTGCTCGGTTATACCCGCGCCGAGTTTATCGGAATGCGCGTTTTTGACATCCTCCATGAGGCGGAGTCGCCGCGCGTCATTGCGGATTTGGCGAAAATCGAAGCGGGCCTCCCCTATTCCCAGGAGTGGCAGTTCAAACGTAAAGATGGCTCGGTCTTCGACGGCGAAATCCTCGGCGCTCCCCTGCCGAACGGTAATCTGATGGGTTTCGTCCGCAATATCACCGAGCGCAAGCAAGCGCAGGCCGCCCTGCAGCAATTCCGAGAAGTGATGGATGAATCCAATGAGGCGATTTTCCTGATTGACCCGGAGACCAGCCATTACCTGGATTTCAACCAAACGGCGGTGAACTACCTGGGGTATAGCCGGACCGAACTCCTTCAATTAGGCGTCATGCAGATTGCCCAGCATGTGCCGACCCTCGCGGCCTGGCGCGAGCGAGTTGCGCTGATTAAGCAAACGAACCGATTGATTTTCGAGACGATTCACCGGCGTAAAGATGGCACGCTGGTTCCGGTCGAAGTCAGCGCCCGCATGTTGGATTATGGGGGCCGGATGATTATGGTGGCGGTCGTGCATGACATCACCGAGCGCCAGCAGGCCGAAGCCGAAATCCGGGCGCGGGGCCGTTACCTCACCTTGCTCAACGACATCACCCGCGCCGCCGTGGCGACCTCCGATTTCCAGAGCATGTTGCAAACACTGGCCGACCGCCTAAGCGAACTCCTGGACGCCGATGGTTGCTATATCACCCTGTGGGACGAGGCCCAACAGCGGACGAGGCCGGCCGCGGCGTATGGCCCACTGAGCGAGGTTTATCCCGCGTTAGTCCCCCAGCCCGACGAGCTGACTATGACCGCCTCGGTGATGCGCGCCGGACACGCGTTGGCGGCCGAGGATGCCCTGAACTCTCCCTACATTAGCCCGCGCATCGCGGCCCAATTCCCGGCCCGTTCCCTCCTCGGCCTGCCCCTCATCGCCCATGAGCAGAAACTGGGCGCGGCCCTCATCGGCTTTAATCAACCGCATCACTTCACCCCGGACGAAATTGCGCGCGGGGAGCAAGCCGCCGCGCAAATCGCCCTGGCCGTGGCCAAGGCGCAACTGCTGGAACAAGTGCAACAGCACGCCGCTGAACTGGAACAGCGGGTGGCCGAGCGCACGGCGCAACCGAGCGAGGCCAATAAAGAATTGGAGGCCTTCTCATACTTCGTCTCACATGACCTGCGTGCGCCCCTACGAGCCATCGGCGGCTTTAGCCAGATATTGCTGGATGATCAGGCCGACCGACTGGACACCGACGGACGCCACTATCTTGAGCAAGTGCGCGCCGCCAGCCAGCGCATGGGGCAACTGATTGAGGACCTGTTGCGCCTCTCCCACGTCAGCCGCGCGGAACTGCATCGCCGGCCGGTCTCACTGAGTATGCTGGCGCAGACCGTGATCGGCGACCTCCGCCAGGCCCAACCGGAGCGCGTGGTAGACTGTGTGATTGCCGCCGAGCTGGAGGGCGAGGGCGATGAGAAGTTATTGCGAATTGTGCTGGAAAACCTGCTCGGCAACGCCTGGAAGTTCACCGGCCAACAGCCGCAGGCGCGCGTCGAGTTTGGCCGCGAGGAGCGCGAGGGGCCAGCGGTCTACTTTGTGCGCGACAATGGCGCGGGCTTCGACATGGCCTATGCCCACAAACTCTTTGGCGCGTTTCAACGCCTGCACACCGAGTCCGAATTTCCCGGCACCGGCATCGGGTTGGCGACCATCCAGCGCATCGTCCACCGGCACGGCGGGCGCATCTGGGCCGAGAGCGCGGTGGGGCAGGGCGCGACGTTCTATTTCACGCTGGGGTAGATTGTAGCATCGGGCCTTGTGCCCGTTAGCCTCGCCCACAAGGGGCGAAACTACGGAAGCGCGCGCCAAGGCAGTTTCGTCAAAACATGACTGGTTCTGGACTTACGCCATTGGGTCTTTTACCATGAAGGCACGAAGACACGAAGACACGAAGACACGAAGACACAAAGACACAAAGACACAAAGACACAAAGTCCTTTTCGTGTAACATTCTTCGAGTCTTTGTGCCTTAGTGGTGAAGTTTCTTAGCTCGGCTGGATTGCCTGCGTAAGTCCAGTGGTTGCGCCGCGTAAGCAGGCGGTTTCGTCAAAACATGACCGGTTGCGCCGCGGAATTTCTTCGCGTTCTTTGCGTCTTCGCGGTTCAACCGCGTAACTCATGTTAAAATGACTATATGCCGTTTATCAATTGGAGATCCCCATGCCTCGCCCACAACCCAGCCAGAAAAGCCTCGACCGCATCAATAAATTTGTAAAAACTTATTGCGAAAAATCCGGCACCACCACGCACCCGGAGGCCGAGGTGTTGGAAGCGGTGGTGCTGGGATTGGCGGCGAATCTTGACGAACTGGGCAAGCCGCTCTGCCCGTGCCGATTTTATAAAGACAAAAAAGAAGAAGCCACTCACCGCACCTGGATTTGCGCCTGCGACGATATGCAGATTTACAAGTATTGCCACTGCCTGCTGTTCGTCAACGCCGAGGGCCTGCCCATCACCGAATACCTCCCCCAAGACCATGTGGGCCGCCAATCCTATGGTGAGGTGAAAGACCCCACGCCCGATAAGGGCCGCCAATTGCGCGACAAAGCCGAAGCGCGCGAGCAGGAACGGCGCGACCGAAAATCGTAATGCGAACCAACTTGGGTCAGAGCCGTTGGGCTCTGACGATTATTAGCGCGCTGACTTTCATACTTGTTCCGGCCCTGTGGCCCGTCCACGGCCAAGCCACCACTAGCGTTTTTGGGGTGATTGGTGATTACGGCTCCAATGGCCCTTCGGAGTTGGCGGTCGCCAATCTAGTTAAAAGCTGGAGCCCCGAATTTATCGTCACGGTCGGCGACAACAATTACCCGGATGGAGAGGCGGCCACGATCGATGCCAACATTGGTCAGTATTATCACGACTACATCTTCCCTTACCTCGGCGCTTATGGCGCGGGCGCTACGACCAATAAGTTTTATCCGGCGTTGGGCAACCATGATTGGGACAGCGCGACCGGGGCGCAACCTTATTTGGATTACTTCGCCCTGCCGGGCAACGAGCGCTACTACGATTTTGTGTTGGGATCGGTACACTTCTTTATCCTGGATAGCGATTTGGATGAACCCGATGGACGCACCAGCGGCTCGGTTCAGGCGGCCTGGCTCCAAAGCCAGATGACGGCCTCGACCACCGCGTGGCAATTGGTGATGTTGCATCATTCCCCCTATTCTTCGGGGGTGGATGATGGCTCTAACCCGGATTTGCAATGGTCGTATTCTGCGTGGGGCGCGGATGGGGTGGTGTCCGGCCACAACCACAATTACGAGCGTATTGACGTGGCCGGTGTGCCCTATTTCGTCAATGGGACCAGCGGCGATTTCACCGATGGTTTTGGGACCCCCGTGCCGGGTAGCCAGGTGCGTTACAGCGCCGAGCATGGCGCGATGCGAGTGGAAGCCAGCGCCAGCCAAATTACGTTTCAGTTTATTAATGTGGATGGGGTCGTCATTGATACGTTGGACCTGTTTGCCTCGGGGGTGGAGACACCCACCCCGACGGCCACGGTCACGCGCACCCCGACCATCACCCAAACACCCACTCACACCTCAACCGCCACGACAACGCTGATGCCGACTGTGACCAGTACGCCAACGCCGACACGCACAGCGACACCCTCGCCCACTGACACGGCTTCGCCCCTGCCATCCTCGACCTCCACGCTTACGCTTATCACAACCTCAACGTTGACGCCAAGCCCGAGTCAATCCTCAACCGCTACCCGCACACCCACGTCCACCCCAACGCTGACCCCTACGCCTACACCGCGCGTCCTTTACCTGCCGCTTCTCCTGCGGGCCGGGCCGCCGGGATAAATGTTCAGCGGTCTACCACCGCGCTCAGTTCCTGGGCGAGTGTTTGGGCTTGTTCTGGTGTCAACGATTCGAGTGGTGAGCGCACATCCCAATGTGGAAAACCAAACACATCGGCCAGGGCCGACTTCATCGCCGCCGGACCATTGAGACTCTTCACCATCTGGCGGGCGCGATTTAATTTGGCTTGCGCCTCCAGCGCACGCTGCGCGTCGCCGCGTTGATGGGCGTCCCACACTGCACGGTTGAGGGGGGAGGCGACGTTGGCTAAGGCCGTGATACATCCCGCCGCGCCTCCGGCCAACGCCTCGGTCAAAATCGAATCACTGCCCGCAAACACCGCAAAGCCCGGAAAGGCGCGTGTGGTGGTGAGCGTGTGATTCAAATCATCCTGTGAGTCCTTCATCCCCACCATTTGTTTGATGCCTCGCTCCCGCAAGCGCGCGACACTTTCATCCGGCACACCGACACCAGCCACTTGCGGGATGTGATAGGCCAGCATCAGCCGATCTTCCGGCACGGCCTGGCGCGCCACCGATTCAAAGAAGGCCGCGAGGCCCTCGGCGCTGACGCCTTTGAAATAGTAGGGCGGCAGGGTTAACACCGCGTCCGCGCCCAGGTCAAACGCCCGCCGCGTCATCACAATCGTATCATCCAAACTGGGGAAGCCCGTGCCGACCAAAATCTTAAAGCCGGGCAGGGCGCTGTCGCGGAAGCGCACGGCTTCGCGCACATAGTCCACGCGCTCGGCGATCGAAAAGGATGGCCCTTCGCCGGTCGTGCCAAAGAGCAAGGCCCCATGGCATCCGCGCCGGGCCAGGTGGCTCAACAAGCCGGGCAGGGCGGTGGGATCAGGTTGTTGTTTAGCGTCAAGTGGGGTGACGGCGGCGGCAAAGACACCGCTGAGGGGAAAGGTGTGATTGGGCATAGGAGCATTATAGCCAGACCCGGCGGGTTTCCAAAACCCGCCGGGTCTTTGTCTAATAAACTTTGTTTTGACTATTGACAAATAATCAATCCATGATAGGATAATCAGCGTTGGAATCGCTTTCTCAAAGCGTTCCATACGAAATTACCAAAAAGATTGTCGAAAAATTGAACAAAGTATCTGTCTTGGACTTAATTCGCAAGACCCCCGAAGGCATTTCGCGCGCCGAAATCGCGCAACTGCTGGATGTGAGCCGCTCCACCATCTCGGTGATCGTAGATGATCTTATTGCGACCGGGCTAGTGGTGGAGCGTGGCGCGGGCATGTCGCGCGGGGGGCGGCGGCCCATTGTCCTGCAACTTAACGCGGAAGCCGGGCGGGTGGTGGGCGTGGATATGGGCGCCACCCACCTGCTGGTGGTGGTGGCCGATTTGCAAGGCAACGTGTTGGCCGAAGCCGAGACGCCGCTGGACATTGCCCAGGGGCCGGAGGGCTACTTACGCCAAACCTTTACCCTGGTTGATGAGAACATGCGGGCCGCGCAATGTTCGTTGGCCGAAGTGCGCGCTATTGGGGTGGGGGTGCCTGGCCCCGTCATCGCCGACAAAGGCATTGTCTCCGCGCCGCCCATCATGCCCGGCTGGGATGATTTTGCCATCCGCCAACGTCTGCAAGACCAGTGGCACAAGCCCATCACCCTCGACAACGATGCCGACCTCGGCGCGCTCGGCGAGTGGGCCTATGGGTCGGGGCAGGGCGAATCGAATCTGGTCTATATCAAAATCGGCACCGGCATCGGGTGTGGCATCTTGTTGGATGGAAAAATGTATCATGGGGTGCTCGGCACGGCGGGCGAAATCGGCCATGTCACCATTAGCGAAGATGGCCCGCCCTGCACCTGTGGCAACTATGGTTGCCTCGAAGCCATGGCCGGTGGCCGCGCCATTGCCCAGCGCGCGCAACTCGCCATCAAAGCCGGTCAACGCACCCAATTGATTGAAATGAATCATCACCATGAAATCACCGCCCGCGATGTGGCTCTGGCCGCACAGGCCGGTGACGCGGTGAGCCAGCAATTACTCGGCGACGCCGGGCGACACATTGGTAGCGCCATTGCCAGCCTGATCAATTTGCTCAATCCGGGCGTGGTATTAATTGGCGGCGGCGTGACCAACGCCGGTGATTTCCTACTCGGTCCCATCCGGCAGTCGGTGAATGAGCGCACCCTGCGGCCCTCCCTGCGCGCGGCGCGGATTGAACGCGCGGGCCTGGGGCGGCGCTCCATCGCGATGGGCGCGGTGTCGTTGGCGCTCACCACCACGTTTGCGGACTTTATTGAGACCCACCGTGAACGCGCACCGCGCCGGGCGGCTCTCGCTTTACCTTAGCTGGACTTTATCCCAAACCCTTAGGGTCTGCTTCGCGAAGACCCTAAGGGTTTACACGAAGGAGGTGATTGATTACGCTGAACAACGATGCTTTGATCGCTCGCCGTATTTCCAACGTTCACGATTTTCACCGTACTTACTCTGGAGGAGTATGAAATGAAGAAGAGTTTATGGCTGTTCAACCTGATGGTTGTAACGGCCCTCGTGCTTGTCGCTTGCGGTGGCCCAGCCACCACCCAGGCCCCCCAACCCACCAGCGTCCCGGCGACCACCAGCCCCCAGCCAACCGCCGCGCCCACCGGCCCTTCGGGCGACGTCACCCTCTGGCACGCCTACCAGACCGGTGGCTCGGAAGAAGCGGCCCTGACCAAATTAATCGCCAATGCTCAGGCCGAATACCCTGACCTGACCATCAACGTTCTGCAAATCCCCTTTGGCGATATCGAGGGCAAGTATCAAACCGAAGTCGCGGCCGGCGGCGGCCCCGATATGTTCGTCATGCCGAATGACAACCTCGGCAACTGGGCCCGCAGTGGGTCCATCCTCGAGCTGGACACCTATCTTGAGGGAAAACTGGGTAACGTCTCCACGGTCGCCGTTGACGGCATGAAGGTGGACGGCAAACTGTATGGTGTGCCTGAGTCCGCCAAAGCGGTGGCGTTGTACTACAACAAAGATTTGGTGCCCACGCCCCCCGCAACCACCGAAGAACTACTTGAGATGGTTCAGGGCGGCACCCGCCTGATCCAAAATCAGAACGGCTATCACCTGTTCGGCTGGTTCCCGGCGTTTGGCGGCCAACTGCTCGACGGCACCAATACCTGTATTGCTGATCAGGAAGGCTTTACCGAAGCCATGCAATACCTGGTCGAACTGAAAGCCGCTGGCGCGGAGTTCTACACCGATGGTGGCGCGGCCACCACCGAGTTCCGCAGTGGCAAGGCTGGCCTGTACATCAACGGCCCGTGGGAGTTAGCCGACAACCAGAAAGCCCTCGGCGACAAACTGGGTGTGGCCCCCATCCCAACCGGCTCGGGTGGCCCCTCCGGCCCGCTGAACGGCATTGACGGTTTCTACCTCAACCCCAACAGCCAGAACATCGAGGGCGCGGTTGACCTGGCGCTGTTCCTCACCGGCCAGGAATCGTCCCAGATTTACACTAACGAAGCCGGTCACGTGCCGATTCGGTCGGATGTAACCGCCACCGATGAACTGCTCAAGGGTTTTGCCGCGGCCTCCGCCACCGGCTTCCCACGCCCACAGAGTTCCGAGTTTGGCAACTACTGGGGCCCGTTTGGCGACATGGTCACCAAAGTGCTGGAAGGCGAATCGGCCCCGGCCCAGGGCGTGTTTGAAGCCTGCAAGGCCATGAACGATGCCAACAGCAAGACCGTGGCCTCCGCCGCGCCTGTTTCCGGCGAGGTGACGCTGTGGCACGCCTATCAGACCGGCGGCTCCGAAGAAGCGGCACTCAGCGCCCTCATCGCCGCGACTCAGGATAAATTCCCTGACCTGACCATTAACGTTCTGCAAATCCCTTTTGGCGACATCGAAGGCAAGTATCAAACGGAAGTCGCGGCCGGCGGTGGCCCCGATATGTTTGTGATGCCGAATGACAACCTCGGCAACTGGGCCCGCAGTGGCTCGATCCTCGAACTGGGCAGTTATCTGGGTGGCCGTCTGGGCAAGGTTTCTGGCCCCGGCGTGGAAGGCATGAAAGTGGATGGCAAGTTGTTTGGCGTGCCTGAGTCCGCTAAAGCGGTGGCGTTGTACTACAACAAGGATTTGGTACCCACGCCCCCCGCGACCACCGAAGAACTTTTGGCGATGGTTGAGGGCGGTACCCGCCTGATTCAAAACCAAAACGCCTACCACCTGTTCGGCTGGTTCCCGGCCTTCGGCGGCCAACTGCTGGACGCCGATAACAAGTGCGTCGCGGATAAAGGCGGTTTCGCCGAGGCCATGCAATACCTGGTGGATCTAAAGACCGCCGGCGCGGAGTTCTTCACCGATGGTGGCGCGGCCACCACCGAGTTCCGCAATGGCGACGCGGGCCTGTACATCAATGGCCCATGGGAATTGGCGGACAACGTGAAAGCGTTGGGCGACAAACTGGGCGTGGCCCCCATCCCGACTGGCCCCAACGGCCCCTCCGGCCCGCTGAACGGGATTGACGGCTTCTATCTCAACCCCAATGGCCAGAACATCGCCTCCGCGGTCGAGGTGGCGTTGTTCCTCACCGGCCAGGCCTCATCGCAGAATTACACCGATCAGGCCGGCCACGTGCCGATCCGCTCGGATGTGTCCTCGGCCGATGCCCTGCTCGCCGGCTTTGCCGCGGCCTCGGCCACCGGCTTCCCGCGCCCGCAGAGCGCCGAGTTTGGCAACTACTGGCGCCCGTTTGGTGATATGGTCACCAAAGTGCTGGAAGGCGAAATCGCCCCCGTGGATGGCGTCGCCGAAGCCTGCGCCGCGATGAATACGGCCAACAGCAAGTAAGTCAATTTTCTTTAATGGTTTTGAATCGGTGTCAACGGATGTCAAACGGATAAACAGATTCACCCGCGCTGGAACGCGCTATCCGTTTATCGGTTGTGCGAAGCAATCCGTTGACACCAGACTCAAAAGCAAATCTTGACATTTATAGTAACAGCACAACTCTGGTCGGGCGGTGGCATTGCCACCGCTCGACCACCCGCTCGAAACCCCCTGTGTGTGACGGAGGATGTAACGATGGCAACCATTTCTGGTAACCTCCCCCGGCCCGCCCCCCAAGCGCCTACGGGCTTCCGCCTGTGGTGGCAACGCACCACCAATGCCCGGGCGGCCTACCTGTACCTCATCCCAGCCTTCGCCATGATGGCGATTATCACGTTTTATCCCATGGGCTATCAGGTCTGGATGTCGTTCACTGATTACGGGGTCAGGAGCCTCAACCCCAACTCCAAGACCTATCAAGCGCCTAACGTGGTGGGCGTCCAAAACTACGCTGACATCTTCAAGGGCGATTTGGCCAAGAAGGTTCAGAATTTTGATTTCTGGAAATTGCTGACGTTCAACCTGGTCTGGACGTTCACCAATGTGCCGGTGCATGTGGTGTTGGGCGTGCTCATCGCCGTTTTGCTCAACACGCCCGGCTTGTGGCTTAAAAAAGCCTATCGGGCCATTTATATCCTGCCGATGGTGATTCCCACCCTGGTGGTGGCGACGGTCTGGAAAAATCTGTTTGACCCGCAGAATGGCGGCATCAATAAACTGCTGGCCTCCGCGTTTACGCCGCTCATTCAGGCTGGGCAAGGGGTGGGTTTATTTCAAGACGTGAATTTAGATACGGTCTTTAGAATCCGCTGGTTTGACCAGATTGACGCGCCCTTCTTTGCCGACGCGCAACTGCCCCTCGTCTCGTTTTGGATTTTGGTGGTCATGGCCGTTGGCGTAGGCCTGGCGCTCATTAAACTGCGCGTGCCGTATGCCACCCCCCTCAACATTGGGCTGGGCGTGCTGGTGTTGGGCTATGGCGTTATTGCTTTGGAAATGCCGTTGTCGTATTACGCGATGCTCATCGCCAATATCTGGCTGGGCTGGCCGTTTATGACCATCGTGGCCACCGGCGCTCTTCAGAGCATTCCGTCTGATTTATTTGAAGCCGCCGCCATTGACGGCGCCAGCCCGCGCCAGCAGTTTCTGTCCATCACCGTTCCGCTCATCCGCCCGGCCATTGTCCCGGCGGCCATGTTGGGCATCATCACTACCTTTAACCTGTTCAATTTTGTGTACATGATGTCGGCCGGGGGGCCCATCCGCAAAACGGAAATCATGGTCACCACCGCTTACAGCCTGGTGCGCGGCAATCAGTTGTATGGTATGGCGGCCGCTTTTTGCGTCATCATCTTCTTTGTCTTGCTGGGCCTGACCCTGCTCACCAACAGCATTACGCGTGGAACGGAGCGTTACGATGTCTGAGAAACGCCTGCCCCTCTCCCAACAAATCATTCTGCAACTCCTGAACGCCTTTATCGCGTTTACGGTGTTGGTGCCGATTATGTGGGTCGTCAGCCTGTCGCTGGATCCGCGCGACCTCTCGCGTCCGCCCGATTTTCGCCTCATCCCGCCGGGGGCCTCGCTCGACGCCTATCGGCGCGTGCTGGATAAACCGACCAACAACCCGGTGACATTCACTGAACTGGCCCTGAATCAATTCAAGCTGGCCGGGGGCGTGGCGTTGTTCTCGGTAGCCATCGGCGTCTTTGCCGCCTATGCCTTCTCGCGCTTTGAGTTTGCGGGCCGCAAAATTTTGATGTTGGGCATGATTATGGTGCTGATGTTGCCGGGCATTGCCACCATCGCCCCGTTGTTTGTGATGCTCAACAGCGTCAACATTAACCTGGGCGAGATTCAATTCAACCTGCGTAATTCCCTGGGGGGCGTAGGCCTGGCGATGGTGTCGGGCGCTCTGCCGTTCTCGGTCTGGAATCTCAAAGGCTACCTCGACACCATTCCGCGCGAACTGGAAGAAGCGGCGCGGATTGATGGTGCCGGCCCGAACCAGACCTTCTTTCTGATTATCCTGCCGCTGGCGGTGCCTTCTCTGGCGGTGGTGGGCTTCCTGGGTTTCCTGGGCGGCTGGACCGAATTTGCCCTCTCCTGGATGTTCCTCACCAACCCCAAAGACTTCACCCTGGCGATGTCGTTGTACAACATGGTCGGCCAATACTCGGCCGATACCCCCTGGTCGGCGTTTTCGGCCATGGCGCTGATGGTGGCCACGCCGGTGGCGCTGGTCTACCTGGCCTTGCAAAAGTATATCGTGGGCGGCCTGACGCTGGGCGGCGTAAAGTCGTAGCGCGCCCGTTCTCGCCGAACGCTTTTCGATGGGGCGAGTCCACCTCGCCCCGTTTTTATTGACGCGCTTAATTGATTTCAAGGAGATCCCCTTGCGCCGATTGAACCTTGGGCTGGCGCTTCTATTGGTGGCCTGCACCGCGCCCACCGTCACGCCGCCGCGCTCGGTCAGTCCAACCGAAGCGCCCCCGCTCACCGCCAGCGTATCTCCGGCTTCCCCAACAACCCCTGCGAGCGAGAGCGCCTCGGCCACCGCCATTCCAATTCAGCCTGTGGTGGGAATGCCGTCTGGCACGGATGGCTTCCCGTGGTGGAACGACACCGTCTTCTATGAAATTTTCGTCCGCAGTTTTTATGACTCAAATGGCGATGGGGTGGGCGACTTCAAGGGCCTGACCGCGAAGCTGGATTACTTGAACGACGGCGACCCAACCACGACCAACGACCTGGGCATCACCGGCCTTTGGCTGATGCCAATTCATCCGGCCACGTCTTATCATGGCTACGATGTGACCGATTACTACGCCATCCATCCGCAATACGGCACGCTGGACGACTTCAAAACTTTTCTAGCGGAGGCGCATCGGCGCGGCATTCGCGTCATCCTGGATTGGGTGCCCAATCACACCTCGCGCGACCACCCCTGGTTTCAGGCCGCCCAGGACCCGGCCTCGCCTTACCGCAATTGGTATTTGTGGTCCGAGACCAAGCCCATCGCCGGAGGGTGGCACCCAAGTCCGGCGGGCGATTACTACTACGGCCAATTTTGGGCCGGGATGCCCGATCTAAATTACACCAACCCCGCCGTCAGCGCCGAGGCCGAGAAGTATGTTAACTTTTGGCTCACCGAGATAGGCGTGGATGGTTTTCGGCTCGACGCCGCCAAGTATTTGATTGAAAACGGAACCCTGCAATCCAACTCCGATGCCACCCATGCCTGGCTCAAAAACTTCCGCTCGTTTTACAAGGCAGTGAATCCACAGGCATTGTGGCTGGGCGAAATCTGGGAGGGCAGCGTCACGGTCGGCCAGTACATCGCGGGGGATGAATTGGATTTGGCCTTTGACTTTGATTTGGCCAAGGCGTTTGTCGCCAGCGCCGGCTTACGCAACGCCAATCAGGTCAACACGATTTTGCCCCGTGATGCGCGGCTATTCCCGCCGGGCCAGTTCGCCGTCTTCCTCACCAACCATGACCAGGATCGTGTCATGTCGGTCTTTGGCGATAACATAGACAAGGCCAAAGGCGCGGCCACGCTGTTGCTCACCGCGCCCGGCGTGCCGTTTATTTATTATGGCGAAGAAATAGGAATGCTCGGCAAAAAACCCGATGAGGACATCCGCCTGCCGATGCAGTGGAACGCCGAAGCGCAGGGCGGCTTCACCACCGGCGCGCCCTGGCGCGCCCTCAATGGCGACTTCACGACCAAGAACGTGGCCGCGCAAACCGATGACCCAAATTCGTTGTTGTCTTTCTATCGAATGCTGATTCAGATCCGCCAGCAACACGCCGCCTTGCGCGTGGGCGATGTTTATCTGATTGAGACCGGCAACAAAACGGTCTTTGCCAGTTTGCGTGTCACGGCCATTGAAGTGATTCTCGTCGTCGTCAACCTGGGTCAAAACCCGGTCAGCGATTATGCGCTCCAACTCAAGCACGGGCCGCTCACCGGCGCTTATGCGGTCGCGCCTCTGCTCGGCGCGGGCGATTTGGCCGCGCCCGTTGTGAATGCCCAGGGCGGCCTGACCGGCTATCA
>Ga0247727_10003553_pt1 | contig 34339 bp, 29 predicted proteins | sample WisWelCaveWW1625_FD_202498 | JGI IMG/M metagenome (GOLD analysis project Ga0247727, IMG submission 202498) | Biofilm microbial communities from Wishing Well Cave, Virginia, United States - WW16-25 | ecosystem: Environmental > Aquatic > Deep subsurface > Groundwater > Cave microbial mat | place...
GTGTAAGATTGGTTTTTATAATCCGCCTGAAAAGTCCACGTGCCGTTTGGCTCTCCTGTGCCTGCAATCATCCACCAATAAATATACGCGGCATTAAAATCCCCAAAATTATTTATCCACGTCCAATTGCTCCACACAGAACTATTCGGGCGCTTGATGGTAACAACTACCGTATCTCCCTGCGAAAGAAAACGGAAATACGTCATAAGAAAAATGGTGTCTGTCTGCGAGAAATAATCCCATTCATTTTTTGTATCCTGATTCGGACAATTTGCAAAAACAGGAGGCGTATCGTTAGAAGCGATGTGATTGATGGCAGCATCAAGATACGGGCGTTGATTTATCCACCATGAACTGCTGTTAAAATTGTTGCATGCTCCCTGGTATGGATCATTGAGATTGCTTGACGGGTCATAAATTTCTAAATGCAGATGCGGTCCTGTTGAATTGCCTGAACTACCTACTACTCCAAGATATTCTCCCTGCGTAACAGTTGCTCCAACAAGTTTTGTTGTGAGAGAATTTGTTTTCATGTGTCCGTACCAAACAACAGAACCATCGGCATGCTGAATGTAAACAGCATTCCAATTATTATTGTTAGAACTACAGCTTCGGTCAAAGTTTCCGTCAGATTTATTCACGATGGTGCCTACAGCCGCGGAAATAATTTCAACATCACTGCTGTCCATTTTGTTCCAGGAAAAAGGCCAGAGAAAATAATCCGTTCCCCCGTGGTTGTATCCTGATGGCGTATCATACGTCCGTTGTCCGCAGTTGTAATCCAGCAATTGGTTTGGATAAGCAGCATCGTGGTCAACCTGACCTGAAATGGAATGATATCCGTAATCAACCAAACCATTGCGAAGCTTCATAGGCCAGCCAAACAAAGTAACCGTATTTGGATTAGGCTCGGCAAGTTTCCCTTGCTGTTTTAATGCGGCAACATTTTCAGCAATCTGTTTTTTTATTTCCGTACGCTGAATATCATTGAGGCATTCTGTATTGTCTGGGTGAAAAGGGTTAACTACAGCATCCGAATGGATTTGGGAAAAAGCAGAAAGACAAATCGAAAAGAGAAAAAAAGCAGATACTATCTTTTTCATTTATATGTTTTTAAAAAAATCAAAAAGCAATCGTACTCCCGTTCCTGTTCCGCCTTTTCCTCTGTAAGAATCTTTCACAGTAAGAAACGCAGGACCTGCAATGTCGAGATGAATCCATGGATAATCAGTGAAGCGCGCGAGAAATTTTCCTGCTGTGATGGCTCCACCATACGGGCCGCCAATATTTTTCATGTCAGCAATGTCGGATTTAATCAGTTCATCGTATTCATCCCAGAAAGGAAATTCCGCCAAACGCTCGTACACATTATTTCCGCTTGTTTTCAATTTGTTTTTTTGTGCTTCGCTTGCCGTTCCCATCGCCACCGTTCCGAAAGTTCCTACTGCGGCAATGGCAGAGCCAGTCAAAGTTGCAAGGTCAATCACCAGTTCAGGATTATATTGTTTCGCATACGAAAGCGCATCGGCAAGAATCATTCTTCCTTCCGCATCCGCATTGAGCATCTCCACCATTTGTCCATCGTACATTTTTATTACATCACCAGGTGCATACGCATTTCCTCCGGGGCGATTATCGGTAGAAGGAACTAAACCAATCACATGCACAGGAAGTTTTGCCTTCGCGATGGCATACATCGTGCATCCCACAGCGGCAGATCCCGCCATGTCGCACTTCATATAGTCCATAGAGTTGGGCGTGGGCTTCAAACTCAATCCTCCGGTATCATACACCACTCCTTTTCCTACGAGCACAATCGGTTTTTTATTTTTCGCACGATTAGGTTTCCATTCCATAATGGTGAAGGTAGGCGGGTCAACGCTTCCTAAATTCACGGCAAGCAATCCGCCCATTCCGAGCGATTGAATTTTTGCTTTGTCAAATACAGTGACTTTAAATCCTGCTTCTTTTCCAAGGCGCTGAAATTCTTTAGCGAGTTGCACCGCATTTAATGTGCTGGCGGGTTCATTCACCAGAGTTCTTGCTTCTGCAACTGCATCAACGGAAATCTGCAAACGTTCAATATCTTTTACATTCACTTTTTTACTGTTAACGAAAATGCTTTTCAGCGTGTGTTTGTCTTTTTCAACATCTTTCGTTTTGTATTTTACAAACTGGTAATTGCTCAGCGCAATTCCTTCGGCAAGCGCAAGAACTGCTTTTACGTCATTCACAGCGTCAACAATTACAACCGATTCCGTTTTGCTTTCGTTGAGGAAGATTGAAATTTTATCTCCTGCTTTTCGGCAGGCTTCGAGCGTTATATATTCTTTTTCCTTTTTCTCGAGCAAAGAGAGAATGACCATTCGCCTCAACTGATTAATGACAGCGATTTTTTTATCCTTCTTCTCAAATTCAATTTTCGCGTACTCAATTTCGGCAGATGACAAACCAAATGATGCAAGTGGTGTGTTTTTCTTGCATACTATCACCACGTTTTCATTTTCAGAAGGCGCAGGGGCTTTTTTAATGAGCGTCATATTAAATTCTTATTTTTGAAGAGATAAATGTAGATAAAATATGAATAGTGCTACTCTGCTGAAACGCGCGTTGGATTTTGAATTTCTTTCCATTCAAGAAGGCGTTTTTCTTTTTGAAAATACTCCGATTTCTGAACTGATGTATGTAGCGAATGAACTTCGTAAAAAACAAAAAACAGATAATAAGGTAACCTGGCAGATAGATAGAAACGTGAATACAACCAATGTTTGCATCGCTAATTGCAAGTTCTGCAACTTCTACCGCATACCAGGACATCCTGAATCTTACATCACCGACATTGAAACCTACAAGAAAAAAATTGAAGAAACATTCCGTTACGGAGGAGACCAATTGCTTTTGCAAGGCGGTCATCATCCTGAACTGGGATTGAAATTTTATACTGATATATTCCGGCAATTAAAAAGTTTGTACCCGCAATTAAAACTTCACTCGCTTGGCCCGCCCGAAGTGGCACACATCACCAAACTGGAAAATTCCACACACACAGAAGTGCTGAAAGCATTGGTGGAAGCAGGATTAGATTCTCTTCCCGGTGCAGGTGCGGAAATATTAAATGACAGAGTTAGAAGATTAGTATCCAAAGGAAAATGCGGAGGAAAAGAATGGTTAGATGTGATGCGAGCCGCTCACAAATTAAATATCACTACATCAGCCACCATGATGTTCGGGCATGTGGAAACCATTTATGAACGCTTTGAACATTTGGTCTGGCTCAGAGAAGTGCAGAGCGAAAAACCAAAACATACTAAAGGGTTTCTTGCTTTCATTCCCTGGACATTTCAGGATGTGGACACGCTGCTGGCTGAAATACGCGGAGTGAAAAACATGACCACAGGCGAAGAATACATCCGCATGATTGCCATGAGCAGAATCATGCTGCCGAACATTCTTAACATTCAGGCATCATGGCTCACAATCGGAAAAGAAACAGCGCAACTATGTTTGCATGCCGGAGCGAATGATTTCGGAAGCATCATGCTGGAGGAAAATGTGGTATCTGCCGCAGGCGCGCCTCATCGCTTCACCTACAAAACAATACAAGATGCTATTAAAGAAGCAGGGTTTGAACCGCAACTGAGGAATCAGCAGTATGAATACAGAAAGATTCCTGACAGTATAGAAGAACAGGTGGTTAATTATTAGTTAACCCGCCCCTCCCTAAAGGGCGTAAATGAGTGAATAAGTGATGAAGTGAATCCACTTAATAGCCAATTTACTTATTCACCTACTCACTTCTTCTCCCTTCAGGTCGGGGGCTAATTTAATTTTTGCACAAGTGCAAGTAATCTTTATCTTTGCTTTATCTTATCAAAAAACATATCACCATGATAAAAAGTAAACTTCTTAAAATACTTCTTCCTTTACTTTTCATTGTTGCTTGTGCATTTATTTTTTCTTCTTCATGCAAAAGAAATAAGGAGTGTACTGTAGTGATAACTGTGGCAGATGGTATTAACAATAGTAGTCCTGTTTATGGAGCAACGGTGCACATGTATCCGCCTCCATCGCAAAGCCCCACTCTTGATATACAAGAACAAACCGGCATTACAGATGCTTCAGGCAATGTTACCATGACCTTTAAACTTCCTGCCATCCTGCAGGCAGACGTAACCCCTCCCTCTTCTTCCACTTTAAACACCGGTGGCGCTTTGGTTAAACTCGAAGAAGGAAAGTCGGTGAGCAAGACCATTAAGATTTATTGATAGTTTAGCAAGGTTTTTGTTTGTCCCCCCTTATCCTGATGTCATGGAGTCCGAGTTTTGGAATGATCTTTTTCATTGTTTTGGTTTTTTAATTATTTAAATGTTTTAATTGTTTCTGATGTTTTTTTGTTGCTGTGAAAGCTTGCATCGCCTCTGTGCAAGATTGCATAGCCGTTGTGAAAGTTTGCATTGCTCTGATGAAAGGTTGCACAGCCGCTGTGAAAGTCTGCGCTGCTTCTGCGCAAGGTTGCATCGCTCTTGTGAAAGCTTGCACTGTTTCTGCGCAATGTTGCATTGCTCCCGCGAAAATTTGCACCGCCTCCGTGCAAGGTTGCATTGCTGCTGCGAAAGATTGCACTGCTTTGATACAAGATTGCATTGCTGCCGGCTGATGTTGGAAAATTGCTTTGCAGGTTTCTGCTCCTTTGGAGCAGCATTGCATCGGTGGTGTGATATACTTCAAAACGTTTCATCTGTTTTTCTTTTTTGCTTAGCCGTACTTTATTATATGTTACTGATATTTTCATGTTGCTTGCTGATTCTATACATAGAACGGCTCGCACTGCGGAAATGTTGTGCAGCATCTCCTGAAACGGCAGCAAACCTCCTGAAACGACACTTTATTTTCGGGCAGGGAATTTTAGGTGATATTTTGCGAGGTAATATTTGAGGCGGCTGTTGGCGCAGCGGCCCAGTTTCAGAATAATGTCATTGGGAAAAAATGCCTTCTTTGCTCTTCGCTTTATTACTTTGCAGATTTTTACCGCCAGAGAGCGGTCAAGTTTGCGGAAAAAATTCAACTGCCATATTTTTTTGCGGAATTCACACAGCGGATAGCCGTAAATGAATGCTTTTTTGTTTTCAAAATACAGGATGCACTTTTGCCCGAATGCTTCGGCATAAATCACTTCTGCTCCATCCACTGTATGGGAACAGCCATCCAAATCTTTTACTGTGAGAGGCACTAACACGGCAATTATTTTTTACTGTTTGCAATTGAATTTTCATAGGTAGAATTGCATTAACGCAAAAACCATGCAATTATTTTCAATGGCGCGGTTTCGCGCTCATAAGTGGTCCGCAGAGAATTACGGAGCGGTTGTCCGGAGATGAAAGCGGATAAACCGTATATTTATGGTGGATATAACGAGTTATGCACAATGCAAAAACCAAAAAAACGCTCGCATCGGCAGACAATAACTCTCTCGATTGACCGTTTACAAAGACAATGAAAAAACTTATCGTCTCGACAGTTGTGTTCGCCTGTGTTGCGACAGACAATTACTCGCAGGACTTAAAAGCGGGTGAAATGACAATTAAAAATATTGCTGGCTACACATATGAAGCAAATATTTTCTTTTACTATCAATCGTCTTTATTTACTCCGCGACCGTTTATTTTGCTCTACTGGGGAAGCAGTCCGCAGGGCGACACACTCTTCTATTCTGGAAATTCTTCATCAGACACTGCTACTACTCAAGTAAAATATACTGGGACACACACCTATCCAGGTGGCGGAACTTATATTGTATCGTGCATAGACAGTTTTAGAGTTGCAAATCTTCAAAACATTACTAATTCTTCAAACGAAAAAATGTATCTCTGGGACACTCTAAACATCAACCCTTTTTTGGGTTCTAACAACTCTGCTATTTCATTAAGTTCTCTCGTTGACAGTTGGCAATGTTGCAATTGGATTTATAATCCTTCTTCAACCGACAGCGATGGCGACAGTTTATCATACAGTTTAGTAAATCCATTCACGACAAATTATACATTTCCCCCCGCATCTATCAACAGCGTGACAGGTGACATGACTTTTAATCCGACAGCAACAGGACACTATGCTTTTTGTATGAACATTGTTGAATGGAGAAAAATAAATACAACCTATTATAAAATCGGGAGCACTTTCAGACAGATGTTGATTTATGTCAACTCATTGTTGTCAGTGAATGAAAATAATTTTCCGCAGACAGTTTCTCTTTTTCCAAACCCTTTTAACACGCAGACAGTTTTGCAGACAGACAATCTTTTATATAACGCAACTCTCACGGTGGACAACTGTTTCGGGCAGACAGTTGCGCAAATAAAAAACATCAGCGGGCGGACAGTTACTTTCTCGCGTGACAATCTCGCAAGCGGACTGTATTTCGTTCGGCTGACAACCCCCTCTCCTTTGCAAGGAGAGGGCCGGGGTGAGGTCATTGCAACAGGCAAACTTGTAATCACCGATTAATAGCGGTTAAGCAAAATAAAAGCCATCTGATATATCGGAGGGCTTTTTTATTTTATCAGCAGTGAAATATTCCGTACATTAGTTTGTTCTTGCATCAATTGTACTATTTTTGATGTAACAATAGCAGGGTGAAAAAAATACTATTCATATCACTTTTATTATTTCCTTTCTTCTCTTACGCTACACACAATCGCGCGGGTGAAATAACGTATACATGCCTTGGCGGATACACTTACGAATTTACCATCACCACCTATACAAAAGGAGAGAGCGACCCTGCAGACCGATGTTTTCAAACTATTTTTTTTGGAGATGGGGATACTGCTGAGGTTTGCAGGAGCAATTTTGAACCTGGCGACCCAACCACTGACCCTTGGGGGGCAACCAGCTGTAGTTGTTCAAGCACCCACCACATGGGAGAGTGGGGTTATGCTTGTTCTCCTGCTTTCACCCTACAAAGCATTAATGTTAAAAAAAATGTTTATGTCACAACCCATACCTATCCCGGTCCCAATACCTATATTATTTCCCTGACAGACGCTAACCGGAATCATGACATTGTAAATATCCCTACTAATTCTACTCCTTTCAGCGTACAGGATACACTTGTTATCAATCCTTTTCTTGTCCCGTGTAATAATTCTGTCACACTTAATAACTGCCCCATTGACAAAGCATGTGCGGGAAAGTTATTTGTTCATAATCCCGGTGCCTCTGATATTGACGGAGACAGTGTATCTTACGTGCTCGGTGTATGCTTTGAAAATTTGAATCAGCCCATAGGGGGTTATACTATTCCTGCCGGTGTTTCTGTTAACCCCATCACCGGAGATTTTACATGGAATGTTCCCCCACCGGTTATCGGAAGCGGAGATGGTGATTGCGATGAATACAATTTCGCCATGGATATTGAAGAGTGGAGAAAGAGCGGGAACACGTATTATCTGATTGGCACCGTGCGCAGGGATATGCAGGTTACAGTGTGCGACTGCGATAATAATCCTCCTGTGATTTCGAATGTGGATGATACCTGCATTTTAGCAAACACAAACCTTACGCTTACAGTTACTGCCACTGACCCACCTCCAGCCGGCAATGTTGAATCATTTACTGCAACGGGCGGTCCTTTTATCACCAACCCATCTGCAACATTTACTTCGGATGTTCCTCCCAAACAGCCAACCGCCACAGGCATTTTTTCATGGACCCCATCCTGCAATCAGGTGAGGCAGCAGCCCTATCTTGTAACCTTTCAGGCAGTGGATGACGGCAAGCCGGATAGTCCTGTCATCCCGCTTACCGCCTACGAAACTTTTTTCATAACTGTGGTGGCTCCTGCGCCAGAAAATCTTACCGCAGAGCCGAATTGCACCAAGATGGATTTACAATGGGATGCCGCGCTTTGTAATCCTGCCGGCAACGGGCTTGTGGGTTACAGAATTTACAGGAAGATTGGATGTGATACTCTCAGCCCAGGCTACTGCGAAAGGGGCATGCCTTCATCCTGGGGCTATTCGCTTATTGCATCGGTACCATACACCACCACTACCTACTCTGATAATGGGCTGATATATGGATATATTTATTCATACAGAGTGGTTGCGTATTACGCAGATGGCGCACAGAGTTATGTTTCCGATCCCGCCTGCAATAATTTAGTGCGCGATGTTCCTATGATTACAAATGTGGATGTTGTTACCACTGCAAATCCCAACGGCTCCATGAATGTAAAATGGGTGAAGCCGCTTGCAGATTCTATTCTTGGTTTTGATACGACAGCCCTTGGCAATGGCGGTCCGTACTATTTTGATTTGCTGCGCGCTTCCGGATATGCAAACCCCAGTACTGTTATTATTACATTCAGCAGTCTTTTCTTCGCAACATTAACTACTTCGTATCTTGACACTCCGCTTGCGACATCGTCAACGCCTTTTACTTACCGCGTGGATTTCCGTCATGGCACTTCCACTGCGCCCTGTCCTGCGCAAAAAGCATCTTCTGTTTTTATTTCCTGCACTCCAAATGATAATATCATTCAACTCACATGGAACGAGCAGGTGCCTTGGACGAATTCACAATATGAGATTTATAAATTCGATGGAACCCTATGGAATTTAATTGGCGCTACCTCTTCACAAATGTTTACTGATACCGGTCTTGTGAACGGAGCGAACTATTGCTACAAGGTGAAAAGCATTGGCGCTTATCCTGACACCACACTGCCCGCTCCGCTCATCAACTGGTCACAGGAAGTTTGCTGTTCGCCTGTGGATTTAACTCCTCCATGTCCTGTTACAATTGCTGTGGATTCCTCTTGCACTCTTTCACAAAACATTTTAACATGGAATAATCCGAACAACTCTTGCAGCGATGATGCCATATACTATATTCTTTATTTCATGCCTGTTGAAGACGGGGATTTTGTCGTGCTTGATACCATCTACGATATCAATGCTCCCACGTTTCTTGACGATAGTCTGGAATCCATTGCAGGATGTTATGCTGTTACTTCGGTTGATTCTTTCGGAAACGAAAGTGCGTTCAGCAACATGGTGTGCGTGGATAATTGTCCGTACTATGAATTACCAAACGTCTTCACTCCCAACGGTGACAACTCCAATGATTTCTTCACCCCGCTTAAGCCCTATAAATATGTAAAAGACATTGACATCAAAATTTACAATCGCTGGGGAACCGAAGTGTTCCGCACCACCGATCCTGAAATTTTGTGGGACGGCAAGAGTTCGCAAACCAAAATGCTCTGCTCCAATGGTGTGTATTATTATGTGTGCATCGTGAACGACATCCGCCTGAAAGGAATCATACCGCGCGTGCTGAAAGGCAATGTGCATTTGCTGAGCAAATAAAAAAGAAGCCCCCTCCCTGCCTCCCCCGTTAGGGGAGGAGATTTTCTCCCGTGTTTAATTGCAATTCGTAAATTCGTTCCCATTCGTATTTAATAAATTATGTTCACGGGAATTGTAGAGACAACAGGCAAAGTAATTTCTCTTGAGAAGAAAAAATCAAATCTCGAAATCGGGATTGAATGTTCTTTTGTCAATGAATTGAAAAAAGGGCAAAGCGTTGCGCATAATGGAGTTTGCCTTACCTTAGAAAATATAAAGGGACAAGGGACAAGGGACAAGGGACAATACACTGTTACTGCTGTTAAAGAAACTCTCGATAAAACAAATCTTGTAAAATTAAAAATTGGCGATGTAATAAATCTTGAACGTTCGTTAAAAGTCGGTGACAGATTAGACGGGCATTTTGTTCAGGGGCATGTGGATTGCACGGCAGAAGTAAAATCAATAAAGAAAGAAAAGGGAAGTTGGTTGTTCAAGTTCCAAGTCTCAAATACCAAATCCCAAGTCTCAAGTTTGATAATCAATAAAGGAAGCATTTGTATAAATGGAATTAGTTTGACCGTTGTTGATGTTGAAAATAGTATTTTCTCGGTGGCAATAATTCCACATACATTCAAACACACCAACTTTTCCTCTTTGAAAAAAGGTGATGCTGTGAATATCGAGTATGATGTATTAGGAAAACACATCCAAAAAATAATTTCAAATCAATCAGTGTAAATCTGTGTAATCTGTGGCTGAAAAAAAATTATTCCTCCTCGATGCAATGGCGCTTATCTACCGCGCTTATTACGCATTGGCAAAAAATCCCCGCGTCACATCCAAAGGACAAAACACATCGGCAATTTTTGGTTTCACAAATATTCTGCTGGAACTTCTCAAAAAAGAAAAACCAACACACATTGCAGTGGCGTTCGACACACACGCACCTACGGAAAGAGAAGTAGTGTATGCCGAGTACAAAGCACACCGTCAGGCAACTCCCGAAGACATCATCAGTTCTATTCCGTACATAAAAAAAATTTTAGAGGGCTTTGGAATTCCGGTTTTGGAAAAAGATGGGCACGAAGCCGATGACATCATCGGAACGCTGGCAAAAAAAGCGGAGAAGCACGGATATGAAACCTACATGGTGACTTCTGATAAAGATTTTGGACAATTGGTAAGTGATAAAACATTTATGTTTCGTCCGCCCGCATTCAAAAGCGGATGGACGACTTTACGCGAAGAAGACATTCTCAAGCGATGGGAAATAAAAAATGTTTCTCAGGTGATAGATGTTCTCGGGCTGATGGGCGATGCCGCGGATAATATTCCCGGAGTTCCTGGCGTGGGAGAAAAAACCGCCATCAAACTGGTGCATGAATTTGGAACCGTTGAGAATGTGATTAAGAATGCGGACAAACTCAAAGGGAAACTGCAGGAGAACGTAAGAAACTTTGCCGACCAGGCATTACTTTCAAAACAACTTGCCACCATTAACTGTGAAGTTCCCGTTAAATGGGATGAAGAAGATTTGATAATATCCGAACCAAATAAAGAAAAACTTGCAGCGATTTTTGAAGAACTCGAATTCAGAACCATTGCAAGCAGGGTATTAGGAAATAGCCAAAGCCCCACCCTAACCCTCCCCATTGGGGAGGGAAAAGAAAAAATTTCCATCACTCCTCCATCTCCTCTCTCTAATGGAGAGGGGTCGGGGGTGAGACTTGATATTAATTCTGTCGCACACACCTATCATCTCATTGACACAAAAGAAAAAAGAAAAAAACTCATTGCTGAATTATCAAAACAAAAATCCATCTGCTTTGATACGGAAACAACAGGAACCGATGCGCACAATGTGGAATTAGTCGGCATGTCATTTTCATTCCAAGAAAAAGAAGCATATTATATTCCTGTTCCTGAAAACTACAACGAAGCGCAAGCCATCGCGAATGAATTCAAAGAAGTTTTTGAAAACGAAAGCATAGAAAAAATCGGGCAGAACATTAAATACGATATGTCTGTTCTGAAATGGTATGACATTGACATCAAAGGGAAATTATTTGACACGATGATTGCGCATTATCTCATTCAGCCCGACATGCGCCACAACATGAACATTCTTGCTGAAACTTATTTGAATTATTCGCCAGTGTCCATTGAAACGCTCATCGGAAAAAAAGGAAAGAATCAACTCAGCATGCGGACTGTTCCTGTGGAACAGATTTGCGAATACGCTGCGGAAGACGCGGATGTAACCATTCAACTTCATAATAAGTTTCTGCCAATGCTAAAAGACACCAGCACGCAAAAACTTTTTGAGGAAGTTGAAATTCCCCTCGTGCCAGTGCTTGCCGCTATGGAAACAGAAGGCGTGAAGATTGACACCAGTGCATTACAGGAATTATCTACAGAACTTGCAAAAGATATTGTTAAATCAGAAAAAGAAATTTATTCCCTCGCGGGACAGCAATTCAATATCTCATCGCCAAAACAGGTTGGAGAAATTTTGTACGAGGTTTTGAAAATTGTGGAGAAGCCCCAGAAAACAAAAACAGGGCAATACGCAACGGGCGAAGATGTATTGGAAAAACTAAAAGGCACGCATCCTGTCATAGATAAAATACTTGAGTACCGCGAACTTCAGAAATTAAAAAACACATACGTGGATACACTTCCTGAACTGGTAAACCCAAGAACAGGAAGAGTTCACACAACATATAATCAAGTGGTGGCGGTGACAGGAAGATTAAGTTCAGATAATCCCAACTTGCAAAATATTCCCATCAGAACTGAGCGCGGAAGAGAAATCAGGAAAGCATTTGTTCCGAGGAATAATAATTTCATTTTGCTTTCCGCGGATTATTCTCAGATTGAACTCCGCGTGATTGCCGCCATGAGCGAAGACAAAGAAATGATTGAAGCATTCAAAAGCGGGCAGGACATTCATACTACTACAGCTTCAAAAGTTTATGGAGTTGATTTAGATAAAGTAAATTCTGATATGAGAAGAAACGCCAAGATGGTAAACTTTGGAATCATCTATGGAATTTCAGCATTCGGATTGGCTCAGCGGTTAAATATTCCCCGCACCGAAGCAAAACAAATCATTGAAAGTTACTTTGAAAAATATCCGCGCATAAAATCCTATATGGATGAAACTATACAATTTGCAAAAGAAAACGGTTATGTGCAAACTATATTAGGAAGAAGAAGATATTTGCGCGATATAAATTCCAGCAATCACACCGTTCGCGGATATGCTGAAAGAAACGCCATCAACGCGCCCATTCAGGGTTCGGCTGCGGATATGATAAAGATTGCGATGATAAACATCCACAAAGAATTTCAAAAGAAAAAATTCAAATCAAAAATGATTCTGCAAGTGCATGATGAATTGGTTTTTGACGTTCACAAAGAAGAGGCGGAAGATGTGAAACCTATCATCGAGGATAAAATGAAACACGCCATCAAACTTTCTGTTCCGATTGATGTAGAAACCGGAACGGGAGCGACTTGGCTTGCAGCACATTAGAGAAAAAACTAAGATTTTGGTATATAAATTATTTTCTATCTTTGGACACCCAATGAAAAACCTTTTTTAATCTAATCAAACTCATCATGAACGAATTGAAAAAATTATTTGCTGTTTGTATTGTTACTGCCTTTCTTTCACCATTCTTTTACGGCTGCGGCAATGGTGAAGGCGAAGGCGAAACAGACGGAACAGATACTTCCGACATGGCCAATGGTGACGGCATGACGAAAACTCCCAGCAAAGCGCAGAACATTTTTTATGCGATTCCGTCTCCCATAGAACTTGCTCAGTTAATTCAAAAAGCAGGAGCAAAATATAATAAGGACTTGCTAAACTCTCCTGATAACATATCTAAATACAGCACCAATACCAGCAAGGCGCTGAACCTAGGCGTGTATGGCGGTGACCTCAGTTATACCAGCGTGTTTGACGATAACACACAGGAATCCATTTTATATCTCGCATGCACACGCAAGTTGGCAGAATCGCTTGGAGTAGGGAGCGCCTTCGATGAAAAAACAGTTGACCGCATTCAAAATAACACAGGTAAAAATGATTCTCTTCTGACAATCATTTCTGATTCTTACATGACAACCGATGAATTGCTGAAAGAAAGTCAGCGCGAAAACGCATCGGCTCTCGTAATTGCCGGTGGATTTATTGAAGCGCTTTATCTCGGCACACAGTTGGCAAAAGTTACCAAGAACAACGCAGATATCATAACCAGATTAGCAGAACAAAAGGGAACTCTTGACAACGTAGTAGGGCTTCTCAGTTCGTACGAACAGGATGCAGGCGTAGCGGGCGTTCTTGCGGACATAAAACAATTGAAAGAAATTTATGACCAGGTGAAAGTAGAAGCAAAGTCTGCTTCAGAAGCAAAAACAAATCCAAATACGAAAGTAACAACCATAGGCGGAAAAATAATTTATACCATCACTCCTGAGTTAGTGGAAAAACTCACAATTAAGGCAGCCGAAATAAGAACCAAAATCATCAGCGGTCAAAACTAATATAGAACATGAAAAACTTTTTAAATCCTGCAAGAATTATTTTGATTGGCGCCATCGCGCTCATCCCAACCGTTGGAACATTTGCTCAGTGCAAAGGTTTTGTAAAAAAACAAATTCCAAAACTTTCGCCTTTCATTCATAACGGGCAGATTAACAGTTCCGTGCTTTTATCGGGAGACCATGCAGAACTCACGCTCACATTTTATTCAGGACAGACCTACCGCATCATGGTTACTGGTCAGGAAACGCTCGGAGATGTTTTTTTCCTGATGAAAGACGCGAGCAAAAGCCAGTTATTCAGCAGCAAAGACCAGGGGAAAACTGATTACTGGGATTTCACCGTTGAATCAACTCAGCAATTGACGATTGAAGTAATGGTTCCGGACGTGGATGCTCCTTCAGGATTAGTTCCAAGCGGATGCGTTTCCATTCTTGTTGGATTCAAGCAATAAAAAAAGAAGCCCATCCTAAATCCTTCCCAAAGGGAAGGACTTAAAGATAATGTCTCACAAAAATTGTGGGACATTTTTATTTTTATCTTGGATTTATTTTTCTCCCTTCCCTTCGGGAAGGGCTGGGGATGGGCTATACCACGCATCCCCCCACTGTTTCATTCGTATTCTCATCCACCAGAATAAAACTACCGTTGGCGTGGTTGGAAATAAAATTGTCTATCGCAATAGGAGAAGCAGTACGCAATTGGATTCTCGCAATCTCATTTAACTTAATTGATTTATCTCCTTCCATTTTATCAAGCGAAGTCACATCTAATTTATAAAGCACATCTCGCACAGATGCTTTCACAGTTTTGCCGTGATGACGGACGAGAAATTTAGCACCAACATTCAACGGGCGTTCGCTCATCCAGCAAACAGTTGCTTCCACATCCTGAGTGACAGAGATAGAATCATCTTTTACAGCAATCACATCTCCCCTGCTGATGTCAATATCATCTTCTAGATGAATCACAACTGATTGAGGTGCGAATGCTTCTTGTACTTTTTTCTCTGCTATTTCAATTTCTTTAATGCGCGAAGAAAGTCCTGCAGGGTAAACTTCCACTGCATCACCTTTTTTGAAAACACCGCTCACTACTTTTCCTGCATAACCGCGGTAATCGTGCAGTTTATCTTCTTGCGGGCGAATGACATACTGAACAGGAAATCGGGCTGAAGAAAAATTAATGTCGCTTGCCACTTCAACATTTTCCAGATGCTGGAGTAATGTTTTGCCGATGTACCATGACATCTTTTCGGATTTGGCTACAACATTATCACCAAGTTTTGCGCTAACGGGAATATAAGTGATGTCTTTTACAGATAATTTTTTAGCAAACTCTTTGTACTTCACAACAATATCATCAAAAACTTTTTGAGAATAATCCATCAAATCAATTTTGTTTACGCATACTGCCAGATGTTGAATGCCGAACAACGATGCAATGATGGAATGTCTGCAAGTCTGTTCTGTGATTCCGTTGCGCGCGTCAATTAAAATAATAGCAAGATTGGAATTAGACGCACCTGTGACCATGTTGCGTGTGTACTGCACATGTCCTGGCGTATCGGCAATGATAAATTTTCTTTTTTCTGTGGTAAAATATTTATATGCCACATCAATAGTGATTCCTTGTTCACGTTCAGCACGCAAGCCATCGGTAAGAAGTGATAAATCTATATCACCACCATTTTTTCCTTTACTTGCTTTTTCAATTGCTTGTAAAATATCTGTGGATACTGAGTCGCTGTCAAAAAGCAAACGCCCGATGAGTGTGCTTTTGCCGTCATCAACGTTGCCTGCAGTTAAAAATCTAAGTAGATCCATATAATTAAAAATATCCACCCTTTTTCCTGTCTTCCATTGAGGCGTCAGAAGTCTGGTCATCTAAACGGGTGGCTCCGCGCTCTGATATTTTTGTTTCTTCTATTTCCCGAATGATATCATCTAACGTATTTGCTTCTGATTCTACTGCTGCCGTGCAAGTTGCATCGCCAACAGTTCGGAAGCGGACTTTTCTTTCTTCTATTTTATCTTCTGCATCTGTATAAACAAAATCTGTAAGCGCCAGCAAACCACCAGGGCGGACAATACATTTCCGTTTATGAGAAAAATAAATGGAAGGCAAATCAATGTTTTCTCGTCTGATGTAATTCCAAACATCTAACTCTGTCCAGTTGCTGATGGGGAAACATCTTACATTTTCTCCCTGACGGATTCTTCCGTTGTAAATGCTCCATAGTTCGGGTCGTTGCTTTTTCGGGTCCCATTGTCCGAATTCATCACGTACAGAAAAAACTCTTTCTTTCGCCCTTGCTTTTTCTTCGTCTCTTCTTGCTCCTCCAATGCACGCATCAAAACGGAATTCTTCAATCGTATCGAGCAACGTATACGTCTGCAAAGCATTGCGACTGTAAAATCTTCCGCGCTGCTCAACCAATCCTTTTTGTTTAATTGTGTCTCCAACGCTTCGCACAATTAACTTCTCACCTATTTTTTTTACCAGGTCATCTCTAAACTGAATGGCTTCCGGAAAATTATGTTCAGTATCAATATGAACTAAGGGAAAAGGAAATTTCCCCGGACGAAATGCCTTTAGTGCGAGATGCACAAGGGTGATGGAATCTTTTCCTCCGGAAAATAAAAGTGCAGGTCGCTCAAACTGCCCTGCCACTTCACGCAGAATGTGAATCGATTCGGATTCTAACTGGTCAAGGTAATCGAGGTGATACTTCATAAATAAGTACGCAAATATAATTTATTACTTCCAAATCATCTTAATTGCTACTCCAATTGCGGCTGCAATTCCAATGATGTGCGGTTCTTGTAATTTCTTTGAATAAAGTAAAAGTCCGGCAGCCCCCAAAGCAATTAAAGCAGTCGGAATATCAATGATGGAACGGCTTGCAATAACTATCACCGCTCCGACCAACGCACCGATTACTGCTGCGGTAATTCCGTCAACAAATGCTTTAATGCTTTTGTTCTTCGCAATTTTTTTGAAATAGGGCGCGGGAATAACTGTGAGCAAATAACATGGAAGAAAAGTTGCTGCTGCTGCCACGCAAGCACCCGGAAAACCGCCAACTAAATAACCAATAAACCCAACTGTAATTACAACAGGACCGGGAGTTATCATTGCGACTGCGACTGCGTCAACAAATTGCTGTTCTGTAAGCCAGTGATATTCTTGTACCACTCCTCCGTGTAAAAATGGAACAATTGCCAAGCCACTTCCAAATACAAATGCTCCTGCTTTTGTAAAGAACAATGCGATTTTTCCAAGTGTGTTGGTGTCGTAATTCCAAAAGCCAATGCTTGTGAGAAGAAAAATTGATTTTGTTGTATTACTCTTTGCCCATTGTGGTGGGGCTTTGATGAACATATAAATTACACCGGCACCCACAAACAATAAAACTTCTTCGCTTTGAGTAATGGCTGTAACAACAGCCATTGAAATATAAAAAAGCCAAAGCAGCCAATTATTTTTTATTGCTCCAAGGTCAAATTTACTGACTGATTTAATTGTCAGTTTGTAAGAACTTATTGCGATGATGCCGATTACCGCAGCGCTTACGCCATAAAAAACTGCAGTCATCCAAGGCAATCCCCCATAAAGTTTATACGCCATGCCGAGAAGAACTACCATAATGAAAGAAGGAATTATAAAAGCAAGTCCGCAAAGTGTTGCGCCTAAAACTCCGTAATGAACGAAGCCTAAATAAATTCCCAACTGTGCCGCCAGAGGACCGGGTGCCAACTGAGCCAAAGCCAATCCTTCTTTGTAGTCATCTTCTGAAATCCATTTTCTTTTTTCAACAAGGTCGCGGTGCATGTACCCTACTAATGCTATAGGCCCGCCAAAACCAGTTGTACCGAGTTTCAAAAAATAGAGAACGATGTTTTTAAGAGAATAATTCATCGCGTATGCAGTCCGCATTCTTTTTTGTCGCTGTTCTCCCACCACCATCTTCCGGAGCGCGCATCATCGCCTTCCTTCACTGCACGAGTTCAGGGCTGGCAGCCAATGCTATGAAATCCTTTGTCGTGCAAAGAATTATACGGGATATTATTTTTTTTGATAAACCTTTTTACTTCTTCAAAATTCCAGTCGAACAGCGGGTGAAATTTGACAATATTATTTTTTTTATCCCACTCCATAGAATTTTTTATTTGCCTGTGCTGCGATTGTTCTTTTCTAATGCCCGTAACCCAGATTTCATTTCCTTTTAAAGCACGCTGAAGCGGTTCAACTTTCCGGATGAAACAACATTCTAATCTATTCTCCACCGATTCATAAAAACTGTTTGGACCTTTTGCGGAAACTAATTTTTGAACTGCCTGTTCGTTCGGATAAAACGCTTCAATGTTTTTTCCATACTTCTCTCTCGTGCTGTTCCACACAGAACATGTTTCAGGAAATAATCTTCCCGTTTCAAGCGTGAATATTTTTATCGGAAGATTATTTGAGAAAATAATATGCGTGATTGCCTGGTCTTCTAATCCAAAACTGGTGGAGAAAACAATTTTTCCATAAAATTCTTTTGCAAGAAATGTTAATGCTTCTTCGGGGGATTTTCCTGAAACTATCTTCTGTATTTTTTCTGCCTGCATCGGTTTAAAACAACGCTTGAATAATGATTCTTAAACTTACAATAATTACCAGTGAGCCGACCAAAATCAATCCTCCTTTGACGGGGATTTTATTCGAGAAATAAATTGATATGGGAGCAGCAATCATTCCTCCAATAACCAATCCGAAAATTATTTGCCAATGATCAATTCCAATAACTGTAAAAAAAGTAAGCGTGCTGACGAGTGCAACAAAAAATTTTGCAAGGTGTGACGCTCCAATGGAATAACGCAAATGTCTTCCGCCTGCTATGAGAGACGTAGTAACAATTGGCCCCCATCCACCACCTCCCACAGAATCAAAAAAACCTCCCAATGCCGCCACCGGCTGAATGTGTTTTATTTTTTTTGCTTTGTTGCTACTTACACGAATCGCACGAATAATAATGACTAAACCCAGCGTGAGCGTGTATGCTGCTATGATTGGTTTTACTATGGAAAAATATTCTTTACTGATAAATGAAATTGCCAATGCTCCGGCAACAGCACCAATCGCTCCCGGTAATACAAGTTTGCGAAACAATTTCATGTTAACATTTTTATACCTCATGTATACCAGCGAAGAAGAACCGGTAGTAAAAACTTCAGACGCATGCATACTGGCACTTGCCACAGCGGGAGTGATTGCGGGAATGCCCAGGCTTAGAAGAAAAGTTGTAACACTCACGCCATACGCCATTCCAAGCGCACCATCAATCATCTGTGCGGCAAAACCACCTGCGATGTATAGCAGCATATCACTGTCAAGGTTTTTAGCAACTCCTGCGATAAGATTCCCAATATCTGAAAACGGGACGTACGTAAAAAAAATATAACCGAACAACATAAGCACGATAACAGCAAGCGAATAAAGAGTAGCGACAAGAATTTTGCGATACGTATTCTTTTTTTTCTTTTCAACAAGTACAGTGGTGATCTTGTTCAGTTCTTTTACCTTATTTGAGAAATCTCCTTTGAGATGGGAACGAATCTCGGCCAGATTTTCCAGCACCTCATGCGTTTCTTCAGGCAAGGATTCGTCTAAAACTTCTTTCATACGCTTCGCAAATGTAGGTGACTTACCGTTGGTGGATACGGCAATTTTAAAATCACCTTTTTTCACAATCGATCCGAGATAAAAATCGCAGAGCTCAGGTGTATCCACCACATTGACGAGTAATTCACGCTTAGTGGCTTCGTCCTTAATAATTTTGTTTAACTCAACATCCGCAGTGGCAGCAATCACAATATCCACATTGAATAAATCACCGGGGAAGAAAACTCTTTTCTTGAGTTTTACATTTTGTTTTCGGGCAGCAACTTGTTCTATTGCAGAGAGTATCTCAGGTCCTACAACGGTCACTTCCGTTTCAGGGCTATTACCGATGATTACATTTAGTTTTTCCAATGCAACATTTCCACCGCCCACTATGAGCACCTTTAATTTTTCCAGTTTCAGGAATATCGGAAAGAGATTGTTTCCCTTCTCCGCTTCTTCTACAACGTCTGGTATATTATCTACAGGATTCATTTTTTCTTTTCTTTTTTAGTTGAGTAAATATTTCTCTACCACCTCTTGCTCCACAAATTCGGGATGAAGTTTAACCACTTCACCAGCTACTATCACCGCTGGAGAACCGATGTTTTTTTGTAAAACTATTTCTTCTATTGTGGAAATAGTTCCGACAGCAACACGCTCAGCTGGGAGCGTTCCGTTTTGAATAAGCGCAATCGGAAGATTTTCCTTTCCCGATGATTTGTAAACTTTAACAATCTCGTGAAGTTTGTGAACGCCCATCAAAATCACCACCGTTGCAGTGCTCTGCGAGGCAAGTTTAATATCTCGTGAAAGTTCGCCCGTGCGCGTGGTGCCTGTAATCACCCAGAAACTTTCACTTGCACCGCGGTGTGTGACAGGAATTCCTGCAAGCGCAGGCACTCCAACCGAAGAAGAAATTCCAGGTATCACTTCTGTTTCTATATTGAATGACTGAGCATGTTGAATTTCTTCGTAGCCTCTTCCGAAAACAAATGGGTCTCCTCCTTTCAGACGAACTACATGTCCGTAAGTGAACGCTAAATCCACTATGAGATTGTTTATTCGATCCTGCTTCAGCGAATGCTGACCGTTTCTTTTTCCCACGAAAATCTTTTTCACATTGGGAGAAGCATACTTCAGCAGAATAGGATTCACGAGCGCGTCATATAATATGATGTCTGCTTTGCCGAGCGCGTTGATGGCTTTTGCAGTAATTAAATCAGGATCGCCTGGACCTGCGCCTGCGAGAGTTAATTTTGGTTGTATTTTATTTTGAATTTTTATTTTTATTTTTTGTTTTAAGTATTTATTTTTGTTTAATTCTTTGGCAAATGCTTATCGCATTCGCATGCAACAACAATACTCGTATCGGATATGTATAAAAAATGTTTTCATGTTACACAACTCCTACTACTTCTTGTTTAAGCAAATCTTCACGAAGAGTTTTCGTCTGAAACAGAAATTCTTTTGCTTCATTATAATAATGCTTCGCGAATTTTTTTGTCGGCTCGTTTTTATTTATACTCAGAACCAACTCCTTGAAATTTTTTTCAAACGGAAATTCTGCCGCAAGAACAAAATGCTTCTCAAACTCAACCAAAATGCTGTGCTGCGAATTGGTCTGAATTTGTTTTGTCAGCAACAGTGCTTTTGCTCCTTGTACAAATGCGCTGTATGAATGATAAATAGAATCGCCAAATAAGTTTTCTTCAAGAGAAATTTTTGCCCATTCTATTTTTTCTTCTGCTTCAAAAAGCAAAGTCGCAACTAAATCAATCTGCACGCCAGCGCACTCTCCCACTCCGACAGTGGTTTTGTATTTATCATCACTCCCCCAATCAACGAACTCATTTTCTGCAACGGTTGAAAGGTCTGCATGGCTCTTCAGCAACTGGAAAAAATAATTATTCCCTTGTCTATCGAAATACTGATTGAAAGTTTCGTTCTCTGAGGAATTCTTTTCGTAATCATTCAGAATTTCTCTCAGTACAGCCGGTCCGCGTTTGCTCGGAACCTTAATCACCTTGTCGGAAATTCTTCCCTCACCGTTTCCAACTACTCCGCCTCCTAGCAAAACCTGAAGAGCGGGAACAATGTGCGCACCTGCTTTGAGCGAACTTCCATGAAATCCGATCTGCGCCAGCGAGTGCTGTCCGCAGGAGTTCATGCACCCGCTGATTTTTATTTTGATGTTTTTATCATAGAGCAAATCGGAATATTCATTCTGAATTACTTTCTCTAGTTCTAATGCAATGCCTGTGCTGTTGGAAATTCCCAGGTTGCAGGTATCCGTTCCCGGGCAAGCAGTGATGTCGCCAATGCTGTCAAATCCGGCAAGCGCTAGCAAAATCGAATCCAGTTCTTTGTAAAGTGCAGGAAGTGCTTCCTTCGGAACAAAGCGAAGAAGAAATCCCTGGTTTAAAGTAATACGCAAATCATCAGAAGCATATTTTTTTATCACTTCAACAAACTGTCTGATTTTTTCTGAACGGACATTTCCCAGCGGGACTCTTACACCTACAGCGAAAAAGCCTTGTTGCTTTTGCTCGAAAGTATTTGTGTCGAGCCACTTTTTATATTGTTCAGAATGCGTTACTTTTAATGTTGTGAATACTTTTTCAGAAACTTTTTCCAGTCCTTCTTTTACCTCATCCTCTCTGAAAGAAAAATGAGAGGAAAGATTCTTTGATTTCAAGGCGAGTTTTTCTTCTTCTATCAGTTTCAAAAATTCTGTTAGCCCTATTTTAGCAATAAGATATTTGAGACGTGCTTTATGTCGGTTGTTTCTTTCTCCATGGCGGTCAAACACACGCACGATGGCTTCTGCAAAAGGAATTATCTGATCATCAGGCAAAAATTCATGGGCGACTTGCGAAAGAATCGGCTGAGCACCAAGTCCGCCCGCTATCAGCACTTTAAATCCGCGAACTATTTTTCCATTTTCAATTTTTACTTTTGGAATAAATCCCAGATCGTGAATGAAAGTGAATGCCGTATCGTCTTCGCTGGATGAAAAAGCGATCTTGAATTTTCTGCCGAGGTTTTCCTGAATGGGATTTCTCAGAAAGAATTTGAAGAGTGCATTTGCATAAGGCATGATATCAAACGGTTCTTTCGGATCAATGCCAGCGATGGACGAAGCCGTTATGTTTCGCACCGTGTTTCCGCATGCTTCACGAAGTGTGATGTCATCCTGTTCAAGTTTCGCCCACAGTTCTGGAGTTTTTTCAAGCGAGATGTAATGTATCTGCACATCTTGTCTTGTAGTGAGGTGAAGATTTCCATTTGAATATTCATCTGAAATATCTGCGATGCAGGTCAACTGTTTAGTGTTGATTTTTCCAAACGGGATTTTTATTCTCACCATCTGCACTCCCTGCTGGCGCTGTCCGTACACTCCGCGCGCCAATCTGAGCGAACGAAATTTTTCAGAATCAATCTTTCCTTCGCGGAAAAGAAGAATCTTTTTCTCCAAATCGAGAATGTCTTTTTGGACCACTGGGTTTTCGAGTTCTGTTCTGAAACTTTGCATATTTTTTATTTTCTGGTTTAATACTTCTGGTTAATGGGCAATAAAAAAACCCTTCGCGGTTTTACCTGAAGGGCTTTGGTTGTTACGCTTTTATATTTTATCGCATAAAAACAAAATCCTTCCAGTTCCGCATGCACATGCAGCAGCACATCATCATTGTTTGGAAGGTAATTTTTGTCTTCATTGGAAAGTCTACCAGTTTAGTAGGCAAATGTACAACAGTTTTTGAAACGGCAAAATTTATTTTTACCTCACCGCTGACCCCCTCCGCATGGAGAGGGGAAAGGCAAGGGATGAGTTTTGCTATCTTTGCTTCCTTATTATATGGAAGAAAAGAAAAAACCTTCATTCTGGGCTAAAATCCGCAATAGGTACCGCCTTGTGGTGATGAATGACGATACCTTTGAAGAGCAGTTTTCCTTAAAACTTACACCTCTTAATATATTTATCGTTGTAGGATTGGTATCCATAATAATGGTAACGCTCACAGTGAGTTTGGTTGCATTCACTCCTTTGCGCGAATATATTCCGGGTTACGGCTTAGAAGTGAATACCCGCAAGGAACTTATTAATCTTGCGTTGAAAGCGGATTCGCTTCAATATGAACTTTCACTTCGCACGGCTGCGATGGATAATATTAAAAATATTATCAGCGGAAATGTTACCGGAGATACACTTTCACATAAAAATAATAAAGATAATAATCTTATCCCAAAAAATGTTGACATCAAACCGTCCAAAGAAGATTCCGCTTTTCGTGCGCAAGTGGAATCACAGGATAAATATTCGCTGGCATTTTCTGAAAGCAAAACAGGAAAAGGAAGCATCAGCAGTTTTTTCTTTTTCACGCCAGTAAAAGGAATGGTAACTGCTTCTTTTAATTCTGCGGAAGAACATTATGGCGTTGATATTGCGGCTAAAGAAAATGAACCTATCAAAGCCGCGCTTGACGGTACCGTTTTATTTTCCGGCTGGACTTCTGAAACGGGCTACACCATTCAGATACAGCATTCCAATAATCTTGTTTCGGCTTACAAGCATAATTCGGTGCTTATGAAAAAAGCAGGACAGTATGTAAAAGCGGGAGAAGCCATTGCGGTGATTGGAAACTCGGGCGAGCAAACATCAGGACCGCATTTACATTTTGAACTCTGGTATAACGGAACTCCGATTGACCCGCAGGAGTATATGGTATTTTAGAATGGGAAATAAAAAACACATAGCAATTTTAGGAAGCACGGGCTCCATCGGCACACAGGCGCTGGAAGTGGTTAAATCACACCCCGAAAGTTTTGCTGTGGAAGTCCTCACTGCCAACGGCAATGCTGATTTGTTAATCCAGCAGGCAATTGAGTATAAACCAAATTGCATGGTGATTGCCGATGAAAGCAAATATGAAAAAGTAAAATCTGCTTTAGGGAAATTTGACATAAAAGTTTTTGCAGGAAATAAATCCATTGAGCAGGTGGTGCAGATGGAAAGCATTGACATGGTGCTCGCTGGAATTGTTGGTTACGCAGGATTGGCTTCCGTCATTTCCGCAATCAAAGCGAAAAAGAATATCGCACTTGCAAATAAAGAAACGCTTGTGGTTGCAGGAGAATTAGTAACCGCGCTCGCAAAAGAAAACGGAGTAAATATTTATCCTGTGGATTCCGAGCACTCGGCCATCTTTCAGTGCATGGCGGGAGAATGGGAAAACCCGATTGAAAAAATTTATCTCACCGCATCTGGTGGTCCGTTTCGGGGAATGAAAAAATCAGAGTTGGAAAAAGTTACGAAAGCACAAGCACTCAAGCATCCTAACTGGGAAATGGGAAATAAAATCACGATTGATTCTGCCACACTGATGAACAAAGGACTGGAAGTGATTGAAGCGAAATGGCTCTTTCATCTCAAACCGGAACAAATTGAAGTCATCATTCATCCGCAGAGTATTATTCACTCAATTGTTCAATTCAAAGACGGCAGCATGAAAGCGCAGATGGGTTTGCCTGATATGAAACTTCCGATTCAATATGCTCTCTCCTACCCCAATCGCTTGCCATCCAACTTTGAGCGCTTCAACTTTATGCATTATCCTTCTCTCACTTTTGAAAAACCTGATACGAAAACTTTCCGATGCCTGCCGCTTGCTTTTGAAGCAATGAAGAAAGGCGGAAATGCACCATGCATATTAAACGCAGCGAATGAAGTTGCCGTCAACGCGTTTCTTACAGATAAAATTTCTTTCCTGAAAATTTCCGATGTGATTGAGAATACTCTTTCAAAAATTTCTTTCATTTCCAAACCTTCGTATGATGATTATGTGCGTTCGGATAAGGAAGCGAGGACAGTTGCGCTAAGCCATTGCAAATAAAACTTCATCCAAAATTTATCCTACTTTTGCCACTATTAAAATTTTATTTTGATGGACGTACTTATTAAAGCATCCCAGTTAATTCTCTCGCTCTCCATCCTCGTGGTATTGCACGAACTCGGGCATTTTCTTCCTGCCAAATGGTTTGGGATGCGCGTGGAAAAATTTTATCTCTTCTTTGATCCCTGGTTTTCTCTTTTCAAAATAAAAAAAGGCGGCACTGAATACGGCATAGGATGGATCCCGCTCGGTGGTTATGTAAAAATTTCAGGAATGATTGACGAGAGCATGGACAAAGAGCAAATGAAAAAACCGCCAGAGTCATGGGAGTTTCGTTCCAAACCAGCATGGCAGAGATTAATAGTAATGGTAGGCGGTGTAACAATGAATTTAATTCTCGCGATGGTGATTTATGCCATGCTTCTTTTCACATTCGGAGAAAAATATTTGCCCACCGCAAACATGAAAGACGGCATCTGGTGCATTGATTCGCTTGCGGAAGATGTGGGATTCAGAAACGGTGACAAAATTATTTCCGTGGATGGAAAGAAAGTGGAGAACTTTCAGAATGTTACTCACGAAATGCTCTACGCGAAAAATGTTCAGATAGAACGAAACAAAAAAGACACCACCCTCATCATCCCTAAAGATTTTATTGAGAAGTTGATTGACAAACGTGCTCCTTTTCTTTATCCACGCATTCCATTTCTCATAGGAGGTTTTTCAGAAAATTCAAATGCTGAAAAAGCAGGTATCAAAAAGAAAGACCGAGTTATTGCGCTGAATGATTCCGCATTTAAATATTATGATGAATTCAGAGCAATAATTGCTCCGTTCAAAAATCAAACGGTGAAACTAAAAGTTGTCAGAGAAAAAGAAACACTTGATGTTTCAGTGAATGTGGACAGCACAGGAAAAATCGGAGTGTCTCCCGGATTCATGGATTTAAAATCGCTGCGCAGTGCGGGCATTTATGATTTCAGCGTAACGCAGTATGGATTTTTTGCGTCCTTCCCAAAAGGAATTGAGAAAGCAATTGAAAAACTTTCTGATTATATCCGCCAGTTCAAACTCATTTTCAATTTCGAAACAGGCGCGTACAAAGGAGTAGGCAGTTTTATATCCATAGGAGATTTGTTCCCCGCACAATGGGAATGGGAACCTTTCTGGGAACTTACTGCCATTCTTTCTGTGGTGCTCGCGTTCATGAATATACTGCCGATTCCCGCACTTGACGGAGGGCACGTAATGTTTTTACTGTACGAAGTTATCACGCGGAGAAAACCTAGTGACAAGTTTATGGAGTACGCACAATATGTCGGAATGTTCCTGCTGATTTCGATAATGGTGTATGCGCTGGGAAATGATATTCTCAGATTATTTTAATCCAATGACAAAATATTTCCTGTTCGGATTTTTTATTTTCATTCTTTTCTCCTGTGGAAATGAAAAAAGACCATCTCCGCTTAAAGAAGGAAAATGGAGAGGGGTTTTAACGCTGAATGACTCCACAGGATTAATTCTTCCCTTCAATTTTGATTTGTCATTTCAAAATGATTCCACTGCAATTACAATTCATAACGCTGAGGAAAATATTTCTGTAACAGAAATTTCATTTGATAAAGATTCTGTTTTCATCCGAATGCCCATATTCGATTCAGAATTCAGATGCAAACTCGCTGGAGATTCTCTGATGACGGGCAACTGGATAAATCATTCCCGCAAAGAAAAAAACATAATTCCTTTCGCAGCAATTTACGGAGAAACAAACCGATTCGACTGTCCTGAGTTTGATGAAAATTTTTCGTTTGAAGGAAAATGGAAATGCCTCTTCAGCCCAAACGAGCCCGATAGTTCTTTTGCGATTGGAGTGTTTAAGCAATCGAAACATGGCGCGACAGGAACTTTTCTCACGGAGACAGGTGATTACAGGTATTTAGAAGGATGCGTATTCGGCAAGTACATGCTTCTTTCCTGCTTTGACGGCTCGCACGCATTTGTGTTTCACGGGGAAATTATGGAAGATACAACTATCTGGGGAGAATTTTATTCAGGCATTCATCACCACGAAACCTGGCTTGGATGGAAAAATGATGAGTTTAAATTAAGGAATGCTGACTCGCTTACATTCGTAAAGCAAGGCTTTTCAAAAATTGATTTCACTTTTTCCAGTATCGAAAACAAAAAAGTTTCTCTTTCAGATGAGAAATACAAAAACAAAGTGGTGCTTCTTCAAATCATGGGTTCGTGGTGCCCGAACTGCATGGATGAAACTGAATTTCTTAGTGAACTTCACAAAAAATATTCTTCGCAGGGTTTAGAAGTAATTGCGCTGGCTTTTGAAAAAGCAGATGAATTTGAAAAAGCAAAACGCAATGTATTGCGAATGAAAAATAAATTCAATGCTGATTATGAATTTCTCATCACCGGCTTCCAGCCAAAAGATGCGGACAAAGCATTGCCCGCGCTAAATCATATAATGTCGTTCCCCACCACCATCTTCATTGATAAAAAAGGAAATGTGAGAAAAATTCATACCGGCTATTCCGGTCCTGCCACAGGTGCTGAGTATGATAAATTCACGAAAGAAATCAACGGTTTTGTGGAAATTCTGCTGGGCGAAAAGTAATTTTTGACTTTCTGTAACCTTTTTCTAATTTTATCGTCTAATTCCCAAATCCAACCAATCCTTTATAAAATGAAAAAACTTTTACTCTCTTCTTCTGCCTTCTGCCTTTTTACTTCTTACTTATTTGCACAGCCGGTTCTTAAACCATCTATCGGGCTAAGCGCCTTGCCAAATGACAATGATGCAATATGCAACATTGTTTGCTCACCCAGCAGTTGGAACTTTAATACTGACGGACTTCTTGTTGGTGATACCATTCCGCAGTTTCAGTTTTATACTCTCGCTGGCACACCTTATGATGCACAGTCTTTGCTTAACACAGGCAAACCCCTGTGCATTGTTGCCGGCAGTTTCACCTGCCCTGTTTGGCGCGGAAAAATCACTGAGTTAAATAACCTGATTACTACTTACGGTTCACAAGTAAATTTTTTAGTGGTGTATGTAGTGGAAGCGCATCCTAATGCTCCTGACGTGAGTCCGTATAACTGTGCGGTGTGGACTACTACACAGAATCAAACTGAGAATGTGCTTTATCTGCAGCCGACAACTTACGGAGCCAAAAAACAAATAGCCACCGATATGATAAACAATACCTGCGCCTGCATACAAACTTTTAACTGCCCAATGGTGATTGACGGACCCTGCAACGAATTCTGGTTAACTTTTGGTCCCGCTCCGAACAATGCTTATCTGATTAACCCCCTTGACGGAACTGTTTACGCCAAACACGGATGGTTCAACCAAGCACCCAACAATATGGGAACCAGCATCAGTTCTTTGCTTTCTACTCTTTCAGTGAACGAGCAAACTGCTTTTGAAAATATCTCTGTGTATCCAAATCCGTCAACAGGAGAGTTTACTGTTTCCGGGTTACAGTCTGCGGTTGAGTTATCAATCTATAATATACTTGGAGAAAAAATTCTTTCCAAAGGAATAAGCACTGAAAACGAAAACATAAACCTAAATGAAGCAAGCGGAATGTACTTTTACAAACTTCAGGATGAAAACGGAAATGTTTCTTCAGGAAAACTCATCATTGAATAATCCCATTGAAATGAAAAAAAAATCTCTTTATCTCGGCAGTTTATTGTTTACTGCCTGCTGCCTGCTGCCTGCCGCCTCTTTTTCCCAGACCTTCACTTTTACTCCAACTGATACCATACAATACGGTTCTACTAACGGAACCCAGTTTAGTTGCTATGGCACTCTGATAAATAATTCTTCCACCGGATATTATGTGAATGTGTTGCGCGTGGTGAATGACACCGCTCCCAACTGGGAGACCGGTTTCTGCCTTGATGTATGTTATCCTCCCCCCGGTATCGACAGCGCAAGTGTTTATCTGCTGCCAAATGCCCAGCAACTTGTCCTGATTGATTTTTTTCCTGATACCGTTGCCGATACCAGCACGGTGCTTATGAAATTTGCAAATGCCATCAATCCCTCAAACATAGTTTACCAGAAGTTTTATGGAATTACCGTGCAAGGGCTGGGAGTAAATACTATTGCAAAAGAAGTGGGCGTTAAAATTTTTCCATCACCAGTGACTGCGAACAGCACATTCTGTTTCCGGATTTCTGAAAAACAAAACATCAGCGAAGATTTCACTTTGCTGTTATATGATGTTTACGGAAAAAAGTCTACTATGATTAATGGATTGATGAACGCGGATAATTATCTTTCCTTAAATCTTCCCGAAGGGATGTATGTGTACAACTTATTAAAAGGAACTACACGCGTAAAAACCGGAAAGATTGCCGTAGCGAAATAAATAGTTCTTAAATTTTTGAGAGATTAGTTCCTTTTTTCTACCTTTACCCTGCTCAAAGTTTACTGCATGAATAAATTATTTTTACTCTCCTTTGTTTTTTGTTCTGTTACTGTCCTGAAGGCGCAGACATTCACTTTTGTAAATGAAGACACCATTTGCTACGGTCTTCCGGGCGATGCACCCCACAGTTCTGACAGCATTAATAATAATTCATCCACCGGTTTTTACATAGATGTGGTGCGCGTGCAAAATAATCACCCGCTCAATTGGGGTTCTGCTTTTTGCCTCGACATCTGCTATCCTGCCGCTACCGACAGCGTGCGGTATTTCCTTCTGCCGAATGAAAAGCAAATGTTTATACTGCATTTTTTCACAGATACATTTCCGGATGACACAGGCATTGTTCTCATGAAATTCAAAAATGTTTCCATTCCATCCAATACTGTTTACCAGTGGTTTTACGGCATTACGATGCTTAATGCTTCAGTCAATACTATTTCAAAAGAAGTTGGAGTGAAAGTTTTTCCTTCCCCTATATCCCCAAACAGCACTTTCTGTTTCCGGATTGCTGAACAACAAAACACAAGCGAAGACTTCACGCTGCTGATTTATGATGTGTGCGGAAAAACTGCTTCAAGGATTGATGGATTGATGAACGGGGATAATTACCTTTCATTAAACCTGAGCGAAGGGATGTATGTGTACTGCCTATTAAAAGGAAATACCCGTGTAAAAACAGGTAAGATTGCCGTAGCGAAGTAAATAGTTCTTAAATTTTTTGGAGATTAGTTCCTTTTTTCTACCTTCATCCTTCTTATTTAAAACATACAACCAACTCATCTACCTATGAAAAAACTCTACACGCTTTCCTTCACAGCCCTTCTTCTCATCAGCATCAACTCTTTTTCTCAATTTACTTACACTCCCGTAGATACTATTCAATATGGCGCCATAGGAGCTGAGTTGATTTGCCCAGCCACACTCATTAACAACACAGCAAATGCCATCAGCATGCGCGTTACCCGTGAGCAAAATGTAATGGCGGATGCTCCGAATTGGGAAAGCGCCTTCTGCATGGATGTTTGCTATTTGAAAACTACCGATAGCGTTAACTACACATTCAGTCCGATGGATACGGTGAATTTCACTTTCCATTTTTATACAATACTTGAAACTAATCCTGACAGCGCTACTGCAGTAATGAAATGGAAAAATGTAAATACTCCTTCCAACACTTTTTATCAGAAGTTTTATGGAATCACACAGTTGACTTTTGGAGTGAATGACCTCTCGGCTTCTTCTGCCAGCGTGAATATCTATCCCATGCCCATTGTGTCAGGAGATGTTTTCACTATGAGCGTTTCAAATGTAAAATCTTCAAAAAATATTTCGCTGGTTGTTTACAATATGTTCGGCAGCGTGGTGAGCACAACAAATGTGATTGCGGGAATTAATTTCATGAACCTTGATTTGCCTGCGGGAGTTTATGCTTACAGTTTGATTTCTGATAATGCCAAACTGAATTCAGGAAAGCTGGTGGTGAGTCAATAATATATTTCCTTACACAAAAAAGAAAACCCGGGCAGAAATGCTTGGGGTTTTTAATTTATCAGAGAAATCTTACTTAATCTTTTTCTCTTCTGCCTGTATCACTTCATAGGTGGCGGCATCATAGATATATGCCACCACATGGCATTGATTTTCATTGGGCGCAATACCGTTTGTGGCTGGAAATGTGGCAGGCAAGGTATAATTGTAAGTCTTCACTGCCGTATCGCCTGCCGCAATAGCTCCGGAAATAAGAGCATCTCCCCAACTGATGGAGGTAAGGCAATCACGCAATACATGCCGGTGAACATAATTCATTATATCTTGCTGTCCTATCGGTTGTGAATAATCCTTTTGAGGTTTTACAATACTGTCTTCGGTGAGCAGCACAATTAGTTTGTATGTTCCATTAAGTGGATTTAAAAATTCCGAACGTATGCTTGTGCTGAGCTGGCGCGTGGAAGAATTGTAAGCATTGGTGATTTCAATGTATGCATCGGGCGGAACAGCAACCAGCGTATTCACAATGTTTCCCCAATCGCCAAGATTTTTCCAGTGGGTGGTAGTGGGATATCCTGTTCTGTTTATCATTCCTGCAGGCCAGCCCTGAGGTTGAAAAAATAAATCATACTCATTTCCCGCATTTGTACGGAAATCATACGTATAGGGAGCGGCTGCAGGTTCTGCATAAAAATTTGTATGCAGTGCAACTGAGACAATCTTGTCGCCATGAGTTCCTTTAATTGTATTTATGGTAGTTGCTGCACCGGGGCAGTTACCGCATGTATGTCCTGTAAAATCTTCTATCAACACTTTCCTGACTTTTGCTACAGTAGTATCGCCACCTCCTGTATTATTTTTGACATAGGGCATTTCAACTTTATCGCATGAAGAAAATCCAAGCGACACAATCAATCCGTAGAAGAATATTTTTTTCATTATACAAAGATATTAAAAGCTCGAAGTAACTGAAAGCAATAATCCGTTCGATGCAGGCACATAACGGCACACACCGCCTACGCAGAAAATTCCGGCACGCTGTCTGCCATAGCCCAGCGAAACGCGCATGGCATTTTTTACATACACCGCTGTGAGATTATAATAATGAAATCTTTTTTTTGCGTCATCATTCCCGTAATTGTACATGTCCTGCGCGCTGATAAGCCAGTGGTCGCCCAGCCCGACCTCCACTAAACTTTGCACCCAGTTTTTCTGGTCTTGCTTTGTTGAAAGATGCTGAATCTCCCAGCGAAGCGATTTTTTTTCGCTCATTTTATAAGTAAGCTCAGCCATTCCGATGTTAGAATAAATGGTTTTGTAACCTGATACACCCTGTATAACGTTTTTATTATACACCTGATTAGCATAAAGGAGTATCATCTTACACTTAGGAGAAAACTTTTTTGTGATTTCAATATTGAAATCAGAAAAATAAAGGTCTCCCATCGAGAATTGATTGGTGGTGTAGCCAATGCGTGAACTGTCCCACATCGGAGTTGTATCAAGCCCGTTGGCACCTGAAAAATTTATTGCAATATCGGTTCCGTATTTCCCTCCTAGCTTGGTTTCCTTTTTGAATTTCTTCATCATTTCCGCGCGATAGCCGATTTCTCCGTTGGGCTGAGTGGCATAGGGATAAAACGCGAGCAGGGAGTAGGTATGCTGACGTGAAAGCGCAGGAAGAAAATTAATATTCACATCGCTGCCGGTTGCAGTGCGGTCACTCTTGAAAGAAAAATTATCTGTGCGCTTGGCTCCCAGCGACAATGCAAATCCTTTTACAGAATAGTTGGTGTTAAGAAAAACTGCTTCTCCCATCCTGTATATATATCCGTTGAACGCGGAAGGGTCATTTATCTTTTGTGCATACTCACCTGTAAAATTAATCCTGCCTCTGCTGATGGAAATCCTGCCTGCCGAAGCGCCCACATTTTGCGGAACAGCAAGCGTGCTGGTCTGGTAAACTATTTTATCTCCGCTCTGAAATTTGCTCACGAAACTTCCACCTAAAACAATTTGTGTTGGAGATTCGCTCCACTTTTTAATCCACTCATTGAGATGAACTTCCCCGTCAAACCCGCGCACAATTCCGGGACCTTGCGAAAAATAGCTGCGCTGCTTGCCCACTAATCCTTTCAGATAAAATCCGCGAACAGCATATTTCAGGCGCAAGCCGTCAAAGGCATTATCAATGCCGAGTCCTTTCTCTTCATAGGCGCGCAAAACCAATCCGCTGCCGAACTGCTCGTAAAAATTTCCAACAGTCACTTCAAGTTCGTCAGCTTTATAAGAAGCATAGCGATACGGAATTCCATTTCCTTTATATCGCGGGTCAAATCCCTGAATGGTGTTGAGGTAGCTTTCGTAGCGGAGCCCTGCGGTAAAATTTCCTTTCACAAAATTGATATTCGCAAATCCGTTCATCAGCATTTTTTCAGGAACAGGAGCTGCGCCAATGGAGGTATCTGTGCTGTAATACTGGGCATCTGTCTGCAGGTTTCCGTGAATTTCTCCTGCGTTATTTGCGGCAGGTGTGCTGTTGTCTTGTGCAAAAAGATGCTTCGACAAGCTCAGCATGACAAAACCAAAAAATAAAATGAGGGAAAAACTTTTCTTCATAAATAATATTCTGCTGTAAAAATACAAAGATGCCTTGACTCAGCTCGGCATGACAAGGCAAAAAAATCAATGTCCTATTTTCTCGCCTTTAATAAGTTTTCTCACCACGTCAATATATTGCGCTTCGTCTCCTTCTTTAAAACCTACGTGCTGCCACACAATGTTTCCTTTTCCGTCCACGATAAATGTATGCGGGGGCATATTCACATTCATCGCGCGCTTGAAATCAGAATTCACATCGAGGTAGGATTCATATTCCCATCCTTTTGAATTTACATAGGGCGCCACGTTCGCAGAACTTTTAGAATCGTCAATGGAAATGGCGAT
>Ga0247727_10003554_pt1 | contig 34331 bp, 37 predicted proteins | sample WisWelCaveWW1625_FD_202498 | JGI IMG/M metagenome (GOLD analysis project Ga0247727, IMG submission 202498) | Biofilm microbial communities from Wishing Well Cave, Virginia, United States - WW16-25 | ecosystem: Environmental > Aquatic > Deep subsurface > Groundwater > Cave microbial mat | place...
CGAGGGAAAGCACCGTGCTCTCCGCGTGCGGGTCCGCGACAGTGCTCGTCACGCCTCCAGGTTTGTTGAGCGCTATGTAGACTTTCTTTTCCAACTGCACGCGCACGCCATCGACGCGCACATCATCATCGGCGCTCGCGCTCTCACCGATGGTCGCGACGCGCCCATTCACGCTCACGCGGCCGGCCTGGATGAATTCCTCGCACCGTCGGCGTGCCGCGACGCCCGCTTGTGCGAGCAAACGCTGGACGCGCATGCGTTCTGCCATGCGCGATGTGCCGTCCCGAACGTTTTTAAATGCTGGGGTGCGCGGCTGCGTCATGGTCGACGACATCATCCTGCCGCAGGGCAACGAGAAGGAACTTGCCGAAATGGCAGCACGTCTGGGCATGCGTTCGCTGCTCGCGCTCTACCCGATAGGTCGTGTTCCCACGTCGCTGCCGAAGCTCGCGTGCGATGTCGTCGTCGGTACGCTCTGCGACGCGAACCGCGCGGAAGCCGCGTTGCAGAACGGCGGCATCGTTGCTCTCATCAGTTCCGAAGTGGACAAGAACGTCTTCGAGCGTCGCAGCGCGCCATCACTTCTGCTCGGTGTCGGTGAGACTACCAAGGGCGATAGGATGCACCAGCGCGAGGGCGGCCTCAATCAGCCACTTGCGCGCTCGCTTGCAAAGCACGGGACCATAGTAGTCCTCGCACTCTCCTCGTTGCTGCAGCGCGACGGCGAGCAGCGCGCGCAACTGCTCGGTCGCTGGATGCAGAACGCGGCCATCTGCCGCAAAGCGAACGTGCGCACGCTCATCGCGTCGTGCGCGTCGACGCCGTATGGCCTGCGTGCCGCAGCGGAACGGAAATCGATCGGCGTCATCGTCGGGCTGCACGAAGCGGAAGCGCTGACAGCATTCTAAGAAACGCTGAGGCATTCTGTTCTAGAAGAGAGAATAATCCTGAGAAATTATGCGCATCGACGCTTGCTAAACGAGGCGCCCGCCGCAGAAGCCCGCGACATCAGCGTTGACAGCCGAGCGGTCGCCTCTGATGGTGAGCTGGCATTTCGCGCGCCACGTCGCGTCACCGATGGCATCGCATGCAGCGCCGTTGCGTGTCACAAACGCCTTGCAGAACTCTGCTTCTCCCGCAGGCAGCACCTCACATTCGCCAGGCGAGCGGTACGCTTTGGCAAGACACCAGGCCTGGTCGCGCGCGACGAGCGGGAGACAGATGTTGTCGTCCTCGCTCACCCACGCGATGCACTGCTCACGCATGCCGCTCCAGAGCGTCTGACAGCCGCTGACGTCGGTGATGGCGTAGCTGGGCTCGGCGAACACCTCGATGCAGTCCTCGCGCCGTTCCACTTTTTCCTCCTCGCTCAGCTCGTCGCTGCGCGCGATGAAGTTGACAAGGAAAAACAACGCGATGGCGATGACGAGAACGCCCAAGACGATGAGTCCGAGGCGTGTTGTACGACTGCTGGCCGGCATACGTCGAGACACCACAGAAAGCTATATAAACGTTTCTTGGATGATGTGCAACGGGGAGTTAAAAAGAGGGTATGGTGCGCGCGATACAGCTCATTACGGTAGTTATCATCGCGACAGCACTCGCTGCCGTGCTCGTGGAAGCACAGCAACGCGCATGCATCGGTGAGAAGCTGGCGTTGGGCGGCTGTTGGAACTTGCCTAAAGGAAAGACCAACTGCCATGAGTACTATGAGGTATGGGAGCGACCCGCTGCCCCATTGTACTACAAATGTGCGCAGTATGGCACGCTTCCGAACTCGCGCTGCAGGCGTGTGAATCAGCAATGCACCCCGCAACCACCATCAACCGGCACGCCCGGGCAACAAATCGGCAGCTGCGAAGTCGTCGGGGACATTCCCGGCGGCGTGTCATACAAGTGCACGGCGTGGGGGCCGGTGAAGTTCGGCGACCCTGCTTCGTATCTCTCACTTGACAGCCAGCCAGGTACAGGGTGCAGCGATGCGCTCAAGCAGAAGTGCGGCTGTCTTGGCGGTGGCACCGTCGTGCTCAACATCCCGAATTTCCAGACCGCCGGTCAGGCACAGGCATCGAACGTCAAAGGAGTGATAACCAACATCGTCAGCGGCAGCGAAAGGATCGATGTCCTGCAGGGCAATAAGATCGTCGCGACGAAATCAGGTGCGACTTCGCCAGTGCCGCCTGACGCCGGCGCGACGACGCTCACGCTCGCACCCGGCGCGAACGTGCTATCATACACGAACACGAACCAGTTCGTCGATGCGCAATCCTGCTTCCAGATCGATTACACCTTCGATCTCGTCAATGATCCGGACTATCAGGAGCAACTCTGCCTCCAACGGGGCGGTGCATGGCTTGCAGACGCACCTGCGGATGTTAGATGCTGCGGCGATGACCAGTTACCGCCGAATAAGGGTGGTGACATCTTCAACGTGGCGGTCGGCGCAATCTGTGTCAAGTCACAGCGATGGGAATGGTTGACGCAGGAGAAAGGAGGTCGCATCGTGCGCATCATCTATCAGCCCGACGGCCATGCCAACTTCGCGTACACGTCCGGCGAGGTCGTCGTCACGAACGACGGTCCGCGCCTGTGCGGTCCAGTTGTCAGCGAACTCAACGACCACATCGACCTGTTGGCCGTCCACGTCTACACGCGCCTCGCGTTGTCAGGAAGTTTAACCACAGGCAACCAGGCATTCACGCACGGCTACGTGTGCCGCAAGACGCCACTCGGCTTCTCGGTGATCGGGGAATGCCAAGGCATGGACTCCCCCCTCAGCCAGATCGTCATCGACCCGCAACGCGTGTTCGAGATAGGGGGCAGCCTGACGAAGAAGGTCGGCAGCGTCGACCTCCGCTACTACTGCCGCAGCGACGGACAATGGAGTTTGGGCCTCGACGACAACAAGCAGGCGTGCCAGCAGGCAGGCATCGCGCTCAAGCAGGAACTAGCTCTCAAGGAGATCCCGATCCAGTGGACGGGCTCGCGCTGCTGCGGCGAGGCAGGACCGGAATACTACGCTGACCCGTTGCCCGCGCCTGATGGCGCCAACAGCAGGCAGTCGGGCGGCGGTTGCTGGGAAGGAAAGACAGTCCTCGCCGTCGGCGCCAACAAGAGGTTCGTCGACGAGCTCCTCCCGACCGAGCACAACTTCAAGGTCAACGGCGGCTCGCTCGCAAATGGGTCCGTCATCAACCACAACGGCACATTCCACACATGCAACTTGCCTGTCGATCACCCGGTCATCACCGCCGCCGGAACATGCACACCGTCCCAGACGTGCAACGCCGACGGCAGCATCACCCTCCTGGACGGCGTATGCAGCCGTCGCACGATATCCTGTCCGTACGGCTGCGAACTGAGCAACGAGGCGGTCTGTCTCTCGCTCGACTGCCCCGCCGGACCCCGCCCGGTATGCCGCGCAGGGCCGCTCTCATGCCGTGGCAACGTGGTCGTGAACGTCGCGCCTGACGGGACGCTCGTCGAACACGCCTGCCCGGGCAACACACAATGCGTGCCTGCGAGCGGTCCGTCCCAAGAAGCGAGCTGCGCGCCGACAACGCCGAGCTCGACGACGATGTACGCCGAAATAGACGGCATGCTGCGCCTGCCGACCACGACAGGCTGCTATGCATCGCTCGTCAACGCGCCCGCAGAGGGCATCAATTGGCCTGTGCGTACCGAGCAGACGCAGGCGTGCTACAGCGCGACAGGCAAGCCGCGCCTCTTCAGCAACGCGCTCGAGTGCTTCTCGCTGCAGCAGGCGAACGTGCAGAACGAGCCGTTCGACAAGCCCGCCGGCATCACGATAGAGGCGCACTATCTCACAAAGTGCGTCGACTGGCTCTCGAGCAAACCATTGCGTCTGCAGCCAAGCGCGGGCGCGAAGCTCATCACCGATACGACACAGAACGTCTTCCACACGCGCGTGCGCGAGACGCTCGCCGACACGTGCGACTGCGGCATCCTGCTCGCGCGTCCACCCGGGCTCTCGGACAGGAGCTTCGATCTCTGGTGCGTCTTCCGCGACCCGCGCGTCAATGCGGACGAGTGCATCGGTCCGCCGCGGCCTGCGACCGAGGACATCATCGATCAGCTCTTCGGGAGGCCGCAATGAGACGCATTATCTCGCTCCTGTTATTCTGCGCGCTTGCGGCGAGCGTCGTCGCCCAACAGAACCCATTCCTCACCAATCCGCTCCTGCAGCCACCGCTCGTCGTCAACGACGATGTGTGCGACGTGCTCGTGCGCTTCTCCGGTTCGACCGGACCGAATTACTGGTGCTCGCCATCGGGCGGTTGGGTCGAGGACAAGAAGCTCGTCGGCCAACGCCACAAGTGTGCGACGCCGACGCTCTGGGGGCTGGGCGGCGCGCAGGCGCTCGGGTGCTGCCCTCTCGACTCGTGCTGGAACGGCACGGGAGAGATAGACGACCAGTCGCTTGATTCTTCCTACAATCCGACGATCAACCTGCCGGTGGCGGCGAACAACTTCCGCTGCATCGGCGGCTCCTGGGTGGACCTGCCGCCGAAGCGGACGTGGGACAACGCCCAGTTGGGCTACTGTCCGCAGACGTTCGACCAGAACGGGCAGCTCACGCTCGGCCGCTGTCTCGTCAAGCCGACGAACGACGAGGACAATGTGGGCAACAACGACAAGCCGCAGTTGTTCTTCGAGCGCGGCGATGAGCCGGCATGCATCAAGGCGGACCAGTACATCCTCGACCACTTCTGCGACGAGGACGGGAACTGGACATCGCGTACCAAGCTCCTCGCGATGAACCTGCTGAGCGTCGCGGAGAGCGAACCGTTCAAAGGCAAGCCATACACGCTCTACTGCGACAAGCCGGAACTGATGTTCGATGACCTCAGGCCGCTCGAGCGTCAGGGCATTCCGGGCAAGCCCGGCGTCTGTCTCGGCGGACCTGATGGTGACACCGAGATGCCCTGCTACAACAACTTCTGTCTGCTCCGCGTCGGTGGCGTGAGCGTCGTGGGCACGACGCTCAACACGCCGTTCGAGGGCGTACCGAGCTTCGCGGGCGTCATCGGCCAGGAAATCTCGCCGCTCACCTGCAAGGGTGCGACGGGCGCCGGATTCGTGCAGTGCGACACGCCCGGGCTCTACCTCAACAGGCAGTTCGAGATGGTGCTCTACGTGCCGCGCAACGAGGAGATCGCGTTCGGCGAGATACAGTCGCTCAACAACGCGCTCCTGAGCCGCAAGAGCGGCATCATCAAGCGGGCGCGCGAGCTCACGCCGGCGACGGGGTCGACGCGCGGCGGCTACGAATTCCTCACGCAGCGCAACAACTTCGACATCGTCTACGCCGCCAAGAACGGCAACCGCACGCTCTTCGGCATCGTCGAGCAGGACGTCGCGGCAGAGCCGCTCAAGACGCGCGCAACGAAGGAGAAGCGCGACTTCATCGGCGTCCAGTACGTCGGGCCCGAGTTCGATGTCTGCGAGTTCATCAAGCAACGCGACCCGACCGCGATCTGCCGCAGCGAGCGCAAGGGCAACGTCCTCGAGATAACGATCGCGCAGCAGCGCGTCGCAGGGCAGGAATCGACCATCATCACCGCATGGAGGGACCTGTCGGCAAGGTTGCGTCCATGATATGCGCAGAGGCCAACTCACGCTCATCGTGATCGTCGGACTGGTGATGCTCATCGTGTTGGGGCTCATCTACTTCGTCATCGCGAGCGATGCGGCGCAGCGCAGCCGATCCTCCATCGACGAATCGCGTTTTTCCCGTGAGGCGGTCGCGCCGGTGCGCGAATTCGTGCAGGGTTGTCTCGACAACGCGCTCGCAAGCAGTCTTCTCATCCTCGGCAAGCAGGGCGGCGTGCTCTACGAAAGCCAAGGGGGCCTTGTCGCCGATGTCGGCGCGCCAGCAGGGTTGCGTGTCGTGTCGTACGACGACTACAGGGTGCCGTACGGGCTGCACGCGCCGCGTGGCGTCGTCAGCGCGTTCTTCTACGCCGATCCACCGGACTATCCGTGGCCGAGGTTCCCGCTGCTCACCACCGATACGAACGTGTTCGACTATCAAGGCTTTTTCGGTTTCGAGCGTCTGCCGCCGTTGCAGGGCGAGTTCGAGAATGCGCTGCCGAGCGTCGAGGGCCAGCTCCGCGCCGCCGTGCTGCACACGCTCAAGAGCTGCCTTGACTTCTCTCAGTTGCAGGGCATTCCCGCGACGGTCGCCGGCGAGGTGACTGATGTCGGCGTGTTCCTCAACCTCGAGGACACGGCCGTCGTCGTCAACACCACGCTCGAGGTGCGCTCCCAGGATGGCGGCAGCGGCACCGTGCTCGGGCAGTTCACCTCGCGTTCGGACGTGCGCCTGCGGAAGGTGTACGACACCATCCACGCGCTGCTTGGCAGGGACGGCACGGATATCCGTGCCAACATCCAGGGCTTCGTGGCGGACGGCATCGTCAGCGCAGTGACCAGCGACATCAGGCCCGGCGACAATCTGCTGGTCGCAAGCGACACCGTCGGGCTCGTGGGCGGGCAACAGTACGAGTTCCGCGTGATGCTTGAGAACAGGCAGCCCGCGCTGGTCTACATCAGGACCCCGACGAGCACAGGAATCTGTGCAGGCGGTGAGGTCGCGCGCAAGGGGGCACAGTTGCTGTTCAATGGGACGCGGTGCGGGAGGGGCGTCACGATCTTCCCCGAGGTCGACCAACTCCATCCACAAGGACAGGTCACGTATTATGACCCTGATGAGGACGAAATCAATGTGTCGTTCACCCTCCTGCAGCCAGGCGTGACGTTGGCAGACGGTCAATACTACGCTGTCAGCGCGCTCGACGGCGGTCTCGACGTCCGCGTCATGGTGAGCGAAAGGGATAATCCGAACGCGCGCGACTGGCAGGACGTGACGCTCGTCGGGGCGGCGCTCGGATGACGCTCGCACGCTGCCTCTGGATCACGCTGCTCGTGGCAGTCGCGCTCGCCGCGGTCGCGTTCGCCCAGGAGGTCGGCTGCTGTTGCAATATCGTGGCAGGCACAGCACAATCGACGACGTTCCGTGAGCAGTTCGAGTGCACGATCACATTCCCTGATTTCATCCAGCCGACACAGGAACAGATACAGGGCGGCAGCGTCACCTGCGACAACATCTGCGGAAGCACGACGTCCGGTCTGCCCACCTGCGGCGCACCGGGCTTCTCGCCACCCGTGAAGAACGTGCAGGTCGCGGGCATCAAGGGCAAAGCGATCGTCAGGGTCAAGTGGGAGCTGCAGGACAGCTCCTGCCCACCGCTCTTCGTGGCAATCGAGCGCTGCCAGGGGACGGTGGCGTCGTGCAAGCCCGGCGCGTTCAAGCAGATCGACATCACATCGAGCCCGCTGTTCTATGACGACGTCGGGACGGCGGACCTACCGCTGCTCTGGAAAATACCGTACACGTACCGCGTCATCGCGAGTTACGGCACGGGCGCCAAGAGCGAGGCGGCGATAGGGTCGGGCATCATGGGCGACATCGAATGTCTCAATGTGTTCACCGTCAATCCATTCTGCCTCGCGTCATCCCATCTGGGCGCGCCCAACACGCGTGCATATCTCGAGGAGAATGGTTATCAAGGTGTGCAGGGCAGCGTGTTCCGCAATGAGTTCGACACCACGGTGCTCACAGTCTTCGGCTCGAAACTCAACGGCGCCGTGGTCTGCAACGATGCGAACATCATCTCGCTCAAGAACAAATGCCAGGAAGGGACGCAGTGTTACCAGCAGCAGGGTCAGCCGGGGCGTTGCATCGTGCCGCAGCAGTGCGACGTGAAAGACAGCGGCCTCTTCGGTCTCGAGCTCACCGCACAGGCATGTGAACAGCGCGAGGACGCGCCTTCCTACTGCTTCTTCGACCGCGGGGTCGCATCAGCCGAGTTCTGCTACAGATGCGATCCGAGCATGGCCTGTTACGATTACAAGACTGAGGGCGCGTGCGGGCGCAACGCGTGCGCGGTGGGCTCGTGCGAGTGGTCGCCGCTCCAAGGGCTCGATGCGCTGGGCGTCGGTGTCTGCCGCGACACGAGCTACAGCAACTGCGCATTCTGCGGCGAGTCGGGCACCGCGTTCGCCCCCAACAACGGGACGTTCAACACGGTGTTCGGTGCATGCACGAAGTCCGTCGCGCAGGCGCTCTCGACGGCAGGCAGCCAGTGCTTCGTGTCCGGCGACCCGCTCGATCCGAGCGCACGGGACTGCGGCAACGCAGCATGCACGGATTTCGACGAGAAGCAGTGCGGTGGGTTCAGCACCATCCAACTCAAGGAAGACAACGCGATTGCGCGCGGGAGCCTCGACAACGCATGCGGCATCCAGGTGTGCCAGTGGATAGGCAACACGACGTTCATCGCCGGCGCACGATGCAGGAAGAATGCTGACGGCGTCGATAACGACGGCAGGCCGCTCGCCGACTGCCAACCCGGGACAGAAGGACAGGCGTGCGAGCTCGACAGGTTTGCGCCGACAACGCTCTTGAGCACCATCACAAGGACAGGCGCGACGGATTTCATCGTCGTGCGCCTCACTGACCAGACCAGGCCCGGCACGTCGCCGGGGCAGGTGCTGCCGATCGAACAGGCATCGTCGGGCGGCCAGCAGCGCGTCGCGGATGTCACGACCGATTGCAACAGCAGTGCCATTTTTGTCGGCTACACGGTCTGGCTCTGCGCCGAGAACGCCAACAGCACAACGTGCAACGACGCACGCAACCGCGAGGGCTGGGTCCAGACCAACAGCCCCGCGATCTGCGTCAATGACGGCGTGGTGCGCGCTGGCGGCGTCGAGCTGATGAGTCTGGCGCCGGGGCTCAACGTGCTCTACCACTTCGCGGAGGATCCGGCGCACAATCTCGAGGTGGTCAAGCAGATACCGGTCGTTGCGTGCAACAACTGCCAGGGTCCCAAACTATCCTCCCTCACGATAACGCCTGCCAGGAAGGTCGGCGCCATCCACTACACCAATGCCGTCAACGGTTCGCTCGCCATCGTCGCAGAGTTCGACGAGCCAGGGCAGCTCGCCGCGTTGCGTTTCGGCACCGCCAGCGCGCCGGTCGCGACGACGATAACCCCCACGAGTGGCTTCACATCGCGCGTCCAGATAGTGCCCACGCCGCCGCTGGCCGATGGCGACTACACGCTCGCGTTCGACGCGATGGACACGAAGGGCACGCGCATGATACCGCCGGGCGGCACGGCATCGCTCGTCGTCGACAGCAAGCCCCCACAGCTCACCCTGAGCCCGCGTGCGGGTGCGGTGCTCGCGTCGGACAAGGTCAATATCACCGTCAGTGCGGACGAGCCGATCATCATCACGAAGTTCATCCTCGCCGAGGAGGTGCTCATCGATCCGATGTTCGGGTTGCGCGAGAGCGACCTCACGCCCGCGCAGGGGCGCACAGGGACGTCGCATGGCATCCTCGTGCCGTTCCCGCTCACCAGCGGCAGGAAAGTGATGACCGTGGTCGCCGAGGATCTCGCGGGAAACAGCGTCACACTGCAGGGCGAATTCCGCAGCACGGCAGGACCGCCGCTGGTCGGTCTGCGCTTCCCGCGCTTCGGTGTCGCACCGACGATCGTGTTCGACATCATCGTGCAGACGAGCGAACCGGCGCAGTGCCGCTATGCCGATACGGCGTCGCCGCCGTCGTTCGAATCGATGAAAGAGATCATCTCGAGCGGCGGCATAGACCATATCATCAAGGACTTCTCGAAGATAACGTCGGACGGTGGCAGTGCGCCGCTGCACGTCACGTGTCTTGACAACGAGAAGGAGCAGGGCAGCAAGAGCTTCCTGTTGCGTGTCGACACGTCACCGCCTGTGCTCTCGCAGGTGCAGTTCTCCCCCAATCCGCTCGTGCAGACCCCGCTTGAAACGACGCTCAGCGCGACCGCCAACGAGCCTATCTTCTGCAAGCATCGCACGCTCAACGACCAGTCGGACCTCGCGGGCGACAAGGACGCGGTGTACGGCTCGTTCATGGACGAGTTTCCCGGGTTCAACCTCAGTGCGACGACGACGAAGAACGTGAAGCTCACGCTCGACGACGCTGTGCTCAACACGTCGGACAAGAGCGCGCTCTATGCGGTCGCATGCTTCAACGAGGCCGGCCTGGGGCCCGTCATGGGCACCGCGCGCGCGACCGTGGCGCTCCAGTCCGCGATCACGATAACAAGCAAGACCCCGCCGGCGTTCAACACGACCGACGTGTCCATCGGCGTCGACACGAACAGGCCCGCGGAGTGCGTCCTTGCGGACAATCTCGACCGCTTCGATTCGGACGAGAACGGACCGCGGCTCGACCACAGGACGATGGTGGAAGGCCTCACGCCAGGCAAGCACACCATCGAAGTACGTTGCAGCGCGGTGATCGAGGGCGGCGAGGAGGTCAGCGGGAGCATAATGATCGAGTTCTACGTCGACACGACGCCGCCTGTCATGCTGCGCGTGAGCGACGCGAGCAACATGCCATCGAACCCGGAGCAGAGCTACATGACCGACATGCTCCTCGTCGACTGGGAAGGACGGGACGATGAATCACCGCTCACGGCGTATTACTACACCATTTCCGCGGCCGGCGTCGCGACGCCGATCGTCGACTGCAGCCCCTTCACCGCACCGGGCGTCGGTTGCCTCATCCCATCGCCCATCGGCGGCGCGTTCTACATTACCGCGGACGAACAAGGACGGCCGTTGTCGTTGCGTGATGGCGCGCGGCACGTCGTCAAGGTATGGCCGTTCAACGCAGCCGGTCTCTTGGGCGAGCCGCTCGAGAGCGATGGTGTCACGATCAACACGAGTGCCGAGCCGGCGCACTGCAAGGACGGTGCTGCCGGCGATGGCGAAAGCGACATCGACTGCGGCGGCGAGTGCAGGCCGTGCAACGAAGGCAAGGTCTGCTCGGTGTCGAGGGAGTGTCTCAGCGGGCTCTGCCGGCTGGACGGTACGACAGGGGTATGCGCCGCGCCCAGCTGCAGCGATGGCGTGCTCTCGCGTCCGAGCGAGACAGATGTCGATTGCGGTGGTTCGTGCACGGTGCAATGCCAGGACGGAAAGGCGTGCCGTGCAAAGGAGGATTGCGCATCGGGGTACTGCGCGAATTTCATCTGCAGCGCCGCGGACCCGTGCACCAACCTCGCAAAGGACGGGACCGAAACGGACGTCGATTGCGGCGGTTCGTGCGCCGCACGTTGTGGCGTTGGTCTCGCGTGCAACGCGGTGGCGGACTGCACGGAAGGATTCTTCTGCGCGCTGGGCCAGTGCCGCGATTGCGAGCCGGGCGATGCCGCGTGCGCCGCCATCGGCATCCTGGGCGATCGGGATGGTGATGGCGTGATGGACGACAAGGATGCCTGTCCCAACACGCCTGCGGGCTTCGAGGTCGACGAAGAGGGATGCAGCGCGGGTGAGAGGGAAACGTGCGACGACGGCATCACGGATCACTGGCGCACCATCAAGAACTTGGTGGACGCCGCCGGTGACCCGTTATGCACAGGGGACGGCGCCGCGGATGCGGATCCGGACAAAGACGGCTTGACGAACCGCGAGGAGTTCGGGCTTGGCACGGACCCGAACGTGAAGGACACGGACGGCGACGGCTATGCGGACGGCCGCGAGGTCAAGGCAGGGACTGATCCCCTCGATCCGAAGGACCATCCTGCATCGTCGCTCTGGGTCATCCTCGTCATCCTGCTCGTGCTCGCCGCGCTGGGCGGTCTGGGCTATTTCGGGTATGACTATGTCCAGAAACATCCGGATGTCCTGAACGCCATCAAGGGCAACAAGAAGCTAGCGGGCTACGAACAGAAGCTTATGGAGGCGCGTGCGCGCATGGCGGCGAAGCTCAGGGCTGCGCGCGAGGCGCAACGCCGGAAAGCCGTTCCAACACCGCAGAAGAAGGAGGACTACGTCGCGCTCGGTGAACTCCAGGGCAGGAAGAAGGAGTTCGAGCAGTTGGGCCAGTTGGGGCGGAAGGAATACGTGCCGCAGAAGCCGACGGAGAAGAAGGTCGCCGACGAGAAATCCGAGGAGTTCACACGTCTCTCCGCGCTCAAGCCGAAGAGGGAGATGCCGACGGCGGCCGAGGCGCCCAAGGCACACAGCGACGCCTTCGAGAAGCTCGGCAAGGTCGCGTTCGGCAAGTACTCATCGAAGGAACAGGAGGAGCTCCTGCGTCGCCTGCGCCTTCTGCGCATGGGCAAGCTCTCGTCGAAGGAGACGGAGGAGCTGCTCAAGAAGCTGCGCATCACAGCGGACTATTACACAAGCAACAGGGAAGCGATCGAACGCGAATTGCAGGAATACGTGGCAGGAGGCAACAAATGAGGCGCAACGCTCAGATCCAGAGCCAGGTGTTCGTGCTCATCCTCGCCGCAGTGGTATTCATCATGGTGCTCGCCTTCGGCTACCGTGCATTGCGCGACCTCAACGAGCAGCGCAAGCTGGTGGCGCTCGTCGACGTGGTCGAACAGCTCAAGCAGGAGGTGCGCAGCATCAGCCTCAGCTTCGGCTCGACGAAGAAGCTCGAGCTTACAGGGTTTCCATCGAATTACAAGAAGCTGTGTATCGTGACAGGACGCACCGAGCAGGAGCTCGCCGGTCTCGAGAAGGAATCGCCGCTCATCCGCGAGCTCTATCAGCCCGATGGCGCCGAGAACGTCTTTTTGCTGCCCGAACGTTCGTCCATCCCGGTCAAGCTCGAGGCAATCGAGGCGTCCAGCGCGCCCAAGTCGCGCGGGCCGAAGAAGTGGTTCTGCACGATCATCGACAGTGGCGTCGCGGTGTTGTATCTCGAAGGCATCGGCAACGGGGTGCTCATCACCGAATGGCCGCAGGCATGAACAGGACCGTTGCAGGATTGCGGGTCGGCAGGAAAGCGCAGCTCGACATGCAGTTCAGCTGGATCTTCATCCTGCTTGCAGGCGGCGTCATCCTGATGCTCTTCTTCAAGGTCGCGACGACCCAGCGACAACTCAGCGAGGACAAGGCGGCGGTCAAGCTCCTCAACGACTTCGACGCCATAACAAAAGCGGCGCTCCAGACGCGCGACACCGTGCAGTCCATCCAGCTGCCGCGCATCGGCCTTGCGTTCGAGTGTTCGGAGAGCTGCGCGTGCCAGCTGAATTTCGGCCGTCTCGCGCTGCCGTTCGACGACAGGCCCATCTTCGCACCGGCACAGATTCGGGGCCAGACCGCGAAGATGTGGGTGCTGGACTGGAACGTGCCGTTCCGCGTAACGAACTTCCTCTTCGTGACCAACGAGCAGACGAAATATTTCATCATCAATCCCGGCAGCTCGGAGATACTACGCAGGCTACAGGGAAAGCTGCCGCCCGAGGTGAACTACGAGGTCGTCACGGACATGGGCCAGGCGCGCAACGAGGACTACGACAATGCGGTCTTCGTCTTCGAGGGCGAGGCGCAGTCCCTCTCGACGATAGCGTCGCGGTTCCGTGGCGCGCGGTTGCGTGCCGTCGGCATCAAGCCGGAGGGTAAGCTCACCTTCCTCGACCAGGAGCGCCGCGCGTTCGTCGCCAAGGAATCCGGTTACCTAGGTGATGAAATGATCTTCGGTGCGGTCATGGCACGCGATGGCAAACTCTACGAGTGCAACGTGCGCACTGCGTTCAGCCGTCTGCTTGGCGTCGCGCTCGTCTCGCTCAACAGGGCGAACGCCTTGTTGCAGAACGCGCTGCCGCGCTGCGCGCCCATCTACACGAGCATCATCTATGGTGACGCCACGCAAGGCTACGGCGTGGGCCAGGGTCCGTGCGAGGACAGCAACGGTCCGCTCTGCAGGATGATAGCGTCGTCGATGAAGATAGTCGATGGCGCCAACGTCGCCGATCATCATAAGGTGTTGACCGAGGCGGCGTCAGAGCTCACGAAGCTCAACGAGCGGCTCCTGCGCCAGAGCTGCCCGGTGGTGTACTGATGGCAAGAGCCAGGCGCAAACCGTTGTTTGCGGGTATCGTCATGCCTTCGTCCCGGCGAGGACAGATAAAAATGTTCGAGTCCGTCGCGGTGCTCGTCGTGTTCGCGTTCCTGCTCGTCTTCGGCATCAACTTCTATTTCGGCATCGCCAAGACGAGCGTCGCACGCGAGATAGAGCGTGCGAGCCATCTGCGCGTCTTCGGTCTAGCGCAGAAAGCCGCGTTTTTGCCCGAGCTCGACTGCGCCATCGGGGGCATCAGCGAAGAAGCATGTATCGACGCTGGCAAGCTGCGCGCATTCGAGGAGACGCTGCGGGAGCCCGAGGTAGCGACGCTCTACTTCCCGGTCTTCGGTTGGAGCACGGTGAACGTCACGTTGCTCTACCCACCGCAGCAGGCGTTCAGCCTGCTGCTCTACGACAATCCGTTGCCGGAATACACGCTGGCCAAGCGCGTCCAGGTGCCGATGCTCATCTACAACACGACGCAGCAGGAGAAGTTCTTCGGGATAGTCGAGGTGACCTACTATGCGACGTCCTGATAGGCGGGGCCAGATGGAGATGCTCGGTCTCGCCATCATCGTCGTCATCATCCTCTTCGGCCTGATGCTCGCGTTGCGGTTCTTCTACTTCCGTCAGGAGACAAACCCGGCGCAGGCCGCGCTTGACGTGCAGCTGGGTGCCAACCTGCTCGACACCATGCTCGAGATGACGACTGGATGCAAGAACGTGCCGCTCATCACGCTCTTGCAGGAATGCGCGCGCGGCAGCGGTCTCGCGTGCCAGAACGTGCCGGATCTGTCAGGCAAAATCGTCGTGAAAGGAGGCACCGCCTGCGACCATGCCACATCGACCATCCAGTACGTGCTCAACCAGACGCTCGATACGTGGGGGCGCAAGTACGAGTTCGGCATCGTCGGTCCTGCGCCGCTCTCGAGCATCAAGATGAAGCAACCAAAGGAAGGATGTCCCGAAGGTTCTCAAGCCATCACGCGCCCGCGTCCCATCGGTCCTGGCGTGACGGCGACGTTCACATTGAAGCTCTGCCAATGATGCGCTACGGTCTGAGCGTCCTCTTGCCACAGCACCGCTACACTATCTATAATGGTGCCTAGGTTCACAATCGTTTAAAAGCTCCTTCTGGAAAATGAGGCATGGGTTCATGGGGTAAGTGGATTGCGGCAGGGGTCATTGCAACCGCCGCAGCGCTTCCTTTCGCATATGCCCCCTGGAAGGATGCAGTGAAGGTCGAACATCGTCCAAATCCACGGACGGCGACATCAAGCATGTTCTCCTATCGTTGCAAGGAGGGAGGATTTCCTCTTCCCTTTAGAGAGAACATTGCATTTCGTGAGAATCTTGAGACGGTATTTCTGACAGACGAGGAACGCGAGAAGTTCGAACAAGAGGTAGGGGCTTCTTGGAAGGAATTGTTTCCTTCGATTCATGAGAGCCCGCAAGGGAGGTATCTCGCTGTCGAGATTTCTCAAGCGGATGCTGTGCGCCAAGCGCGACTTGTGCTGATTGATAGGGAGAAGGGCTCGCTTGAGACATTGCTCACAGGTGCGAAAGAATATGACTTGTCGTGGCAGGGTGAAGGTAAGTTGTTTGTGTATGAGAAGCGCAACGAAGATACGACCGCCACTTTTATTGATGTGGCGACAGGTATGAAGACAGAGAATCCTTGGTGGCTTTTGTTCAATCCCTATTCCTTCTTTGCGTTGATGGTGGGAACGTATGCTGCAGCTGCATGGGTGAAGTCAAAAATGGAACAGACGCTTCCACGCACAGGCGGATCGCTATTGGAGCGATGCATCCGTGATGTGAATCCCAATCTCGAGGAATTCGCAATGCCTGCGGTGTCTACCGCATTGACGACGAGTATGGCCTATGTGGTCGGCGACACGTCGCCAAAGTGGGCAGCGACACTTGCAAATACTCCGCTCGCATTCATCCCATCAATGATGGCGCTGGCAGGAGTGTTTTCGCAACACCGAAACATCCGCAAACCACAACTACTACACTTCCTGCCTTTCTTCTACCACCAATGCCGTTCATTATTCAAGCGCGAAATGGTGTCAGAGGTCGATGCACACTCTTCCCCACAAGCGAAACGTGTGTACGCTGTGTCGCGTGCTTGCAAGAAAGGCGATTTTGAAGAGGCAGGCGCCAACTTGGACGGTATCGTGCGACAGGAAATAGCGCATCCCACCATCTACGGGCAACTGATACGTCGCCCCGTCGAAGTCATCGTCAATTATTTGTCATCGAAAAAGCGCCCGGATGAGTTGCTCACCACCGCACTCTCAAAATCATGCGAACCGTTCCCTTCGGTCGCATTGCAGGCATGGCAGCGGGCCGCGGAGAACCTTCCTGCCGGCATCGACCAAACAGAGGTGAAGATTGCACGCGCAAGGTATCTCGTCGCTGTCGAGAAGTATTTAGAAGGCAATCCGAATACGTCCGAAGGGCAGAGGATAGCGAGGAGGTATTCGTGTCATGTGTCTGGGGTGCGTGATGCAGTCGCAACCCATCATCATTCACTCTTCGCGGAAGCTGCAGCAGAGGTACTGCAAAAGTCACCGCGAGAGGCGCTTTCCGACTCGTTCAACCTCGTGTATGGTTTTCAAGGACGTACGCTCGTGCCCCAGATGTTGATTGTGAAAATGGGAAGGGACGCAGCCCGATTGCAGCATGAGTACCTGGCGACAGGAGTCTTGGATGCCATTCTTCCCGTCGGACGGGTGCCGACCCCATTGTGGTATGGCGTGATTGATGGCACGCCAGTGATGCTCTTGCAGCGTGCGGCAGGCAGTTCATGGAGCGGTCGTAACGATGCGGTCACCGCTCGTAAAGTGGTGGATGCTGTTGCAGAGTATGGTGCTCGTGGTACTGCTGAAATGCCGCGTTTTCTGCAGAACGGGATACACTTGCCAGAGTATCGACTGAACGAGCGATGTGCAGAGTATCTGGCAAAACGGTGTGGGTGGAAGGGCACAGAGTTCGTGAATGATCTCGAGGAGCAGCTCGAACGCGGATATTTTTGTCATGCCGATCTCCATAAGAATCAAATCATCATCGGCGATGAGGTGTGCATCCTCGACCCGGAATGGGTATCGCGAGGGTATGTCTGTCGTGATTTGGCACGATTGGCATGCATCGCGCCAGAAACGCGAGTTGATGCTGAGACCATCGGAGTCGATACGATGCGCAAGGGGCGGGATGAAGGAACACTTCGGTTCACGCAGCTTCGCGCAATAGAATCGATGTATCTCGCACGGTATTTTGCCGGATTTGGTCAAGGAAAAGAAGACGTCCAATCGGAACAAGAACAACGGAACAATGCCGCCACGTCACTGAGGAGCATCGCCGACGCAGGTTGGCGCGCTCAAGAGTGCAGGGAGTTGGCATCGCTGTTGGGCGCATGAGACACGAGTAGAAGCGCGCCGATCTCAGCGAGGTGTTTGCATGCATTTGCCGCCGCAAGAGACGCCCCTGTTTTTTCTCTGATGGTGAGCAGCGATTGTCGACATGCGATGATTTTGGCCAGATGTTCCGGATTGCGAGAGAAGTAGAGCCGCGAGAACAGCTCCGCTGCACGTTCAACCGTCTTAAAGAGGTCTCGTGCACTCGACACAGACAATTTCGATGCAGTGCGTGCACAGTCGCGGATGCTGTCACCGGTGTGCTCAAGGCCTGCAAGGAATGTCAGATGGTTCGCGATCTGCCGAGAGGTCATCGTTGAACGCATCAACATCCGTGAGCAGAGATGGGTGATTCTGTTCAGCGGTTCATCTGAACGTTCCGCACATTCTCGCAGGTCGTGCGGGTTCTGGGAGGCATCATGGCAACTCTTTGCGAAGTCGTGCATGATGTGCACGCTTCTTCCCAAGAGTTCAGGAAGTTCATCGATTCGCGGGGTGCTTATGTCGCGAAGGATCATGCGCTTCTCGCTTTGTTTGACCAACTCCCATCCGGGAAGCGCCATCGTCGCATCGCGGATCTGCTTGGCAGCATTCTTGTTGGGATTGACGATTCTCACCTCGTCGATACCCAAGTCATATGCGCTTTGGAGATAGTACCATATCGCTGAACTGTCCGGCTGGTCCAATTCGATGCCGGCGCTTCTCAGTTCAGGGGAATTGATGATGCACGCAGTTCCTTGTGTGGTGAGCTCGAGCTTCCCGCCCTTCTTCACCCCGTTCTCCTTGCACCACGCGCTGGGCAGGCTGACGACGAGTGTCCTGCCGGCGAGTTGGATGACGCTGCGTTGCATGGTCTCGACGGACAGGGAGCAGTTGGAGTATATAATTATATCATGTTATATAAGGTATAAGACGAAAGTATATACCAACAGACGCCCTCTGTAATGGTAGGTTTTCGGCACGACCGGAAACCGAATAGTAACGCCCAGAGGTGCTCCAATGATACCGAAAAAGGACATGGTCATTCTGAGCCATCTGAGAAAGAATGCGCGGATGGGACTGACGGAAATGAGCAAAGCGAGCCATATGCCGGTCTCGACCATCCACGACCGCCTGAAGAACTACACAGGCACGTACATCCATCGCAACACCGCGCTGCTGAACTTCGCGTCGCTGGGTTTCACGACGCGCGTGAGCCTCTTGCTGCGCGTCCATCCGAAGGACAAGGACGCGCTGCGGCAAGCGCTCAGCAGCGCGCCGATGGTCAACTCGTTGTACAAGATCAACAACGGCTACGACTTCCTGGCCGAGTGCGTCTTCCGCACCATGCGGGACTTGGAGGACTTCATCGAACACCTCGAGCAGCAGCATGATGTGAAGGCCAAACAGATATTCTTCGTCATCGACGACCTCAAGCGCGAGGCGTTCCTGGCAGACCCCCAGCTCATCGACCTCGTCGACCCGGCGGTGCCGTCGTGAAAGCCACAACAAAGCTTAAATACTGCGGAACGACAAAGAACAGACGCAAGAGAGGTGCGTCATGCAACGCAAAGGTCAGGGTATCTCCATCAACGTCATCATCATTGCAGCGATTGCGCTGCTCGTCCTGGTGGTTCTTTCCGTCATTTTCATCGGCCGCAGCGGCATCTTCTCGCGTGCGTCCGCTGATTGCATCCAGAACGGTGGTCAGTGCGTCGTGGGCGAGTGTCCTGGCGGCATGATCAGCTACACGGTCAATACGTGCGAGCGCACCCCTGCGGGAGCGGCCCAGACATGCTGTCTCCCACAATGAGGCGCGGCGAGCTCTCGCTCAATATCATTGTCATAGCGGCGATAGCATTGATAGTGCTTGTCGTGCTCTCCGTCATCTTCATCGGCCGCGGGCAGCTGTTCCAGCGCGGGCTCAACCAGTGCAAGGGCACGTGTCTTTCGCGCGGCTCGGTCTGTGATGGCGCCGAAGTGCCCACGAACAACTGCGATGATGGCAAGAAACCCCCGGTCAAGGATGGCATCTGCTGCGTTCCGGTCTAGGCGCGCCCAGACCGGCTATTCGTTCGAGCGCATCATCATGTTCGCGCTCTTCGCGGTCATCATCATCTTCCTGTTCGTGATGATTTACCGTCAGGCCGGGGCTGTGTCATGAGGGGTGACGCAGGGTTGACGGCGTTGGTGGTCATCATCATCACGCTCGCCGCTGCGTTCGTCATCTTCAAGATATACGGTCCGCTCGCCGAGGTGGCGGAGCGCGGCTCGGACACCGAATTGTGCGAGGCGAGCGTGCGTGCGGCGGATACATTGGTGGGTCGTGCGTTCATCGAGGTCCAGTGCCCGGCGCAGCGTCTTGTGGTCGACGCCGAGGGCATCAGCCGCGCGAGCGAACGCAGCGCGCCGCAGCGTTTCATCACGGCCGCGACGGGCAAGCGGCGCCTCCTCGAGCGGAAGGTCGAGAAGCCCGATGAGAAGCAGGTGCTGACCGAGATGCTGCACTACGCGCTCGCGCAGGAGATGGCGACGTGCTGGAACCAGTTCGGCGAAGGGCTGCTCGAGCCGTTCAAGTCGACGTGGTTCTCGAGCGACAAGCACTGCATCGTGTGCGCGGTGGCGGACGTCGAGACGTCGTTCATCGCCAAGACCGGTCCGACGCTCAGCGGCTTCCAGCAGTACCTGCAGACGATCAAGCGCCCAGGCAAGGATGAGACGTATGCGTCCTATCTCCGACCCATAAAGGCAGAAGTCGAGCGCGTCGTGCCGTTCATCTTCACCACGAAGTTCGTGCAGGCAGACTTGACCGTCGAGGCGGCGGACACGCTCGACCTCACGAGCGGCATCGTCGTCGTCTTTCAGTCCGAAGTGCCTGCGTCGTTCCAGGCGCTCAAGCAAACATTCGGCGCAGGCGGCATGAAGCGCGCCGTCTATCTCGTTTCGTCGAAGGATATGGGGCTGCTCCAATGCGACGCCGTGTTCTGAACAGCCGAGGTGTGGCGTTGTGGGAGACGCTCACAGTCATGGTCGTCATCCTCGCGACAGGGTTCATCCTCTTCAAGCTGCTCGACAGGACGGGAGAGACCGCGATCGACGCGGGCGATGCGCAACGCTGTGAGGCGAGCGTGCGCGCGAGCGCGGTGCAGGGACTGCTCGCGCCGTCGCACGTGGGCGAGCTCAAATGCTCGACGCACTACATCACGGTCGCCGACAAGGACGAGACGCGCCAGAAAGCGGCGATCGCCGATGCGATGCGGTCGTGCTGGTCGCAGTTCGGCCAGGGCAGGTTGCCGCTCTTCGACGTGCGTTCGGGTTCGTTCTGCGTCGTGTGCGCGCGGCTCGAGTTCAGCGCGCCGCTCAAGGTCACGAAGTTCACGCAGTACCTGCTCGAGAAGCCGGCTGCAGGGACGGGCGGCAGTTATTACCAGTACTTGTTCGGTGCCGATCCTGCGAGCGCCGCCTCGCTCTATCCTGCGAGCGCGATAGCGTCGGTGGACACGCTCGACACATCACGACCGCTCGCCGTCATGTTCGTGACGTCGAAGAAGGTCGATGACTGGACCGCATACCTGGTGGGCGGCGGCGTCATCGTCGCAGGCGGCGCTGTTGCCATCATCTCCGGCGGCACGCTCTTGCCGGTCGTCGCTGCTGTGGGTGGCGGCGCGGCAGGGTACTTCACATCGCCGTACTTCACGAACGAGAACGCGGTGTCCGCCACCGTGCTCTGGCCCTATGATGACCTCGGTGCGATGCAGTGCACGCGTCTCGAAGGAAAGGCAGGACCGCTCACGTTCGTCACCTAAATTTAAATAGCGACAACGGGTGATTATGCACATGGGATGGCTGCACGATAACCTTGGCATCGTCATCTGGTCGCTTGTCGTCATGTTCGCGCTCTTGCTTATCGTCGGGCTGATGTCCGACAAGGCGTCGCCGGTCGTCGACGGGATCCGTGCGATGTTCGGTGTGGGATGAACAGGCGCGCGATGTCGTGGAGCCAGATAGGGCCGATGATCCTTGTTCTCGTGCTCGTCATCGTCCTGATACTCGCGTTCGGCTCGCGCATCTATGCCGCGGGCAAAGGGCCCATCGTCGGCATCACGGACAAGGCGCTGACCGCGCTCGGGCTCAAGAACCCGGCACCGGCAACGCTCGGTCCTGTCAAGGATGGCTACAACAGCGCGATACGGTTGCAGGCAGGCACGTTCCCGCTCCAACCGACGACGATCAAAGACGCGGACTACGAGAAGCAGACCGCCACACGGCAGCTCCAACCAGAGAAGTACACCGTCATCCGTTCGTTGCCGTTGCGCATCACGTTCGAGAAGCCGTTCAAGGACGGCAATCCGCTCAACGACAAGGGATTGCCGGACGTGCGGCTCCGCTACTGCACCGACACGCTTGGCGGCGGGGTGTTCAGCTCAAAGCACTGCACGTTCCGCGAGTTGTCGTGGTGCACGGACAAGGATGCTGCCGCATATGCCGGCAGGACCGCGTTCAGTTCCCCGAAGGTGCCGACAACGTATGAGTTGAAGGACGGCACGATGTTCGATGTGTCGACGCTCGCTGAAGGAAAGACGCTCGGCACATTCTCACTCAAACCAGAACCGATGATCACCAATACCGATAAGCGTCTCAACAGCGACGTCGGCGACATCCACTGGATGACATTCAGGAAGCAAGGCAAGCTTCTCGTGAAATTCCACGACTATTTCCTCAATACCGAGACGCGCTGGTTCGACTTCGAGGCCTGGAACAATTATGGCGACATGCTGCAGCAGCGCAGCGTCGACTGCGCTGTCGAGGATGAGGGCACCACCCTTGTCATCAAGAGCCTGCCTGAGCCAGGGTACTACGAACTCACGATTCCGCCCGACCCGCGCCTCGTCTACGTCCATGAGATCGAGAAAGGACGGGAGCGGCTGTCGTTCAACCCGCTCGTGCTCACATTCAGCTACCAGCCATAATCCTTATATAACGAACTGCCCTCGGAAATCATATGGTCGGCAAAAAGGGGATGACGCAGGATGTGCTCGTGAAGATGATCATCGCACTCATCCTTCTCGGCATCCTCATCTACATCGCGTACACGTATCTGTTCAAGGGGAGTCAGAACATCGCTGCCGCAGGCGGCTGTCTGAGCAAGCCAGGCAACAAGTGTCTTCCGGAAGCCGAGGCGAAGAGTTGTCCGGGCGCACTCAATGTCGGCAACTGCCCTAAACCCGAGGAATACTGCTGTCCTGGGAGTACGGCATGAAACGCGGCGAACTCACCGTCAACACGCTCGTCATGATGGCGCTCGCGCTCATCGTGCTCGGCGTGCTCATCTATCTCTCGTACAAGTACATCGCCAAGCCGGGTGATGAGGCGGGCAGGGCTGCCACATGCGCAGGCCAGGGCGGGACGTGCAAGTCCGCGTGCGGTGAGAACGAACGCGGCACCTTCGGTTTGGGCTGCCCGGGGAACAACGATGCCAAAGAAGCGGTCTACTGCTGTGCCCGCTCGACGTAGGACGGGCGAGATAACGCTCGCGTTGAACACGATCATCCTGCTCGCGTTGGGCGCTGTCGTGACCGTGCTCATCGTCGGCATCATCATCAAGCCGCTCACAATCTTCGGCAAGACCGCGGACAAGGGCACGCGTGGCACGTTCAACGACATGAAGGCGGTTCTGAGGGAGTTCGGCGTGGCAGGAGCCAACGCGCCCACGAGCAGAACGCTGCCGCTCTTCGTCGTGAAGGACGACTACATCATCGTCGCGTTCAACGCAGCCGAAAGTTCGGTCTATGACAAGTGCGCCAAGAAGTCAATAGACCGTCCGGCATCGTGCGATGCAACCACGACCTGCTTATGCCTGTGCACTGAAACCGGCTGTGCGACATCATCGCAATGCGCGTCGTTCCCAAACATCAAGACGATTACAAGCAAGAACCTGCCGAAGGACAACTTCCTTGCGGACAACGCGTTGCTTGTCTATGGTGATTGCGGCGTGTTGTACACATCGCTGCGCCCGCAACCCGTCTACGTCCATCCTGAGAAGGACGATGCGCAGAAGGTTGTTCTTGATGGCGCGCTGCCGAGCTGACCGTTGCCTTATTAAATACTGCCGTCGATGACACGTGCATGAAAAGAGGGTGGTCCAGGCGCGGCCAGTCGATGTCCGATGAGGCGATCTGGTTCCTTGCACAGCTCGTGGGCGCGGTGCTGCTCACCGTGCTGCTCTTCAACACCATCGACAACGCGTTCACAGGCGGCTCGCTTGCCAAGCAGTTCTACCCGGGCGAGATCGGGCTGCTGCTGACTGCTGTTGCGCAAAGCCCGGATGCGATGTACATCGGCGTGCCGATAAAGAAGTTCGGCGAGACCGAGTTCACGATCAGCGGCGCCAAGAACGTCGTTGACGTGAGCGCTGCAGCGCTGCGGGGCAGCAGCAGGTTCTGGGTGTTCGCGCCCGCAGGCGTCGGATTCGATACGTTCAGCATCGCGCCTGCGACAGGCACGGTCTACGCAGTGAAGCAGGGTAATGACATCGCGGTGCACCGCAAAGACGAGTTCAACGAGACGCTGCTCACCTGTCCCCGCATCAACACGACGACGCGGGACTGGGCGTCGCTCCAGCACACCATCGTCACCGATGATGCATCGCGCGTCACGGGAACGCTCATCAAGGTGCGGCTGCCGCGCTCGACGATCGCATCGACAGTTCCGAGTACGACAAGGCAGGGCGCGACGCTCGCATTGGTCGCTGCCGCGGGCCGCAGCGACCGTGTCGTAGTGTACTACGCGCCGGGCGGCGCTGGCGATATCCCGACGCGCGGCGAGAAGCTCGGCTGTCTCATTATCAACGCGCTTCAGGAGGAGTTCGGGGCGCTGGAGGGCGCGGTGCTGCCGACCTGGCTGCCCTTGCCGCTCGATGGTCCGGCGGTGCGCATCGTGATGAGCGAAGGCGATGACGGCGCGCTGCGGAAGCCCGAGCGGGTGCAGCGTGCGCTCGTGGCTGCACTGGAGGCGTTCTATGGCTAAGGGCGCTGCCTACACGATGTTCGAGCTGGTGCGCTACTCGCTCATGACCGCCATCGTCGTCATCGCCATCGTGACCTTCCTCAGCGCCTACGTGCGCATCATGACGGATACCAGACCGACCGAGGCGGCGATCTACAGCAGGATGCTTGCCCGCGCCGATGCGCTGCATGAGGGTGTGCTTCTCGTTCCCGAGCGTCTCACAGATGAGACGCTCGATGGCATCCTTGCGCATCCTGACAACCGGTTCGTCGGCGCGAAGGTGACGCTCACAGACAGCGTGAGCGGCGAGGTGCGGGAGGCGTACTGGAACCGGCGCTGGTACGACATCTACAAGCCGGTGACCTCGACGCCAGGGCCCGGCAGCGCGATCGACGTGGCGACGACGTGGAACGTGCTCGTGGCGACGCCGCAAGGCGCGCATCCAGGGCTTCTCAACATCGACGTGGTGACTCCTGCACGATGAACAAGAAAGGCATTGCGTGGTTCGCGGAACTCTGGGCGTATCTCGGCATGTTCATCATCCTGTTGGTGTTCATGATCATCTTCGTGGTGTTCTTCAAGGGCTGCTCGCCGACGCTGCAGCATATCCAAGGCAACGCCGTCACAGGTCTCGACATCCGTCACGATGCGTTGACACTGCTCAAGACGCCGGTCGTCTACGACGGGCAGAACGTGAGCGTCGCGACGCTCATATCGCTCGGGACGACCGAGGGCGGCTTTGACCGCATCATCGGTCCGTTGCAGCACGCGCTCGTCGCGACAGGCGCCGACCAATCGTATGCGTTGCGCATCGACTATGGCGGCCGTGTCATCGACGCGACGCTGGATTTCCTCAACCCCTCCGATGGCATCCCGTTCAAGCTGCCCTCGCCTTCCGGCGCGGTGGTCGACGTGCTCGTGCAGCGTGCGTCCGTCGTCGAGCAGCAGCGCACCTTCCGCGCGCTGGCCAAGCGCGAAGGAGTGCGTTTCGTCGCCCGCGACGGCAGCGAATGGGTGTACTGGGAGCGCGCACCCTCAGGCGCGAGCGATGTCTGGAGCGAAGAAGGGTATCCATGTGTGACGCGTCGTGTCGGCAAGGCGCGCGAGTGCGTCGTCGCACCGTCAGGCGCGCCATCGAAGTGTTTCATCGGCGACACGTCGTTCAGCCAGCGCGGCGAGGTGACCGATAAGGCGGCGTGCGCATCCGCGATGGGCACATCGCCTGGTGCCTCGATGCCGGATGTCGCGGCGTTCACCGCGTTCGTGCGCGAGGTGTGCAGGACGCAAGAGGTGGGCGTGTCGCTCAAGGCGCCTGACGGCACGCGTTGGACGTATTGGGGCAGGGATTGCTTCATCACAGGACCCGCGAACGTCGAGCATATATGCGACGTCTGGTCCAAGCGCGACCTCTGCGAGGGCAGGGCTGTCGTCGATGCAGGAACCGAGCCGCCGACAGGCATGTGCGAAGGCGGTGCCTCGCTGCGCACGCTCTACTTCAACGACAGGCGCGCGTTCGTCAGCGACCTCGAACTGCGGGGTGGAAGGGCATGCGCGTGACACGACGCGGCATAGTCTATCCTGTCACGCTGGGCGTGATAGGGCTGCTCATCCTGCTCGTGCGTATCGTCACCATGAGCGCCTCGACCGCATCGACCGAAGGCTTCACGATGGGGCAGGCAGCGATAGATGCGATGCACGCGCTCGAGGACCGCGACGCGGTCATGCTCTACTTCGACGTCGCCGCGACGCACGCGGCCACTGATGCGATCGTCGAGCTCCTCAATGACGGCGGATGGGAGCAGAAGCCATGCGGCAGTTATGGCACGGTCTCGCTCTGGTACGACCGCGGCCTGAAGTGCCTCCCGACGGCAATGAACCTTTCCGAGGAACTCAGCATTGCAATGCGCCGCACGCACTTCACGCACCAGCTTGTCAAGGTGCCGTTCATCCCAGGCAAGAAGGAGCAGGATGACTTCGTCTATTATGCAGGTGTTGCGCACGAACGTGTCGTCATCGCTGCGGCGTCCGTCCATCCGTTCACGCTCAACGTGCTGTGCAGGTCGCAGCACAGCGTGCCGGTCGGCGTCGGCGGCGATCCCCTCGACTACATCCCCTCCGAAGGGATATGGAAGGACAGGTACGCCTGCGGCGTCATCGCGCTGCGGCCGGACACGCACACCGAGTTCAACGTCTCGGTGTCGTCGCTCATCGACATAGGCGTGCAGATGGATGCCGGTGTGACGCAGTGCGATGGCGACCGTGCACCCGAAAGCTGCCTCGTGTCGTTCGCCAACGGCGTGGCGCGCTGGCAGCCCCAGGTCATCGATGAGGGAAGCAGCATCGTCGCGCTCTACACGTTCCCGCTCAACGGCACCTTGCCTGGCATCGACCAGGCGCTTGTCGGCAGGGTGGGCATCCGGTTGCGCAAAGGTCAGGAACAGTCCACGCCCTAAATCTATAAAAACCGTGAACGGACAGCGCAATGCATGATTCGCATTCCGTTCGAGGACATCGTCCGCAAGGTCAGCGAGAAGAGCGGCCTGCCGCAGGCCGAAGTCATCGCGCGTGTCGATGCCAAATGTGCACAACTGGCTGGCCTCATCAGCAAGGACGGCGCCGCGCACATCATCGCCAATGAATTGGGCATTACGCTCGTCCAGCAGGGCGGGCGTCTCAAGATCCGTGACGCATTCCCGGGAATGCGTGCCATCGAGCTCGCAGGCAAGGTGACGCAGAAGTACGAGGCGCGCGAGTTCGCGCGTCAGGACGGCTCGAAGGGCAAGATGGCGGCGTTCATGCTCGGTGACGACACCGGCAGTATCCGCGTCGTCGCGTGGGGCGACAAGGCGGATTCTGTGGCGCCTGTCGCAGAGGGCAGCATCGTGCTGTTGCAGCAGGCGCAGGTGCGCGAGAACAACCGCGGCTACAAGGAAGTGCACTTGGGCGACAACAGCGCCATCGTGCAGAACCCTGCAGGCATCGAGGTCGGCACCGTGGTCGCAGCATCCGGCAGCGGGCCTGCCGCGACGCGCAAGACGATCAAGGACATCGGCGAGAACGACCAGAACGTCGAGATCGTCGGCACCATCGTGCAGGTCTTCGACCCGAAGTACTTCGAGGTCTGCCCGCAGTGCAACAAGCGCAGCCGTCCTGACCCGACAGGCCAGGTCATCTGCCCTGAGCATGGCGCGGTGCAACCTGCCTGGGGCATGGTGGGCAACTGTTATCTTGATGACGGCTCGGGCAGCATCCGTGTCGTCTTCTTCCGCAACCAGCTCGAACGCTTGGCGAAGAAAACGACGGCCGAGCTCATCGCGTTCAAGGATGCGCCCGAGCGGTTCGAGGCCATCAAGACCGACCTGCTCGGTACCATCGTGAAGGTCACCGGGCGCGCGTCGCGCAACCAGTTCTTCGACCGTCTCGAGTTCGTCGCGCAGCTCGTGCACGAGGCCAGCGCCGAGGAGGAACTCGCGCGCCTCCAAGCACGCGCATGATGGGTCGGACGCACCTGGCGATAGGCATTCTCACCGCGCTCATCGCTCTGCTCGTCCTCGACATCGCTCATCCTCTCATATTCCTCGCGCTCGTCGCTTTCGGCGCGCTCCTGCCCGACGTCGACCACGAGGGCAGCACCATCAACAGGAGATTTCCGCTCACGCGCTGGGTGCCGTGGTTCTTCGAACACCGCGGTTTCTTCCACTCGCTCTGGCCGCCTGCCATCCTCTGCATTCTCGCGGCATGGGCTGGCGCTCTCTGGCTCGGCCTCTACGTGGGCGTCGGCTATCTTTCGCATCTGGCATCCGACGCGCTCACGCACATGGGCATCCGGCCGCTGCATCCGTTCGGTAACTGGCGCATCGCAGGACCGTTCATGACAGGCGGCATCTTGGAGCTTGGGTTGTTCGCGCTTGTCGTCATTGCAGACGGCGCGCTGGCTGCGCGTGTCGTCGGCATCCTCTAGCACAGCATTTAAAAAGCATCGACGCTGTGGTTCACACATGCCGCAGCCGGTGGTCGAGTTCAAGGACGTCGCATTCAGCTACAACGGGACGCCTGCGCTCGAGCGCGTCACCGCGACGATCAACCGTGGTGACTATGTCGGTCTCATCGGCCCCAACGGCGCGGGCAAGACCACGCTCGTCAAGATCCTGCTGGGGCTGCTCACGCCGAACAATGGTAGCATCAAGCTCTTCGGCCAGCCGCTCGCCCAGTTCCAGAACTGGCACAAGATCGGCTACGTGCCGCAGAAAGCAACTGCATTCGACCCGCAATTCCCGGCAACGGTCAGGGAGGTCGTCGCGATGGGTCGTTTCGCGCTCGCAGGCGTTGGCCGCCATCTTGGCAGCGCGGACAGGGAACGCATCCGCCAGACGCTGCGCATGGTCGGGCTCGAGGAGCTCGAGGACAGGCCCATCGGCGAGCTCTCCGGCGGGCAGCAGCAGAAGGCGTTCATCGCACGCGCCCTTGTCTCCGATCCGGAATTGCTCATCCTCGACGAGCCGACCACTGGCGTCGATGCAAAGTCGCAGCATGAGTTCTACCATTTCCTGCACGGCCTCAACAGCGAGCACCATCTCACGCTCATCCTGATTTCGCACGACACCGACACCGTCAGCGGTCACGTCTCGAAGCTGCTCTGCCTCAATCGCAGCGTGATGGACAAAGGCTGCAGCATCGGGTTCATCGACAAGGACGACCACGCAGGCCATTTCAAGAGAGTGAGGCACAGGCACTGATGGTAGTCGCCGACTTCTTCCAGTACGCGTTCATGCAGCGCGCGCTCATCGCCGGCTTGTTCGTCGCGCTGAGCTGTTCGTTGATAGGTGTATTCCTCGTGCTGCGCCGTCTTGCGCTCATCGGCGATGGTCTTGCGCACATCGCGTTCGGCGGTCTTGCGCTCGGCATGTTCACCGGCCTGCCGCCGCTGCTTACAGCGCTCGTCACGACGATAGCAGGCGCGCTGGGCATCCAGTGGCTCAAACAGCGGAAGGTCAGCGCGGACGCAGCAATCGCGGTGGTCTTTTCCTTCGGCCTTGCATTGGGCGTCGTGCTCGTGAGCCTTGCCAGAGGGTTCAACGTCGACCTGTTCAGCTTCCTCTTCGGCAGCATCCTTGCGGTGAGCACCGCCGACGTCTACGTCGTCGCCGCGCTCGGCCTCGTGGTCGTCGTTGCAGTCGCCGTCTTCTACAAGGAACTGCTCTACATCACGTTCGACGAGGAAGCGGCCAAGGCCAGCGGTCTTCCCATCGCGTTCCTCAACACCGCGCTCATGGTGCTCACCGCGCTAACCGTCATCGTCGCGATGCGCGTCGTCGGCGTCCTGCTCGTCAGTTCGTTCATCGTGCTGCCGACCGTCACCGCGCGCCAGCTCGCGCGCAGCTTCCGCTCGACCATACTCTTCGCCGTCATCGCCGCGCTCCTCTCGGTCGTCTTCGGCCTCACCGCATCCTACTACCTCGACATCGCGGCAGGCGGCGCTATAGTCTTGGTGGCAGGATTCCTGTTCCTTCTGGCGTCGGTTGTTCGTGCGCTGCGCTGAGCCACTTTCCCACTCGACAGCATCTCACGTCCTATAAGAGTCCGGTCGGCTTCTATGATGATGTCCCGACGGGCCACGTGCAGACGCACAGGAGACGGCCCGGTGAAACAAAACCCGACAAGGAACGGGACGGAGAAACAAATGGAAAACGGAAACAACGTGGGAAACAGTATGGGAATCGGAAGTGGTATCGGAAGCAATGCCGGAAGTGGCACGAACAGGCCGGAAAAACGGTTCAGCACAGGCGCGATCAGCGCCTCTGTCTGGCGTAACGAAGCGGTGAAGGATGGGAAGGCAGAATCCTACCACACCATCACGCTGCAGCGCGCGTACAAGAAGGGCGACAAGTGGGAGCACACGCAGTCGTTGCGCGTCGCCGACCTGCCAAAGGCCGCGCTCGTCTTGGATGAAGCGTTCCGCTACCTCGTGCTGCACAAGCAGATGGACCAGACGGTCTGAGGAAGGTCCGACAGCGTCCAATTTTTTTGCGACGTATCCGGAAGGATTACGTTCATACCTGCACAAAGTATAAGGAGATGATGACCTATGGAACAAGAAACAAAGATGGAAACCGAGAGTAAAATCAAGGATGTCACTGATTTACCTGGCGTCGGCCCTGCCTCGATCGAGAAGCTCGCGGCAGCCGGCTTCAACGACCTTCTCAGCATCGCTGTCGCGACACCGAGCGAAATCGTGGGCGCGACCGAACTGAGCGAACCAACGGCAAAGAAAATCATCGCGATAGCCCGCGCGAACCTCAAGATGGAGTTCGAGACAGGCCACGAGGTCGCCAAGCGTCGCGAGCGCGTCATCCGCATCCAGACCGGTAGCAAGGAGCTCGACAAGCTCTTTGGCGGCGGTGTCGAGACAGGTGGCATCACCGAAGTATATGGTCAATATGGTTCTGGCAAGAGCCAGCTCGCGCACACGCTCGCAGTCAGATGCCAGCTCGCGCCAGAGAAGGGCGGTGCGGCAGGCATGGCTGTCTTTATCGACACTGAAGGAACCTTCAGGCCGGAGCGCATCAAGGAAATCGCAGAGGCCGCAGGCATCGAGCCAGAAGTGGCGCTGCAGAACATCCGCGTGGCCAGAGCGTTCAATTCCGACCATCAGATGCTGCTCGCTGAAAAGATTGAAGGCCTCATCAAGGAACAAGGTCTTCCTATCCGCGTGCTCATCGTCGACTCGCTCACCGCGCACTTCCGCGCCGAGTACGTCGGTCGTGGCACGCTGGCAGACCGCCAGCAGAAGATCAACAAGCACATGCACGCGCTCGCAAAGCTTGCAAACGTGCACAACGTCGCGGTCTACGTGACCAATCAGGTCATGGCAAAGCCGGACACGTTCTTCGGCGACCCGACAGAGGCCATAGGCGGCCACATCGTCGCGCACAACAGCACCTACCGCATCTATCTGCGTCGCGGGAAGAAGGGCACGCGTGTCGCGAAGATGATCGACTCACCCTGCTCTGCTGAGGATGAGGCCATCTTCTCGCTGGGCGTGGCCGGCATCCAGGACGCGTAGCGCTGTTTTTTCTTTGTTTTCTTCGTTATCCTGCACAACGTTTTTATAGCGTCGGGCATTAAGCCCCTCTATGCAGCAGATGCTGTCACAGCAATAATGGACGGACTCACGGATAGGACTTCTTACGTCCGGCCAAAGGTTAGGGGTTAGGTGAACAAGACAATGTATGGAGACAGGGATGGCGGTTTCAAACGAGGCCCGCGCAATGACAGACCAATGAGTGGCGGTGGTGGCGGATTCGGCGGTGGTGGCGGCATGGATCGCCAGCCTCCGGTGCGCCAGGGCGAAGAGCTCGAAGTCACGATAGAGGCTGTCGGCGAGAAGGGTGATGGCATCGCTCGCAAGGAGGGATTCGTCCTCTTCGTGCCGCGCACCAAGACAGGGCAGCGTGTGCGCGTGCGTGTCACAAAGGTGTTGCGCACTGTCGGTTTCGCCGAGGTCGTCGCGCAGGCAGAGGGTGCAGCGCAGCCAGCCCAGGCAAACCAGCCGGCATCCGCGCCCGAACCCGAGCCGGTGCAGAGCGTCGAGGATTCCGAGGATTTCGGCGAGGAATCGCCGCCAGCATCAGGCGATGCCGATGATGGCGCTTCCGACGACAACGCAGCGGACGAGAGCGACGCCAACGCGTGATGAACGAGTGATTTTTTCTTATGCGTTTATTTCTTGCAATTCCGCTATCAGCTGAGGTCGACGACCACGTCAAGAAATTACAGGCAAAGCTCTCGCAGAAAATCTTCAGGATTCCCGCCGGTGCGGAACACCTGACGATAAAATTCCTGAGCGAGGTGGCCGAAGACAAGGTTGACGCCATCAAAGCCGCGATGGAAACAATCAACGCAGAAGAATTCGAACTCTCACTCAGTGCGACAAGCGCGTTCCCCAACTGGCACGACCCGCGCGTCATCTGGGTGGGCGTGACGCCCGAAGAACCGGTGCGCACGTTGCAGAAGAAGGTCGAGGCCGCGTTAGCAGACCTGTTTCCAAAGGATGACAAGTTCCACCCGCACATCACGCTTGCCAGGGTGAAGGACACGGTGGACCAGGCAACGGTCAAACTCATCAAGGAATTGACGGTCGAGCCCATCACGTTCAACGCAGAGAAACTTGTACTCTACAGCAGCACGCTGACCAGAACAGGCGCCAAGCACACGGCGATGGCAGAAATCCCGTTGCGCTGAGTGCGGCACGAGAACGTGATGAGGGCAATCACGGTTCCCAGAAGCGCTTCTTCGCGTTTCCTTCACAGAACGCCCATAACCTTTATAAACCACCACGAGGCCGCTTCTCCTATCGCCAAACGGCGGCTGCCGACTCGGCAACCACCACGGTTCGGGCTGAGGCGATAAAAATGCCCGGAGGACAACTACAATGACATCCGAAGAACCATTGATGGTCCCGCAAGAGACCTATCTGAAGAGCGGCATCCACATCGGCACCAAGTTCCGCACCAAGTACATGGAGCCGTTCATCTACAAGACGCGCCCTGATGGCTTGAGCGTCTTGAACCTGCAGAAGATCGATGAGCGCCTGCGCGTCGCATCGAACATGATCGCCAAGTACGAGCCGCGGGACGTGCTCATCGCGACCCGTCGCGAGAACGGCTGGAAGGCGGCCAAGATGTTCGGCAAGGTCACGGGTTGCCGTGTCTTCGCCGGTCGTTACCCGCCTGGCATCCTGACCAACACAGCGCTCGAGACGTTCATCCAGGTCAAGCTGGTCGTCGTCGCAGACGCCTGGCCTGACCGCAACGCGGTCAAGGACGCGATGCAGATGGGCATCCCGGTCATCGCATTGTGCGACACGAACAACCAGGCCAACGACACCGACCTGGTCGTGCCGTGCAACAACAAGGGCAAGAAGAGCCTCGGGCTCATCTTCTACGTGTTCGCACGCGAGTACCTCAAGCAGCGCGGTCAACTGGCAGAAGGCCAGGAACCGTCGTTCACGCTCGAGGACTTCACCGACGAATAAATCGATTGATTTTTCTTCTTTTTCGTTTTGTCGTCGAAGTTTCTTTCGTCGTCTGCTTTCTTGACGAATCTAGTCCTTGCCGAACAACGAGAATTTCCCTGGCGTGAACCTGCGCAACCCTTCGTTGACGATCTCGAAGTAGGTATCGCGTTCTTCAGGCAGGTGGCGGTGCTTGCGGATGATGGCACGTCGCTTGCCGCTTCGCAGCGTCTGTAATTCAATCAAACATTTGCTGCCATAGCGGACCAAATCGCCGCCGGAGAGCGCGACTTTCTCGCGCTCATCGAAGAGCGAATAGACCTGCGTCGTCACGAGCACCGGAATGCCTTTGCCGCGGGCTATCTGTGTCAAATAAGAAAGCTGCAGCCCGAGTTCGCGGTTGACCTCGCCCGGCTCGCGTGCAGCGAGTTCAAGGCGGTACAGCATCGCGATGCTGTCGATGACTATCAATCCGATTTTCTCGTTCACCAACTTCGGCAGTTTCGTGATGGCCTCAAGCTGGTCCTTGTACGTCGTTGGCTGGACGAAGATGATGTTGCCCAGTACCTTCTCGTGATCAGACGCACACAACTGCTTGAGCCGCTCGATGGAGTAGCCGCCTTCGGTGTCGATGTAGATGACTTTCTTACCTTGCTGCGCCACCGTAACGGCAGCCAACAGCACGAGGTTCGTCTTGCCTGCGCCGGAAGGCCCGTACACCGTCGTGATGATGCCGTTCTCGTAGCCGCCATCGAGCAGTTCGTCGAGCGCGTCGCTGCCTGTGCGTATCCCGTCCCCCATGTGCTCATCGCACCGGTGTGCGTTTAAATGGGTTTCGTGCAAACCTTTTATAGCCGCACAAGGACGGTGCCATGATGAAGCTTTTCGACGTGGCCGCACTGCTGTTGGCGCTGTCGGTCATCGTCATCCACGGCAGCGTCGCGATGGGCATCGAGGGGTTAAGCGA
>Ga0247727_10003555_pt1 | contig 34319 bp, 33 predicted proteins | sample WisWelCaveWW1625_FD_202498 | JGI IMG/M metagenome (GOLD analysis project Ga0247727, IMG submission 202498) | Biofilm microbial communities from Wishing Well Cave, Virginia, United States - WW16-25 | ecosystem: Environmental > Aquatic > Deep subsurface > Groundwater > Cave microbial mat | place...
AGAATTCAGCGTGTAATTATCTCCCGCGCATATGGTAGCATCAGCGCCCGCGTTTGCAGTCGGCAATGGATTTACTGTGAGAGCAGCATTGGCAGCGGCACTGCATCCGTTTGCATCGGTCACAAACACAGTATACGTGGTGGATACTGACGGAGAAACTACAATAGGATTTGTTGTTACAGTTGTATTCCATGAATAAGAATTTCCTCCGCTCGCGGTGAGGGTTGTTGAATTACCCGAACAAAATGTAGTGTTTCCCGAAATGGAAGCCGTTGGCAAAGGATTGACCGTAACATTTACAATATCTGTATTCGTGCAACCGTTCGCATCCATCACCGCTAATGTATAAGTAGTAGTAGTAGTTGGTGATGCGACAGGATTCTGGCAAATCGTGCAACTCAATCCCGCACCTGAAGGCCCCCATCCATAATTTACTCCTCCGCTTCCTGAAAGTGATGTGCTGCTGCCCGCACAAATACTTACATCATTGCCTGCGTTTGCAGTTGGAGAAGGAAAAACTGTAATTGTATTTGTAGTTATTCCTGATGGCGTTGCGCATTCCGTAACATCCAGCGACATGGTATAAGTTCCGGCAACAGAATAAGAAATCACATACGGTCCTTGTCCCGAACCGCTGATAACATTTCCGTTTCCGAAATTCCAGGTGTAAGTTGCGCTGGAAGAAGCGTTGCCCGTATAAGTGACAGTGGTATTTGTTCCAAGACAAGCAGGTGTTGAAGCAGTAAACGGAGAAGTGGGCGCGCCCGCAGTCACAAATACTGTTTGCGAAGTAGTGCTTGAGCAAGCGTTTCCGCCAACGGTGTTTCCTGTGATGGTAATATTCTGAGTTCCTGTGGTGGAAAAAGTAACAGCAGGAGGAACAGGTCCTGTGAAAGTTGATGGAGTTGCATTGGGTCCGAAGTTCCATGAATAAGTTATGAAAGCGTTGGGCGTATAACAATTGAGCGCAAAGTTTACGGGTTGCCCGGCACAAACTGTATCGGGGGTTGCGGTAAATGCGACCGGTACTCCGAAAGTGCAAGTACCCCCAAAGGAAAGTGAGAAACCGTTTCCATCGTTACCCGGAATATCCATGCACAAAAGATAGGTACGTCCGCATTGCGCGTTGAGATATTTCAACCAACCGTCACCACCTGTGCCTTCGGTTGTATCTGTAGAGCCATCAAGTCCTGTATTGCTTCCGTTGCAGCCATCATCAGCCATTGAACAGCGCAAGGCATTTCCAATACTTCCGCATCCGTTCGTTACATCGAAAAGCGCGAAATTATAATCACCACACTCAAAAAAACTCGGAGCGTTAGGATTGATGGTGAAGGTGAGCGTTCCCGCCTGCTGAACAGTGAAGATATAAAATCCCCAGCGGGTTAATCCTCCAGCCGGGAAACATGAATTGCTTGCATTAACAAGGTTGTTATTTCCGCTGCAGCCCGAGTTGCAAAGCGAACCTTCTGAAGGCGTATCAGTAATGTTACACACCACTCTTGCCGAAGCGCAGGACTGGTGGCTCATCACCACAGGATTTTTTTGCGCGAAGAGAGCAAAAGCAAATAAGGAGAAGAAAAGAAGAGCAGATATTCTCATGTTATGCAATTAGAACGATGCGTAAATATAAAAAAGATTTTAGTTTTAGAGGTGCAAAGCGCTGACAATTCTCTCCACCGCTCCTTTTCTTTGCTGCACAAAGTTTTTGCAAACCATGGAAGCCATCTTTAAAATCTTTTCATCGGAGAGAAGTAAATTCATCGCCTTCTGAAAATCCTCCTGATTGGAAATGCTGAATCCCCCGCCCTGCTCTATTATTTCTTTTGCCTCAGGAAACTTGTGATGATTCGGACCGAAGATGACAGGAACGCCAAAGGCAACTGCTTCTAATATATTATGTATCCCCGCGCCAAACCCTCCGCCTATATAAGCGATGTCAGCATATTGGTATAGAGATGAAAGCATGCCGATGTTATCTATTACAAGAACTTTTGCTTCCTGTAATTTTCCCAGCGCGGTTGAAACGGGCTCTTTACTGATTTCGGAAAAGAGCAGAGTTGTTGAGTTATTGAATCGTTGAGTTATTGAGTTAATATGTGATTCGTTTATTTCGTGCGGAGCAATAATGAATTTGAGACTGGAGACTGGGGACTGGGGACTGGAAATTATTTCTTCGTCTTTCTCCCACGTACTTCCTGCAATGAAAATCTTATTATTTCCTTTGAAATGCTGAACCAATTCTATTTTCTTAGGATGTAACGCTGTTTCAGAAACCCTGTCATAGCGCAAATCTCCGCTCACGATTACGTTTGAAATATTTTGCTCTGAAAGTAGTTTCTGAGAAAATTCATTCTGAACGAAAATGTGATTGAAGAAAGACAAAGCCTTTCGCAGATACTTTCCATAAAATCCCTTAAACTGCTCTTCACGAAAATTTGCAGAGATAAGGTATGTCGAGGTTTTTCTTTTGTTCAATTCGTTCAAATAGTTATACCAGAAATCATACTTCACAAAAAATACTTGTGTTGGTTTTACAATATCCAGAAATCTTTTTGCGTTTGATTTTGTATCAATCGGCAAATAAAAAATAAAATTCGCGCCTTTGTAGTTCTTTCGTATTTCATATCCGGAAGGAGAAAAGAATGTTATCAATATCTTGATTCTTGATTCTTGATTCTTGATTCTCTCAATTAACGGTCTTACTTGTTCAAATTCTCCGAGTGAAGAACAATGAAGCCAGATTAGTTCGGAGTTCGGAATTCGGAGTTCGGAGAGTTTCTTCTTTAATTCATTAAAAATATTTTTTCTTCCGCCAACGAATAATTTTGCTTTACGATTAAAAAAAGAAGCAATGAAAACTCCGATAGAGAAAAAACGAATTCCGATTTGATACAGGAAAATCACTCGTTATTGATAATAAAATTGCTGGGGAGTTCTTTTGTATAGCGGAAGAATCCATCCTACTCTGATTCCATAGAGCAAATCGGTGCGCTTTTCCGTATCCGCTTTCATCAAATCATAATCATAACTGCGCTGGCTCTTTGTAAATGCCTGTGTGAATTCAAATCCAAAGAAACAATTTAACATGCGCTTGTTGCTGAAATAAATGTACCCGATGAATTCATGCGCGCCAAATCCCGCAGTCAGGCGGTCATACCCTTTCCGATAAGAGTCAACCAACTGCGGTGACTGATTGCCGATATCGTCAATTTTTATTTTATGACGAATAAAAACGGGTCCTGCATAAGCAAGGATGCCTGAATTCTTGTTTGGAGAAAAGACAGAAAAAATCTTCCCGATGTGAAGTGCAGCCGTAAATCCCCGTTCAAACAAACGAACAGTAGCCGGGTTTCCATTCTGATTAATAATAAAACCAGTCGAAGTTTTCAAACTGTCGAGAATTCCGTTTTCTTTAATCTGGTCACCGAAGAAAAAACTTCCGCTGGCTCCGAAAATTAAATTCTTTTTTGTCTTGATGGAGAAGTTTAGATCAACATTGGAATTATAACCGAAACGTTTTTCCAAGTTTCCGCCAGGGAGTTGAAACGCATAAGAGAATTTTACCATCGGAAAAAATAAGGAAGAATCTTTTACGTTCTGAGCGCGGGAAACAGAAACAAAAAGTAAAAAATATGACACAAGAACAAAAAATATTTTACAATTTGGTTTCAAGCGTAATTTGTACATTCGTGCTCCTTATTTATACTATCAGATGTCGGTAAAAATACACAGAAAAATAGAAATGGTTGACCTAGTCAGCCAGTATGAAAATATCAAGGTAGAAGTGGATGCTGCCATAAATGAAGTGATTCAGGGTTCGCGCTTCATTAACGGTCCGGCAGTAAAAGAATTTCAATCAGACTTAGAAAAATATTTGAGCGTTAAACATGTGATTCCATGCGCTAACGGAACAGATGCGCTTCAGATTGCCATGATGGCTCTTGGACTGAAACAAGGAGATGAAGTCATCACAGCAAATTTCACTTTTGCAGCAACGGTGGAAACGATTGCTTTCCTTGGACTTGTTCCTGTTCTTGTGGATGTTGATGCCGATACCTTTAATATAGACCTAAAAGAAATTGAAAAAGCAATCACTCCGAAAACAAAAGCAATTATTCCTGTTCATCTCTTCGGGCAGTGTGCGGACATGGAAAAAATTCAAATGCTGGCAAAAAAACATAACCTCTATGTGATTGAAGATACCGCGCAAGCAATTGGCGCGGATTATATTTTTTCTGACGGGTCAAAAAAGAAAGCAGGAACAATCGGCAACATCGGAACCACTTCCTTTTTCCCTTCAAAAAACCTTGGCGCGTACGGTGACGGAGGTGCGCTTTATACCAACGATGATGAACTGGCAAAGCAATGCCGAATGATTGTAAATCACGGACAGAGCGTACAATATCACTATGAAATTCTTGGAGTGAACTCGCGGTTAGATTCCATTCAGGCAGCAATTCTGAAAGTGAAATTGAAATATCTCGACAAGTATGCCGCAGCAAGAAACAAAGCCGCAGCGTATTACGACAAAGCATTTTCTCGTGAGACAAAAATTAAAACTCCCGTCCGCGCAAAAAATTCTTCCCATGTATTCCATCAATATACTCTGACTTTGAATGGGGTTGACAGAAATAAATTAAAAGAACATCTTGCATCAAAAGAAATTCCCGCGATGATTTATTATCCCGTGGCGCTTCACTCGCAACCTGCTTATCATCATAAAATTAATGACGAAAAAAAATATCCTGTCACAGATAAACTCTGCGCATGTGTCATTTCGCTGCCAATGCACACGGAACTTGATGATGATACTTTAAAATATATTTCCGATTCTGTATTGGAATTTTGTAATAAATAATTATATTGTTATTCGTAATTCGTAATTCGTAGGAGTAATGAATATAGCGGTTGTAGGAACAGGGTATGTTGGTTTAGTAACAGGAACTTGTTTTGCTGAAACAGGCAACAATGTTATTTGCGTTGACATTGATAAAGAAAAAGTAAAGCGCATGCAAAACGGAAGTATTCCGATTTATGAACCGCATTTAGAAGGAATGTTTCAACGCAACATAAAGGCAAAACGACTTTCCTTTACAACTAACCTGAAAGAAGCAATTGATAAATCTCTTGTTATCTTTCTTGCTCTTCCGACTCCGCCAGATGAAAACGGTTCTGCGGATTTATCTCACGTACTCGATGTTACTAATCAACTTGGAAAAATAATTAAAGAATATAAAGTTGTGATAAACAAAAGCACTGTTCCCGTTGGCACTGCTGAATTGGTACAAAAAGCAATTTCTAAAAACTGCAAATCAGAGTTTGATGTGGTGAGCAATCCGGAATTTTTACGCGAAGGATTTGCAGTGGATGATTTTATGAAACCGGACAGGGTGGTGGTTGGAACTTCTTCCGAACGCGCGAAAAAAGTGATGGAAGATTTATACAAGCCGTTTGTGCGACAGGGAAATCCCATTCTTTTCATGGATGAAAAATCTTCAGAACTCACAAAATATGCCGCGAACTCTTTTCTCGCAACAAAAATTTCTTTCATGAATGAAATCGCCAACCTCTGCGAAAAAGTGGGCGCTGACGTTGATAAAGTAAGAATGGGAATCGGCTCAGACGAAAGAATAGGAAAAAGATTTTTGTTTGCAGGTATCGGCTATGGAGGAAGTTGTTTTCCTAAAGATGTGCTGGCACTGGCAAAATCCGCAGAGGAAAATAAATATGATTTCAAGATTTTGAAATCAGTCATGGAAGTAAATAAACATCAGCGGGAATTATTTTTTGAAACGATTAATAAACACTTTAAGAATAAACTCAAAGGAAAAAAAATTGCGATATGGGGGCTTGCCTTTAAACCGGATACCGATGATATCCGCGAAGCACCCGCGCTTTATCTCATTGAGAACTTTCTGAAAGCAGGCGCAAGGGTCTCTGCTTATGACCCTGAAGCGATGAACAATGCGAAAAAAGAACTTGGACAAAAAATTAATTTCGGAAATGACCATTACGAAGTGCTGAAAGGTGCTGACGCTTTGGTGATTTGCACAGAATGGAGCGTGTTTCGCACTCCTGATTTTGATCAGGTAAAAAAACTCATGAAAGCAAAACTGATTTTTGACGGTCGCAATCTTTACGCTAAAGAACAAATGAAAGAACTCGGATTCGGTTATTCAAGCATTGGAAGATAATGGCTAAACTAAATTTAACCCGCCCGCTCGCTTTTTTTGATGTTGAAACAACCGGGCTGAACATCGCCACAGATAGAATTGTAGAGATCTCCATCCTGAAAATTTTTCCACCAGATGGGGGAAGAAAAGAAAGCAAAACGCTTCTTGTCAATCCTACAATTCCTATTCCTAAAGAAGTAACGAAAATTCATGGCATAAGCGATATTGATGTCGCTGATGAGCCAACTTTCAAAGATTGCGCAAAAGAACTTTCGGATTTCTTTGGAGATTCTGATTTGGCAGGATACAACTGCAATTATTTTGATATACCGCTTTTGATGGAAGAATTTCTTCGCGCAGGAATTGATTTTGAAATGAAAGACAGAAAAATGGTAGATGTTCAGGGGATTTTTCACAAGAAAGAAGAGCGAACTCTCTCTGCTGCCTATAAATTTTACTGCGGTAAATCTCTTGAGAACGCACACAGCGCGGAAGCCGACATTACTGCCACCGCTGAAATCCTTGAAGCGCAACTGGAAAAATATACCGACCTCAAAAACGATGTTGCTTATCTGCACGGTTTTACCTCACGCTCACGCAGGGTTGATTTTGCAGGAAGATTTGTGTACAACGATAAAAATGTTCCTGTCTTCAATTTTGGAAAACATAACGGAAAATCTGCCGAAGATGTTTTCAGAAGCGAGCCATCCTATTATTCCTGGATGATGAACGGAGAGTTTTCCCTTCATACAAAAAAAATAATTACTGAAATTTTTCAGAAGACAAAAATAAAGCAGCCATGAAAATAATTTGCATCGGGCAAAATTATTTGGAGCATATCAAGGAACTTAATTCCGCAATTCCCGATGAACCCGTTTTCTTTTTAAAACCTGATACTGCTTTGCTGCTTGCCAACAAACCATTTTATATTCCTGATTTCTCAAACGACATTCATTACGAAGTGGAAATTGTTTTGAAGATAAACCGCCTCGGAAAAAACATTTCCGAAAACTTTGCACATAAATATTACGATGAACTTACTGTGGGAATTGATTTCACCGCACGAGACATACAGAAAATTCAGAAAACAAAAGCATTGCCCTGGGAAAAAGCAAAGGGATTTGACAACGCTGCACCTGTCGGAAAGTTTGTTTCTAAAGATAAACTTCCCTCTATGAACAATTTGAATTTTTATCTCAACATAAATGCGAAAACAGTTCAGAAAGGAAATACCAGTGATTTGCTTTTCTCCTTTGATAAAATCATCTCCTTTATTTCTCAATTCATCACACTGAAAATTGGTGATTTGATTTTTACAGGCACGCCTGTGGGCGTTGGCGCAGTAAATATTAACGACAAACTGGAAGCGTTTTTAGAAGAAGAAAAACTTTTGGCATTTGAAATTAAGTAACACGGATTACTAATCTGTGTTACAATGTTGCATTTAGAAGTTTACCGCTCTCAATCAACTTGTGTAATGCTTTTTCATAAACCGCGTTTGATTTAATTACGCCCACATGCCTTAAATGATGACAGTCGCTTCCTAAAAAATCAATCATATTTTTTTCAATCATACGTTCCGCTACTTTTTTTGTTTCGCGGGAATAATAACCTGTGAGTGAATTAATATTTAACTGAAATAAAAGTCCTTTTTCTTTAAACTGTTCGTATTTTTCAAACTTGTCGTGCCAGAAATTATATCGTTCAGGATGTGCAAGCACGGGCTTGTGTCCACTCGTCAGTAATTTAAAAATTATTTGCTCAAGATTATCCGGAGGATTCAGATATGAAACCTCAAACAATAAATAATTTTTTCCAAAAGTGAGTAATTTTTCCTCATCTATCTTTCTTCCAAAATCAAAATCAATGTAGTATTCAGCAGCGGCTTCTATCCGCACAGGAATATTTTCGTTCTTCAGAGCAACACGAACTTTTTCAAGACCGCTTAATATTATTTCAGGAGTATTGGGGTAACCGTCCGCGAGAATGTGTGGAGTAGTGATTACTTTTTCATAACCAAGATTATAAAATTCCCTGATAAGAGCAACAGAATCATCCATCGTTTCCGCGCCATCATCAATGCCGGGAATAAAATGAGAATGTACATCGCACTTCAATACAGAAAGGTCAGCCGCTACACTTGTTCTTGTTGATTTTGAAAATATGCGAGAAATAAAACTCATTATCTTTTCACATATTGCTCTTCGTAATATTTCTGGTAGTCACCGCTGGTTACATTCTTCAGCCATTCTTCGTTTGCCAAATACCAGTCAACAGTTTTTTCCAAACCTTGTTCGAATTGCAAACTTGGTTTCCATTTTAATTCCCTCTGAAGTTTGGATGAATCAATTGCGTAGCGCAAATCGTGTCCCGCACGGTCTTTCACAAACGTGATGAGTTTTGCTGATGCGCCTTTTTTTCTTTCCAACTTTTTGTCTATTATTTTGCAAAGTAACTTAATCAAATCAATATTTTTCCATTCATTGTTTCCGCCAATGTTGTAAGTATCGCCAGTTTTCCCCTTGTGAAAAATTATATCAATCGCTCTTGCGTGGTCTTCTACAAAAAGCCAGTCGCGCACGTTCTGCCCTTTTCCATAAACAGGAACGGGTTTATTATTCGCAATATTATTTATCGCCAGGGGAATTAATTTTTCAGGAAAATGATACGAACCATAATTGTTGGAGCAATTGGAAATCACAACTGGCAAACCGTATGTATCGTGATACGCTCGCACGAAATGGTCGGAACTTGCCTTGGAAGATGAATACGGGCTGTGCGGATCATACGAAGTTGTTTCTTTAAACTTTCCTTTTTTGCCAAGAGATCCATATACCTCATCAGTACTTACGTGATAAAAAAGTTTCTCTTTCGGAATAGTTTCTAAAGAAGTGTTCCAGAAATATTTTACTGCATTGAGAAGCGTTACTGTTCCAATCACATTTGTATTAACAAACTCCATCGGGTTGGAAATGCTGCGGTCAACATGCGATTCAGCAGCGAGGTGAATAACACCATCAAAATTATATTTTGAAAAAAGTTCTTGAATAAATTTAGCATCGCAGATATCGCCCTTCACGAATTCGTAATTGCTTTTTTTCTCAATGTCTTTCAAATTAGTAAGGTTGCCTGCATACGTGAGTTTGTCAAGGTTCACAATTTTGTAATCAGGATATTTATTCACGAACAAACGAACAACATGGCTTCCGATGAAACCCGCGCCTCCTGTTATCAGAATGGTTCTTTCCATTACAGCGACCAGTAATTTATCTCTTTAATTTTTCCGCGATACATTCCTTTCACGTCAACCAAAACTCCTTTATCGGAGAGAATTGATTTAAAATATTTTTCATCTAATTTTTTATACTCTTTGTGGTTCACGGCAATAATAACTCCGTCATAATTTTTTCCGAGTTTGCTCAAGCCAAAACCATATTCGTGTTTTAATTCATCAGAGTCAGCATGCGGGTCAACTACTTCAACTGTGACACCGAACGATATTAATTCTTTCACAATATCTGCCACCTTCGAATTGCGGATGTCGCTCACATCTTCTTTAAATGTGGCTCCCATCACCAGCACTTTCGATTTGGAAATATTTATTCCTTCGGCAATAATTTTCTTCACCAGATTCTTAGCAACATAAAATCCCATTGAGTCGTTCACGTATCTTCCCGAGTTAATCACGCGCGCGTGATAGCCGAGTGATTCGGCTTTGTGTGTGAGATAATACGGATCAACACCGATGCAATGTCCGCCAACGAGTCCAGGGGAGAATTTCAGAAAATTCCATTTTGTTCCTGCTGCTTCGAGAACATCAAAAGTATTTATTCCCATTTTATTGAAGATGATGGAAAGTTCGTTCATCAGTGAAATGTTCACATCTCGTTGGGTGTTCTCAATTATTTTTGCCGCTTCGGCAACTTTTATGGATGGCGCTTTGTGCGTGCCGGGTTCTACAATTATCTCGTACACTTTTGAAATTTCATTGAGCGATTCCTCATCACAACCAGAAACCACTTTCAGAATTTTTGTAATCGTATGCTCTTTGTCGCCAGGATTAATCCGCTCGGGAGAATAACCGACTTTAAAATCTTTTTTGAATTTTAATTTTGCATACTGTTCCAAAACAGGAATACAATCTTCTTCTGTACATCCTGGATAAACAGTAGATTCATACACAACATAATCTCCTTTCTTTAAAACTTTTCCGACAGAAGTCGAAGCGCCAAGCAAAGGTTTTAAATTAGGAAGATTGTTTTCGTCAATCGGAGTAGGAACAGCAACAATGAAAAACTTTGCTTTCTTCAGCACATCAAGCGATGCTGTGAATTCAATATCACATCCTTCAAAATCCTTTTTCGAAAGTTCATTGCTTGGGTCAATTCCTTTCTTCATCATATCAACACGTTTCTGATTAATGTCGAAGCCAATGACTTTTATCTTTTTCGCGAAAGCAAGCGCAATCGGCAAACCGACATAACCCAGACCGATAACTGCGAGAGGATATTTTTTGTCCAGAATTTCTTTGTACATATACATATGTAAAATAAGACGACAAATCTACTAAAATATTCTCCGATTAATTTTTCCTATTTTTGCAATGCAAATGGAAAAAAATTATTTCACCCATCCTACAGCAGTCATTGATGATGGCTGCAAAATCGGCAAGGGAACAAAAGTGTGGCACTTCTCGCACATCATGCCCAACTGTGTAATTGGCGAGAATTGCAACATCGGGCAGAACTGTGTGATTTCTCCTGAAGTAGTGCTCGGAAAAAATGTGAAAGTTCAGAATAATGTTTCGATTTACACGGGCGTGATTTGCGCTGATGATGTTTTTCTCGGACCATCAATGGTCTTCACAAACATTACAAATCCCCGCAGCGCTGTCGTACGAAAAAATCAATACGCGAAAACGCATGTAGGAAAAGGCGCAAGCATTGGCGCGAATGCAACAATTGTTTGCGGAAATCATATTGGAGAATTTTCTTTCATAGGGGCAGGTGCTGTTGTTACAAAAGATGTTTCCCCCTATTCATTGTGGGTGGGAAATCCTGCCAAGCAAATCGGTTGGATGAGTGAATACGGGCATCGCTTGAATTTCAAAAAGGGAATTGCGGTTTGTTCGGAATCAAATGAGAAATACAAATTGTCAAAAGGGAAAGTGAGTAAAATAAAATGAACAAAATAAAATTTGCGGTAATAGGACAAGGGCACATCGGCAAACGCCATGCTGAAATGCTTCGTAGAAACCCAGAAACGGAGTTGATTGCGTTGTGCGATATTCTTCTGAAAGAAAAACTGGGCTTGATTGATTGTAAAGAAAATTTTTATTCTTCAATTGATGAACTTTTAAATTCACATCCTGAAGTTGAGGTGGTGGATGTGTGTACGCCAAACGGACTTCATGCAGATCACACTATAAAATCTCTCGAAGCAAAAAAACACGTGGTATGCGAAAAACCGATGGCGCTCACCAAAGCCGAGTGCGAGCAGATGATTCACAAATCAATGCAGGTGCAGAAAAATATTTTTGTTGTGAAGCAGAACCGCTATTCTCCTCCGTCAGTTTGGCTGAAAGAAATTGTTGAGAAAAAAATCATCGGCGATGTTTTCATGGTGCAACTTAACTGCTACTGGAACCGAGATGAACGCTACTATAAAAAAGATTCATGGAAAGGAAAACAGAATTTGGATGGCGGAACTTTGTTCACACAATTTTCACATTGGATTGATTTGCTCTACTGGCTTTTTGGCGACATCACCGACATACAAGCAAAGTTTTCTGATTTCAATCACGCCAACCTCACCGAATTTGAAGACAGCGGGTTTGTAAATTTCAAATTCATGAACGGTGGAATAGGTTCGATAAATTATTCTACATCTGTGTGGGATAAAAATTTAGAAAGCAGTATTACAATTGTAGGAAGCAAAGGAAGTGTGAAAGTTGGCGGACAATACATGGATAAAGTGGAGTGCTGCCACATAAAAGATTACACAATGCCCAAACTTTCTGAAACCGCCCCAGCCAATGATTATGGTGCCTATAAAGGTTCTGCAAATAATCATCACTTGTTAATTGAAAATGTGGTTGACTCGTTGAAAGGAAGAAAAACAATTACAACAAACGCGCTTGAAGGAATGAAAGTAGTGGAAATGATTGAAAAGATTTATTCTCTTCGAAAGCCGAACAGGAAAAGTTAGCCACAGATTGCACTAATTGACACAAATTATTTTTTGATTTCAAAGACAAAAAAGTTTTTTATTTCTCCTTCCGTAAATTTTATATCCGCAACATTTGCTCCTGGAGGACCAATCTTGCACCACTCAACAAGTTTTTTCAACTGCTTCTCCGTTCCTTCTGCTTCGATGTAAACATTTCCATTTGATTCGTTGCGGACAAAACCTTTTAAGCCGAGTTGATTAACAATTTCTAGAGTGGATTGGCGATAATAAGCTCCTTGTACTTTTCCAGAAACTGTGATATTTAAATGCTTCATGAAACTACTTCACGTAACTCTCAAAACTCTTGTGTTCAACTTTTGCGAGTTCTTCTTTAGTGAGAGATTTGAAATACGCATAAGTGATTTTCAATCCTTCACTTCTTGAAACTTTTGGCTCCCAGCCAAGAAATTTTTTGGCTTTAGAAATATCGGGCTGACGCTGCTTGGGGTCATCCTGCGGAAGCGGAAGTGAAACTAATTTCTGTCTGGTGCCAGTGAGTTTAATTATTTCTTCACCGAATTCTTTAATGGTAATTTCATTCGGGTTGCCAATGTTCATCGGCTGAACATAATCGCTGAGGAGCAACCGATAAATTCCTTCAACCAAATCATCCACATAACAAAACGAACGCGTTTGAGAGCCATCGCCAAACACGGTCAAGTCCTCTCCGCGCAATGCCTGTCCGATGAATGCGGGAAGAACTCTTCCATCGTTCAATCTCATGCGCGGACCATACGTATTAAAAATCCGTACGATGCGCGTTTCCAATTTATGATATGTGTGATATGCCATCGTGAGCGCTTCCATAAATCTTTTTGCTTCATCATACACTCCGCGCGGACCAACAGGATTTACATTGCCCCAATATTCTTCGGTCTGAGGATGCACAAGCGGGTCGCCATACACTTCAGAAGTTGACGCAACAAGTATGCGTGCGTTTTTTGCCTTGGCGAGTCCGAGCAGATTATGTGTTCCGAGCGAACTGACTTTCAATGTCTGAATTGGGATTTTTAAATAATCAATGGGCGATGCGGGCGATGCGAAATGCAGAATGTATTTCAAATCTCCTTCGATGGAAATATGTTTGGCGACATCGTGTTCAATAAATTGGAAAGATGGAATATTGGAAAGATGGAAAATATTTTTTCTGTCACCGGTGATGAAGTTATCCATGCCGATAACGTGATAGCCCTCTTTAATAAATCTATCGCAAAGGTGTGAGCCAAGGAAACCTGCCGCGCCTGTGATTAAAACTCTTTCTTGCTTCACTATAATTTTTTCAGTTTAATATTCTTTGTTACTTCAGGGCTGAACTTTAAAACTGCGTCAAAAATATTTATGTCTTCTGAATAAGGAGTGTACCCTTCCGCCTCTACTTTCATCGTCCATTTTCCCGGAGGAAGTGAAATCACATAGTAACCACTGTTCGGATCAGGAACATAGATTCCATGCTGTTCAGCGTTTTTCTTGTTGATGATTTCGATGCGGGCTTTTTTGACTTTGCTCAATGTATCCGTACTGGTGATGTATCCTTTGTAAACAGTTTCTTTCGCTTCCACGTCTTCCAACACAACACGGTAAACATCCAAATCGCCATTTCCGCCTTCGCGCATGGTGGAGAGATAGGCAATTCGTCCACCAGAAGTAAAACTTATACTCAAATCATCATCGGCAGTATTAATTGGATAGCCAAGATTTTTGGGAGGAGACCATTCTTTCCCAACTTCATCCCAAACCGATTTGAAAATATCAAAGTTTCCCATACTTGAATGTCCTTGCGAAGCGAAGTAAAGTGTTTTGCCATCCTCAGAAAATTGAGGAAACTCTTCTTTATATTTTGTATTGATGTTGGGTCCGACATTTTTCGGTTCGCTCCAGAAACCATTCGGGAGTTTGCGGGAAATGTAAATATCAGTTTCTCCATAATTGGGATTTTCAGTTGTGCCGGGGCGGCTGCTCGCCACAAGAAGTACTTCCTCTTCTGTTAAAGGATTTTTATAAATGGAAGCCGAGGTTTCTAATCCTGAATTAATACTTTCGGGAAGCGGTTCGGGTTTGAGCCATGCCATTTTGTTATTCAGCCGTCTGGAAATCCAGATGTCGCCAAACAAATCAATGTGGTCAATGTAAAAAAGCATAATGGTTCCGTCATCAGAAACATCAACTACTTGTTCATCTAAGTTTGTGTTTACTACATTTCCTATTGTTTGCGCTTTGCCTGGTTTTCCGGCTTTTATCTCTACCGAAAAAATATCGGAAGGATACAAACCGTCAAATTCAGGCATCTGCACACTGGGGCTTTTTCTTCGCGTGGTGAAATATAAAATTGATTCCTCTGGAGAAATGATGGGGTAAAAATCGGGAAACTCGCAATTAACCGTTTTGCCTAAGTTTTCAAACGAAACATTTAGCGGGCGCTTCACCAACTCCGCACCATTATGGCATTGCTCAATAAGACGGCTCGCCAAATCAATTTCTTTTTTGTCTTTGGATTTCTCTTTGTACTTGTTGTACGTTTTTATCGCATCATCAAAACGATTGGCGTAATGATACGCTCTTCCCAAATCGAGCCACACATCGTCCGGATATTTTTCCTGCTTGATAACAAATTCCAAATGAGAAATTGCTTTTGCCTTAATGGAATTTGAAAGAAGATACGACTGAGCAATTTTGTGGTTGTACTCTAAATTGTTTGGCTCTTTTTTAAGAAGCAGTGTGTAAACTTTTATCGCGGAAGAATAATTATGCTTGTCAAAAAAATCTTTGGCGGCATCGGGGTCGGCTTTGAAAACGCTGGGCTGGGAAAATGCCATGTAGGAGGTAAGAAGCCAGAAGGCAGATGCTAAAACGAGATAATATGTTGAATTCCGTATTCTGAATTCTATATTCTGTATTCTCATGCTTTACAAAAATAATACATTTGCCTGAGCAAAAAACATTCCACATTACGCAATGGGCTACGGCATCAAAAAATATACGTTGAATGAATCATCTGTAGAAAAAAATCCGTTTCAGCAATTCGGGAAGTGGTATGCTGAAGCAATTACACGCTGCGGAGAAGATGGTTCAGCCATGTCGCTTGCCACTGCCTCTTCAAACAAACCATCCATCCGAACTGTTTTCCTCAGAGGATTTGACAAGAAAGGATTTCGCTTTTATACAAACTACAACAGCAGAAAAGGAAAAGAACTTGCTGAAAATAAAAATGCCTGCCTGCTTTTTTTCTGGAAAGAATTACAAAGACAGATAAAGATTGAAGGAAGGGCTGAAAAACTTTCAGCGAAAGAATCGGATAAATATTTCGCAAACCGTTTACGCGGAAGCCAGATTGGCGCATGGTCGTCTCCTCAAAGTGAAATTATTTCCAACCGCGAAATGCTGGATGAATGGGTGAAAGAGTTTTCAAAAATGTTTGACGGCAAAAAAATTCCAAGACCAATTCATTGGGGAGGGTATAGATTGGTTCCTTCTTCGTTTGAATTCTGGCAGGGAAGAGAAAGCCGTTTGCACGATAGAATTGTATTCACAAAAACAAAAAACAGCTGGAAGACTGAGAGGTTGTCGCCTTAATAGCCCATCCTAAATCCTTCCCGAAGGGAAGGACTTTCAGAACGTGAATGAGTTTCTTGCTCCTTCCCTTCGGGAAGGTCGGGATGGGCTTTTTATTTAAACAATAACTTATCCTGCCCAGAATAATACCCGCTCAGAAAATATTTCATGCATGCTTCGCGCCAGCGTTTGTTTGCTTCAGCATTCAGAATTTCTAATTGGGGCTTTTCATCGATGAGGATGATTGCATCATCAAGGTTTAATGAAGATATGCTGTTGCTTTTCACTTGTCCTATGTTTCCTTTAATTGGCTTTGCAATAAAAAGCAAGTTCCGATAATCTTCATCTTCGCTTGTTGGAACAACCTCCACATCAAAACCAGAATTGATTAAAGTTTTACAAACCGATCGCATGCCTCTGCCTGCTTCACCATTCCAGAAACCATTTCCGTTTATAAAAAACATTCCGCTGTCGGAGAGAATAGATTTTATCACGGAGAAAAATTGGGTGGTGAAAAGATGGTGGGGGTTTACTTCGCCTATGAAAGCATCGAGAACAATTAGGTCAAACAACTGACGACTGACGACTGACGACTGACGCTGGATAAAATGTCTGGCATCGTCAATATGCACATTCACTTTTTCATCTAAATCAAAATATGTTTTTGCACAGTCAGCCATCCGCTTGTCCAATTCGACTGCATCCACTTCAAATCCATTTTTAATTAATTCATTAGCAACGCTTCCTCCGCCAAGACCAAGCACGAGCGCGCGCGGATTGACTGATGACTGATGACTAATGACTGATGACCTTTCCGAAATCAAATCCACATATTCAAAATATCCTTCTTTGCCATTCTGATGAGTGACTATAGTTTGTGTGCTTCTGTTTACGAAAAGAATTCGTTGTGAGCCATCCACTTTTTTTTCTCCTTCATATAATGGGTAATCTGCCACAATGATTTGTCCGAGCAGCCCTTCGCTCGAGTAAAGGATTTTTATATCTGAGTTTTCCAAAGATAATTTTGAACTGTTGAGAGAAAAGAATACCGCAAGGGGAAAAACAAGAGAGAAAAACTTTTTGCCTGTAATAAGTTTTACGAAAGGAATAATCCCGAGAATAATTCCCATCACGATGGCGGGTTTTGTTAAACCGAAATTTGGAATGAGATAAAATCCAAGAAGAAAAGTTGAAAGAATTCCTCCGATAGTTGAAATGGCATAAACTGTTCCTGCCGCTTTGCCTGAACACTGGTCGGGATTTGAAATCCCGACTAACACACATCTCACAATCAAAGGCGAAACCATTCCCATAAAAAACACAGGCGGAAATAAAAAAATAAAAGAAGAAATAAGAATGGAAGTGAGCAGGGATAAACCTGCCGTATGAACCATCACTTCTTTCGCCATCATAGGCATAACAACCAAAAACAACGCGCTGGCAAGAAGAACATAATATAGGTTGCGCTCTGTATTTTTCTTTGCGGAAACAATTCCTCCTGCAAAATACCCCATTGCCAGCCCGCCAAGCGTAATGCCCAGCACCGATGCCCATACATATAATGAAGAGCCAAAATAGGGAGCCAGCATTTTGGCTCCTAATAATTCAGCAGCCATTACTGAAGCACCTTCGAGGAAGGAAAGGAAATAGAAAAAGATGTTTTTTCGTGACATTTGAAAGCCAAAAGTAATCATCCCGATAGATATCGGGACTGTTAAAAAGGGGGTATAAAAAGTTTTATGTTTTTTTTGTCAGTATGGAAAAAGATTTTACATTCGCACTCTTAAATTTCAAACGTCTAACCAAAAACAAAAAAACAGTCATGAAAAAATTATTACTTGTTGCATGCGGCTTAGGTATCATGCTTTTTGCTTCTGCTCAAAACAAAACAACGCAGAAGAACATCGCTACGAAACCTCCGTTTTTCTTAAACGAAAATTCATCCACTGCGGGCGCTCCTTTTGTAAAAGCAGAGCGTAAAACTCCCAAAGTGATTACCAATGGTGCCGTTTGCGACTTGCCAACCGGCAGCGCTGGTAACGCCTATGGCGGATTTACTCGCCCGGGCAGAGCCATCGTTGATTATAATGCCGCTGCTAATACAGTTACATTGACTCACCGTTCTTATCCTGCTGTTGACGGCACTGCTAACACTGGTCACTTAATGTTTGATAAATCAACAGATGGCGGATTAACATGGTCTACCAATCAAGGACCTGTTTTTGAACCTGCCGCTGAATTAGGGCGTTATCCAATCGGATTAATTGTTAACCCTACCGGTAATACAATTGGCGACAGCGCATATATTGGAATGCATGGCGCATGCACCGATGGAAGTAACTGGGTTGCTTATTCTACAGGCACCTCTAAAATTGGAGTACCTTATCCTCCTTCTTGCCAACAAGCAGATGTTTTCACCAGCGGAGCTGCTCCTACAGTTAACTTTGCCGCTCTTATTCCTGATGCCGGTGTTAACGCAAACGGAACTCTTTGGGTAAGCGACTGGACTTTTGATGGCGCTGACTATAGCGATACTATTCTTCTCCGCAAAGGCACATGGAACACAACTACTAAATGTGTTGTGTGGTCAACTTTAAAAGTTCCATTTCCTGTACCCTTGAATGCCGGAGCCAAAATGTTTGTTACAACAAACGTTGCTTTTTCTGCTGACGGGCAAACAGGATACCTGACCGCATTAGCCAATGCTGACCTTACTTGTGTGCCGGATTCTAATAACTATGTTAACATCTGGAAAACAACTGATGGCGGCAACACGTGGAATGGTCCTAAAGGGTTTAATGTGGATTGTGCTGCTGCACAGTTATCGGTCGCAGGTCCAATGACTACTGCCTTTCAGGTAGATGGCGCTGTGGATATGAACGATGACCTTCACCTTGTTCTTGCCATTGGTCAGTATGCAGGCGGTGGTTCAATCGGAACTGCACCCGGAACTTGGGGTATGTTTTCAGTTGTTTCTGATGGCGCTACTGCATCTATGCAACTGTTAGCAACTCCGATGACTTTCCGCGGAACATTTGGCGGCATCACTGAAGATGGTCGCGGACAAATTGCTGTTTCACAAGCAGAAGACAAAGTGTTTTATATCTGGTTTGACACTGATACTAATAACTTTCCTGGCGGAGAAAATACCAACCCTGATGCTTATTGCAGAGCATATGATGTTGCTACAGGAAATTGGGAAGCGGTAGTTAACCTTACTGCAGGCACTGTTGCTGATGGTACCGTCACTTTTGGTTATGTTGCCAATTGGGCAGGCGGCTCTGCTTCTCCTTATCAAATACATATTGGTTATCAGATGTTCACAAACACTGATGTTGACCCGGTTAATTTCCATTACCTCTGCGGAGTGGATGTTATCACAGGTGCAGCCGTTGCGGGTGCGCCATGTACACCTGCTATTTGCACCACACCTTTTGTAATTACTGCTATGAATATGACACCTGACAATTCTTGTACTGGTGGTGGATTGGGAAGTGCAACGGTAACAGCAATATCTGGCGGCACACAGCCTTTTATGTATTTATGGGCTCCAGGCGGACAAACCACTGCAACTGCTACAGGACTTGCTGCAGGAACTTATACTGTAGTTGTAACTGATGCCTCGGCCGCTACGCAGATGGCAACTGTTACAATTCCTTCTTCTCCTCTTGCTGCCAGTGCCTCTTCTACTAATGTAACTTGTTCGGGTGCGAATGATGGAACTGCTACTGCCATTATTTCAACAGGAACCCCTCCATATACTTTCTTATGGACTCCATCATCACAAACAGGACAAACTGCAACCGGATTAGCTGCAGGTACTTATACCGTTTCTATAACTGATGCAAGCGGATGTATGGGTTCTGCCGTAGTGGTTATTACAAGCCCTACAGCATTGGCTGTAAATATTACATCTAACGTTCCTGCATCCAGCCCAACTGCTAATGACGGCAGCGCAACAGCAAATGCAACCGGAGGCACAGGTCCATATATGTATCTGTGGAACCCTAGCGGACAAACCACTGCTGCGGCAAACGGTCTGGGCACAGGCACTTACACAGTTTGCGCTACTGATGCTAATGGCTGCACCATGTGCACCACTGTTTATGTTTCTGCAGTTGGCGTAAATGAAATAAATGCCGTGTTCAGCATTGTGGATGCATATCCTAATCCTACTTCAGGCGCTTCTACTATAGAAGTGAACATGAAGAAAGCGGATAACATCTCTGTTGAAGTAAGCAATATGATTGGACAAGTTGTATATACCACTAATGCCCGCTTAACTGCAGGAACTCATAAGTTCACTGTGGAAACAGGCAAATGGAATTCAGGTGTGTACTTCTACACTGTGAAGTCAGAAGATTTCAACGTTACCAAGAAATTGGTTCGCGAGTAATCTTTGAATAGATTAAATGAGAAACCCCGGGCAGAAATGTTCGGGGTTTTTTGTTTATATTAATTTCCAGTTATCTTAAAAAACCGCTACTTGCTAAAATAAATTGGGCAGAGAAAACATTTCTATGTACGTTTACTTATAAATGAAAAAAATATTTATACTTTCTTTTTTCTTTCTATTTGGCTTTAGTGTATACTCGCAAGTCTATAAAGCAGGTGATACTCTACCTATATATATTGATATAAATCCTGACACATTAATAAATTCTTATTGCACTTCATCAAGCGGTAATATAACAGAAGATTATTTTTTTGACATTAATGGAGATTCACAAAATGATTTTAAAATAGAAGCCCATTGCAGTTTCGCTCTCGTGGGACAAGGTCAAAGCATATATATTTCATCTCTTAATCCAAATGCATATATCAGATTTGAGAGGATTGATTCAACATATAATAACGATTCAACTTATCTTGCTATCACCAAAGTAGCAAAACCAATCTATTATGGCGATACCATCAATTCTTCAGATGCAAAATGGGATAGTACGAAAGTATGTTTAACCAACAGTTCTTCTGGCATGCTGGGATCGTTTTATATTTTGGATTGGATTAGCCCAAATGATGGCTATATAGGAGTAAAATATACAACTGTTTCAGATACACTTTATGGTTGGATAAGGGTGAATTGCCCTAACCCGAATGATTGCTATATAAAAGATTATTCTTTTGTAGGAGGAGGATTGGGTATTAATGATTTTAAAGAGTCAAATATTATTGTTTTTCCTAATCCTGCATCAGATAAAATTTATATAGCCCTTGCAAGCAATATAAAAACAGAAATACTCTTGCTTGATGTTTACGGGAAAAAAGTAAAAAGTACACAACAAAAAGAAATGGATGTGCGGGATTTACAAGAAGGAATTTATTTTGTGCAAGTAAAAACAGCAAATGGAATTATTGTAAAGAAGATGGTGGTGCAGAGGTAGTTTTTATACTGCCCTCTATATCAGCGTAATCTTCCAGTGCAAAGTTCCGAAGAGGAAGCCCTCACCATACTTAGCGTTGATTTGGCTTCCGTGCTCTTCGCATCTTTTCTTCACAAGGTTGAAAAACTCAGGGCTGGAGATAAGTGTTTCAGTTTCTTTTGAATCAGGATTATAAAACTGCGAAGGGAACGCGCGTATGGCATCCATCTTTTTTTCAAAATGTTTTGATATGTCCACCACAAAATCGGGCTTGTGCGGATTGAATTGTATATAATGATACACCGACTTTGGTCTCCATGCCTTTTGTGATTTCCCGTGCAGTGAAGTTTTTATTTTCGGAAGCCCTGCCAGAAAGCATGCATCAGAAACCAATTGCGCTCCGCGCCCATGGTCGGGGTGGCGGTCCTTAGGTGAATTTGCAATTACCACATCGGGCTGGTACTGGCGTATCTTCTGTATTACTTTTAGTTGGTGTTTTTTATCATTCAGAAAAAAGCCGTCAGCCATTCCAAGATTTTCTCTCACAGCAACGCCAAGAATTTTTGCCGCTGCATCAGATTCCTTTTTTCTTATTGCAGCACTGCCTCGCGTTCCTAATTCTCCGCGCGTAAGGTCAATGATACCAATCTTTCTTCCATCCTCAATATGTTTAAGAATAGTTCCTGCGCAACCAAGTTCCACATCATCGGGATGAGCGCCAAAAGCGAGAATGTCTAATTTCATTTTGGATTGCGGATTTTAAATTGCGGATTCAACAGCCATTAACGATTGTATTTCAATTCGAAATTTTGGTAATCCGCAATGTTTATCTGTCCATTATCCAATCAATAATAATTCGATCATTGGGTTTTATTTTGGAAGGGAGATATCCCTGCCATTCTCCGGTTTCACTTATCATGAATTTGTTAAAGTTCCATTTCACATCATTATCCTGCACACCGTTCTCCTCTTTTTTCTGAAGCCATGAGTAAAGAGGATAAATATCTTTTCCTTTCACGGCAACTTTTTCCATAATGAGAAATGTTACTCCGTAATTCTTTTGGCAGAAGGTTTTTATTTCTTTGGCAGTTCCCGGCTCCTGCCCTCCAAAATCATTGCATGGGAATCCAAGGATGACAAGATTGCTGTCTTTGTAATTTTTATACAGCAACTCCAGTTCTTTGTATTGAGGCGTATAGCCGCACTCGGAAGCCACATTCACAATCAACACCTTTTTGCCTTTGTATTTTTTCAGGTCAACTTCATTGCCTTCAAGGTCTCTCACCTTGAAATCGTAAAAGGTTTTTTTTGTTGGAATAAATGACATACACGCTATTACTGCCACCATAAGAATTAATGAGCACTTCATACTAATAATTTGATTACGAATATACAAAATCACAGAATACCTATCTTTGAGGTATGCTCAAAGAAATATCTACTCTTATTCAGAAAGAACTTCTCATCGAATGGCGCCAGCGTTATGCGCTTGGAGGAATTCTTTTGTATGTAATCTCTACTGTTTTCATCTGCTATCTTTCTTTCAGAAACATTATTGAAGTGAACACATGGAATGCATTGTTCTGGATAATCCTTTTGTTTGCTTCTATTAATTCCTGCGCGAAAAGTTTTTTGCAAGAGAGCCGCGGAAGAATGCTTTACTACTACACGCTCACCAGTCCGCAGGCATTTGTGCTTTCAAAAATAATTTACAACTCGGTGCTCATGCTTGTTCTCTCACTGATTTGTTTCGGATTTTATTCTTTGTTCATGGGAAACATTGTAGAGAATCTTCCGCTCTTCTTTTTAATCATCGTGCTTGGTTCCATCGGGATTTCTTCTTTGCTCAGTATGATGTCTGCCATCGCGTCCAAAGCGCACAATAATTTTACCATCATGGCGATTCTTTCGTTCCCCATCATTATGCCGATTCTCATAGTGATTATCCGCCTTTCTCAAAACGCAATTACCGGAACTGATTTTTCATTGAACCTTAAATATTTTGGAATGCTTTTCTCGCTGGATGTGATTGTCATTACACTTGCTTACTTACTATTTCCTTATCTTTGGAAAGATTAATCATCGAAGTACGAATCTATACGAACTTACGAACTACGAATGAGAAAAAACTGGTGGAAAATACTTGCAGTCCTTCTTCTTGTACATACAATTGTAGCCGGATTTCTTACAGATGTTCCCCGCCTGCCTATTCTTCACGAAACCATCCGCAACCAATACTTTCATGTGTGCATGTGGTTTGCGATGATGATTCTTTTCACGGTCGGACTTATTTACAGCATTAAACATTTATCCAGCCAAAAACAGAGCGATGATATCATTGCTTCAGAAGCAGTGAATGTTGGTATTCTCATGGGAATTCTCGGACTTCTTACAGGAAGTTTGTGGGCAAAATACACATGGGGTGCCTGGTGGACGAACGATGTGAAACTGAATGGCGCTGCGATTACGATGCTCACTTACTTTGCTTATCTCGTTCTTCGTAACGCAATCACTGATGATCAAAAGCGCGGAAAAGTTTCTGCGGTGTATAATATTTTCGCCTATGTAATGATGCTCGTCTTTATTATGATTTATCCGCGAATGAGTGACTCGCTTCATCCCGGCAATGGTGGTAATCCCGGCTTCGGGCAATATGATTTAGATAATAATATGAGAATGGTTTTTTATCCTGCAGTCATCGGCTGGACATTGTTTGGAGTATGGATGATGACTTTAAGAATTAGAATTCAAAAAATTAAAACGAACTTTGACATATGAAAAAACTCCTTGCATTTCTCATCTGCCTTCTGCCTTCTACCTTCTGCCTTGCTCAACAGAACGTTGAAATGGCTGACGGCATGCGCGCAGACGGAAAAATTTATGTGGTGGTTGCTGTTCTCGTAACTATTTTACTTGGAATAATATTATATTTGATACTGATTGACAGAAAGGTTTCTGATATTGAAAAAAAATTAAAAAAGAAATAAACGTAGATGAAACGCTCACACATCATCGGAATCATTTTAATCGCAGTTGCCATCGGAGCCATCTTCGCTTCATTGGGTGATGCCAGCACTTATGCCACTTTCGCTCAGGCAACAAAAAATGAAGGTAAAGAATTTCATGTGGTAGGAAAACTGAATAAAGAAAAAGAAATGCTTTATGCTCCTGAAAAAGATCCGAATATGTTTGTCTTTTATATGAAAGATAGCGACAGCACCGAAAGAAAAGTTACACTACACCAGGCAAAGCCACAGGATTTTGAACATACCGAACAGATTGTCGCCATCGGAAAATGCGTAGGCAATGAGTTTCACGCAAGTTCTGTTCTGATGAAGTGTCCTTCCAAGTATGTTGATACCAAAAAGCAGCAAATCTAAGTTCGCGGTTTACTGTCTCCTGTCTACCGTTAATACATTATTTTTGCCTTCAACCGGAAACTGTTCAATTATTGTAAAATAAAATTCTAAAATCATGAGCAATAAAGCAGAAATCATACTCGAGAAATTAATTTTCGCAAGTCGGTGGATACAAGCACCACTGTATGCAGGATTGATTATTGGCGGAGTATTGTATGCGTATAAATTTACGGTCGAACTCATTCACCTTTGCATGCACATCCACACAATCACTGAATCCGCACTTATGCTTGGCGTTCTTACATTGGTAGACATCACAATGGTTGCCAATCTTCTTATCATGGTGATTATTGGCGGCTACTCAACATTTGTCAGCAAGATGAATATTGAATCTCACGAAGACCGCCCCGACTGGCTGAAAAAAGTAGACGCAGGAACATTGAAAGTAAAACTTGCCGGCTCACTTGTTGGAGTTTCAGGAATTCATTTGCTTCAGACTTTCATAAACATTGAAAATCAAAATATGGAACACGTGAAATGGCAGGTTATCATTCATGTTGTTTTCCTCGCTTCGTCTATCATGCTTGCGTACACAGAAAAAATCTTACACGAAAAACATTAACGGTGGATTATATCGGTGAACATCTCTGGGCTGGCGAACTCGGGAATATATTTGTCATTCTTGCCTTTGTCTCATCACTTCTTGCAGCGCTTGCCTATTTTTCTGCAGCAAAAGAAAATCCGCTCAACGAAAATTCCTGGAAACGCATAGGAAGAATTGCTTTCCGCGTACATTCTTTTTCTGTGCTTGGAATTGTTGCCGTGCTTTTCATCATGCTCTTCAATCACTATTTTGAATTTCAATATGTATGGCAACATTCAAACAAAGAGATGGACATGAAGTACATCGCTTCCTGTTTTTGGGAAGGTCAGGAAGGAAGTTTTTTGCTCTGGACTTTCTGGCATGTGGTGCTTGGAAATATTCTCATAAAGACTTCAAAGCAATGGGAAGCGCCTGTACTCGCTACGTTTTCTCTCGTGCAGGTTTTTCTCTGCTCGATGCTCCTCGGAATTTATGTTTTCGATTACAAAGTCGGGAGCAACCCTTTCACAGTTCTGCTGCGCGAACACCCTGATTTTGCAAATCTTCCTTTCGTTCAGAATCCGAACTATCTTGAAAAACTTGACGGCAAAGGTTTGAATCCTCTCCTGCAGAATTACTGGATGGTGATTCATCCTCCTACATTGTTTCTTGGATTTGCGGCAACATTGGTCCCGTTTGCATTTGCAATCGCTGGACTCTGGAAAAAAAATTACAACGAATGGCAGAAGCCAGCGCTCACATGGACATTTTTCGGAATCATGGTGCTCGGCACCGGAGTTTTGATGGGTGGCGCATGGGCGTATGAAGCGCTTTCTTTCGGAGGATTCTGGGCGTGGGATCCTGTGGAAAATGCATCGCTTGTTCCCTGGATAACGCTGGTTGGCGCAGGTCACGTAATGATGATTCATAAAAATAAAGGACAATCTCTGTTCGCAACATTTTTTCTCGCGCTGATTTCTTTTCTACTTGTCCTCTACTCTACTTTTCTCACACGCAGTGGAATTTTAGGAGATACTTCTGTTCATGCGTTCACTGATTTAGGAATGAGCGGGCAACTTCTCCTCTATCTTGGATTTTTTGTCCTGCTTGCAATTCTTCTTCTTGTCATTAATTTCAAAAAACTTCCGAAGTCACCGCAGGAAGATAGCATCTGGTCGCGGGAATTCTGGATGCTGATTGGCGCGCTCGTGCTTTTGATCTCCGCTTTCCAGATTTCAATGACAACTTCCATTCCCGTTATCAATAAAGTATTCGGCACAAATCTGGCTCCTCCTGCCGAAGAAGGAGTGATTCAGCATTATCACCAGTGGCAGATTCCGTTTGCGATTCTTATTTTAATTCTGATTGCATCCACACAGTTTTTCAAATACAAAAAAACAGAGCCGAAAGAATTCTGGAAGAATATTTCTATTCCGCTTGGCATTTCATTGGGGATTGCCGTGGCGATAGGATTTTATTTCAACTGGTTTTCTCTTGGGAAAACTATTTTCTATTCAGTTCTTTTTTTTGCCTGCCTGTATGCCATACTTGCAAACATCACCTACTTCATCAAAATTCTGAAAGGAAAAATTGACCACGCTGGCGCTTCTGTGGCGCACGTGGGTTTCGGAATGATTCTGCTTGGCGCCATGATTTCCACTTCACGTTCTGAAAAAATTTCTATCAATCAAAAAGGTGATGTGGAAATTTTTGGAAAGGATTTTTCGAACAAAGACAATATTCTACTTCAATTAAATGATACGGTCGAGATGGGCGGCTACCACATTTCATACAAAGGAAACAGAAAAGAAGGCGTAAATATTTTTTACGATGTGGAGTACTGGAAGAAAGATAAGAGTGGAAATGTTTCAGAGAATTTTACTCTCAGCCCGAGAATTCAGATTAACCCGCAGATGGGAAATGTTGCTGAGCCGGACACTCGTCATTTTCTCACGAAGGATATTTACACTCATATCACTTACGCAGACCTGGAAACAAAAAAAGAATTGAACTCAGAAGGATATAAAGAACCACATAACAACAATATTACTAAAGGAGATACTTTCTTCACCGCAAACAGCATTGTTGTGCTGGAAGGATTAACCGCACAACTTGACAAAGAAAAACTCGGAATCGCAAAAGCGGATATTGCGGTTGGCGCACTGCTGAAAGTATTTGATGTGTACGGAAAAACTTTCGATGTAGTTCCTGTTTATTATATCACCGACAGCATTCCAAACGTCATAGAAGCAAAAATAGAGGAACTCGGTTTGAAGTTCGCCTTCTGGCAAATCAATCCGGAAACAGGCAAAGTGGATATTTCTGTTTCAGAAAAACGATCGGATAAAAAAGATTTCATCGTAATGAAAGCAATTGTGTTTCCTTATATAAATATTTTATGGATGGGATGTATTATCATGATTATCGGAACGGTGATGGCGATACGCAGAAGGTTAAAAACAAAAACCGAATAGGATGAAAATATTTTTAATCGGCTCCGGGAATGTCGCGACTCAATTAGGAAAAGTATTTAAAAGATGCGGGCATGAAATTGTTTTTGTTTACAGCCCGAATATTTATCATGCGGCACGATTAGGTGAAGAATTAAAATCAAGTTGGGGGAAAACCCTGAAATCTATTCCCCATTTTCCTGCCGATGTTTACATCATCGCTGTTAAAGATGACGCAATTCCTGAAGTGGTTAAGCAAATGCCTCCTCTAAAAGATAAATTAGTGATTCACACTTCTGGCGCAACAGATATTTCTGTCTTGAAAAGAAAATTTAAAAACTGCGGTGTGCTTTGGCAGGTTCAGACAATTAAAGCGAGAACTAAAGTTGATTTTGAAAAAATTCCGCTCGTGATTGAGGCAAGCAATCCGTCCTCATTAAAAAAACTGAAGCAACTTGCAAATGGCTTGAGTAATAAAGTCTACTCCTTAAATTCTCATCAGCGCAGGGTTTTGCATTTGGGCGCAGTATGGGTGAATAATTTCCCAAATCATCTGTATGTTCTTGCAGAAGCACTCCTGAAAAAACATAACATGCCTTTTGAATTATTCGGTCCACTGATGCTTTCCACTGTTCAAAGCGGGATGAAAAATCCAAAAGCAGCGCAAACTGGTCCTGCAAAACGAAATGATAAGAAAACAATGGAAGAACACCTGAAACTTTTGTCTGATAAAAATTATAGAAACATTTATAAACTAATCAGCAAAAGTATTCTTCAATCGCAACAAAAGTGATAGCGTTTCTAAAATTAATTCGTCTGCCCAATCTTCTCATCATTGCGTTCACGCAATACATGATTCGCTTATGTCTCATTGAACCGATTCTTAATTTATCTGGTTTAAAATTACAAATGAGCGACTGGGAATTCGTTTTGCTCGTCCTCGCAACCGTTTTTGTTTCGGCAGGCGGCTACATCATTAACGATTATTTTGATGTGCACATAGACAACATCAATAAACCGGAACAATTGGTGATTGACAAAGGCGTGAAACGCAGAGTGGCAATGGGCGCGCATGCCGTATTAAGTTTTCTTGGAGTTGCAATTGGAATTTTTCTTGCGTGGAAATGCAATATTCTTCTTGCGGGGAGTACATTGTTCATTCTTGCGGTTGTCGGATTATGGTACTATTCCACTTCATTCAAATATCAATTTCTTACAGGAAACATTTTGGTTTCTCTTCTGACGGGAATGACTCCATTTATGGTCGTTTTGTTTGAAGTTCCTCGTTTAATTATTGAATACAATGCGCAATTAATTCAGCAGCAAAACGCAATTGGTGCAGTGATTACAGATACCGTTCTTCTCTGGGCAGGATGTTATGGCATTGCCGCATTTGGGCTTTCGTTAATCCGAGAAATGATAAAAGATATGGAAGACGTGGAAGGTGATTTAGAGTACGGATGCAGAACAATTCCAATAGTTTTAGGAATGAAAAAAGCAAAAGTGATTATTGCCACTCTGATTATTTTTTTCATGACAGGAATAGGATATGTGCAACACCATCAGTACGAAGTAAAAGACAAAATCTCGTTTTTATATTTTTTTATTTTGATTCAACTTCCATTATTATTTATTCTCCTCCGGGTATTCAAAGCAAAAGAGAAAAAACATTTTCATTTCGCAAGCATGATGGTGAAAGTGGTGATGCTGGCAGGAATTTGTTTCTTGTTTTTGCTCAGATTTGTATTACTGAAATAGCATGCTTAAGGAGAAACTCAACAAATACAATATCATCCTCGCCTCAAAATCTCCCCGCAGGCAATTCCTTTTAAAAGAACTCGGTTTGGATTTTGAAATCAGGACAAAAGATGTGGATGAATCCTTCCCGAAAAAACTCAAGGGCAAACAAATCGCACTTTACCTCTGCAAAAAGAAAGCGGAAGCATTCAAGAGTGAACTCAAGTCCAACGATTTACTCATCACTGCTGATACAATTGTCTGGATTAATGGCAAAGTCCTCAACAAGCCAGCCGATTATAACGAAGCGGTGAAAATGCTAAAAACACTTTCAGGAAAAATGCATGCGGTTTTCACGGGAGTTTCTCTCAGCACTTCTGAAAAACAAAAAAAATTCTGCTGCGAAACAAAAGTATATTTCAAAATACTTTCTTCAAGAGAAATTAATTTTTACGTCCGCAATTACAAACCTTTTGACAAAGCAGGCGCGTATGGTGCACAGGAGTGGATTGGTTATGTAGGCGTGGAAAAAATTATTGGCTCCTATTTTAATGTGATGGGATTTCCCTTGAAGGAATTGTATGAGGAGTTGATGAAGTTTTAGTTTCTCTCTGCGTCTTCCACCGTTAGTAATTAACACACCATTGTTTATAGTTTTCATTCCCCTGAATTTCATTTAGAAGTAAATTTATCGCAATTAAAAACTGATACAATAAAATATCCTCATGGGAAAAATAATTGCAATAGCAAATCAAAAGGGCGGAGTTGGAAAAACCACCACTGCCATCAATCTTGCCGCATCCTTCGCGGTGCTCGAACACCGCACACTTTTGGTGGATGCCGACCCGCAGGCAAATTCAACCGCTGGCGTGGGCTTTGACCCGAAGAATATCAAGGCAAGCATTTACGAATGCATGATTGACGATGATGATCCAAGAAATATTATCCTTAAAACACAAACACCGCATTTGGATTTGCTTCCCGCGCACATTGACCTTGTTGGCGCTGAAATTGAACTCATCAACCAACCCAAGCGGGAGTTCATGATGAAAAAAGTTTTTGAAAGAATAAAAAAAGATTACGATTTCATCATCGTTGACTGCTCGCCTTCGCTCGGGCTTGTAACGGTAAACTCGCTCTGTGCCGCAGATTCCGTAATTGTTCCCGTTCAGTGTGAATACTTCGCGCTTGAAGGTCTTGGAAAACTTTTGAATACGATAAAAATCGTGCAGAATAAATTAAATCCGGAACTCGCTCTTGAAGGAATTCTTCTTACCATGTTTGATTCGCGCCTCAATCTTTCAAAACAAATAGTGGAAGAAGTGAAATTGCATTTTCAAAATATTGTGTTTGATACTATCATTCATCGCAATGTTCGCGCTGCGGAAGCGCCAAGTTTCGGTCAGACCATCATCATGCACGATGCAGGTAGCAGCGCAGCGGTGAATTATCTCAACCTCGCGCGTGAAATCCTGCAGAAGAATGAACTCACTCGCCTCACCGAAGCGGAAAAAATTATTGCTGTGGCTGAAGAGTAAATTAAAAGTAGGCAATCGGCAATCGGCAGTAGGCAAAGCAACAATTAGTATATTCGTAAAAAATTCTCCCGATAGTTATCGGGATCGTAAATGAAACGTTCATCACTCGGAAAAGGTCTCGCTGCGCTGCTTGAAGATTCGGGCAGTGATATTACCTCCTCTCCCCGCATCACAAACGGAAACACTGCTATCGTTGGCACTGTCGTAAATGTTTCTCTTTTTCAAATAGAAGCAAATCCTTTTCAGCCGAGAAATGAATTTGAGAAACAAGCATTGCTCGAACTTTCACAGTCAATAAAAGAGTACGGATTAATTCAGCCGATTACAGTTCGCAAAGTCGGGTTTGATAAATTCCAGATTATTTCCGGAGAAAGAAGATTCCGCGCATCACAATTGGCAGGGCTGGAACAGATTCCCGCTTTCATCCGCATCGCTAACGACAAAACGATGCTGGAGATGGCGCTTGTGGAAAATCTTCAGCGCGAAGATTTGAACGCAATTGAAATCGCACTTGGATACAAGCGCCTGATTGAAGAATGCAATCTCACACAGGAGCAGTTAAGCCAGAAAGTCGGACAAGACCGTTCCACGGTTACAAATTTTTTGCGCCTGCTGAAACTTCCTGAACCCATTCAAGCCGCTCTCCGCGACAAAAAAATTACGATGGGGCACGCACGCGCTTTGCTTTCAGTGGATGATTCTCGGATGCAAACTAAAATTCTGAATGATATTCTGAAAAATGAATTATCTGTGCGCAGGATAGAAGAGTATGCGAGGAATTATTCGGGAAAGAAAACAAGTCAAAAGCCAAAAGTAAAAAGCAAAAATAAATCAACAGTTCTTTCGTTCGAGGAACAGAAATTGCAGGAAGACCTTTCTGATTTTTTTAAAACAGATGTTCTAATTGAGAAACAAACTGGCGGAGACGGAAAAATCGTCATTCATTTTAAGTCCGATGCCGAACTCAAAAAAATTTCCCACCTTCTTGATTTATAATTCCGCGATGCGAGTCGTTTTCCTTATTGCTTTCCTGGTTTATTTTTCTTTTTCCTTCTCACAGCCTATTAATTCAACGCCCGATACGACAAAAAAAACTCGTATTCATTCTCCAAGGATGGCAATGATTTTTTCCGCAGTTGTTCCTGGGCTCGGACAAGCATACAACAAAAAATATTGGAAGATTCCGATTGTGTATGCTGCGATGGGCACAACAATATATTTCTTTGACTATAACAATAAACTTTATAAAGAATACAAGCAGGCATATATTAACAAAACCGATACAACCACTGTTGACCTCTATCCTTATTACAGCGCTGAGCAATTAAAAGTATTTCAAGATGATTACCGCAGGTTCCGCGACCTTAACGTGATTCTTACTGCACTTTTTTATACTATAAATGTTGTAGACGCTTATGTGGATGCTCAAATGGTGACATTTGATGTTAGCGATGATCTTTCCCTGCATGTTTCGCCCGCACTAAATTTTTATTCCGTAAAACAAAAACCATCTGCGGGATTAACTCTGTCATTGAGATTTTAACCCTTTTGCTTTTGTACTCTATTCGTATATTCGCAAACTCCCGATAGTTATCGGGATCGCGATTCGTACACTATGAAAATTGCATTATTCGGCTACGGAAAAATGGGAAAGGAAATCGAACAGGTTGCCCTTCAGCGCAAACACAAAATTGTTTTGAAGATTGATGAACACAATGCTGAAACTTTTTCAAAAGATGAATTAAAGAAATGTGATGCCGCTATCGAATTCAGCACACCGCACAGCACAATATCAAACATGACACAATGTTTTGATACCGGCATTCCTGTTGTAACAGGAACAACTGGATGGCATGATAAACTTAAAGAGGTGCAAAATCTTTGCAAAGAAAAAAATGGATGCTTGTTTTACACTTCCAACTTCAGCATAGGTGTAAATATTTTTTTCAAAGTAAATGAACACCTCGCGAAAATGATGAACAACTATTCTGATTACAATGTTTCAATGAGGGAAGTCCATCACGTTCATAAATTAGACGCTCCGAGCGGAACAGCAATTTCTCTTGCAGACCAAATTATTGAAAATATTAAAAGAAAAACGAAATACGTAAATACGAAAACAACACAACCAGGAGAACTTGAAATCATTTCTAAGCGAGAAGATGAAGTTCCTGGCACTCATTCAGTAAAATTTTTTTCTGCAATTGACGACATTGAAATCAAACACACTGCTCATAGCAGAAAAGGGTTTGCTTTAGGCGCTGTTCTCGCTGCTGAGTTTATCAAAGGAAAGAAAGGAATTTTTGGAATGAACGATTTGATGAACATTTAACACTTTTTAACTTTAGTCGCAATAATATTTATTCAACTTTGTATTTATATTAAAAAACCAAAATGAACTTATACCTGATTATTTTTTTTCTTACAGTTCTTCTTCCCTTCGCAGGGCTTTACAAAATTTTTGAGAAAGCGGGCTACAAAGGATGGAAGGCACTCGTTCCAATTTACAATTACACCATCTGGCTGAAAATAATTAACAAACCAAAATGGTGGATTATTTTTCTTGTGATTCCTTTCATCAACTGGATTGCTCTCTTGCTGATGCGGGCAGACCTTGCGAATTATTTTGGCAAGAGAAGTTTCGTTCATCATCTCGCGGCATGGCTTCTTCCCTTTATTTATCTTCCTTATCTCGGCTTCAATCCTAAATTGAAACTCGTTGGTTATACGGACAAAGATAAACTTAGCAGAGGTGCGATACGAGAATGGGCAGATGCAATAGTATTTGCCGTGATTGCCGCAACCATTATCCGAACATTTCTGATTGAAGCATTTACCATTCCATCTTCATCTATGGAAAGGACATTGCTCAACGGAGATTATCTTTTCGTGAGCAAATTAAGTTATGGTCCGCGCATTCCGATGACACCGCTGTCAATTCCTTTTGTACACAGCAGTTTCATGGGAAAAAAATCGTATGTGGAAAGCGTGCAACTTCCTTATTATCGTTTACCCGGTTTTGGAAAAGTTGAACGGAATGATGTGGTAGTTTTTAATTTTCCCGAAGGAGATACTGTTGCGATGATGAATACAAATACCAGTTATTACGGACTTTGCAGGATGTACGGAAGAGAAAATATCTGGCGCAACAGCGAAATTGTTTACCGACCTGTTGACAAAGAAGATAATTACATCAAGCGCTGCGTTGCGATTGCCGGAGATACTCTGAAAATCGTTGACAGAAAATTAATGATTAATGGAAAAGATGCATACTTCGCTCCCACCGCGCAGTTCAATTATGATTTGAAGGTGGATGGAGCGATTAATCCTAAACGC